>VOFC01000153.1_pt1 | contig 64000 bp, 68 predicted proteins | sample 5384161 | NCBI WGS metagenome assembly VOFC01 (sample SAMN12384722, study PRJNA508395) | human gut metagenome | isolation source: healthy gut B | host: Homo sapiens
CATAATTTCATTCCTGCCTTTTGTGCATAAAATATCAGGATAAGTATACCACAAAGTTCCGCATAACGCAAAATATTTGCACAGCAAAAAAGGGACCGCTCCATGCAGGAGCAGTCCCTTTCAGCAGCTTGCGGTTCGCATTTGGGTTCAGACATTCTCGTTTGCCTTCTGCAGCCAGATGCTGCCGATGTCCAGCGCATTGTACAGGCCGTTCTTGGTGGTCTGACGGGCCACGCGGGCCTCACGGGGCTTGGATTCATCGGTAGAGAGCAGCTGCAGATGGACCTTGTCTGCCACATCCACACCGCCCACGGTCTTGGTGGACTGGATCTGCAGATAAAGCACATACGGGTCGGTCATGCAGCCGTAATACAGCTCATTGTCCTTGCGGACGAGGGGCTTGCCTTTATAAGTCAGTTTCGGAGTAAATGGCATCGTGAAAGCCTCCCTATCATATTTGATTCACTTTAGTATATCATATTTATAATAGGAAACGCAAGGGCAGGCCCCTGAATATGGGAATTTTTCCTCACGGGTTGCACGGGCCGGAGCTGTGCTGTATAATAGGGGCAAAAGTACCCATTCCGCCACAGGAGGACATTATGGCAGATTATCAGGAATATCGCCGCCGCATCCTTCACCGGCGCTGGCGCAGGGTGTTCATCACCGCCGCGCTGCTCATCCTTTTGGTGCTTCTGGCCGCTGTGGGCATCCTCTGGAAGCGCCTTCACCGCGAGCCAGCCCCCAATACGGCCCAAGGCCCCACCATTCTGCAGCAGGAGCTGACCGGCAGCGAGTGGAACACCATCAGCTACACCCCGGCCCGACGCCTCAGCGTCCAGACCCTCGACAACGGCATGACCGCGATGGATTTCCGCCTTGCAGCCCAGACTGCCAGCCCTGCCGTGGAGCGGAGCAGCTTTTCGGACGTGAGTTTTTGGGCGACAGCCTGACGCAGGGGATGCAGCTGTACGACACCGGCCTGCCCAACGCCCATTTCTGCGCTTATAAGGGCGTCGGCCCCAATGCCGTCGTCAACAACACCACCTGCCGCCGGGCCGACGGCGAAAAGGAAGTCCCGATGGAGGCGCTGGCCTCCCAGCAGCCCCGGGCGCTCTACATCCTGCTGGGCACCAATGTGCTCACCGCTGACAACGACTATTCCAGCTTCCTCACCTACTACCGGCTGATGCTGGACATGATCTCGCAGGCGCTGCCCAACACGAAAATTTACGTCCAGTCCATTACCCCGGTCCGGCCTGAAGTGAGCCAAAAGTCCCCCGGCCTCTACAAGGAGCGGCTCTGTGAGATAAACGATGCTCTTTCGGCCATCGCGCTGGAAAAGGGCTGCACCTTCCTGAATCTCTGGGAGGCGCTGGCCGACGAGAACGGCGACCTCATCGAGGAATACGCCCAGCCGGACGGCTACCATCTGCTGCCCGCCGGGTACGACGCATGGGTGGATTATCTCTGCACCTACACCTGATAGCGATAGAAAGGCCCTCTCAGCGCCGCTGAGAGGGCCTTTTGCTGTCTTAATATCAGAACGCGATGCCGGCGTTGTCGTACAGCCAGCGGAGTGCGAACCAGCCAAAGGCCGCAGAACCCTCGTAGAGGATGCTGTCGTCGAACCGCACCTTGGGGTGGTGCTGGCCGTAGCAGCAGCCCTGCTCCGGGCCGCCTGCGGCGATGAACATGCTCACGGTGGGCACCTCGTGGCTCACAAAGGCGAAGTCCTCACTGCCGCCGCCGGGTTTGCCACCGGTGAGGGAGGTCATGTCCATGGCACCCTTGCCCAGCAGCTCGGTCATATAGGCCATCGCGTTCTCGGCGAGGGGCTTGTCCACCACCATGCAGGGGCAGAAGTCGGCGAAGGACACCTCCGCCGTGCAGCGGAATGCCGCCGCCACACCCTGCGCGATCTCGGTCATCCGGGTGCGAATGAGTTCGCCGGTCTTATTCTCCGGTCGGTGGTGCGGATGGTGCCCCACATCTGGGCCACGTCCGGAATGACGTTGGAGGCTGCGCCCGCCTCGAAATGGCCGGTGGTCAGCACCCCGACGTCGCCGGGCTTCAGCTCGCGGCTGTTGATCTCCTGCAGGGCGATGTGGATGTGGGCCGCAGCCGTGATGGGGTCGATGCAGTTTTCCGGGGTCGAGCCGTGACCGCCCTTGCCCTTGACCACGATATGGTACTGCTCACAGCTGGCCATCGTGATGCCGCCGCCCGGCACCAGCACCGTACCTACCGGCAGCGGCATTCCGGCCAGCACATGGAACATGACCGCGGCGTCCACATGAGGGTCTTCCAGCAGGCCGCTCGCGATCATATCCGGGGAGCCCTGGAAAATTTCTTCGGCAGGTTGGAATTCCAGCTTGACCGTACCTTCCAGCTCGTCCTCGTGAGCCTTGAGCAGCTTTGCTGCACCCAGCAGCATGGCCGTATGCATATCGTGGCCGCAGCCGTGCATCTTGCCGGGGACTTCCGAGCGGAACTCCTCGCCCGAGTCCTCGGGGATGGGCAGGGCGTCCATATCGGCACGCAGCAGGATGGTCTTGCCGGGCTTTTTGCCGCCTGCCAGCGCAATGACGCCAGCCTTGCCGCAGTCCTTCGGCTCATAGCCCATTTCTGTCAGCGCCTTTTTGACCAGCTCCTTCGTGTGGGGCAGATCGAAGCCCACCTCCGGGTGACGGTGGAGCGTCCGACGCCACTGCTGCAGCTGCGGCTCCAGTGCGTGGGCTTCCTTCAAAAGCTCTTCCGATGTGATATTCATACTCATCCGCTCCTTCTTTTTTATAAGAAGCCATTTTCATAAGCATTGCATCCCGCTTACGAAAACTGTTCTCGATTCAGAAAAAGCCCTCCCGAGGGAGAGCTTTTTTTGCTGTGTTACGTTCAGCCCTCGGTGTGGCTTCCTTCGGGGTGGTACTTGGCACAGGTACACTTTTTCCACTTCAGGCCGCTGCCGCAGGGGCAGGGGTCGTTGCGGCCGATCTTGATGACGCGGACAGGCTGGCCCTTGGGCGCGCCCTTAGCGCCGGGTGCGCCGTTGCCAGGCACATAGCCCTCGCCGGTGGGTTTGGCCACCTGCTCACGCTTGGGGGCCTTGCCCGCCTCGCGCACCTCGATGGTCAGCAGCATCTTGACGCTGGACTCCCGGATGGAATCGACCATCTGGTCGAACATGTCGAAGCCCTCGATGCGGTACTCGACGACGGGGTCCTTCTGACCGTAGCCGCGCAGGGCGATGCCCTGACGCAGCTGGTCCATATTATCAATATGGTCCATCCACTGGCGGTCTACACACTTCAGCAGGCAGATACGCTCCAGCTCCCGCATCAGAGGTGCGCCGTAGCGCTGCTCCTTGTCGTTCAGGATGTCCATGCCGCGCTGATACAGCATATCGGCGATGCTCTCCTGCGAGATGTTGTCGTAATCGGCCACGGTGTAGTGGAAGTCCTCGTCGGTGGTCAGCCAGCCCAGATAGTGGCGGCGGAGTGCGCCGAAGTCCCACTCATCCTTCACGTCGCCTGCGAGGAACTGCTTGCAGCTGGACTCAATGTTCTCCTTCAGCATATTGTGCATCTCGGCGCTGATGTCCTCGCCGTTCAGCACCTTGTGGCGCTGGCCGTAGATGATCTCGCGCTGCTGGTTCATGACGTCGTCGTACTTCAGGACGTTCTTGCGGATCTCGAAGTTGCGGCCCTCGAGCTTCTTCTGGGCCGTCTCGATGGTGCTGGTGATCATCCGGTTCTCGATGGGGGTGTCCTCGTCGATGCCCAGCGTGCCCATCAGGCTCTGCACGCGGTCGCCGCCGAACAGGCGCATCAGGTCGTCCTCGAGGCTCAGGTAGAAGCGGGATGCACCGGGGTCGCCCTGACGGCCTGCACGGCCGCGCAGCTGGTTGTCGATACGGCGGCTCTCGTGGCGCTCGGTACCAATGATGAACAGACCGCCTGCGGCGCGCACCTCCTCGGCCTCCGCCTCAGTCAGGGGCTTGTACTGAGCATACAGCTCATCGAACCGCTTGCGGACTGCCAGAATGTTGGCGTCGGTAGTCTCACCATGGCCGTCGGCCTCAATGAGCAGCAGCTCCACGGCTGCGGGCAGAGCCTCCTCGGGCTTTTCGGGTTCAGCAGCTTCTCGCAGAAGTGCTCTTTGCGCATCTGGGCCTTTGCCATATACTCGGCGTTGCCGCCCAGCATAATATCCGTACCACGGCCTGCCATATTGGTGGCGATGGTGATCGCGCCCTTCTTGCCGGCCTGTGCGACGATTTCAGCCTCTCGCTCGTGGTTCTTGGCGTTCAGCACGTTGAAGTCGCGGGTATACTTCTGCAGCATCTTGGCGAGAGTCTCGCTCTTCTCGACGCTGACCGTACCCACCAGAACAGGCTGACCATTCTTATGGCACTCCATGACCTGCTGGATGACCGCGTTGTACTTGCCGTTGATGGTCTTGTAGATGGCGTCCGGGTAATCCTTGCGGATGACAGGGCGGTTGGTGGGGACGGTGACGATGTTCAGACCGTAGATCTCGGTGAACTCAGTGGCCTCCGTCTTTGCCGTACCGGTCATACCGGCCAGCTTCTTGTACATACGGAAGTAGTTCTGGAAGGTGATGGTCGCCAGCGTCTTGCTCTCGGCGGCGATCTTCACGCCCTCCTTGGCCTCGATGGCCTGATGGAGGCCCTCGTTGTAACGGCGGCCGATCATCAGGCGACCGGTAAACTCATCGACGATGAGCACTTCGCCGTCCTTCACGACGTAATCAATGTCGCGCTGCATCACACCGTAGGCTTTGATGGCCTGGTCGATGTGGTGGGCGAGGGTCATATTCTCTGCGGCAGCGAGGTTCTCGATCTTGAAATATTCCTCCGCCTTCTTGATGCCCTTGGCCGTCAGGGTGCAGGTCTTGTGCTTCTCGTCCACGACGTAATCGCCGTCGGCCTGCTCGTCGGTCTCCACCTTGTCTTCCAGCTCGACCACGACGCTCTTGCGCAGAGTGCGGACAAATTGGTCCACCTGGGTATACAGGCTGGAAGAGTCCTCTCCGCGGCCAGAGATGATAAGCGGCGTACGAGCCTCGTCGATGAGGATGGAGTCCACCTCATCGACAACGGCGTAGGCATGGCCGCGCTGCACCATGTTGTCCTTGTAGGTCACCATGTTGTCGCGCAGGTAGTCGAAGCCGAACTCGTTGTTGGTGCCGTAGGTAATGTCGGCGTTGTAAGCCCCCCGGCGGGCATCACCATCCATGCCCTGCACGATCAGGCCCACCGACAGGCCCAGCCAGCGGTAAAGCTTGCCCATCCACTCGCTGTCGCGCTTGGCAAGGTAATCGTTGACGGTGACGATGTGGACACCCTCCCCGGTCAGTGCATTCAGATAGGCAGGCAGCGTTGCCACAAGGGTCTTGCCTTCACCGGTCTGCATCTCGGCAATGTCGCCCCGGTGCAGGGCGATGCCGCCGGTGACCTGCACCGGGAAATGCTTCATGCCCAGCACACGCCATGCGGCCTCGCGGCAGACAGCGAAGGCATCGGGCAGAATATCATCCAGCGTTTTGCCGTCGGCCAGCTTCTGCTTCAGTGCAGGAGTCTGGGCCTGCAGCTCGGCATCAGACATCGCCTGATACTTGCCTTCCAGAGCCAGCACCTGTTTGGTGAGGGGGTTGATCTTTTTCAGTTCCCGATCAGAGAAGCTGCCAAAGAGTTTTTCAGCTAAGGACATTGGTCACACCTCATGATTCTTCAAAATAGCAAACGTCCGGGCCATTTTATTGCCTCAAAACGAATATTCACACATAAATATATGATACACCAAAAGCCCCATCCCGTCAAACCAGATGGTGAATTTTAGCCGGTTATTGAATGAATTTTCTGTAAATTCCTTCGACCTTTCCGACCACTGTATGGTATCGTCACTTTTCAATGTAGTATCAGACATGGTCTGTTGCGCTGCGCACCGCATGGCATAAAAGAAAACGCTCTAAGATCTCTCTTAGAGCGTTTCGTTCAAGTCGGCGGCTACCTATTTTCACAAGCCGTTTCCAGCTAACTATCTTGGGCACGAGTGAGCTTAACTGCTGTGTTCGGAATGGGAACAGGTGGAACCTCACCGTCATCGTCACCGACCATATGACTGATACAGTATATCACATTTCTGTGTATCTGTCCAGTATTTCTTAGAAGGACGTGCCTTCAAAACTGAATAATCACTGCTACTTCTCGTTGACTTGAGATACTCAAGCGAATTGTGGTCAAGCCCTCGACCTATTAGTACACGCTTGCTGAATGGATCGCTCCACTTACACATCGTGCCTATCGACCTTGTAGTCTTCAAGGGGTCTTACTTGTTTAAAACAATGGGACATCTTATCTTTGGGTCGGCTTCACGCTTAGATGCTTTCAGCGTTTATCCGATCCGTACGTAGTTGCCCAGCTATGCTCTGGCGGAACAACTGGTGCGCCAGAGGTACGTCCGTCCCGGTCCTCTCGTACTAGGGACAGCTCCCATCAAATATCCTGCGCCCACGACAGATAGGGACCGAACTGTCTCACGACGTTCTGAACCCAGCTCGCGTACCGCTTTAATTGGCGAACAGCCAAACCCTTGGGACCGAATACAGCCCCAGGATGCGATGAGCCGACATCGAGGTGCCAAACCTCCCCGTCGATGTGGACTCTTGGGGAGATCAGCCTGTTATCCCCAGGGTAACTTTTATCCGTTGAGCGATGGCATTTCCACTCACATACCACCGGATCACTAACTCCAACTTTCGTTACTGCTCGACCCGTCAGTCTCGCAGTTAGGCTCGCTTCTGCGTTTGCACTCTTTTGCTTGATTTCCGTTCAAGCTGAGCGAACCTTTGAACGCCTCCGTTACTTTTTAGGAGGCGACCGCCCCAGTCAAACTGCCCACCTAACAATGTCCCCCGACTCGATTCAGAGCCGCAGGTTAGAATTCCAATATCGCAAGGATGGTATCCCAACGGCCACTCCGCAGCCGCCAAAGCGATTGTTTCCCAGTCTCCCACCTATCCTGTACATGCAATATCGAAACCCAATATTAGGCTACAGTAAAGCTCCATGGGGTCTTTCCGTCTTGTCGCGGGTAACCGGCATCTTCACCGGTACTACAATTTCGCCGGGCGGGCTGTTGAGACAGTGCCCAAATCATTACGCCTTTCGTGCGGGTCAGAACTTACCTGACAAGGAATTTCGCTACCTTAGGACCGTTATAGTTACGGCCGCCGTTTACTGGGGCTTCGATTCAATGCTTGCACATCTCCTCTTAACCTTCCAGCACCGGGCAGGCGTCAGCTCGTATACGTCATCTTTCGATTTAGCACAAACCTGTGTTTTTGGTAAACAGTTGCTTGGGCCGATTCTCTGCGGCTCCATCTCTGGAGCACCCCTTCTCCCGAAGTTACGGGGTCAATTTGCCGAGTTCCTTAACAACCCTTCTCCCGTTGGCCTTAGAATCTTCTTCCTACCTACCTGTGTCGGTTTGCGGTACGGGCACCTCAGAAATACACACAGCTTTTCTCGCCATCTTCCATCCCAGACTTCGGTACTAATTTCCCTCGATCTCTACCGGAACCAACACCCGGCTCTGAGACTTCAAATGTGTCCCTGTGCTTAACTCTTTTGGTGGTGACGGAATCTCTACCGTCTGTGCATCGGCTACGCCTTCCGGCCTCACCTTAGCTCCCGACTAACTTGGAGCGGACGAACCTTCCTCCAAAAACCTGAGGCTTTCGGCCATGCAGATTCTCACTGCATTCGCGCTACTCATTCCGGCATTCTCACTTCTATACACTCCACAGCCGCTTACGCTACTGTTTCTCCGCGTATACAACGCTCCCCTACCCAATCCATTACTGGATTGCCTAAGCTTCGGTGTCAGGTTTAGCCCCGTTAAATTCTCCGCGCAAAGACGCTCGACCAGTGAGCTATTACGCACTCTTTGAATGAGTGGCTGCTTCTGAGCCAACATCCTGGTTGTCTGCGTATCTTCACATCGTTTTCCACTTAACCTGACTTTGGGACCTTAGCTGTAGATCTGGGCTGTTTCCCTTTTGACAATGACATTTATCTGACACTGTCTGACTCCCAAGCATCAATACTCTGGCATTCTGAGTTTGATAAGCTTCGCTAACCTCTCGGCCGCTAGGCTATTCAGTGCTTTACCTCCAGGTATCTAACTTGAGGCTAGTCCTAAAACTATTTCGGGGAGAACCAGCTATCTCCGGGTTCGATTGGAATTTCTCCGCTACCCACAGTTCATCCGCCGCCTTTTCAACGGAGGTCGGTTCGGTCCTCCATGGAATTTTACTTCCACTTCAACCTGACCATGGGTAGGTCACCCGGTTTCGGGCCCATTATATGCAACTTAACGCCCTTTTCAAACTCGCTTTCGCTTCGGCTCCAGACCTTAAGTCCTTAACCTTGCTGCATACAATCGCTCGCCGGACCGTTCTACAAAAAGTACCCTATCACGCATTGACGCGCTCTAGGTGCTTGTAGGCACAGGGTTTCAGGTTCTTTTTCACTCCCCTCCCGGGGTGCTTTTCACCTTTCCTTCACAGTACTATACGCTATCGGTCACTGGGTAGTATTTAGGGTTGGAGGGTGGTCCCCCCATCTTCCGACCAGGTTTCACGTGTCTGGCCGTACTCTGGAATCTGCGCAGCTCTCTCCGTTTTCACCTACGTGGTTCTCACACTCTCTGACCGGCCTTCCCATGCCGTTCGGTTAACAGATTGAGTCCTAAAAGCAGTCCGTACCCCGAAGGTATTTCTACCTTCGGTTTGCCCTCTTCCGCGTTCGCTCGCCACTACTTACGGAATCTCGTTTGATGTCTCTTCCTCGCCCTACTTAGATGTTTCAGTTCAGGCGGTTCCCTCGATGTACCTATTTTGAATTTCAGTACAACGTACCCGAGTATGAACCCAGGTGAGTTTCCTCATTCAGAAATCTCCGGATCAATGCTTATTTGCAGCTCCCCGAAGCTTATCGCAGCTTATCACGTCTTTCATCGGCTCCCAGTGCCAAGGCATTCGCCCTGCGCCCTTGTTCGCTTGACCATATCAAACAAATCTCTTTCGAGATCGGCTTGTATCCTCTTGATTCTCTCTTGCCAACGAAGATTATGTTACCCTTCCTTTTGAAATTGTAATATTTCTTAAAAAGAACTTACTATAATCTTTGTTTCGCAGTTATTATTCAGTTTTCAAGGTACGTCTTTGAGTTCCCTTTTCAGGGCCCTCAAAATCGAACAATATCTAATCAACTTGTATCTATCACCTGTTCCAGAAACAAATCATCTTCGATGTTTTGTTCCTGCCTGACTCCTTAGAAAGGAGGTGATCCAGCCGCAGGTTCTCCTACGGCTACCTTGTTACGACTTCACCCCAATCACCAGTTTTACCTTCGGCGGCGTCCTCCTTACGGTTAGACTACCGACTTCGGGTCCCCCGGCTCTCATGGTGTGACGGGCGGTGTGTACAAGGCCCGGGAGCGTATTCACCGTGGCATGCTGATCCACGATTACTAGCAATTCCGACTTCGTGCAGGCGAGTTGCAGCCTGCAGTCCGAACTGGGACGTTGTTTCTGAGTTTTGCTCCACCTCGCGGTCTTGCTTCTCTTTGTTTAACGCCATTGTAGTACGTGTGTAGCCCAAGTCATAAAGGGCATGATGATTTGACGTCATCCCCACCTTCCTCCGTTTTGTCAACGGCAGTCTGGCCAGAGTCCTCTTGCGTAGTAACTGACCATAAGGGTTGCGCTCGTTGCGGGACTTAACCCAACATCTCACGACACGAGCTGACGACAACCATGCACCACCTGTCTCCTTGCTCCGAAGAGAAATACTGTTTCCAGCATCGTCAAGGGATGTCAAGACTTGGTAAGGTTCTTCGCGTTGCGTCGAATTAAACCACATACTCCACTGCTTGTGCGGGCCCCGTCAATTCCTTTGAGTTTCAACCTTGCGGTCGTACTCCCCAGGTGGATTACTTATTGTGTTAACTGCGGCACTGAAGGGGTCAATCCTCCAACACCTAGTAATCATCGTTTACGGTGTGGACTACCAGGGTATCTAATCCTGTTTGCTACCCACACTTTCGAGCCTCAGCGTCAGTTGGTGCCCAGTAGGCCGCCTTCGCCACTGGTGTTCCTCCCGATATCTACGCATTCCACCGCTACACCGGGAATTCCGCCTACCTCTGCACTACTCAAGAAAAACAGTTTTGAAAGCAGTTCATGGGTTGAGCCCATGGATTTCACTTCCAACTTGTTCTCCCGCCTGCGCTCCCTTTACACCCAGTAATTCCGGACAACGCTTGTGACCTACGTTTTACCGCGGCTGCTGGCACGTAGTTAGCCGTCACTTCCTTGTCGAGTACCGTCATTATCTTCCTCAACAACAGGAGTTTACAATCCGAAGACCTTCTTCCTCCACGCGGCGTCGCTGCATCAGGGTTTCCCCATTGTGCAATATTCCCCACTGCTGCCTCCCGTAGGAGTCTGGGCCGTGTCTCAGTCCCAATGTGGCCGTTCAACCTCTCAGTCCGGCTACCGATCGTCGCCTTGGTGGGCCATTACCTCACCAACTAGCTAATCGGACGCGAGGCCATCTCAAAGCGGATCACTCCTTTTCCCTCAGCTCGATGCCGACCCGTGGGCTTATGCGGTATTAGCAGTCGTTTCCAACTGTTGTCCCCCCCTCTTTGAGGCAGGTTCCTCACGCGTTACTCACCCGTTCGCCACTCGATTTGAAGAGCAAGCTCCTCATCTCTCGTTCGACTTGCATGTGTTAGGCGCGCCGCCAGCGTTCGTCCTGAGCCAGGATCAAACTCTTTATAAATGATATTTATCACTTAAAAAGTGTTAAATCTCTTTTCGCTCAGCACGCAATCGCTTGCGTCCTGTGTGAATTACTTTGTTTGGAATTGTTTAACGTGTTTTTCCAACACGAAAATAGGTTCCGTTACAAGTTTTTCGATATTGTTCAATTTTCAAGGTCCTGTAGCACCTCAGCCAAGCGGCTGACAGCTTATTTATTTTACCACAGAAGTGGTTTTTTGTCAAGCTTTTTTTTTCGAGTTTTTTTTCGTTTCTTATCGAACTTGGAGCGTTCTCTGTTTCTCGGCGCTGACCGGAACTTTCGGACGTCTATTGGTTCTTTTCGCTTTACTTCTAGCTGGGACTCAGAAGTCATTCTTTTTGTCTCAGCGCTTGGCGCTCAAGTATAATACCATACGCTGGGCCGGATGTCAACACCTTTTTGCAAGTTTTTTCAGGTTTTTTCGCGCTGACTCAAATCCGCTTCATCCTCTTGGATTCTTCGCAGTAAGGCGTCCCGACACCGCAGACAAAAATAAAAACTCCACAGATGTTTCCTGCTCATCTGTGGGGGTTCGAGAGACATCATCACATGAACTGTTCCGGCGACTAAAAAAAAAGGAATCACGATACTCAAAGACAAAGTAAAGGTAATTCCTTAAAAATGCAACTGGCTACCATTTTACAGGCCCTTTAGCTTTGCGTCACAGCTTTTCAACTGCTTTGCTAAATATTCTATTCGCAAACTCTTTTTTGAGTCGATCATGTTCAAGCGACTTTCCAGTGCCTGAGCACCTGCATCTCTCTGGATAGAATATACCATATTTCTTCTTTCCTGTCAATGGAAAAATCATAGATTTTTTTATTTTTTATTTATAAAAGTAAAATGCAAAAAGGAGGGCAGCCCTTTCGAGCTGCCCTCCCGAAACCTATTTCTCAGCCGATCACTGAGCAGCCTTTGCTGCCTCGATCTGCTTGATCAGCTCGGGAACGACCTTGAACAGGTCGCCCACGATGCCGTAGTCAGCAACACCGAAGATGGGGGCGGACTCGTTCTTGTTGACGGCGATGATGCACTCGGAATCCTGCATACCGGCAGTGTGCTGGATAGCGCCGGAGATACCCAGAGCCACATAGATCTTGGGATGGACGGTCTTACCGGTCTGACCGACCTGATGATCAGCGGTCATCCAGCCGGCATCGGTGACAGCACGGGATGCGCCGACAACGCCGCCGCCCAGAGCTGCAGCCAGCTGCTCAGCCAGCTCGATGCCCTTGTTGACGTCCTTGCTGATACCACGGCCAACAGAGACGATGACGTCTGCACCGATGAGGTCGACCAGCTTCTCAGCTGCCTTCTCAACGCTCAGAACCTCGGTCTTGATGTCGTCAGTGGTCAGGCTGAATGCGGGCTTCACGATCTGGCAGGCATCGGCCTTGGCCTGATCGAAGGGAGCCTTCTTCATGACGCCGGGACGGACGGTAGACATCTGAGGACGGAAACGGGGGCAGATGATGGTAGCCATCAGATGGCCGCCAAAAGCAGGACGGGTCATCTTCAGGTTGCGGTCCTCGTAATCGAACTTCTGCTTGGACAGGTCGATGGTGGAGCTCTCCTTCAGGAACTCGACATACTTTGCAGTGTCGATGTCCAGATGGGTAGCATCAGCGGTCAGACCGGTGTGCAGACGAGCTGCGCAGCGGGGGCCAAGGTCGCGGCCGATGTTGGTAGCACCGATCAGCAGGACCTCAGGCTTGTACTCGTTGACCATGTCGCAGACGACCTTAGCGTATGCGTCAGTGGTGTAATCCTTCAGCAGCGGGCTGTCGCAGACCATGACCTTATCGGCACCATAGCCGCCCAGCTCTTTTGCAATGCCTTTCGACGTTGTCGCCCAGCAGCAGGCCGGTGACTTCGCAGCCCAGCTCATCAGCCAGCTTGCGGGCCTCGCTGACCAGCTCAAAATCAGTGGACATCAGTGCGCCCTGGCGCTGCTCGCAGAAGACCCAGACGCCCTTGTATTCGTTAAAATCAGCCATTGTAATCCTATGCTCCTTTCATCAGATCAGGTGCTTCTTGGCCAGGATACCAGCCCAGCTGTGCAGTGGTATCGTCGCCAGTCAGCATAGTGCCTGCGCCCTTCTGCGGAGGAGTGAAGGACTTGAAGACGTTCGTCGGAGAACCCTTCAGGCCGATGGTATCGACCTCGATCAGCGGATCGTCCTTCAGAGCGTTGTAATCGAACACTTCCATCGGCTTGTCGTAGCAGGTGAAGATGCCATTGACGCTCATGTAGCGGGGCTGATTCAGCTCCTTGATGCAGGTCAGCAGGCAGGGAGTCTGCACCTTGACCATCATGTAGCCGTCTTCCAGCATACGCTTGACGGTGAGGCTGTTGCCATCCTTCTGGATGTCAGCAACATAGGTCACCTGAGGCAGGTGCAGCTTCTCAGCGATCTGAGGACCGACCTGTGCGGTATCACCGTCGATTGCCTGACGGCCGCAGAACACGACGTCCTCGGGGCCGACACCGATCTTATTGACAGCAGCAGCGAGGATCTGGCTGGTCGCGAAGGTATCAGAACCACCGAACTCACGACCAGAGACCAGAACAGCCTTATCAGCGCCGCGGGCCAGCAGCTCACGGAGCATACCCTCGGCCGGCGGGGGACCCATGGTGACGACGACGACTTCGCAGCCGGTCTCGTCCTTCAGCTTCAGAGCGGCCTCCAGAGCGTTCAGGTCATCGGGGTTGGTGATGGTTGCCATAGAGGCACGGTCCAGAGTACCGTCCGCCTTGACGGCCACCTTACCGGAGGTATCAGGAACCTGCTTTACACAAACGATTGCTTTCATTGTAAATCTTGCCTCCCTTACTTCAGCAGCGCGCCGGAAATGACCATCATCTGCACTTCGCTGGTGCCCTCGTAGATCTCAGTGATCTTGGCATCGCGCATCATGCGCTCGATGGGGTAATCACGGGTGTAGCCGTAGCCACCGAACAGCTGCAGGCAGCGGCGGGTGACATCGCTGGCGGTGCGGGCTGCGATCAGCTTAGCCTCAGCAGCCTCGACGCTGTAGCGGACCTTTGCGCCATTCATAGCTTCCTGCTTCTTCAGAGCGGCAGCGTAGACCAGATACTTTGCAGCCTCGATACGGGCCTTCATCTCGGCCAGCTCGAACTGGGTGTTCTGGAAAGCGGAAATGCTGCGGCCAAACTGCTTGCGCTCCTTGACGTAAGCGACAGTCTCCTGCAGAGCGCCCTCGGCGATGCCCAGAGCCTGAGAGGCGATGCCGATACGGCCGCCGTCCAGAGTGGCCATGGCCAGCTGGAAGCCCTTGCCGCGTACGCCCAGCATACGATCCTTCGGGATGCGGCAGTCCTCAAAGATCAGCTCGCAGGTAGAAGAACCACGGATGCCCATCTTATCCTCAGCCTTGCCGACGGAGAAGCCCGGGTCGGTACGCTCCACGATGAAGGCGGAGCACAGCTTGGTGGGACGGCCCTTCTTGTCGAGGACCTTATCGGTAACAGCGATGACGATGAACACGTCAGCGTAGCCTGCGTTGGTGATGAATATCTTGGAGCCGTTCAGCACCCAGTAATCGCCATCTTCCACAGCAGTGGTCTGCTGGCCCTGAGCGTCAGTACCAGCGCCCGGCTCGGTCAGACCGAAAGCACCCAGCCACTCGCCGCTGCACAGCTTGGGCAGATACTTTTCCTTCTGCTCGGGAGTGCCGTTCTCATAAATAGGGGCTGCGCACAGGCTGGTGTGGGCGGAAACGATAACACCGGTGGTGCCGCAGACCTTGCTCAGCTCCTCAACAGCCATGACGTAAGACAGGACATCGCCGCCTGCACCGCCAACGGAGGTGGGGAAGTAAATGCCCATCATACCCAGCTTGCCCATCTTCTCGACGGTCTCCTTGGGGAAATACTCTTCGGCATCAACTTTCTTTGCCAGAGGCTTAACTTCGTTTTCAGCAAACTCGCGGTACATCTTCTGCACCATCTGCTGCTGCTTGGACAGAGTAAAATCCATCGCTATATCCTCCTAACGGATGTTTTTCTTTCAGCACAGGGCAGCTACACTCATGTCCTGTGCAAACAAATTCCTCCCGGCCGCTTTCTTGAGGGCGACCGAGAGAAATTTCAAACTAAATTACAGCTCGTCCACCGGGGTCTTGGTGCGGTCCGCGTTGTAAACGTAGAAGCCCTTGCCAGACTTGCAGCCCAGGTTGCCGCCGCGGACCATCTTGCGGATGAGCGGGCAGGCACGATACTTGCTGTCGCCGGTCTCCTTGTACAGGACGTCCATGATAGCCAGGCAGATGTCCAAACCGATGAAGTCGCCCAGCTCCAGGGGGCCCATGGGATGGTTTGCGCCCAGCTTCATGGCGGTGTCGATGCCAGCAATGTTGGAGACGCCCTCCATCTTGATGAATGCGGCCTCATTGATCATGGGGATCAGGATGCGGTTGACGACGAAGCCGGCAGCCTCGTTGACCTGGACCGGCTGCTTGCCAATGGCAACGGAGATTTCCTTGATCTTCTCAACAGTCTCAGCGGGAGTGTTGCAGCCTGCGATGACCTCAATGAGCTTCATGCGGTCTGCGGGGTTGAAGAAGTGCATACCGACCAGAGGACGGGACAGGCCCTTGCCGATCTCAGTGATGGACAGAGAAGAGGTGTTGGACGCGAAAATGCACTCGGGCTTGCAGATCTTATCCAGCTCGCCAAAAGTGGTCTGCTTGACCTTCATATCCTCGAAAGCAGCCTCAACGATGAGGTCGCAGTCAGCGCACAGGTCTTCCTTCAGGCCCGGAGTGATAGCAGCGACGATAGCGTCAGCCTTCTCCTGAGTCATCTTGCCCTTAGCGACCAGCTTCTCATAGCCCTTCTTGATCTTTGCCAGACCATTCTCAGCCCACTCCTGCTTGATGTCGCAGAGTGCAACAGTGTTGCCCTCGACCTGAGCAAATGCCTTTGCGATGCCCTGGCCCATAGTGCCAGCACCAATAACACCGATCTTCATAGGAAATCTCTCCTTTATTATATCTTCTGAATGTTTTAGTGCCTTCTCCGTGCCTCCCCTTTCCCGGGGGGAGGCGTTGCAGAGGCGTTATGGTTTTAGTTGTTCGTGAACACTGCCTTGGGCTTCGGCTTCTCACGGGACAGGAAGCAACTCATGCCCTCCACCTGATCGTGAGTCTCGAAGCAGTCGCCGAACAGCTTCTCTTCGACTTCGACAGCCTTCTCGATGGGGAGGCTGATGCCGTCGTTGATAGCCTTCTTGCAGTTGCGCACGGCGATGGGAGCGTTCTTGGCGATCTTGTTGGCCAGCTTCAGGACATTCTCCATCAGCTCAGCCTGCGGATACACTGCGTTGACCAGGCCGATGCGGTAGGCCTCGTCAGCCTTGATGTTCAGTGCAGAGTAGACCAGCTGCTTTGCCATGCCCATGCCTACCAGACGTGCCAGACGCTGGGTACCGCCGAAGCCCGGGGTGATGCCCAGACCGACTTCCGGCTGACCAAACACAGCGTTGTCGGAGCAGATGCGGATGTCGCAGCTCATAGCCAGCTCATGCCGCCGCCCAGTGCAAAGCCGTTGACGGCTGCGATGACGGGGATGGGGAAGCTCTCGATCATCAGGAACACATCATTGCCCAGTTTGCCGAAAGCCTCGCCCTCGGCCTTGGTCATGGTGCTCATGGAGCCGATGTCAGCGCCTGCCACGAAGCTCTTGTCGCCTTCGCCGGTCAGGACGATGCAGCGGATGGCGGACTGATCAACTGCCTCAAAAAAGCAGCCTTCAGGTCAGCCAGAACCTCGGGGTTCAGGGCGTTCAGTGCCTTCGGGCGGTCGATGGTGATGATCTCGACAGCGCCCTGCACCTCGGTTTTTACAAATGCCATTGTGAAAACCTCCATTCAGGTTATATCTTATTCAAAACAGTCCCCGGACAAGGGGCAAGTCTCCGGTCTCGCCCACTGTCCGGGCTGTATCAATATCCGGAGTGACCCTTCAAAGGGAACTCAGTCCATCTCGACGATGGTTGCGCAGCCCATGCCGCCGCCGATGCACAGGAGCCAGCCCCTTCTTTGCACCACGATGCTTCATAGCGTACAGCAGGGTGACGAGGATACGAGCGCCGGAAGCGCCGACCGGGTGGCCCAGAGCGATTGCGCCGCCGTTGACGTTCAGCTTGTCCTTGTCAAAGCCCAAAGCCTCGCCGACTGCGATGGACTGAGCTGCGAATGCCTCGTTGGCCTCGACCAGATCCATATCATCAACGGTCATGCCGGTCTTTGCCATGACCTTCTTGGTAGCAGCGATGGGGCCAAGGCCCATGACCTCAGGCTCGACGCCTGCCAGAGCACCTGCGACCCAAGTAGCCAGAGGCTTGATGCCCAGCTCCTTAGCCTTCTCCTCGCTCATGACGACCAGAGCAGCTGCGCCATCGTTGATAGCAGAAGAGTTGCCAGCGGTGACGATGCCGTCCTTGGTGAAGGCGGGCTTCAGCTTTGCCAGCACTTCGGGAGCGCTCAGACGGGGGCCTTCATCGGTATCGAACACGGTATCGCCCTTCTTGCCCTTGATGACAACAGGAACGATCTCATCCTTGAAAGCACCATCCTTGATGGCCTTATCAGCCTTCAGCTGGCTGTGGTAAGCGAAATCATCCAGCATCTCGCGGGTGATGGGGCTGTAGCCGTACTTCTTCTGATAGGTCTCGTTGGTGCAGACGTTCTCAGCGGTCATGCCCATGTGCTTGTTGAAGCCGCAGGCATCCCACAGTGCATCGTTGACCATGGTATCCACGATCTCGCTCTTGCCCATGGGAGCGCCCATGCGGTAGCCGTAGCGGCCCTTCATCATTGCGAAGGGAGCCATGTCCATGTTCTCCATGCCGCCTGCGACCACGATGTCAGCATCGCCGGCCTCGATCATCTGAGCAGCCATGTTCACGCAGTTCAGGCCGGAGCCGCAGACCACGTTGACGGTGACAGCAGGGAGTCTCGACGGGCAGGCCAGCCTTCAGGGAAGCCTGACGGGCGACATTCTGGCCCAGACCAGCCTGGATAACGCAGCCCATGTAAACATGATCGACCTGCTCGGGTTTCACGTTAGCACGGTTCAGGGCCTCCTTGATAACGATGGAGCCCAGCTCTGCAGCAGGGACGTTTGCCAGGGTGCCGCCAAACTTACCAATAGCGGTACGGCAAGCAGATGCGATAACGATTTTCTTCATGTCAATAGCCTCCTGAATTTATCTGTTTCGGGGTTTCGTAAAACGATCTATCAAAAAGCCCGAGAGCCTTTCTGCATGATAAAAGGGATCAGATGGTCTTTCCTTCCGCCCGAAGCTGCTCCACTTTCGCGTGGATAGCCGCTTCTACGTTGGGCGTCACGAACTTGGAGATGTTGCTGCCGTAGCGGGCAGCCTCCTTGACGATGGTGGAAGAAAGGTAGCTCCACTTGATGCTGGTGGCGAGGAACATGGTCTCGATGCCGGGCATCAGTGCGTGGTTCGTCTGGGCCAGCTGTATCTCGTTTTCGAAATCCGTCACTGCCCGCAGGCCCCGCACCATCACCGAGGCGTGGCGCTTCTTGGCGAACTCCACGGTCAGGCCGTCAAAGCTCTCCACCGTCACGTTCGGGATGTCCTTGCAACACTCCTGCAGCAGCGCCACCCGCTCTTCTACGGTGAACAGAGGGTTCTTTGCGCTGTTGATGAGCACTGCCACGATGAGGTGGTCGTTGATCTTTGCTGCCCGCTTGATGATGTCGAGATGTCCTCTCGTGACCGGGTCGAAGGACCCGGGGTAAACTGCTGTTGCCATCGGTATGGTCTCCTTTATCTCCGCGCTTTGGAAAAGCGCAATTTGGTGTTGCCATGATAGCACTTTTCAGTTTCCGCTTCAAGTACGAGGCCGCATCGCCATCGCAACATCGTTAATTTTTAGTCAATTAACGTCGCACTGGGGCGCTTTGTCTTGGTACACATTAAGTAAACCATATTGTCAAAATTTTATCAAGTCTTTTTTCGAAAAAAAAATTGTTTTTGCTATACCAAACAATCGCCACATACCTAAGAATATTTAGTTAAATTGTCCTGCGAGACATTTTTTTCGCGGAAGAGGGCTTGATTATAATGTTTGTTAATGTTATAACTAAGCTGTGCAGGTGTGCCGCTGCCGGAGGCTCCTGCCCTGCCGACCCCAAGGATACCGCCGGGGTGTGATAAGACAGTGTCCGGACTGGGAAGAAACGGTAAATTTCCGGCTAAGATTTTGTCCCGTAGAATTGTGAATAATAAATTTACAATTCTTTTATGTTCTTAAAGGAGAGGATGGTTTATAATGGATTTCATGGAAATGTATGCCCAGAAAAAGATGACTGCCGAACAGGCTGCTTCTCTGGTCAAGAGCGGCGACTGGGTGGATTACGGCTGGTGCGTCAACACCCCCGTGGCTGTGGACGCTGCCCTCGCCAAGCGCCTGCCCGAACTGGAGAACGTCAATTTCCGGGGCGGCATCCTGATGTGGGTGCCTGCGATCTTCCAGATCGACGACCCCGCTGCCCACATGACCTGGAACAGCTGGCACATGGGCGGCATCGAGCGCAAAGCCATCGCACAGGGCTTCTCGTTCTACTCCCCCATCCGCTATTCGGAGCTGCCCCGCTACTACCGCGAGAGTCCCGACCCGCTGGACATCGCCGTCTTCCAGGTGACTCCGATGGACGAGCACGGCTACTTCAACTTCGGCCCCAGCGCTTCCCATCTGGGTGCCGTCTGTGAGAAGGCCAAGAAGATCATCGTGGAGGTCAACACCAATATGCCCCGCTGCCTCGGTGGTATGGAAAACTGTGTCCATATCTCCCAGGTCACCGGCATCGTGGAGGGCAACAATCCGCCCATCGGCCAGATGGCCGCTGCCGGCCCCGCTTCCGAGGTCGATTTGAAGGTCGCAAACCTCGTCGTGCCCCAGATCCCCAATGGTGCCTGCCTGCAGCTGGGCATCGGCGGTATGCCCAACGCCATCGGCAGCCTCATCGCCCAGAGCGACCTGAAGGACCTCGGCGTCCACACGGAGATGTACGTCGATGCCTTTGTGGACATCGCCAAGGCCGGCAAGATCACCGGCGCACACAAGCAGCTGGACAAGGGCCGTCAGGTCTACGCCTTCGGTGCCGGCACCCAGAAGATGTACGACTACCTCAACAACAATCCCGAGTGCATGTCCGCCCCCGTCGATTACACCAACGACATCCGCAGCATCTCCGCGCTGGACAACTTCATCTCCATCAACAATGCGGTGGACATCGACCTGTTCGGCCAGGTGAATGCGGAGAGCGCCGGCGTCAAGCACATTTCCGGTGCAGGCGGCCAGCTGGACTTCGTGCTGGGCGCATACCTTTCCAAGGGTGGCAAGAGCTTCATCTGCCTGTCCTCTACCTTCTTTAATAAGAAGACCGGTCAGCTCGAGAGCCGCATCCGTCCCACGCTGGAAAACGGCAGCATCATCACCGATACCCGCGCCAATCTGCATTACCTCTGCACTGAATACGGCTGCGTCAACCTTAAGGGTCTGACCACCTGGGAGAAGGCCGAAGCCCTCATCAATGTGGCACACCCCGACTTCCGCGAGGAGCTTATCAAAGAGGCCGAGAAGATGCACATCTGGCGCCGCAGCAACAAAATCTAAACATCGCCGTATCGGCTCCTGCCGTCTGCGGCAGGAATGGAGTCTCACATGATGGACAAAAAGCCGCACATCAAGCCCTATCTCTACGGAATGCTCGCGGGCTTTGGTGCGATAAGCCTGAGCATCCTCTTTTTCTTCTTCATCTACCGCTTCGACGGCTTCGGCGACGCCGTCTCCACATGACCGGCATCCTGATGCCCTTCATCTATGGTGCCGTCATCGCCTATCTGCTCAAGCCGGTGTGCAACACCATCGAGAACTTTCTGCACCGCATTTTCCCCCAGAAGATGCACGGTCTGGCCAATATGCTGGCCATCGCGGCCACCCTGCTCTTCGGCATTCTGGTGGTCTACGCGCTGGTGATGATGGTGGTGCCGCAGGTCATCTCCAGCGTCACCTCCCTCTACTACACGGCCCAGACCAGCATCGCCCGGTTCATGCGGTGGGTGAACACACAGGAAGTCTTCTTGGATAATGAGACACTGATGGGCTATTTCAACAATGCCTACGATGCCATTGCTGACAATCTGACCGCTCTGCGCACCACCCTGCTCCCCTCGCTGCAGAATTTACAAGGCATCCTGAGCGGCGTGGGCGTCGGCGTCATGAGTGTGGTGACCTGGTTCAAGAATCTGCTCATCGGCCTTATCGTCGCTGTTTACCTGCTGGCCAGCCGCAAAAAGTTCGCCAAGCAGGCCAAGATGATCCTCTACAGCGTCGTCAAGCCCCACTGGGCGCAGCTCATCCAGGAGGAAGTCCTTTACGCTGACCGGATGTTCGGCGGCTTCATCAACGGCAAGATTCTGGACTCCGCCATCATTGGTGTGCTCTGCTACTTCGCCTGCATCGTCTTTAAGTTCCCCAGCGCTCTGCTGGTGTCCGTCATCATCGGCGTCACCAACGTCATCCCCTTCTTCGGTCCCTTCATCGGTGCGGTGCCTGCAACCCTGCTCATCCTCATCCAGAGTCCCATCAAGGCCCTCTGGTTCGTGCTCTTCGTTCTGGTGCTCCAGCAGCTGGACGGCAACGTCATCGGCCCGAAGATCCTGGGCAACACCACCGGCCTTTCCAGCTTCTGGGTGCTCTTCTCCATCCTGCTGTTCGGCGGGCTGTGGGGCTTCGTGGGCATGATCGTGGGCGTGCCGCTGTTTGCCGTGATCTACGACGAGATCAAAAAGCTGGTGATTTATGGTCTCCGCCGCAACGGCCAGCTCGACCAGATGACCGTCTACCACGACGAGTTCGGCGATCCCGGCGACCCGGCTCCCGCACCTGTGGAAGATGAAGGAACGGAAACCGAGATCGTCATTGATTCCGGCGAAGAATAAAATAACAAGATAAAGCCCCCATCCTCCCGGCTGCCTCAGCCGGTGAAGATGGGGGCTTTTCTGCGCAATTTTATGTTTGAAAGACCGATAAAGTCATTTCGCTTGAGCAGTGGAATGTGCCGGTTCCCAATCCTTGTAATTCTCGTACCGGCTCTCCCTGAGGGTGACGTGCGACCAGATCTCGTCGGCTACAGGCTGCCAGTCGGCAGCATATGCACCGCATTTGTCGCAGAGATGGTCTACGCTCTCGGGCGAATGCAAGTCGGTGCTGTGAGCACCGGTGTCATGCACCATCTGGCGCAGAAGCTCGGGGTTTTCCAGCATCGGGCAGGGACGCAGATGATTTTTATTGAAGGGCTGGCCGTTGTGGTAAGCCATGAAGAGCGGGCTGCGGAGAATATCGAGGATGCTGCTGTCGTGGATGTTGGCGTTGGAATAGTGGATAAAGACGCACGGCTCTGCATCGCCCGCCGAGTTTATATGGAAATAGTTGCGTCCGCCCGCGATGCATCCACCCACAAACTCGCCATCGTTCTGGAAGTCCATCGAATAGAACGGAATATCGCTCTTTTTCGGAGCGAAGATACCGGATGCGCTCGATCATGTACTTGCGCTGAGCAGGCGTGGGCATCAGCTCCGGCGCGGCCTCGTTGCCTACCGGCATATAGTGGAAGTAGAATCCGAAGTGCGCACCCTTGTCGCAGAGCATCCGCATAAAGTGGTCGCTGGTGACGGCTTCAAGATTGTCTCTGGTATAGCAGATGGAGGTGCCAAAAAGGATCCCGTGGGCCTTGAGCAAGTCCATCGCATTCATGACAGCGGCATAGTGGCCGTCGCCCCGCCGGGCATCGTTGGTGGAAGGCGTGCCCTCGATTGAGAGCATGAAGGCGATGTTGCCCAGCTTTACGACCTCTTCACAGAACGGCTCGTCGATGAGGGTGGAGTTGGTGTAGATGGCGAACTGCACATCGTTGTGCTTCTCCGCCAGACGAAGGATGTCCGCCTTTCGCACCAGCGGCTCGCCGCCGGTGAGCATATAAAGAGACGCCCAGCGCCTTGCCTTCGGTGACGATCTTGTCCATATCCTCAAAGCTGAGGTTGTTCTTGTGGCCGTACTCGCCCGCCCAGCATCCCACGCAGTGCATATTGCAAGCCGAAGTGGGGTCGAACAGGATCAGCCACGGGATGTTGCAGTGGTACTTCGTGCGGTTCTCGCGGATGGTCTTTGTCCCCGGAAGAACGCCTCATAGCCAAGGTTGAGCGCCGTGGTGCGTGCCACGTTGGGCGCGGTCTGTTCGAGCACACAGTTGATGAGCTTCGACCACTTGCTGTCAGCATCGGTCAGCACTGCGCGGGCGTGCTCATACGTCTCCTCGCTGAACGAGTCGCCATAGAACTGCTTGGCGACGTCCACCATCTCGGCAAACGCCTTCTGACGGTCTTTTCTGACATGAGCCAGTGCCACATCCACCATCGTTCCGACAGCGGCACGCTGTACCTTATGGCTCAACGGCTCCAACGCGATACTCATAAAAGTCTGCCTCCTTGTGTGCGGGTCTTTGCCGGCCCTTTGTTTTGACAATACTTTAACATTTTTTCCGACAAAGGTTCTATAAACAACAAAAGCAGGGTGATAGTTTTTCTATCATCCTGCTCTGCTTGTTCAAATTTTTATCAGTCGTCAATTTTTGATGCTCTGCCGTCGGTGCTGAAGCGCAGCAGCGCCCGCTTCAGATCCCCCTGCATGATGGTATTCAGGCGTTCGGCCATGAGGGCCGGGTCGGTCTTCATGTCGCGGCGGACCCACTCCAGCGCCAGCCCCACGAAGCCGTACTTGTAAAAATCAATGATGAACTGCTTGTCCTCTTCCTGCACCGGGATGTTTTCACGCTCTATAAACATCCGCAGCAGAGGGTCAAGCATTTTATAAAGGTACTGCTCCACCTGTTCCCTGCTTACCGAGCGGTAGACGTTGAGCACCAGCACCCGGTTGGCCTGGACCTTTTCCAGCATATCGCAGAAGGCCTCGCTCCACGTCTCATAGTCCTGAAGGCCTTCCAGCGCCTCTGTGGCATCCTCCACCAGGATCCAGTCCACCAAATCGTAAATGTCCTTGAAATGGTAGTAAAAGGTCATGCGGTTCACACCGCAGTCCTCGGTAATGTCGTTTATCGTTATCTTATTCAATGGCTTCAGCAGCAGCTTTTTGAGCGATGCTTCCAGCGCGCGTTTTGTCGTCTGTGCCACGAGAATGCCCATCCTTTCGCGTTTGCCCCGTTCTGTGCGGAGTTTTCCAACTTCTATCTATTATGATACCTCATCTGCCCGTGCAGGTGCAAGCACCTTTTTCGACTTTTTCATGAACTTTTTATGTTTTTTAAGATTCGGACAGCAAAAAGCCTGCAGCCGCCGCAGCGCGTCTATTATCAGGAGCTTTCCGAAAAGCTTTGACATTTTCCGGCTTTCCTCTTGATTTCTCCCCCGGCCCTGCTTACAATGGAGACACAGAGGGGGCATCTCCCCTGTTCTTTTGTTGGGAAAGAGGGTTTTTCTTATGCTGAATACCATCGGTTTCTTAGGCTGTGGCAACATGGGCGGAGCCATTGCGCGGGCCGTCTGCAAGGCTGCCGACCCCCAGAACGTCTGGCTTGCCAACCGTACCGCCGCCAAGGCCGAAGCGCTTGCGGCAGAGCTGGGCTGCAACACCACCATCAACGACGAAGTGACAGGCCGCTCCGACCTGATCTTCTAGCCGTCAAGCCCCAGATGATGGAGGCGCTTCTTGCCCCTCTCCGCTTCACGCTGGCCGAAGCGGCCGGGCCGCTTCGTGCTGTGCAGCATGGCGGCAGGCCTGTCCATCGCCCGCATTCAGGAGCTGGCGGGCGGCGACTGCCCCGTCATCCGCATCATGCCCAACACGCCGGCTTCGGTGGGGGCAGGTATGATCCAATATTGCTCCGCCAATGTGACAGCGGAGGAGGAGCAGGAGTTTCTGAAGCTGATGGCTCCCGCCGGGCGGCTGGACGCCGTGCCCGAGGCCCTGATCGACGCGGCAAGCAGCGTTTCCGGCTGCGGCCCGGCTTGGGTGTACCAGTTCATTGAGGCGCTGGCCGATGGCGGCGTGGCCTGCGGCCTGCCCCGTGCCAAGGCGCAGGAATATGCTGCCCAGATGGTATTGGGCAGCGCCAAGCTGGTGCTTGAAAGCGGCAAGCACCCCGGCGCGCTGAAGGACGCTGTGTGCAGCCCCGGCGGCAGCACCATCCAGGGCGTGCGGGTGCTGGAAGAAAAAGGCCTGCGGGGCGCGGTGATGGACGCCGTCATCGCCTCCTACAACAAGACCAAAGAGATGGGGAAGGGTTGGTTTATGCGCATCGTAGTCAAAGTGGGCACCTCCACACTGGCACACCCCACCGGGCGGCTGAACATCCGCCACACAGAGGATCTGGTGAAAGTGCTGAGCGACCTGAAGAACGCAGGGCACGAGGTCATTCTCGTCTCGTCGGGTGCCATCGGCATGGGAGTGGGCAAGCTGTCGCTTTCCTCCCGCCCCGGTGATATGGCCTCCAAGCAGGCTTGCGCCGCCGTGGGTCAGTGTGAGCTGATGTACACCTACGACCGGCTGTTCAGCGCCTACGACCACACAGTGGCGCAGATTTTGCTCACCGGCGTGGACATTGAGCACGCCAGCCGCCGCTGAGAACATCCAGAACACCCTGACCCGTCTGCTGGAGCTGGGTGCGCTGCCCATCATCAACGAGAACGACACCGTTGCCACTGACGAGATCACCTCCATCGGCGACAATGACACGCTCGCCGCCATCGTCACCTGCTGCATCCATGCGGATCTGCTGGTGCTGCTGAGCGACATCGACGGCCTCTACACTGCCAACCCCCACACCCACCCGGACGCAAAGCTCATCCCGCTGGTAGAGGACATCACGCCCGAGGTGATGGCGCTGGCCGATGGAGCCGGTTCGGCGCTGGGTACCGGCGGAATGTCCACCAAACTCCGGGCCGCCCGGATGGTGACCTCCAGCGGAGCTGACATGGTCATCGCGAACGGCGCCCACCCCGAACTGCTCTACGACATTGCAGACGGCAGTGCCGCAGGCACCCGCTTTGCGGGCAGAAAGGAGGGCTAACATGACGACACAGGAGATCCTGGAAGCCGCCCGCGGGGCCAAGAACTGCCGCTTGCCCTTTCGGGCGACAGCGGCACCCGTGATTCTGCCCTTCTCGGGATGGCTGATGCCCTCTGCGCACCGGAATCCATGGACGCCATCCTCGCCGCCAACGCCGAGGACATGGCCGCCGCCAAGGGCCGCATCAGCGACGTCATGCTGGACCGCCTCGCTCTGACGCCCCAGCGCATCGCGGCCATGGCCAAGGGCATCCGGGAAGTTGCTGACCTGCCCGACCCGGTGGGCAGAGTTCTGCGCCGTCGAGCGTCCCAATGGCCTCGTCATCGAGAAGACCGCCGTGCCGATGGGCGTCATCGCCATCATCTATGAGAGCCGCCCCAACGTCACCAGCGACGCTGCCGCACTCGCCATCAAGAGCGGCAATGCCTGCATTCTCCGGTGCGGCAAAGAGGCATGGCGCAGTGCCAACGCCATTGTAACGCCTCTGCGGGAGGGCCTGCGGGCAAACGGTCTGCCTGAAACAGCGGTCTGCCTCATCGAGGACACCACCCATGCCTCGGCCAACGCCCTGATGACCGCTGTCGGCTATGTGGACCTGCTCATCCCCCGGGGCGGGGCCGGACTCATCCGGGCCTGCGTCGAGAACGCAAAGGTCCCCTGCATCCAGACCGGCACCGGCATCTGCCACATCTTTGTGGACGCCTCTGCCGAGCAGGACAAGGCCCTGGACATCATCGAAAACGCCAAGGCCAGCCGCCCCAGCGTCTGCAATGCGGAGGAGGTCTGCCTCGTGCACAGCGGCATCGCGGGCGAATTCCTGCCCAAACTGGCCCGGCGCCTCGGCCCTGACCGCACCGCCAAGGGCCTGCACCCGGTGGAACTGCGGCTGGACCCGCGCGCCGCCGCCATCATCCCCGGCACACCCGCAGGGCCGGAGGACTTCGACACCGAGTTCCTCGACTACATTCTTGCCGTGAAGGTCGTGGACAGCGTGGGGGAAGCCGTCGGCCACATCGCCTCGCACTCCACCGGCCACAGCGAGGCCATCCTGACCAGGAACGAGGCCCACGCTGCCCTCTTTACGGCGGCGGTGGACAGTGCGGCCGTCTACGTCAACTGCTCCACCCGCTTTACGGATGGCGGAGAGTTCGGCTGGGGTGCGAGATGGGCATTTCCACCCAGAAGCTCCACGCCCGGGGACCCATGGGCCTCGGCGAGCTGTGCAGCTACAAGTACATCATCCACGGCAACGGTCAGACCCGGTAATTTTCGGGTTTTTCCGGGATGCATCTTTCGGTAAAAATTTTTCTCCACAGGCCGCAGTGGAAGGACAGCGGCCTGTATTTTTGTTACATCGGGATGGACCGTTTTTCTCTCAAGAAACACACTTTTGGCTGAAAAATGTTTTGCAAATTCATCCGAGAATAATTCCTTGTATCCAAATTTTCTCCATTCTCCACAAAGCCATAGTCATACTTTTTTGCCATTTTATCTTGCAAAAAATCACAACAAACCTCTTGACATACCCCGGGCCTTCTGCGGGTTAAATTTAAAATGAGAGTGTGATTCGACACAATCTCACTGGTTTAGTCTGTTTATCGAGAATTGTTCTCCCGGAACTTCAATTTTTCAGACCAACTGCAAGCACATTTCAAAGCATATCCGCCCATCCACAACACTATACTTGGAATGAAGGAGAGAGCGTTATGACGATTGCTATTCTTGCACATGATTCCCGCAAAGAGCTGGCGCTGCAGTTCTGCACAGCTTACAGTGGTATCCTATCCCGGAACACTGTCATCGCCACCGGCACCACCGGCCGGATGTTAAACGCAGGCCACCGGCTTGCCAGTTCACTGCTATCTCTCCGGGAAGCTGGGCGGCATTCAGCAGATCTCGGCCCGTGTTGCCTGCGACGAAGTAGACCTCGTGCTGTTCTTCCGCGACCCGCTCAAGGCCGAGAGCGGCAGCTCCAACGAGCAGAATCTGCTCCGCCTGTGCGATATGCACAGTGTACCGATCTCTACCAACATCGCCACCGCGAAGTGCTGCTGCGCGGCCTCGATCAGGGGGACCTCGACTACCGTGAGGGGATGCATCCCGCCGGTGATCGAGCCTCTGGCCCGTCCCCCGCCGGCCGTGTGCTGAGCCTGACTTTTTGCCATTTTTTTTGTGTATAGAGGGTTTTCGACAAAGAAAGCGCCGCGCAGAAGCTTTCAGGGCTTCTGCGGCGCTCTTTTTTTTTTATGCGTTTTCAGGTACCACTGGGGGTGGCATCATTCCAGACCGGCCATCTGCTTGATGCTCTTCATGGCGAAAGTCAGGGTGCGGCCCATGGCAACACCCGCCATCAGGCAGGGATAGTTGTTGGCAAAGAAGGAGCCGGACATATCGCCGGTGATATACAGGCCGGGCATCGGCTTGTTATCATTGTCCAGAGCCTGACCCTTGTCGTTGATGGCGATGCCCTGCTCGGTGGTCAGCAGCGATGCGCCCAGCCAGCAGCCATAGAAGGGCGCGGTGCGGATGGCGCTGAGACGGTAAGCAGGCTTACCGAAGTCCTCGTCGTTCTGCTTGTCGTAGAGCTCGTTGTAACGCTCAACGGTAGCGAGGAAGGTGTCCTTGGCCTCACCGGTGAAGCCCAGCTTGTCGGCCAGCTCCTCGATGGTGTCGCCTTGAAGAATGCACCGGCCTCGATCGCCTCGTCCATCTTGCCCCGGAAATACTTCTCGCCGCCGTTGCGGGTCTGGGCAGAGCAGCCGATGGTGTGGAAGCGCTTTGCGTCCTCCAGAATGTTTGCGTCGCAGATCTGTGCGTAGACACGGCCCGGCTGATGAGCAGCATAAACAATATCGTTGTAGGGGCTGCTCTCGTTGGCAAAGCGCGCGCCGTTGCGGTTCACCTTCAGGAAGGGCTGGGTGCCGGGGTTGTACTGACGGATGGTACCAGGGAAAGCCTTGCCGCCGAAAGGCGGAGTCGCTTGTCCACATAACCGCCGTCCACGCCGGGGCCACGATGCCGCGGTCGAACAGCATGGGCGCAGCTTCCTTGTCGAGGTTTGCACCGGCCCAGACAGCGGCACGGATGCCGTAGCCCTTATCGGCCGGAGAGTAGGAGCAGGCAGTGGTGACAGAAGTACCCAGCGGGATCCAGCTGCTCCATCATGTAGGGGTTGCCGGGGAAGCCGCCGCAGGCCAGCAGAACGCCCTTGTTGGCGTTGTAGCGGATGAAGTGGTCATCCTCGGTGCTCTGGGCGATGATGCCGGTGATGCGGCCAGTGGAGTCTTTCTCCAGCTTTGCCAGAGAGGTCTTGAAGTCCACATCGTAGCCCAGCTCACGGATGTAGTCCAGCAGCAGCTCGTTCGGGGCTTGCCACAGACTGGAGCGATCATGTAGTTGTGCTCCTGCATCGGGGAATATAATCGGTGTTGTGCTCGGCGTTTTCTGCAGGCCATGCTGCCTCCGCGCCGGAAGGTGAAATCATCTTCACGCCGTACTTGTCCTCCATGAATGCTGCGGCATGAAATCGTGCATTGCGGCAGACTCATTGATCCAGGTCTTGACCACGCGCTGATCACACTTGCCGGAGGCGTAACGGGAGACCTCGCTCAGCAGCTTGGCACGATCCATCTTTGCCCTGTTCCTTTGCGGCAAAGCCGTCGACGGCACCCACCCAGTGACGGGTATCCTGCACGTTGCCGTTCTGCTCGATGACACGGAAGTTCAGGGCCCTTGGCAGCAGCATAAGCAGCAGCGAACATACCACCGTTGCCGGCACCCACGATGACGATATCGGTGTCCACGGTCTCGGTGATGGCAGCCTCGTCAATGTCAGGCTCCTTGCCCAGCCAATCAGTCTCGTCGCCGGTGGGCAGCTGAACGGAAGTTACAGTTGCCTCTCCCTTGGCCTGTGCGTAAGCAGCTCTTGGCGGCCTTCTTCACGGCATCGGAGGTGATGGTAGAGCCGGACACGCCGTCGATCTCGTCAGAGCCGGCGTTCAGCAGCTGGTTCTTCAGCTCCTCGGCAGCAGCAGCGCCGTAGGAAGCGGTCTCGCCGGAGGTATCGACCACAACGTCGGTCACAGCACTGTCAGAGAAGGTCATGGTGACTTTGACGGTAGAGGAAATGCCCTCAGCAGTACCCTCATAGGTACCGGGGGTGTAGCTACCTGCTGCACCGGAAGCAGCCGGTGCAGCGGAGGAAGAGCTTGCAGCATTGCAGGCAGCCAGAGCACCGGCAGTGACACCGGACATGGCAGCTGCAGCAGCGATCTTCAGAAAGCCTTTACGCGAGATCTTGTTCATGCTTGGTGATCCTTTCTTCGTGTCTTTTTCTGCTCTATTCTTTCTCATATCCGTGCGGCGGCAGACCTTCTTACACTGCCGCCCACATCGTTCGATAATAATTTAACACAAATTCAAGGGTCTGTCTTTTAAGAATCCTTAAACATCCTGGCCATTTCTTCGTTCAATTCTGGACATTCTTGTTAATTATTAATGCTTAAATCAAGTTCAAAAAAGAGCGCCGACCGCTTAAGTTTCCTTAAGAAGTCGGGTGCTTTGAGGATTAACGATATTTAAGACGCAAAACCATTTCAGGCTTCCGTCTCCCCTTCCGGGCGGAAAACATAGCCCTTGCCCCAGACATTTTTGAAGTAGACAGGCTTTTGCCGGGTCGGGTTCTATCTTACTGCGGAGGTTATGGATATGCACCTGCACAGTGCGGACATCCCCCAGGCTTTCTTTCCTTCCCCCAGATCTTCTCGGTAAAGCTCGTTTGCTGTGAAGAAGGTGTTCGGGTAGCGGATGAAGAGGGTCAGGATGCGGTACTCCATATCGGCCAGATGGATGCTGCGGCCGTCCTTCTCCACGCTGTGGCTGTTGGAATCCAGCGTAAAGGCCGCACAGTGGTAGCCGCTGACGCTGGGTTCCGCGGCATCCATCTGGACACGGCGGATGTTTGCCATGATGCGGGCCAGCAGAACCTTGTGGTTGTAGGGCTTTGTCAGGAAAGTCGTCCCCGCCCAGTTCCAGCGCCCGGACCACCGTATCGGTATCGTCCAGACAGGAGGTAAAAATGATGGGGCAGTGGTGCCAGCTCCGCAGGCGCTGGCACAGTTCTATGCCGTTGGTGTCCGGCAGAAGGATATCCATCAGGATCACATCGAACTTTTCCCGGGCATGGCTCAAAGCGTCGCCGCCCGTCTCTGCACAGACCACCTCAAAATTTGCTGACTTTTGAAAATAGCATGTGGTGTCGCGGATCACGGGGTCATCTTCCACCAACAATACGCGGATCATCCTGTCAGCCCCCCCTTTTTTTTCGCACGATTTGATATACTATAGTATACCTTATTTTTTGCACATCTACAAGGGGAGGTCGCCATGAAGCAAAAATGGCCCATTCTGATTTTTCTCCGCCCTGCTCACGGCCTTCATCGTGCTGGCCGGTATCTGGGGCAACGCGCAGTTCGAGCATCTGCACAGCGGCAGCGTGCTGACGGCGGAACACGCCGCCCAGGGCATCGCGCTGGACGGCTGGCGGCAGGAAGCCCCCGGCCAGTGGCACTTTACTTTCATGGTAGGGGAAGACATCCCGTCCCTCACCCTCTGCGTCACCAACACAGCGGTACCGCTGGCCCCTGAAAGCCTCACCAGCCTCGAGCGCTCGGGGGAGCTGTATGCACTGGACGTCACGCCCGGCGAGACGGTGGAGCTGGTGTTCACCTGCGGCCGCAGCCCCCAGACATGGCTGATGACTTCCGCCTTCGCCTCCCGGGCATTCCGCTTCCGTACCATGACTCAGCTCATCGCCCTGACGGCCTTTGTGACCATGGGGATGGTGCTGCTGGCGCTCTACCACTATAAGCACCTGCCGGAGCTGGGGTACTTCTGCTCTACCTCGTCATTATGAGCGTCTGGGCGCTGATGGTCTTCTTCTTCCCGGCCATCCGGAACCGTCTGCTCCAGCGCATCCTCCGCTCCTTCTTCTCCCTCACTGTGCTGGCCTCGGCACTGCTGGCGGCAGGGCTGCTGGGGGTAAAACTGCCCCGCTCCGGGCGGGGGTTCCTTGCACTTGCCGCCGGATGCGTCGTCTTCTTTGCGCTGTCCACGAGCAGCTATCCCCCACTGCGGGTCGGGATGCTGGTAGCGGGCATGTGCCTCTGCCTTTATTACTTAATGGCCGCCGTGAACGCAGACTATGAGGGTGCCGCCCTGATGCTCCTGCCCGGTGCTGTCACCACCGGCTTCCGGGTCTGGGCGCTGATGCCCGGGCTGGACAGCGTCTTTTTGTGGAGTCTGTCCCCTTCTACCTGCTGCGCTGCGCCCGCCTCTACGACCTTCCCTTTGCCATCGGCTGCATGGTGTTCGTCTGCGACGGTTTGCTCTCCTCTTCGACCGCACCGAGCAGCTGGCCCGGGAGCTGGACGCCCGGGTGGCAGAGCGGACAAAAGAGCTGACCGCCGAGACCGAGGCCCGCAAGAGCATGATGCTCAACATCTTCCACGACCTGCGCAGCCCCTCTTCGCCGTCAGCGGCGGGCTGGAAACACTGGAATCGGCCCCCGAGGCCCTTCCGGCCTTGCTTCCGGCTCTGCGTCAGCGCATTGAATTCCTGCGGCGGCTGACGGAAGACCTCTTCCTCGCGGCAAAGCTCGAGCAGAAGCAGATCCTGCTCAACGAAGACCGCACCGCCCTCAACGAGGAAGCCGCCGCCGTCTGCGCCGCCTGCCGGAGCGAGGCCGACCAGAAGGGCGTCGAACTCCATGTCAGCACCGACACGCCTCTGCCTGTCTGGGGCGACAGCGTGCGGTTACAGCAAATTATCCAGAACCTTGTCACCAACGCCATCCACTATACTCCCGCCGGGGGCAGCATCCATGTGGACTGCCGCGCCGAGGACGAAACGGCCTGTGTCAGCGTACAGGACACCGGCTGCGGCATCGCGCCGGAAGACCAGAGCGCTGTCTTTGACCGATACTTCCATACCACCGCCGACAAAAAGCACGACTCCACCGGCCTCGGCCTGACCATCGCGCAGGAGCTGGCCCACCTCCACCACGGCGAGATCACATTGCAAAGTGAAGTCGGCAAGGGCAGTATGTTCACGCTGCGGCTCCCCTTGCTTACAGACTGAGCGGGCAAGACCGCTGATAAGATCCATTGCTTTATAGCCAAAGAGGACATCACGCAAAAAATCGCATGATGTCCTCTTTCTTATCGCAATTTTCAAAAATAGTGCCGGTCAAAACTGCATCTTTGTGATATGCAGTTTGCGGCTGTTGCTTGTGCATTAAAAACGCAAACTGCTATATTTCAGCAGCTCCGTCAGCTTTGCCAGACGATGCACAGCCTCGTCCAGCACGTCGGTGCCGTGGGCAAAATGCATTCGGATGAGGTGGTTGACCGGCTCTTTGAAGAAGCTCGAGCCGGGGACAGCCGCCACACCGATGTTCTTTATCATCCACTCACAGAATTCCAGGTCGGTCCAGCCCTTGAACTGGGGCAGGGCGAGGAAATCCGAAATGTCTATCATGACAAAATAAGTACCCTGCGGGACGTTGTGCTTGAGACCGATGGCATCCAGCCCGGCAAGGAAGTGGTCGCGCTTCTCGGTGTAAAGAGCGCGCAGACCTTCATAGTAGCTTGCGGGCATGGTCAGACCGGCGACGGCGGCCTCCTGCAGGGGTGCGGCTGCACCGACGACAGTCAGGAAATCATGCACCTTGCGGGCGCCCTCGATGACGTAGGCCGGGCCGATGAGGTAGCCCAGACGCCAGCCGGTGATGGAGTAGGTCTTGGAGAGGGAGTTACAGGTGATGGTGTGCTCGAACATACCGGGCAGGCTGGCCATGCAGATGTGCTCTGCCGGAGCGTAGACGATGTGCTCGTACACCTCATCCGTCACCACAAAAGCGTCATACTTGATGGCAAGCCTGGCGATGGCTTCCAGCTCGTCGCGGCGGAAGACCTTGCCGCAGGGGTTGGAGGGGTTGCAGAGGATAAGCGCCTTGGCACCCTCGGCAAAGCCCTTCTCGATGAGGCTCAAATCGAACTCATACTCCGGCGGCACTAATGGGATGTAGATGGGTTCAGCCCCCGAGAGGATGGCGTCTGCGCCGTAGTTCTCGTAAAACGGCGAGAACACCATCACCTGGTCGCCCGGGTTGCAGATGGTCATCATGGCGCACATCATGGCTTCGGTGCTGCCGCAGGTGACGCAGATTTCCGTGTTGGGGTCCACCTCGTGGTGGAGGGCCGGGCTGGTCTTTTTCGCCAGCGCCTCCCGGAAGTTCTGCGCACCGAAGGTCACGGCGTACTGATGGGGGCCGTCGTGGGCGGCTTTGGCCAGCGCGTCGGTCAGCTCCTTCGGCGGGTCGAAATCAGGGAAGCCCTGCGACAGATTGATGGAATCGTATTGGTTGTTGATGCGGGTCATCCGGCGGATGACAGAGTCGGTAAAGGTGCCGACGCGGTCGCTTAATCGTGGCATTTTTTGATCCTTTTCATCTTAGACTCCCCTCGAGAGGGGGAGCTGGCACCGAAGGTAACTGAGAGGTTCAGTCCTTAAAATACGCATTCTGCACAGCCAGCAGGACGCCTGCGCGGCTGGCGGCGAAGTTCAGGCCGCCCTGCAGGTAGCAGGTATACGGCTCACGCAGCGGGCCGTCGCAGGAAAGCTCGATGGTGCTGCCCTGGGTAAAGCTGCCGCTGGCCATGATAACTTCATCGGTGTAGCCCGGTTCCGGAGAAGGTTCCGGGGCGGCATAGCTGTCCACGGGGCTTGCGGCCTGAACTCCCCGGCAGAAGCCGATGAGGGCGTCCGCCGTACCGGCATCAAAGCAGGTGACGATGTCGTTGTGGGCCTCGCAGTAGCGAGGGATGGGCTTTTTGCCCACCAGTTCCAGCAGGCACTGGGCGTAGATGGCCGTCTTGATGGCCTCGCAAACCACGCCGGGGGCGTAGTAGAAGCCCAGATACATATCGCGGGGCGTCTCGAGGGTGCAGCCCAGCTCCTTGCCGAGGCCGGGGGCGTTCAGGCGGTAGGCGCAGAGCTCCACGAGGTCTTTCCGGCCCGCGATATAGCCGCCAGTGGGGGCGATGCCGCCGCCGGGGTTCTTGATGAGGCTGCCCACCACGAGGTCGGCACCGGCCTGGCAGGGTTCTTCCTTCTGGGTGAACTCGCCGTAGCAGTTGTCCACAAAGATGATGATGTCGGGGTTGGCAGCGCGGGCGGTGTCGGCCACCTTGCGGATGGTGTCGAGGTCGAAGGCGTTGCGCTGCAGGTAGCCGCGGCTGCGCTGGATGTGGCAGACCTTCGCGCCCGGGGCTTTCTGGGCGATGAGCTCATAGTCCGGGGTAAAGTCGGCCTTCGCGGGGCCTCGTCGTACTTGATGCCGTAATCCATCAGGGTTCCGGTGCCTTTGCCCTTGCCATCCAGACCGATTACGCCTTCCAGCGTGTCATACGGACGGCCCGTGGCAGCCAGCAGGGTATCGCCTGCCCGCAGCAGACCAAAGAGGGCCACGGCCAGCGTGTGGGTGCCGCTCTGGAACTGGCTGCGCACCAGTGCATCTTCGGCGCCCATCACCTCGGCAAAGATCTGCTCGAGCTTGGCGCGGCCGGTGTCCCACAGGCCGTAGCCGGTGGTACCCAGCATATCGGTGGAGGACATCTGGGTGTCCGCAAATGCTTTCAGCATCTTGAGCTGGTTGTAGTCACGGATGTCCTCCATCTGCTTGAAGTAGGGCTGGCAGAGCTCGAGGGCTTTTTCATCCAGCGCCAGAACTTCGGGTTTATAATCGAAAAAGTGATTTAACATTGACATTATAATGAATCCTTAATTGTTATTGTACTTCATATCGTGCATACTCCCCCCCATCTTCTCAAAGCCCAGCCGGGTATAGAAATACACCCGCTCGGGGCTGCACAGGAAGACAGGCATCCAGCCTTCGGCGGCGAGGGCATTCGCCATCTCGACGATGAGCCGCCCGCCGACGCCTTTGCCCCGCAGAGCTTCCACGGTCTCGCCGCAGGCCATGTATGCCTGACCATTTGCCAGCGCGTAGGCTCCCACCGTACAGATGATGTTCCCTTCCCGTTCCAGCGCCCAGACCCGGGCAAGACCCCGGCTGCGCTTGGAGCAGAGCTCAGAGTAAAAAGTCGTCCCGTTTTGAGGGCCTGTCAGGGAAGAGCAGATCCGCTGCTTTTCCGGCGGCAGGTTCTGTGTTTTTGGCAAGACTCTGCCAGAGGGCAGCGTCCGCCTCAGGCAAGGGCAGCTGACGCCCCGGCGCAAGGCCGAAGACGCTGTGTGTCTTTGCCCGTTTCCAACCGGTGGGCGGCGGACACTCGGCTTCATCCAGCACCACGGCCTCACAGCCGCAGAAAGCCAGAAAGCCCGCCAGCTCCTCGGGGTTGGCGTGACCCGCCAGCCACGCGGTGCTGCCGCCGACATCCAGCGCCAGCGTCGGCCCGGCGAAAAAGCGGCCCGGCTGGCTCTTACCGAAGAGGGCGAACGCCAGCGGCATGGTCGCCCCGAGACAGAGCTTGCCCCGGCAGGCGTTCAAAAAGCGCTGCTTCTGGCGGGGCGTTTTGATTTGAGCGATCACTTCAGCGCGTTGACGATGCTCTTGAACTCGCGGCCGCGCACTTCAAAGTTCGGGTAGAGGTCGAAAAGGCGCTGGCCGGCGAGAGAATGATGATGTCACCGGGCTTTGCGCAGGCGCGGGCCAGCTCCACGGCGTGCTGCATGTTGTCGGCGTGCTGGATGGGCAGCTCGGCCTCGTTGAAGTTCGGGTCTTCGCGCACGGCCTTCTCGATGCGGGGGCCGGTAGCGCCCATCAGCACGAGGTTCTTGACATGGGCCGTGATCTCAGGGGCCAGCGGCTCATAGGGGATGTGCTTGTCGTAGCCGCCTGCGATGAGGATGACCTTCTGGTCGAAGCTGCGCAGACCAGCAATGGTGCGGGTGGGGCTGGTGCCGATGGAGTCGTTATAATAGGTGACGCCGTCCAGCACGCGCACCGGCTCGATGCGGTGCTCCACGCCGGTGAAATTACTGCCCACCAGCTGGATGGCTTCCACAGGCACCTCGCCCCAGACGGCGGCGGCAGCGGCCAGCAGGTTCTCAATGTTGTGCAGGCCCCGCAGCTTCACGTCCTTCTGGGCGAGGAAGGGGGTCACGACGCCGTTCTCTGCCATGCAGAGCATCCCGTCATCCCGCAGGAACGCGCCCCTGTCGGTCTCGTGCAGGCGGGTGAACCAGACCTGCTCGCCCTTGCAGTCCTTCTCCATGCCGCGGGTGATGTCGTTCTCGTAGCCGAGGACGGCGCGGCAGGGCTGCTTCTGGTAAAGCAGGATGTTGCGCTTGGCGTCGATGTACTCCTGCATATCCTTGTGGTGGTCGAGGTGGTTGGGGGTCACGTTCGTGACGACGGCGACGTTGGGGCTCTGGTGCATACTGATGAGCTGGAAGCTGGACAGCTCCACGACGGCCACGGCGTCGGGGCTCACCTCGGGCAGCATGGGCAGCAGGGCTGCGCCGATATTGCCGCCCAGATGCACCCTGCGGCCTGCGGCCTCGTAGAACTTGGAGATAAGGGTGGTGGTGGTGGTCTTGCCGTCAGAGCCGGTCACAGCCACGATCTCGCAGGGGCAGAACTGGAAGAACAGCTCCACCTCGCTGGTGACCATGGTGCCGGCGGCCATAGCGTCCTGCAAAGGCTTCTCGAAATAGCCCACGAAGCCCGGGGTGCGCATGATGATGTCCTGCCCCTTGAAACCGTCGAGGTAATTCTCGCCGAGGCTCAGATCGATGCCCAGCTCCTTGATGGTGGCGGCGTAGTCGCCGAAATCTTCCACGCTCTTTTTCTGGTCGCAGAGGGTGACGTGCGCACCCAGCTCCACGAACTCCTTGATAAGCGTCTTATGGCTGACACCCGCGCCGATAAAGGCAACCTTTTTGCCCTTGATGAGGTTTGCAAGCTCCTGCTGTTCCTTCTGCATAAAAAAAGGACCTCCTCTATAAATGTATAGTACCATAGCACCCCCTCCGCACACAGCCGCAGGAGAAAATGCATTGCTGTTCCCCATTATAGACCATTTGTTTCCGATTGGCAACGGAAAAACACAAACCGTGGCTCAAAATGTCCACTCAAATCAACAAAATGTCGATTGTCTTTTCTGCCTGTTTCTGTTACACTTATAGCGATTTCAATTTTTGGCGCAGCATCAACAGCATTGCGCCGGCTCGACACCAGAATTTTCCTGCGCCTGTCCGGGTGCAGTTTTCGTATTTCTTATCACTTTCTGAGACAAACAGGGCCGCACCGGCCCGAAAGGATGCATTTCTTGAAACAGCTTCGCTTTGTCGCGGCCCTGCTGGCTGCGTTTTTTGTTCTGAGCCTGACCGCCTGCGGCTCCGGCTCCAACAGCTTTACCTGGTTCGTGGACTCCATCCCCGCGAACCTCGACCCGCAGGTGGCGTCCAGCGCCTCGGACATCATCGCCTGCGAGAACCTCTACAGCGGCCTCGTCCGCCGCACACCGGACGGCAGTCTCGCGCCGGAATTGTGTGAGCGGTGGGAGGTATCTGCCGACCGGCTCACCTATACATTCTATTTGAAGGACGGTCTGACCTATACGGCCTCGAAGGGAGATCCCGCCGACTATGCCATCACCGCCGAGGATTTCGTCTTCGCGTTCCAGCGGATGTTCCTCCCCGGCACCAACTCCCCCTACGCCGTGGAGTTCTCTGCCCTCGAGAACAGCGCCGCCGTTCTGGCCGGTCAGAAGCCCGCCAGCGCGCTGGGCGTCACCGCTGCGGAGCCGCTGAAACTGGTGTTCCGGCTCTCCTCGCCCGACGAGACGTTCCTCTCCAAGCTGACGCTGCCCGGCGCGATGCCCTGCGACGAAGCGTTTTTTGACAGCACCCGAGGCACCTACGGTCTGACCAGCGCCTCCACCCTTTCCAGCGGACACTTTTACCTTTATAACTGGACGTCCAGCGGCCTTTTCCTCCGCCGGGCGGCTTCGGGGAGCCAAATCGACAGCCTGCGCCTCGTGGAGAACACCACGAGCTCCGGCCAGTCTGCCGAAGAGCTCACCAATAACGAAAAATGCACCGCCGCCCTCGACGACAGCGGTACCCCCACCTCGCTGCAGAGCGTGTCCTACTCCGACACCACATGGGCGCTGCTCTTCAACTGCGACTCCATCTTTGCTTCCACTGAGCTTCGGCAGGCACTGGGCAGTGCAGCCGCTTCGGCGGTGGAAGTCCCCGGCGGCGGGCTGTTCGCGGAGGCAAAGGGCCTCATCCCCGACGGCCTGACCGTGGACGGCATCGACTACCGGCAGACGGCGGGCGATGTCCGCCCGGCCTTCGGCGCCCCCCGCGCACTCTACATCGCCGCCCGCGACGGCGGCGTCTCCCCCTCCGACTTTGACCGCGTCTCCCTGCTGCTGCCTTCCGGCAGCGGCCTCAGTGACACCGCCGAGCTCATCAACAGCGCATGGCAGAAGGAATTTTCGCTCTTCTTCTCGGTGGAAGAAGTGGAGCCGGAGGAGTTCCAGAAGCGGCTCGAAAACGGCAGCTACACCATCGCCCTCGCCCCCGTGCAGGCCGAGGGGCGGCAGTGTCTACACCGCACTGGCCCAGTTCTCCCCCACCGGCGGCGGGCTGACCGGCTACAGCGACGCCCTTTACACCACTCAGCTCTCGGCCAGCTCCACAGCCACCGGCAGCACCCGCTGCTCTCTGCTGGCCGCCTGTGAGCGCCAGCTCCTCGAACAGGCTGTTGCCGTGCCGCTCTTCACCCAGCAGAAGCGGCTGCTGGTGGCCAACGGTATCGAGGGCCTCGTCTTCGACCCCTTCGGCCCGGTGCTGGATGTGACGTATGCGACGAAGGGATAACCTCTCAGTCTCGCATTCGCTCGACAGCTCCCCTACCGAGGGGAGCCTCTGGCGAAGAGATAAAGCTTTACGGAATGCCAAAGCCTCCCCTCGTTAGGAGCAACAACGACGACCGCCGCCAGTGGCGGAAACAGGGAGTCGTTGTTGCGCAGGGCCGCGGCCAGCAAGACGCAAGCGGAGCGCTGCGGATGCTGGGTACCGCAAGCCGGGCAGTGGCAGCGCGTCAGCGCTGACGGAGATAGGTTTTTATCATGCAAAAAACAGAGAGGATAGTTTAGGAATGACTATCCTCTCTGTTTTTATGCTTTTTTACGTTAATACGAAGGTCAGCTCGGCGGCGGCGGCGCACTTGCCGTCCACATAGGCAGAGGCTTTGCCGATGCCCACGGGGCCCCGCTGCTCCACCAGCTCACAGTGGAGGGTGAGCACATCGCCGGGGGTAACCTGCTTGCGGAAGCGGGCGTTCTTGATGCCGCCGAAGAGGGCCAGCTTACCCTTTATTCTCAGGCAGGCTCAGGGCCGCGACGGCACCGGTCTGGGCCAGCGCCTCAAGGATGAGGACGCCGGGCATGACCGGCGTGCCCGGAAAATGGCCGCAGAAGAACTCCTCATTGCGGGAGACGCACTTGCGGCCGATGGCCCACTGGCCCGGCTCGTAGTCCAGAATACGGTCCACGAGGGCGAAGGGATACCGGTGGGGCAGGATGGCCGCGATCTCCTCGCTGGTCAGGCAGTTCGGGGTTTCACGGACGGTGCGGGGTTCTGCCATCGCTCAGCCCTCCCACTTCTTGAAGGCCAGGCAGGCGTTGTGTCCGCCGAAGCCCAGACTGTTGCTCAGGGCGTACTCCATCTTCATCTCCCGGCCGACGTTGGGCACATAGTCCAAATCGCACTCGGGGTCGGGCTGCTCATAGTGGATGGTGGGCGGCGCGAACTGATCCCGGAGAGTCAGTGCGGTAAAGACGGCCTCGATGCCGCCTGCGCCGCCCAGCAGATGGCCGGTCATGCTCTTGGTGCTGACCACGGCGATGTCCTTGGCGTGGTCGCCAAAGACGGCATGGATGGCGGCCGTTTCGCAGCTGTCGTTCATGTGGGTGCCGGTGCCGTGGGCGTTGATGTGGTCGATCTGCTCGGGGGCGATGCCGCCGTCCTTCAGAGTCAGCTTCATGCAGCCGATGGCACCGGTGCCGCCGGGTGCGGGAGCTGTAAAGTGGTAGGCGTCGCAGTTGGCGCCATAGCCCACGACTTCGGCATAGATGTGTGCGCCGCGGGCCTTGGCGTGCTCCAGCTCTTCCAGCACCAGCACACCGCTGCCCTCGCCCATCACAAAGCCGCCGCGCCGTGCGTCGAAGGGAAGGCTGGCCGCATCAGGGTCCGCAGCAGTGGAGAGGGCCTTCATGCTGGTAAAGCCGCCGATGCCCAGCGGGCTGATGCAGCTCTCGGCACCGCCGCAGACCATGACCGGCTCGTAGCCATCCCGGATGCGGTGGAAAGCATCGCCCACGGCGTTGGTGCCGCCGGCACAGGCGGTCACCGGGCAGGTGCACATCCCATTCAGGCCGAAGCGGATGGCGATCTGCGCCGCTGCCATGTTGGCGATCGCCATGGGGACGAAGTAGGGGCTGACCTTCTCCATCCCCTTTTCCTCGCCGCGGCTGTGCTGCTCCTCGATGGTGGGCAGACCGCCGATGCCGCTGGACACGATGACACCGATGTTCTCGGCCTCGGCTTCGCAGTCGATGCCGCTGTCCTGGATGGCCTCGGCGGCAGCGCCCAGCGCCAACAGGGTGAAGCGGGCCATCTTGCGGGCTTCCTTTTTGTCCACGACGGTCTCGGGGTCGAAGTCCTTGACCTCGCCCGCCAGCTTGCACTTGAACTCGCTGGCGTCGAACTGGGTGATGGGGCCGATGCCGCACTTGCCTGCGCGGGCGGCAGCCCAGCTGTCGGCGGTGTTATTACCAAGAGGGTTCACGGTTCCCAGACCGGTGATGACGACTCTGCGTTTTTCCATAGAAAAAGCTCCTTTTACATTGCCATGCCGCCGTCCACACAGAGCACCTGCCCGGTGAGATAGCTGCTTTGTTCGGCGGCAAAGAAGGCCACCGCGTTTGCCACGTCCTCCGGCTGTCCGGCGTGTCCCTCCGGGATGGTCTTGCACATCTCGGTGCGGACAGCCTCCGGCAGGGCAGCGGTCATATCCGTGGCGATGAACCGGGGGCCACCGCGTTGACGGTGACGTTCCGGCTAGCCAGCTCTTGGCGAGGCTCTTGGTCAGGCCGATCAGGCCCGCCTTGCTGGCGGAGTAGTTGACCTGGCCCGCGTTGCCCCGCAGGCCCACCACGCTGCTCAGGTTGACGATGCGGCCATAGCGCTGGCGCACCATCCGGCGTGCGGCCTCCTTGCAGCAGAGGAACGCACCCTTGAGGTTGGCGTTCAGGACGGTGTCGAAGTCCTCCTCGGAAAGGCGGAGGATGAGGTTGTCGCGGGTGACGCCCGCGTTGTTGACAAGAATATCCACCCGGCCAAAGGCGTTCACTGCCTCTTCGAACAGCTTCTTGCAGCCCTCGGCAGTGGAGACGTCGGCCTGCACGGTGACGGCCTCGACGCCAAGCTCCTTGCACAGTGCGGCAGTCTCGGCGGCAGCGGCCTCGCCGTGGCAGTAGTTGACCACCACGTTGCAGCCCTGCTTTGCCAGTGCGACACAGACAGCCCGGCCGATGCCCCGGCTTCCGCCGGTGACGACGGCGGCACGGGTCAGCTTTTCTTCGCTCATGCCTGTGCCTCCTTCCAGCTGGTGAGGAAAGCTTCCAGCTCTTCTGCCGTCTCAACAGCGGTGCAGTGGACGTCTGCGCCCAGCGTCTTCTTTACGAAGCCGCTCAGAGCCTTGCCCGGGCCGACTTCGAGAATGTCGGTTACGCCCAGCTCGCCCAGACGGCGGAGGGTATCTTCCATGTAGACGCTGCTCTGCACCTGCTTTTCCAGCAGAGCGGGGATGCTGTCGCTGTCTGCCTTTTCGCGGCCGAGGCAGTTGAAGAGGACAGGCGTCTCCATCTCGCCAAAATGCTCAGACGCAAAGCGCTTTGCCAGCGCGTCGCCGGCGGGGTGCATCAGCCGGGTGTGGAAGGGGCCGCTGACCTTCAGCGGGATGCAGCGGCGGGCGCCTGCGGCTTTTGCCAGCTCAGCAGCCTTTTCCACGGCGGCTTTTTCGCCGCCGATGACCAGCTGACCCGGGCAGTTGTAATTGCAGATCTGGACACAGCCCAGAGCGGACGCCTCTTCGCAGCACTTTGCCAGTGCATCGCGGTCAAGGTTCATCACAGCGGTCATGCCGCACTCGATGCCCTTGGCGGCGTCGGCCATGGCCTTGCCACGGAATGCGGCCAGCTCCACCGCCTGCTTCGCGGTAAAGACCTCGGCTGCTTCCAGTGCGGAGTATTCGCCCAGCGACAGGCCGGCCAGATCGTCGGCCTTCACGCCGTTTTCCTTCAGGACAGCCGTGACACCGGCGGCGAAGGCCACCATGCAGGGCTGAGTGTACTGGGTCAGATTCAAAACGCCCTCCGGGTCGTCGAAACAGACGCTCCGCAGATCAAAATCGAGGTCTGCGGCGTCGAACGCCTCCCGGAATGCGGGGTATCTCTCGTAAAGGTCTTTGCCCATGCCGGGGTGCTGAGAGCCCTGACCGGCATACAGAATGGCAAGCTTCATTGGTGTTTCCTCCAATCATCCATCAGTTCATCCATCAGCTCTCGGACACTGCGCATCCGGTCGAGACGGCCCACGTTGGCCCCGCAGAAGAAGAGTCCCTCTTCCACATTGCCCTTCACGGCCTCGATGAGGGCGTGGGTAATGCAGTAAGGCACCTTGGCCGGCTCACAGGCTTTGAGACAGCGGGCGCAGTGCTTCGGCGGGAAGCGCAGGCCCTGCTCAAGCTTCTGCACCAGCGGAGTGGCCAGCGCACGGCCCGGCATCCCCACAGGGCTGTGAATGATGCGGACGTCTTCGGGCCTGGCCGCCAGCAGGACATCTTTATAGGTCTGGCTGGCGTCGCACTCGTAGGTGGGGATGAAGCGGGTGGCGAGCTGTGCGCCCGCAGCACCCATCTTAGTATAGTGGGCGATGTCCTCGCCCGTGTAGATGCCTCCGGCCACAAAGACCGGGATGGCGTGGCCGAACTGCGCCTCGAAAGGCTTCACCTCGGCCAGCACTTCGGGCAGGATCTCGTCGAGGGTCTGGCATTTTCCGGCCAGAAGCTCTTCTTCCGAAAAGCCCAGGTGTCCGCCGGCCTTGCAGCCCTCGATGACCACGAAGTCGGCGGTGCGGTTGAAGGCTTTTGCCCACCGGCGGAGGATGAGCTTTGCAGCACGGCCGCTGGACACGATGGGTGCCAGCGCAACATCCGTACGTTTTCCACGAGCCCGGGCAGCTCCAGCGGGAGGCCCGCACCCGATACGATGGCGTCCACCCCTGCCTCCACAGCCGTGCGGACGGCGTCGGCGTAGTTCTGGGTGGCGACCATCGCGTTGATGGCCACCAGTCCCGCGCCGCCTGCGATCTCTTTCGCTTTGGCGATCTCTTTTTTCAGTGCACGGAGATTCGCTGCGCAAGGGTCGCGGTCAAAGTCGGGTTCGCGGTAGCCTGTGTCGGCGGTGGAGATGCACCCCATGCCGCCGCAGGCTGCGACGGCCCCGGCCAGCCCGCCGAGGGAGACGCCGACGCCCATGCCGCCCTGTAAGATGGGCACAGTCAGCGGCTTTCCTGCGAGGGTCAGCATAATTCGCCCAGCGATTTCATCCGCTGCCTCCCGCTCTCCCACAGCTCGTCGAGGATCTCAGCCACAGGCCGCACCTCGTGGAGCATACCGGCCACCTGACCGGCCATCAGACTGCCGGTGGCGGTGTCGCCCTCAAAGACGGCGCGCCGCAGACTGCCCAGCGTGTATTTTTCCAGCTCCATCTTGTCGGCACCGGCCTTTTCCTGCCGGACATACTCGCGGCTCATCCGGTTTTTCAGCACACGGACTGGGGTGCCGCCGATGCGGCCGGTGACGATGGTGTCACTGTCCTTGGCCCGCAGGAGCGCGGCCTTATAGTTCTCATGGACGGGGCACTCCTCGCTGACCAGCAGGCAGGTGCCCACCTGCACGCCGCAGGCTCCCAGCGCGAAAGCTGCGGCCAGTTGGCGGCCATCGGCGATGCCGCCCGCCGCGATGACAGGGACATCCACAGCGTCCACCACCTGCGGCACCAGTGCCATGGTGGTCATCTCGCCCACATGGCCGCCGCTCTCGGTGCCCTCGGCGATGACGGCATCCACGCCCAGCGGGACGAGGTGCTTGGCCAGAACGGCCGCTGCCACCACGGGGATGACCTTGATGCCGGCTTCCTTCCACATGGAGATGTACTTGCCGGGGTTGCCCGCGCCGGTGGTGACGACCATGACGCCCTCCTCCACGACGATCTTCGCAAACTCGTCGGCCTGCGGGTGCATCAGCATGATGTTGACGCCAAACGGTTTATCGGTGAGCTCCTTGCAGCGGCGGATGTTCTCCCGCAGCGTCTCAGCGTTCATGCCGCCTGCGCCGATGAGGCCCAGCGCACCGGCGTTGGAGCAGGCAGCGGCGAACTCGCCGGTGGCGATGTTGGCCATTCCGCCCTGAATGATGGGGTATTTCGTGCCTAATATCTCGTTGAGTAATTTCATGTAAATCGTCCTATTTATAGGTTTTCTTTAGAGCGCTCTCCCTTTGGGAGAGCTGGCATGGCGTCAGCCATGACTGAGAGGGCTGTACGTAACCAGCATCCCGCCCCATGTCAGGCCGCCGCCGAAGCCGATGCAGGACACCTTCTGCCCGGCCTTGAGCAGACCGGCTTCGGCCATCTCGTTGAGGGCCACCGGGATGCTGGCCGCACTGGTGTTGCCGTGGCGCTCCATGTTCTTGTAGAACTTTGCGGCGTCGGCGTGGAGCGCTTTCACACAGTGGTCGATGATGCGGCTGTTGGCCTGATGGCAGACCACCCAGTCCACATCGTCCAGCGTCAGCTGCGTCTCCTCCAACACCTTGTGCAGGCAGCGGGGCAGTGCGTCCACCGCGAAGCGGAAGACAGCCCTGCCGTCCATGCTGATAGGGGCCGAACCGGTGCGGCAGGGGCCGCCTGCGTGGATGGCCTCGTCGCCCCGTGCTCCCAGCGTGATGGCAAACGGTGCGTCGCACAGTTCAAAGATCGCTGCGCCCGCCCCGTCGCCGAAGAGGACGCAGGTAGAGCGGTCGGTCTGGTCCATCAGGCGGGACAGCGCCTCGCAGCCCACCACGAGGGCGTACCGTCCGCCCAGCGTCGCCATCAGGCCGCGGGCCACGGCGGTGCCGTAGATGAAGCCCGAGCAGGCTGCATTGACGTCCAGTACGGGGCGGTTTTCGGGCAGACCGAGGGCACGCTGCACCTGACAGGCCACGCTGGTCGCGTCGGGGGCCGAAAGGGTCGCGCAGACACAGCAGGCGATGTCCTGCGGCCCAAGGCCGCTGCGCTCCAGCGCCTGCTTTGCCGCTGCGATGGCCAGTGTGGCGGCAGATTCTTTCTCTGTGCACCAGTGGCGGGCGCGGATGCCGGTGCGGGTGGTGATCCACTCGTCGCTGGTGTCCACGGTGCGGCTCAACTCTTCATTGGTGACCGTGCGGCCGGGCAAGGCCCCGCCTGTGGCAATCAACTGCAAACCGTTCATGCTCGTTTCGCTTCTCCGATCTGACGAAATTTTTTGTACCGCTGGTCGGCCAGTGCCTTGCCGCTCATCTTGCAGAGGGCGGTGAGGTGGTTTTTCAGGGCCGTATCCATGGCGGCAAACAGGGCCGCGTGGCTGCGCTGTGCGCCGCCCACCGGCTCCGGGATGATCTCCTCGACGATGCCGTCCTTGTAGAGGTCCTGTGCGGTCAGCTTCATGATCTCGCAGGCTTCGCCGCTGCGGGAGGAATCCTTCCACAGGATGCTGGCGAAACCCTCAGGACTGAGCACCGAGTAGACTGCATTTTCCAGCATGAGGATGTGGTTTGCCACACCCAGTGCCAGAGCGCCGCCGGAAGAGCCTTCGCCGGTGACGACAGCGATGCCGGGAACCGTCAGACCGCTCATCTCCATCAGGTTTCGGGCGATAGCCTCGCCCTGTCCCCGCTCTTCGGCCTCCTTGCCGGGGTATGCGCCCGGCGTGTCGATGAAGGTGATGATGGGACGGCCGAACTTTTCGGCCTGCTTCATGAGGCGGAGGGCCTTGCGGTAGCCCTCCGGCCCCGGCATACCGAAGTTGCAGGCCATGTTCTCTTCCAGCGTGGAACCTTTGCGGTGGCCGATGACGGTCACAGGCATCCCGTGGAAGCGGGCGATGCCGCCCAGGATGGCCCTGTCCTCCCGGCACTGACGGTCGCCGCACTGCTCAAAGAAGTCGGTGAACAGGGCGTTGATGGTCTCGTCGATGTGGGGGCGCTCCGGGTGGCGGGCCAGAAAGACCCGGTCCTCGGCGGTCAGCGGGCCGCAGCAGCGGAGGATCTCATCTTCCTCCACAGCCAGTTCGGCCAGCTCAGAGGCGTGGGCCGTGATAGCGGCCATCTGGCTGTCCTCGTCCTGTGCGCCGCCCCGCAGGGCGGCGATCTGGGCGTCCAAAGGAGCAAGCTGCTCCAGAAGTTCTTTTATCATTCCGTTTTCCTCCCGCCTGCGTGGAGCTGCAGCAGCTGGATGAGGGTGGCGCGGAGCTCACTGCGAGGTACGACCTTGTCTACAAAGCCGTGTTCCAGCTGGAACTCGCTGCGCTGGAAGCCCTCGGGCAGGCGCTCGCCGATGGTCTGCTCGATGACGCGGGGGCCTGCAAAACCGATGAGTGCGCCCGGCTCGGCCAGCATGATGTCGCCAAGGCTGGCAAAGCTGGCGGTAACGCCGCCGGTGGTGGGGTGGGTCAACACGCTGATGTACAGCCCGCCCTTGGCCGAAAAGCGCTCGATGGCGGCGCTGGTCTTGGCCATCTGCATGAGGCTGAAGATGCCCTCCTGCATCCGGGCGCCGCCGCTGGCCGAGAAGATGACCAGCGGCAGTTTTTTCGCCGCGGCATATTCGATGGCGCGGGTGATCTTCTCGCCCACAGCCGTGCTCATGCTGCCCATGAAAAAGCGGCTGTCCAGCACGGCGGCCACCACCGACACGCCGCCGATGCGGCCCACTGCCGCGACAGCGGCCTCGCTGAGGCCCGTCTTCTGGGTCTGGGCGCTGAGCTTTTCGGGATAGCCCGGGAAACCCAGCACGTCCTGCGGGGCCAGCTCTGCGTCCAGCTCCCGGAAACTGCCACTGTCCAGCACAAGGCTCAGGCGGTAGTACGCGCCGATGGGCTGGTGATTGCCGCAGTTGGGGCAGACGAAGAGGCTCTTGGCCCAGATCTGGCGGGTGGCACGGCGTCCGCACTGCTTGCATTCCACAAACTGCGGCTCATGCCACGCCACACCGGCGTCCCGCCGGGCTTTGAGCTGGAAGGTGCGCTCCCGCATCCGGCCCGGGAGCAGGTCTCTGATGTCGTTCATCGTTATGCCTCAGCGTGTGCGGTCAGGTAGTTGAAGATGTCGCCGACGGTCTTCATGTTGGCCAGCTCCTCGTCGGGGATGGAGACACCGAAAGCGTCCTCCAGAGCCATGTTCAGCTCCACAGCGTCCAGGCTGTCGGCCTCGAGGTCCTCGGTCAGGCTGGCCTCCATCGTGACCTTCTCTTCCTCGCAGTTCAGGGTGTCAACGACGATCTTCTTCATATCCTCAAAAGTCATGGTGATTTTCTCCTTTTATCTTGTGTATGTGTGTTGTACTATCGTATCTTGTTCGGGCAAATCAGTTCATGTCATTTAGTTAAATGTTTTGAGCGATTCGATAAGGTCATTATACTCGCGAGGCCACCATTGTCAATAGTTTTATCTAAAAAGTTTTAGTTTTCTCATTTCTTTCACAGGTCGTTGCGCAACCAATACAATATTTTCGTCGTGTATTTCGGGCTTTTTGTAGTTTTTCCCGGCCCCTGTGCGATACTCGGCCCAGAAAATATGTATCTCATCATCTCACTTGCTGCGGCGGGCATCGTGGTGCTGCCGGGCTGATAGATCCATAATCAAAAAGAGCACTTGCGGGAGACTTGCGGGATTTTTTCACCGCAGGCTCTGCTCTTTTTGGGTTACGGACCGTTATCTCGATTTGATTTTCTTCCACCGCAATCCCGGGGACACAGGCCTTTCATAATAGCCGTCTCCGGTGGTGCCCCCATTCGGGGGTCAAAATAGCGCCAAAGAAGTCCTTTGAGGCTTCGAGGTCGTTGACGTACAGGGCGATGTGCTCGATTTTCACAGCGTCTCCTTTCTATGTTTCACCAGATAGTATCCGATGCCGATGACATCCGCCAGCGCCATGCCCGCAATGAGGACGAAGGACTGGAAGACGCTCTGGCGCATTTTATCGTACTCACCACTGCCGTACTGCATCGAGATGGCCGCGCCGCTACCCATGCAGAGGCCCAGCAGGATGCTGCCGGTGATGGGGCCGGATGTCAATGCACGCTGCACGGAGGCAGATTTCTCCTTTTCTCACATCTCAACAGAATTTCATGCGGTATTCTTTGGGGGTGCAGTGTTTGATCTCCCGGAATATCTTGATAAAGTAACTGCCGTCTGTAAAGCCGCACTCCGCGCCGATCTCGCCGGTCTTGAGCCGGGTAGAGCGAAGCAGCTCGGCGGCTTTTTCCACCCGGTACTGCTTGACGTACTGGATGGGCGTGATGCCCAGCATCTGCCGGAAGCTGCGCAGACAGGCACTCTCACTGAGGGCCACGCTGTCCGCGATGAGCTGGACGGTAAGCTCCTCTGAATAGTGCTCCTCCACGAACCGGAGCATCTGCTTCATCCGCTCGGAGGCGATCTGCTCCTGCTGGGAGACTTTCGTCCGCCCGCCCACGCACTGGGTGCTCAGCAGCCGCAGGGCCAGAGAAAGGTAGTAGCGCACCCGGTTCTCGTAGTCGAATGGCTCGTCCGACACGGCTTTCCAGCTCTCGTGCAGACAGTCCAGCACCTGTTTCTGCCACGGCACCAACCCATCCAGAAGGAAAAATGGCGGGGCGTCGGGCTGGGTCATGGGGCGGATGAGCTTCTGCCAGAAGATGGTATCCATGCCGCCCACGAGCCGCGGATGGAACACGCCCGAGTGGAGCAGGGCTGTGCCTTCCGGTGCCTGCTCCACCGCGTGGAGGACGCCCGAGTTGATGAACACTCCCTGCCCGGTCTGCAAGGTGAGGCGGGTCTTGTTGACGTCCACATGGAGGGGGCCTTTCATGCAGAGCACATATTCAAATTCCTCGTGCCAGTGCCACGCCACCGAGTAGCTGGACAGATCTTCGGCGTAGCAGGCGATGGGAAACAGGGCGCTGCCGTGCTGCACAAGTTCCCTGCCCTTTTCGCTGGCGACGATGTTGGAGCTGATATTTAGTGCCATATTCGCCAATTCCTTTCCCCAAGACATTGAAGATTTTTTGTCAAAGCCGATTTTGTTGTACAAAGAATGTGTTTTTGTTCTATCATTCGTGCCGGTTTCGTGGTATTATTTCATCGGAGCTGATAAGCCCAGTATAGCACTGAAACGGGGCTGATACAACCCACAACGAAGCTTTCTTTTTCCAAGGGTCTTGCGCACTGTCCACAGCTCCAAGGCCGCGATGCCGCCCGCACCCCGACCCACAGGGCTTTTGCAGAATACACACTTTACCGAACACGGAGGTATTTATTATGCTTCGCATCGAATATTTTGATAAAAACCGCTTCATGAAACAGGTCGCCGCAAGCCGCGGCAGCGTCATCCTGCACCTGGACAATGGCTCCACCTGCGACCTCAAGAAGGACAACGAGGCTTCCGCCATCTTCCAGACCCTGGACGCTCCCAAGAAGGGCTTCAGCATCAGCGTGAGCGACCCCGCTGATGTCACCGGCTTCCTGCGCTATATGCTCGAGGCTGGCCGCGCCTGCTGAAAACGTCATCATCCATTCTTCATTATTCATCATCACAGCAAAACGGGACAGCCCCACTCTGGCACATCTCAGAGCGGGGCTGTCCCGTTTTGTTGCATTTTTATTTTACAGGATGCACCGGCTGATGGCGCGGGCCACAGCCAGCAGCTCTTCCTGCCCGATGAAGCCGAACTTCATCTCGTGCTCGTCGGCGTAGCAGACCGTCAGTTCCGAAGTCTGCAATGGGTCGCCGAAGCCTGCCGTCTGGATGCCGAAGTGGACGATCTTCCGGTAGGGCAGGACGAAGATCTCCTGCCGGGTGCCGGTGACGCCCTGCATATCTACGATAAAGATGCGGTGGCTCGTGAAAACGGCCTGATCGCGCACCGTCTTGTATGCGCCCACGATGCTCTCGCCGTCCAGCAGGAGCGCCTGCACATTCTTGCAGATCTCCTTCTCCTTGATGCGGATGAGGTTCTGCATCGGCTTTTCCCGAAATTCCATACCGGAAGTCTCCCTTCTTTTGCCCTATATAATAGGTGTTTCTGGGCCAAGTATAGCATTTCTGCCACAGAGCTTCAAGTCATTCTCGCCTTTTGGGCCGGGTTGTGTTATACTGACAGATGATTTGAGATTTCTTGTATACAAAAAAGAGGTTCATATATGGAGATCATCGTACATCAGGCCATTCTCCACGTTCTGGATACCACGCTGGATGCCCCCGTGCTCAGCGGCAGCTGCATGGAGATGACAGCCGAAAAGACGGCCTATCTGCAATACCACATCGAAAAGCTGCTTGCCAGCGACGACATCCGCCAGTGCCGCCCCCTGCCGGACTCGGCTTTCCGGTACGAGCTGGAGCAGAACAAGGACTTTATCGACCTGTCCTGCCGCATCGCGGGCGTCCTGTTCGACTATATGCACGCCCACACCACCATCCCGGGGGCCGACCTCGCTGTGGTGGACTTCACCCGGGACGGCCAGCCGTGGCTGGGCATCCTCAAGCTCAACTATAAAAACGGCTACACCCACTACACCGAGAGCGTAGACGGTGCGCCGGTCAACTCCATCATCCAGCAGCGGGCCTGCCTGCCTACCCAGAGCGGCAAGGTGGAGGAAGGCGCACTGGTGGACCTGACCGACTACTCCATGAAGCTGCTGGAGAAAAAAGTTCGACATCGACGGCCACAAGGAGTTCTATCTCTCTACCGTCGTTTTCCAGTACACCACCGCCGAGCCGGAGAAGAAAAAGCTTCAGGCCATTCAGGATGCCGCCGTGCAGGCCGTGCAGGAGAACTATCAGGACGAGCCCCACGTGGAGGCACAGGTGGCCATGCTCATCGCCAATCAGGCCGCTAACAACGACAACAAGGTGACGGTCGAGCAGGTGCGCCGGCAGCTTGCTGAGGAATACCCGCTGGCGGCTGTCCCCTTCGACGACTATGTGGAGAAAAAGCGACGTCCTCGAGCCGGCGCAGGCCCAGCAGCCCGTCACTGTCTCCCCCTCCCGCATCCGCCGGATGGAGAGCCGCAGCATCCACACCGCTAGCGGCATCGAGGTGAAGATCCCCACTGAGATTCTCTCCGAGGATTCTGCGGTGGAATTTCTCCACGCCGAAGACGGCAGTGTTTCGCTGCTCATCAAGAACGTCATCCTGTAAGGAGGGGAGCTTATTATGGACCTTGCTGTCATCACCGCCCAGCAGGTGGCGGAGCTGTTCATCCTCATAGGGCTGGGGGCTCTTGGTGCCAAGACCGGCCTGCTCCGTCCCGAGGGCAAGCAGACTCTCTCGAACCTGCTGGTCAACCTCGTCGTCCCGGCCATGATCATCAACTCCTACCGCATGGAGTTCAGCGCAGAAATTCTGCACAACCTCATGGCCGCGTTCGCCCTGAGCACCCTGTCCATCCTGCTGGGCCTCGTCATCACCCTGCTGTTCACGGCCCGCAGCAGGGACAGCCGGACGCCCATCTTCCGGTTCGCCTGTGTTTTCTCCAATGCGGGCTACATGGGCCTGCCCCTCATTTCGGCGCTCTTTGGCTCCGAGGGCCTGCTTTATGCCAGCGCCTTCTTTACCCTGTTCAATCTTCTGCTCTGGACGGTGGGCTACAGCATGGTCAGCGGCAGCTCCGACCCCAAAAAGGTCACCCAGAGCCTGCTGCACTGCCCGGCCATCTACGCCATCGTCGTGGGTCTTGCCATCTACCTGCTCCAGATCCCGCTGCCCGACCTCATCGTCCAGCCCATGGAGCTTCTGGGCAACATGAACACTCCCCTCTCCATGCTCATCACCGGTATGCTCATCGCCTCGGGCGACCTGCACCGCACCCTCACCGATCAGCACATCTGGAAGCTCACCGTAGTCCGGATGCTTTTCATTCCAGTGCTGACCATCGCAGCTTTCGCCGCGCTGGGGCTCTTCCGCTACGGCATGGTCACGCAGGTCATCGTGCTGCTGGAATGCTGCCCCGCCGCCGCCATCACCTCGGTGTTCGCCGTCCAGTTCCGCCACGATGAGCAGTTTGCCGCCGGCAGCGTCGTCCTGACCACCCTGCTGAGCATCCTGTTCCTGCCGCTGTGCGCGCTCATCATTCGATGTTCTACCTCTCAGTCTGCTTCGCAGACAGCACCAATTCCGGGTCACTTTGTGTTCATAAAAGGCCGGGAGGGCAGGTGCCAGCCATTCTTTACAGAGGTAAAAGACAATGCAGAATATTACCATCCGTAACGCCACCTTAGCCGATGCGCCCCGCATTCTGGAGATCTACGCCTACTACGTCGAGCACACGGTCATCACCTTCGAGTACGATGTGCCGTCGCTGGCCGAGTTCGAGGGCCGGATGCGGGACACCATGCAGAAGTACCCCTACCTCGTCATCGAGCGGGACGGCCGCATCGAGGGCTACGCCTACGCCCACGCTTTTGTGGGACGTGCGGCCTACGACTGGGCCGCTGAGCTGACCATCTACCTCGACCACGACGCCAGGCGCGGCGGTCTGGGCCGCGTCCTCTATGAGGCGCTGGCCGACCGGCTCAAGGCCATGGGCATCCTGAACCTCTACGCCCGCATCGGCTACCCGCAGACAGAGGACGAATACCTCACAAAAAACAGTGCCCAGTTCCACGCGCATCTTGGCTTCACACTGGCCGGCACCTTCCACAACTGCGGCTACAAGTTCGGCCGCTGGTACGACATGGTCTGGATGGAAAAGATCATCGGGGAGCACCGCCCCGACCAGCCGGACATCGTGCCGTATCCATATTGAGCCTATGCAAAAAAGCAGGTGCATCATGCGATGCATCTGCTTTTGCTTTACTGTTTATCCATCTGCTCTTTGTGGTATTGCAGCGTGTACAGCTGATAATATCGGCCATGTGCGGCGAGAAGCTGCTGGTGAGTTCCCTGCTCCAAGATCCTGCCGCGCGACAACACGATGATGTTATCTGCGTGCTGGATGGTGGAGAGGCGGTGTGCCACGATGAGCATAGTGCCTACGCTGCGCATCTTTTCCAGCGAATCCTGAATGAGCAGCTCCGTCTCGGTGTCGATGTTGGCGGTGGCCTCGTCCAGTATCATAACACTGGGCTTATGCAGGATGGTGCGGGCAAAGCTGAGCAGCTGGCGCTGGCCCGCCGAGAAGTTATTGCCGCGCTCCCGGACTTCTTCGTCGAGGCCGTGCTCAAGTTTGTTGATGAAGTGGTCGGCATTGACATACCGACAGACCTTCATGATTTCTTCGTCCGGAATGTTCTCCTCCCGCAGGACGATGTTGCTGCGGATCGTGCCCGAGAAGAGGAACACATCCTGCAGCATCTGGCCGAAGTGGCGGCGGAGGGAGGAAATCTTGATTTTGCGGATGTCGATGCCGTCGATCAAAATCTCGCCCTTCTGGAACTCGTAGTTGCGGCAGATCAGGGACAAGATTGTGCTCTTTCCGGAGCCGGTAGAGCCGACAAAGGCCACCGTCTCCCGGGGGTTCACGTGGAACGACACGCCCTGCAAGACCCACTCGCCGGGGATGTAGCTGAACCAGACGTCGCGGAACTCAATGTCGCCCTTCACCTCGTCCAACTCAACGGCGTCGGGTGCGTCCACCATCTTGGGCTGAATGTCCATGATGGAAAACACCTTCTCCGACGAGGCCAGCGCCGACTGCAGCCAGTTGAACTGCTCGGCCAGATTCTGGATGGGCGTGAAGAATTTGGAAATATACATATAAAAGGTGACGATGGTGCCGCTGGAAATGGTCTGCCCGAGGAAAGAAACATGGTCCAGATGGCCCATACCGCCCAGATAGAACAGGCAGAGGATGGAGCTGATATACAGCATATACACCAGCGGGCGGAAGACGCCGAAGACGAAAATCTGCTCCTGTGTGGCCTTGGCGAGGGTCTGGCTCTTCTGGCGGAACTCCTCCATCTTCTCGTCCTCGCGGCCAAAGATCTGGGTGACTTTGATGCCCGAGAGGTTCTCGGAAAGATAGGTATTGATGTCGGTGGTGGCATCCTTCACCTTGCGGTAGGCACGGCGGGAGAACTTGCGGAAGATGACCGTGAAGAGGAGGATGAAGGGCACGAAGCAGAGCACCATCAGGGTCAGGGCGTAGTTCAGACAGAGCATCGCCGCCAGAATGCCCAAAATGACGAAGGCGTTCTTGGTCAGGTTGACCAAGAGGTTGGTGAACATCATGGAGATGGCGTTGGTGTCGTTGGTCACGCGGGTGACGAGCTTGCCCACCGGGATGTCGTTCAGCTGGCCGTGGGAGAGGCTTTCAATGTGGGTGAAAAGGTCTTCACGCAAATCGGAGATGATGCGCTGGCCCACACGCTGCAGAATGACGGCCTGCAAATAGGTGCTGGCCATCGAGAAGACCAGCACGCCCGCATAAACGGCCACACTGACATAGAGGCTTTTCAGTTCGAAATCGCCCACCACAAGCTCTTCGATGTAGCCCACGATGAGGGGCGACGCGATGTCGTAGGAGATGGAGAAGAGGACGAGAAAGCCCACGACGACGAACTGCCTGAGGTAGGGTTTGGCGTAGCCGAAGAGGCGGCGCAGGATCTCGCCGTCGGCCATGCTGCGCTCAAAGCCCATAGCCGTTTTCTTGTCTTTGACGCAGGCGTAGGCGATGAGCAGCAGCACCGACACGGTGCCGATAACGCCGCCTACGAGAAGAAGCGGATTCAGACTCATCATGCGTTGCCACCTCCCACTTCGTCTTCAAGCTTCTGCAGATCGACCATCTTGCGGTACTCCGGGCAGGATGCATAGAGCCGGTCGTGGGGGCCGACGGCCTCCACTCTGCCGTCCTCGAGGAAGATGATCTTATCCAGTCCCTCCACCGTCGAGATGCGGTGCGCGATGAGCAGAGTCGTCTTACCGGCACGGCTCTTTTTCAGGTTGTCGAGGATGATTTTTTCCGTCTTTGTATCCACCGCCGAAACCGAGTCGTCGAGGATCAGGATGGGCGCATCTTTCAGCAGGGCGCGGGCGATGGAGATTCGCTGCTTCTGACCGCCCGAGACGGTGACGCCGCGCTCGCCCAGGACAGTCTCATAGCCATCCTTGAAGTCCACAATGTTATCCCGGACGTCAGCAAGGCTGGCTGCCCGTTCAATGTCCTCGGGGTAGCATCGTCCACACCAAAGGCGATGTTGTGAGCGATGGTATCCGAGAAGAGGAAGTTCTCCTGCGGGACATAGGCACACGCCTGCCGCACCGAGTGGATGGAGACGCCGTTGACGTCCTTCCCGTCCACGAAAAGGGTGCCGTCGGGGACGTTATAAGTGCGCAGGAGCAAATCGACCAGCGCCGTCTTGCCTGCGCCGGTCTTGCCCACGATGCCCACGCTCTCGCCGGGCTGGATCGTGAAGGAGATGTTTTTCAGCACATCGAACTCGCCGTCCGGGTAGCGGAAGGTCAAATCGCGGAACTCAATGCCGCCCTTGGGGTTTTCGAGGTCCGGCACACCGGCGCGGTCCGCCACATCAATGGGTGCGTCCAGCAGCTCGGTGATGCGGTTGAGGGAGGCTTTGCCGCGGGAGGTCTTTTCGATGAGCATTGAGATCGCCATGATGGGCCAGACGATCGCCTCGAAATAGCCGATGTACTCCACCAGCTGGCCCGCATTAAAATTTCCCTTGTAGACAAGATAGCCGCCGTAGCCGAGGATGACGCAGATGACCGACTCCACAAAGAACGTCACCATTACTTCGAGCAATACCGAGATACGGGTATACTCCACGTTGATTTCTTCGTTGTCTTTGTTGAGTTTGCGGAACGCGATGAGCTCTTTGAGCTCCTTGACAAACGCCTTGATGACCGCGATGCCGGAGAAGTTTCTCCTGCGCAAAGTCGGACAGGTCAGAGAACGCCTGCTGGCGCTTCTCCCACGTTTTGGTCATGGTCTTGCCCATCACGGTGCCGATGGCAAACATGAACGCTGCCGGGATGAGGGCCAGCATGGTCATGCGTCTGTCCATGCACCACATCCGGTAGAGGGCCAGCAGACCCAGCACCAATGCGTCAAAGAACATCAGGATGCCGTCGCCGAAGCACTCCTGGATGGTGTCGAGGTCGTTGGTGTAGAGGCTCATGAGGTTGCCGACCTTGTTCACCTGATAGTACTGCTGGGACAGACGGCGGCTGTGGTCAAACATCTTCTCCCGCAGATCCGCCTGCACCCGGATGCTGGTGCCGAAGAAGCAGATGCGCCACAAAAAGCGCCCCACCACCATGAGCAGCACGATCCATATCATGGGCAGGCAGATGTGCTGGAACAGCACCTCTTTCGTGAAAGGCATTGTCTCGCCCCTCACCACCACCTGTCCGAGGTTGACGCCGTTGATGACCAGACGATAGAGCTGCGGCACAAGCAGCTGGATATAGTCCACCATCAGCAGCGCAAGGATGCCCAGCAGCAGCACGGGCGCGTGGCGCAGGTAATAGCGGTTGATGTACTTGCCGAATATCACTGGTTTTCCCTCCTTTTCCTATAGCACAGAGGCGAGCCAACGCCTGCGGGCCGAACGCCCGCAGGCGGTCAGCCCGCCTCTGTTTGTTGCACGATAGTCTCAGTATACGGCCCGGAACATCGAGTTGTCAACATTTGATGCATTTTATGTTGAAAAAAGCCATCGTCGTGCATCTCTGCACAAACGATGGCTTCATGTTGGAGCGGCCGACGAGGCTCGAACTCGCTACCTCCACCTTGGCAAGGTGGCGCTCTACCAGATGAGCTACGGCCGCATACGCGGTGCATTTATCCTTGCACCCTCCCGTTCGTATCTTAAACGGGGCCCCCGCGAAAGCTTGCGAATGCAAGATTTTGTGGGGAAGAGGAGAAATTTCAGTGCTTGTCACGGCGGTCTTGCTTCGCAAGACTGCCCGACAAGCAGCTGACATTTCGACGTGGTGCCTCCGATCGGAATCGAACCAATGACACGGGGATTTTCAGTCCCCTGCTCTACCGACTGAGCTACAGAGGCATAGAAAGTGCATTTATCCCTGCACTCCCCAAAATCCGTTTCTTGAATCGGGGTCCCTGCAAAAAAACTTGCAAATGCAAGGTTTTGTGGGGAAGAGGAGAAAGTCTGGCGTTCATCACGGCGGTCTTGCTCGCAAGACTGCCAGACGAACCGCAGGACTTTCGACGAGCGACCCGGATCGGGCTCGAACCGACGACCCCCAGCGTGACAGGCTGGTGCTCTAACCAACTGAGCTACCGGGCCACATGGTGGAAGTTAACGGGCTCGAACCGCTGACCCTCTGCTTGTAAGGCAGATGCTCTCCCAGCTGAGCTAAACTTCCACAATAATGGAGCGGCCGACGAGGCTCGAACTCGCTACCTCCACCTTGGCAAGGTGGCGCTCTACCAGATGAGCTACGGCCGCATATCCATTGTGGCGCGCCGGGCGTTCCCGGCGACGTCGATTATTATACCGCAGCTTTCGCCTCTTGTCAACTACAAATTTGCATTTTTTGAAAAAAGGGACGTTTCCGTCTCCCCCCACCGCGTACAAAGCCGCGCCGCCGTTCAAGTTTGCCGCGGCTGACGCGAAGAAAATTTAATTGCTTTCCTTTCTTAATATCGTTATAATTAAGATTGTCAAATCGTTGCTGAACTTTCGCGCCTGCCGCTTCGGGCTGCTGCACCGAGGAACAGGCGTGTTTTCATGCAGGGGAGAATATAGGAATAAGGAGCAAACGCAATGTACAAGATCACGGAAAAGGTGGCGCTGAACCCCACCGTTACAAAGATGGTCATTGAAGCCCCGCTCATTGCCAAAAAGGCAAAGCCCGGCCAGTTTATCATTGTGCGCCCGTTTGAAGACAGCGAGCGCATCCCCCTCACCGTCGCAGGCTATGACCGCGAGAAGGGTACTGTGGACATCATCTTCCAGATCGTCGGCGGCACCACCATGGAGCTGAACAGCCTCGAAGTGGGGCAGAGCGTCCACGACTTCGTCGGCCCGCTGGGCCGCGCTACCGAGGTGGAGGCCTGAAGAAGGTCTGCGTCGTCGGCGGCGGCGTGGGCTGCGCCATTGCGCTGCCCATCGCCCGTGAACTCCACGAGCAGGGCTGCGTCGTCCACAGCGTGGTCGGCTTCCGCAGCAAGGACCTGCTCATCCTCGAGGATGAGTTCAAGGCCTGCAGCGACGAGCTGCGGATCATGACCGACGATGGCAGCTACGGCACCAAGGGCGTCGTCACCGCCGCCCTCGACGAGCTGGTGGCTTCCGGCAACCAGTACGACCTGGTCATCACCATCGGTCCGCTCATCATGATGAAGTTCGTGGTCAAGACCTGCCAGAAGCACGGCCTCAAGAGCATCGTCTCCATGAACCCCATCATGATCGACGGCACCGGCATGTGCGGCGGCTGCCGCCTGACCGTGGGCGGCGAGACCAAGTTCGCCTGCGTGGATGGCCCCGACTTCGACGGCGACCTCGTGGATTTCGACGAGGCAATGGCCCGCGGCACCATGTACCGCCCCTTTGAGGCCAAGGCCCGGGAAAAGGCCTGCAATCTGTTCAAGACTCAGGAGGGAATGTAAAATGGCTTTCAATATGGACCCCAAAAAGTGTCCCATGCCCACCCAGGACCCCAACGTCCGCAACAAGAATTTTGAGGAAGTGGCTCTGGGCTACACCGCCGAGATGGCCGTGAACGAGGCCAAGCGCTGCATCCACTGCAAGAACAAGCCCTGCCAGACCGGCTGCCCCGTCGGCATCGACATCCCCGAGTTCATCGGCCATGTGGCCGAGGGTGACTTCGAAGCCGCCTATCAGGTCATCAATCGTTCCTCTTCCCTGCCCGCCGTCTGTGGCCGCGTCTGCCCGCAGGAAAGCCAGTGCGAGGGCAAGTGTACCCGCGGCATCAAGAACGAGCCCGTCGGCATTGGCCGTCTGGAGCGCTTCGTGGCCGACTGGCACCGTGAGAATGTCCACACTGCCCCCGTCATGCCTGAGTCCAACGGCCACAAGGTCGCCATCATCGGCGCAGGCCCTGCCGGCCTGACCGCCGCAGGCGACCTCGCCAAGCTGGGCTATAAGGTCACGGTCTACGAGGCCCTGCACGTCGCAGGCGGCGTGCTGATGTACGGCATCCCCGAGTTCCGTCTGCCCAAGGCCATCGTCCAGCAGGAGATCGACGGCCTCAAGAAGATGGGCGTCGATTTCGAGTGCAACATGGTCATCGGCAAGGTGCTCACCATCGACGAGCTGATGGGCGAGTACGGTTATGAGGCCGTCTTCGTGGGTTCCGGTGCCGGCCTGCCCCGCTTCATGGGCATCCCGGGCGAGAGCCTGAAGGGCGTCTACTCCGCCAACGAGTTCCTCACCCGCTCCAACCTGATGAAGGCTTATCTGCCCACCAGCAAGACCCCCATCCGCACCGGCAGGAAGGTCGCCGTCGTCGGCGGCGGCAACGTCGCAATGGACGCTGCCCGCAGCGCCCTGCGTCTGGGCGCTGAGACGGTCTACATCGTCTACCGCCGCGGCATGGCTGAGCTGCCTGCCCGTAAGGAAGAGGTCGAGCACGCCGAGGAAGAGGGCATTATCTTCAAGACCCTCTGCAACCCCGTGGAGATCCTGCCCGATGAGGACGGCTTCGTCAAGGCCATCACCTGCATCGAGATGGAGCTGGGCGAACCGGATGCTTCCGGCCGCCGCCGCCCCATCGAGAAGAAGGGCAGCGAGTTTACGATGGACGTGGACACCGTCATCATGAGCCTGGGTACCAGCCCCAACCCCCTCATCCGCTCCACCACGCCGGGCCTCGAGACCAACAAGCACGGCTGCATCGTCACCGAGGGCGACGAGGGCAAGACCAGCCGCGAGGGCGTGTACGCCGGCGGTGACGCCGTCACCGGTGCCGCCACCGTCATCAAGGCCATGGGCGCAGGCAAGGCTGCCGCCAAGGCCATCGACGAGTACATCCAGAACAAGTAAACGATACTATAGCAAAAAGCAGGTCATCCCGCCGGGATGGCCTGCTTTTTGTTATCGGTAAAGATTTGCCGCCTCCGCGTTTTCCAGCGTCAGCAAGCGCATCTTCTTGTCGATGCCGCCCGCGTAGCCGGTCAGGCTGCCGTCGCTGCCCACCACCCGATGGCAGGGTACGATGATGGAAACAGGGTTATGCCCCACCGCGCCGCCCACAGCCTGCGCGGAGACGCGTCTTTCCGCCGTTTCTCTCCGCCAGCTGTTTTGCCAGTGCGCCATAGGTCCCGGTCTGTCCGTAGGGGATCTGCAGCAGCAGCGCCCACACCGCCTGTCGGAAATCGGAGCCGATAAGATGGAGTTTCGGAGTAAAGTCCGGCTCCCGGCCTGAAAAATAGACGTCCAGCCAGCGGCAGGCGTCTCCCAGCACCGGTGTTGTCCCCTCTTCATGCTCTGGAGGAAGCTTCGCCGCAAAATGCTTCTGTGTTTCGAGCCACAGCCCGGTCAGGCCCTCTTCGTCCGCCGCCAGCAGTATCTTTCCCAGCGGCGAATCGTAATGCATCGTGTACGTCATCGCGGCTCACCCCTTCCTTTTTGGCTTTTGGGCCGGCGCGTAGTCCTTGAGGCCCGGCACCGCGCCGCCTGCTGCCGCCCAGAGGTAGAGGCTGGCCACGCTACAACAGGGACTGAACCGGCGGCGGTACTTTTCGAACAGTTTCCGGTCGATTTTTCGGTGGTGGTACACCATCCGCAGCCCACGCTGGATGGCAAGGTCGTCGTAGCTGAAAATGTTGGGTCGCTGCATACAGAACAGCAGAATCATCTCTGCCGTCCAGACACCGACGCCTTTCAGGCCGCTCAGCTCCCGGATGGCCTCATCGTCCGGCCTCTGCCGGATACCCTCGAGGTCAAATTCTCCGTTCTCGATTTTCCGGGCAAAGTCCGTAATGTATTCAGCCTTTCGGAAGGTCATGCCGAAGCTCTGCAGCTTCTCAACCCCGGCTCCGAGGACGGCAGCGGCATCCACCGCGCCGAACTCATCCCGCATCCGCTTCCAGATGGTCGCCTGCGCTTTCGTGGAGATCTGCTGGCCGACGATGTGGTGTACCACCGCCGAAAAGAGGTCGGTATCCACTTCCCTCTCGATGTGTCCCACCTGCGCGATGACCGCCGCCATCCGCTCGTCTCTTGCGCTCAGATACGCCGTTTCCGCTTCGCCGTATTGGAAATACATCTGTCCCGCCTTCTTTCTATACAACCTTTTCGTTTGCTCATCAGTTGTTGATTTGATTATAACAGAAAGTACGAAGTTTTGCAATATAAAAGCGCTCTGCCAAAAAGCAGAGCGCTGAAGTTTGTTGGCAAGCCTATTCTTGGACGTTCAGGATGCGGCTCTCTTTTAAATGATAACCCTGCTTTTTATCGGTACGGTGTACAAATCACTTACATTCCTTCTTCATAGCAGAATAGCCGATGAGAACGGTCCACACATAGGCGCAGGTCTTGGGGATCATCAGCATCCCGATCATGGGGATGGCATTGGCCCAAAGAACAACGGGAATGTAGAAACCGAAGCTCAGCACGATGGTCAGCCACATCCAGCGGAAAGCCGAGTCGTTATGCTCCTTGGCGCTGCGGTAGAACAGCACGATGATCAGAAGGCCCATCAGTGCAAAAGGAATATTACGGTAAATGCCCCAGGACAGCGGGGATCCGTCGCTCAGCCACTGGTTCTGCGGCATCATGCACAGGATAACACGCACAGCAGCCAAACCGTAGACGGCGGCAGTCAGGCCGTTGCTGCCCTTGACCCGGTAGCGCTCACGCCAGACATAGTACAGCAGCACATAAAAGACTGTCATTGTCACCGAGGTGATCCACTTCCCCAGACCCAGGGGAACAGTAAAGTTTTCAAGACCCGTGGTGCATAGAGCCAGAGCACGGGGAATCAGATGGAACGAGTCGCCGGCACCCAGAACGACAGCCATCAGACCGAACAGCTTGAACTGGTGGCTTCCCTTGCAGCCGCGGATCATCAGGATACCGATGGTGATGACGGATACCAGATACACCGCATCAAAAACAGTTTCTACGATTGCTTGCATAGTTGATCGCTCCTTGTCGATAGATCAAATTTATTGTAACACTGCATTTTTTTGCAGGGTCGTCTTAATTTTTACGGTCATCAGAGGCTTGCCTGGCATAGCTGCATCCAAAGCACAGGATGTTGAAGTTGGCAGTTCTCCACACAAGGCAGGCGAGCCGCAGCAGGATACTGCGATGAACCTTCCTATGAGTGTCTCCTTTGAGTGAACAGTGTTCAATTTAGACGTTATAAAATTCCCACAGCAGTGTGGGAAGAAAATGCGGTCAATATAAGGTTCTGCGCACGATCTCCAGCACAGCGGCGGGGGTCGTAGTCCTGCCGCAGCAAGGCAGACAGCGTAAGCGAAAACAGAACATCGGCAAATTTTTCAACGGTGAATTGCTCATTAAAAGCGCCCGGACGGATCTTGGCATCCTGTTGCAGCACCGTACACAGACCGTTTAAGATATGGTGCCAGATTTGCTGCATCTGCCGTTTGCCATCGGCCTTGTCCTCCT
>VOFC01001958.1_pt1 | contig 64000 bp, 80 predicted proteins | sample 5384161 | NCBI WGS metagenome assembly VOFC01 (sample SAMN12384722, study PRJNA508395) | human gut metagenome | isolation source: healthy gut B | host: Homo sapiens
CGGCGGCCCTCCGCCACGACCGACGGCATGGAGGCGAAGTTGGAGTCGAGCAGCACGATGTGCGACACCTGACACGCCACGGCTGCCCGAGGCCATGGCGATCGAGCAGTCGGCCTCCTTGAGCGCGAGCACGTCGTTGACGCCGTCGCCCGTCATGGCCACGGTGTGGCCCTCAGCCTTGAGCGCCTGCACGAGGCTGCGCTTCTGCGCCGGGGTCACGCGGCCGAAGACCGTGTACTTACCAGCCGCATCGCGGATGGCCTCCTCGCTCGTGAGCGTGCGCGCATCGACGAAGTGGTCGGCGTTTTCGATGCCGGCGCGCTTGGCCACCTCGGACACCGTGCGCGCATTGTCGCCGGAGATGACCTTCACGGCCACGCCCTGGCTGGCAAAGTAGCCGAAGGTCTCCGGTGCCTCGGCGCGGATCTTGTTCGAGAGCAGGATCAGCGCGATCGGCAGCAGGCCGGCGTCCGGCGTCTCGTCCGAGAGCGTGCCGTCATACATGCCCAGCAGCAGCACGCGGCAGCCCTTGGCGGAGTAGCCCTCGATCTGCTCCTGATAGGGGTTTTCCCGCCCGGCGAGCAGCACATCCGGCGCACCGAGCAGGTACGTCTCCTCGGCGTGGAACGACACGCCGCCATATTTCTTCGCCGACGAGAACGGCAGCGTTGCCGTCGCGTCCTGCGTCTTTTCGCCCGTGAAATAGCGCCGCAGCGCCGCCATCGTGTCGTTGTCGTCCTGCATGGCGCAGACGTAATCTGACATGATCATGCGGATGTCCTCGAGCGTGAAGCGGTCGTCGCACAGGGGGCAGACGTCCTCAACGATCATCTTGTTTTCCGTCACGGTACCGGTTTTATCCACGCACAGCGTGTCCACGCGCGCGAGCGTCTCGATGCAGCCGAGCTCGTGCACGAGGGTCTTGCGCTGGGCCAGACGCACGACGCCGGCCACGAGCTGCGAGCCGGTCTGTGGCCTCCAGCGTGAGCCGGGACAAAGGACAAAGCCGTGCGCGGCGCAAGGCTTGTCAGCAGGTACAGCCCCTCGGGGATCATGCCGATGATGGAGCCGACCGTGCTCGTCACGGCGATAGGCGGCGCGGTCAAGCCACACGAACTCCTTGATGAACATCACCACGCCGAGCGGAATGACGAGGATGCCGATCCACTTGACGAGGTTTTGCAGCGCGCGCATCATCTCCGACCTCGACAAACTCCATCGTCAAATCTGCGCCTGATCGTCAAACTGATGAGTGCCTGAAATTTCTCCTGCCGGATGGTCATGGGCGTCGCCATGACGAGGATCCGGCCGCCGGGGTATTTCTCCACCGCGGGCTTGAGCGCGGGCTCCGTTCCGATCACGGGAATGTCAGGGTATGTTTGCCGCAGCAGGCCGATGGCGGCGGATGTCGCCGTGTTGCAGGCCACGACGATAGCTTTGGCTCCGGCGCTTACCAGATGCTCCGCCGCCGCAAGGCTCAGCGCCTGGATCTGCGCTTCGCTCTTGACGCCGTAGGGCGCGTGGAGCGAGTCGCCGTAATACAGATAGTTTTCCTGCGGCAGCAGCCGCACCGTCTCCCGCAGGACGCTGATCCCACCGAGGCCGGAGTCGAAAAACGCGATCGGCCGATCCTGCTTCTGCATGCTCACGCCTCCAGAAAGCGCACGATCTGCTCCAGATCATATTCTCCGCCGTCCATGCTGATGCGCAGCGTCCGGTCCGGCGGGAGCGTCTTTGCCCATTCGTCGTAGAGCTCCTTCAGCTCGTACACGTACATGAGGTCCAGCTCGTCCTCATACTCCCGCCCGCGCTGGCGCATATGTTCGATGATCGTGCTGACGGAGCAGTCGAGATAGAGATATTTGTCGATCGGCGGCATCAGCGAGGCGATGCCGTTTGCCAGCTTGCAGAGAATGCCGTATTCATCCTGCGTCAGATCCTGCTGGCGCAGGCGGTATTTGGCGATGACCAGATTTTCCAGAAACGCGCGGTCAAAGAAGAAAAACTCAGTGTCGCCGATCTCCGGACGCCATTTCTCGTCGTCAAAGTAGAGCGAGAGAAAACTTACCTGCGAGTGAAACGACCAGCGCTTGGAATCGGAATAGTATTCATTGATATAGGGGTTGTCCTGCGGACGCTCCTCATGAAACGCGGCGCGCGGGCCGAAATATGCTGTGAGCCGCTGCAAAAGCGTCGTCTTTCCCGCGCCTACGGTACCGCAGATCGCAATGTACTTCATATCCGCCCGCCTCCTTCGCTTGAACAGAATGTTTTGCGTCAACTGACGCTTATTCTACAACATCCAGCCGGTGGAAGCAAGATGCAAAACTGCTGAAAAACACGCAGCTCCGCTTGCAAACCTCCCGGCGGCATGATACGATAATAAAAAGGGGTGCTGCAATGAACTACGCGGCGATCAAAAACTGCGATATTGCCAACGGACCCGGCGTGCGGGTCAGCCTGTTCGTCTCCGGCTGCCGCCACCACTGCAAGGACTGTTTCAATCCTGAAACATGGGAGTTTTCCTACGGCGAACCGTTTGACGAGGCTGTGATCGACAAAATCCTCGCCATGCTGACTCCCGCGTATATCCGGGGCATCACCTATCTCGGCGGCGAACCGTTTGAGCCGGAGAACCAGCCGGGACTGCTGGAACTTTCGCGCAGGATCAAGGCGGCCTATCCCGAAAAATCCATCTGGTCGTTTACCGGCTACCTCTTTGACCGCGACATTCTGGCAAAAAAACTCGGCCCGTGGGAAGTTACGCAGGAACTTCTGTCTTATCTCGACGTGCTGGTGGATGGGCCGTTTGTTGCAAGCCTCAAAAATCTGAATCTACGCTTCCGCGGCTCGTCCAATCAGCGGCTGATCGATGTGCCTGCAAGCCTGAAAACCGGAGCCGTTGTCCTCTGGGACGAGCGGCAGTAGGAGGGAGTTCATGCCCGTTATCAAAATCCACTATTTTTCCGATGATCTGCCCCGGCTGCAAAAGACGGCCAAGGGCGACTGGATCGATCTGTACTGCGCGCAGACCATGCAGCTTCACGCGGGCGAGTTTGCCCTTATCCCGCTGGGTGTGTCGATGCAGCTGCCGGAGGGATACGAGGCCCGCACGGCCCCGCGTTCGTCCACATTCAAGCGTTGGGGCATTCTGCAGGCCAACTCCGTCGGTGTGATCGACAACAGCTACTGCGGCACGAATGACGAATGGAAGCTGCCAGTCTACGCCACGCGCGACACCGTGATCGAAAAGGGCGACCGTATCTGCCAGTTCCGCATTTATGAGGTGCAGCCGCCGATCGACTTTGAAGAGTGCGAGGCGCTTTCCGATACCGACCGGGGGGGCTTCGGCTCGACCGGCGTGCGCTGATTTTTGAAACATATACTCCGATACAAGAAAGGATGATTTGATTATGAAAACGTTGCTCAAGGGCGGCACGGTCGTCTCTGCGGCAGGCTCCCGCGTTGCGGATGTGCTGGTAGACGGCGAGAAGATCGCCGCTGTCGGCGAAGGACTGGCGGCGGACGGCGCGAACGTCGTAGATGTGAGCGGCAAGCTGCTCTTCCCCGGCTTTATCGACGCGCACACGCACTTCGACCTCGACGTCTGCAACACCACGACGGCCGACAACTTCGACACCGGCACGCGCAGCGCCATCCGCGGCGGCACGACGATGGTCATCGACTTTGCCTGCCCGAATAAGGGCGAGACGCTGGGCTATGGGCTTGATCTCTGGCATAAAAAGGCCGACGGCCGTTCCAGCTGCGACTACAGCTTCCACATGACCATCGACGACTGGAACGAGGGCATCAAAAATGAAATTCCGGCCATGTTTGCCGCTGGTATCCCGTCATTTAAGATGTACATGACATATCCCGCCATGATGATCGGCGATCAGGACCTGTTTTCCGCGCTGCTGGAACTGAAGAAATACGGCGGCATCGCGGGCGTTCACTGTGAGAACGCGGGCGTGATCGACGCGCTGATCGCGCAGCACAAGGCGGAGGGAAAGACGGCCCCGTCGTCGCATCCTGAGTGCCGCCCGAATCCGCTTGAGGCGGAGGCGGTTGCCCATCTGCTGCGCATTGCGGAGGTCGCGGACGTTCCCATCGTGATCGTGCACCTGAGCACGAAGGAGGCACTGCTGGAGGTCATGCACGCGCGTGAACGCGGCCAGAAGGTCTATGTCGAAACCTGCCCGCACTACCTGCTGCTGGACGACAGCGTTTATTATCAGGAGGACTATTCCGCCTCCGCGCGCTATATCTGCGCGCCGCCCATGCGCAAGAAGGAGGATCAGGCGGTTCTGTGGAAGGCCCTTGCCAACGGCAGCATCCAGACCGTCTCGACTGACCATTGCAGCTTTACTCTGAAACAGAAGGATGCCGGACGCGGCGACTTTACGAAGATCCCCGGCGGTCTGCCCGGCGTGGAGACGCGCGGCGAGTTGCTCTATACAGCAGGCGTGGCCGAGGGCCGCATCACGAAGGAGCAGATGTGTGCGCTCCTGTCCGAAAACCCCGCCCGGCTCTATGGCGCGTACCCGAGAAAGGGCGTTCTCGCGCCCGGCAGCGACGCGGACATCGTGGTCTACGACCCCGAGGCTGACTCGGTCATCTCCGCGCAGACGCAGCTTTCTGCTGCGGGCTATACGCCCTATGAGGGCTTCAAGACCAAAGGCTCCATCGCGCAGGTCTATCTGCGCGGAACACTTGCCGTCGATCATGGCAAGATGAAGACCGGTCCCATCGGCGCCTATATCCCGCGCCATCTGGGAAGCCTGTAAGCAGTACAAAAATAGAAATTTTTGACAGATAGCGTGAAGGGGCGGACAGCAATGTCCGCCCCTCAGCGTGTCGAAAAAGTCTTTTCGCCCCGCTGAACCAGTTTTCAAGCTTAAAAAAAGTTTGAAAAACTGGTTGATTGAACGCGAAGGGGGCTCTTTGCCCCCTTCACTCTTCCCCAGCTGCTCTGTCGTCCAACTGCTTTTCATGGTTTTTTGACAGTCTCAGGGGGCGGCAAAGCCTATGTGGGACAGAAGCGGCTGTAGGCTTTCCGGTTTCAACAGATGCTGAGAAGCGCGTCAAAAGGAATCCGGGTGCCGTCTGTCAGAACCAGAACCTGCGCATTTGCGTCAAGCCTGCGGACGCGGGTGAGGATCGTGCGGTAGGTCCCTCCGGATTTTTTGGCATCTGGCTGAAAATAGGTGAGCCGGACCTCGGGCTGCTCCGGAAGACGGGCTGCGAGTCGGACAAGCGCGTCATTCAGCGCTTCGCGCTCATTTTCGGCCAGTTCGATCTGCGCCTGTGTCAGCCGGCCGGCCTCCTGCACCGTCTCATCGAAGCCGCTCAGCGCGGCGAACGGCGCAAACTGCGCCGCACGGTCACACCGCCGCATCGGCGCATGGCGCGCGGAGACGGGCCGTTCCATCTCCAGAAGTTCCTGATCGCGCAGCATACAACATCCGCCTCCTTGTGAGCATAGTTTATCACGAGCGGGCGGATGCGTCAAGAAATAATAGAATATTTGTTTGAAATTAAATTTTTCCAGCAAGTGCGCGCTTTTCCTGCTCCGGCAGGAACGCGGCGTCCAGCGCAAAGTGTGCCATGGTTTGCAGATCGTCCGGTGTAAAACCCATATCCGCAATGCAGTGCCGGTACTCGTCTTCCAGCGTTACGGCAGCGAGTGTCATATTGTCGGTGCTGATGCACACATGAAGTCCGGCGTCCAGCAGCTTTTTTCGCCGGATGCAGCGCATAAGACGGCTGCGTTTTGCACTGAATGTTGCTCGTCGGACAGATCTCAAGCGTAACGCCGGCCTCGATTGCGCGCGGCCAGAGCACGGGATCATCGTAGATATGGTGCCCGTGGCCGATGCGCTTCGCGCCGAAGTCCAGCGCGTCGCGGACAGTGTCCGGCCCTTGGGAATCACCTGCGTGACAGGTAAAGGGCAGCGCAAGTTCCCGCGCGAGATCAAAAATCGGGTGAAAATTCCGCAGCGGCACGATCCCTTCCGCGCCCGCAAGATCCAGCCCCACGACGCCGGAGCCGAGATACTGCCGCGTCAGGCGGACCGTCTGCAGATTTTCCTGCATGTTGACCGTCTCCGGCCCGATGCACATGCAGCACAGCAGGATCCCGCAGCGGTAGTCCGGAAAGGCGCGCAGCGCCTGTTCGCGGCCTGCCAGCACGGCTTCGATCGCGTCCTGCTGCCGCAGTCCGGCGCGCGTATGCAGCTGCGGTGCAAAGCGGATTTCGTCGTAAACATGTCCCTGCCGGGCAAGCGTTGTGAGCACGTCGCGGGTAATGCGTGTGATGCTGGGCGCGTCCTGCATCAGCTGCAGGGGAAGTTCAAACCGGGCAAGATATGTATTCACGTCGCGGCAGTCCGCTGTTTTGACGAGCCATGCGTAAAATGCGTCCAGCGTGTCCACCGGCAGCGCAGCGTGCTTCTCCTGCGCCATCTGCCACATCGTTTCCGGCGGAACAGCGCCGTCCAGAGGTGCAGGTGCAGCTCGATCTTCGGGATCTGCGTCACGTCCATTGCAGAAGTCTCCTTTGCATTTTCTTCTATTGTAATCTATCGCTGCGCAGGCCGTCAACCGTAAAAATCCGGACGATTTGAGATACGGAAGGGGAGGCCGGCGCCGCTCCCTCTGCGTCATGTAGAACTGTCAGCAGCCGCAGCCGGTGTCGCAGCCGCAGGAATTGCCGCAGCCATTGTTGCCGGTGCCGAAGATCAGCAGAAGGATGATGATCCACCACCAGCTGTTGCCGAAGGCGCAGAATCGGACTGATTACAAGACATAACAAGACCTCCTGAAAGATAACGTAGCGTTTGATCGCTCGCTCATTCCATGTTATGCAGAGGTCCGAAAATGGTGACGGCTACGCGAACAACTCGTCAAGCGTTCCGAAGGAATAGCCCATCTCCTCCCATTTGCTCAGCAGCGTGTCCAAAATTCGCGCATTCGTCTGCGATGTCGAGTGCAGCAGCACGATCGCGCCCGGGTGAATGCGCGGCAGAAGCTTGGAAAACGCCTGCTCGTCGGTCGGCTGATTGTCCTGGTACCAATCGACGTAGGCCAGCGACCAGAATACCGTTCGGTAGCCAAGCTTCTGCGCCATTTCGAGGTTGCACTCGCTGTAAATGCCCTGCGGCGGGCGGTAATAGCGCGGCATATCCTCGCCGGTCGTCTCTCGGTAGAGCGTTTCAAGGCTTGTCAGTTCCTGATTGAAGGCGGCTTCGTCCGAAAGCTTTGACATATCATAATGATGGTAGGTGTGGTTGCCTACGATGTGCCCCTCGCGCAGCATCCGGCGGACAAGACCCGGATTCTGCTCAATGTAATTGCCCACGACAAAGAACGCGGCTTTGACATTGTGCTTCGCCAGTGCCTCCAAAATCGGCTCGGTACAGCCGTTTTCATAGCCTGCGTCGAAGGTCAGATAGATCTTCTTCTGCGTCTCATCGCCGAGATAAACCGCGTCATAGCGCCGCAGCGCTTCCTTTGACGCATTGCCGACGGGCGGCTGGCCCTCTGTCCGGAAACTCAGCCCCCACGACCCTGTTTCAATCGAACGGCTCTGCTGGAACAGCAGCGGCAAAACGGCGCAGAACGCCAGCACTGCTGCCAGCGCCAGCGTCAGTCTGCCGTACTGCCGGAAAAATCGCTTCATAAAACATCACCCCTGTCCATCCTTATGCGATGGACAGGGAAATATGCCTCCGTTCTCGAGGCGGTCAACTGGCTGGTGTGCTATGAGAGGCTGCTTCCGCCTGCAAGTAGGCTGCTACGTTTTCCATTGTAACCGCTTCAATTTTGATGCTGCTTTCCGGCAGCGGATTACCCTGAATTGCGGCAATGGCTGCATGGATGGTCACTTCGGCGAAGCCCTTTGTGTCCTGCGAAACCGAACCACGGATCACGGTCCCCTCCTGAATTTTTTTCAGCACCGGTGCGCTGGCATCAATGCCAACCAGGCACATTTCTTCATTCAGCAGATTCATTGCTTCCAAAGCGTCATATGCGCCCAGAATACTCATATCTGACACACCGACAATACAGCGAATTTCCGGGTGCTCACGCATCATCTGTTCTGTCATTTCCCGCGCGGATGCCTGATCGGAATACGGCTTCGTCGCTACGATCTGCGCAAATGTGCAGTTTTCCCGCAGGCCCTCAATGATGCTGTTTGCACGGTCAATGACCGCCAGAGACTGCGGTTTGGTCAAAAGCGCACATGCTACCGTCTGCGACGCGCTGCAGTTGGTGTTGAGCCAGTCAGCTGCAAGCTTTCCGGCGGTATATCCATACTCATATGAATGACTGATATTTGCACACACGGGTTTGAATTACTTTTGCGAATTCGCACAGCTTTTCAGATTCATCCGCAAAGCGAAAGGACTGTACGACTTCTCAGCTTTTCGTTGATTCTTCAATATGTTTTTCTAAAATACACACCATACCTTCCTGCAAGGCGGCTCCGCCCGACGAAAAGTGCAGACGGATCATGACCCCGTCTTCGCGTCTGATTTCGCGGACATCATGATCTGCAGGTTTCACTCGCACCGCCTCCTTGCTGCAATCTATGAAACGGCATACGGATTCATATGAAAAACCAAGGGGGAATCTATGCTGCGTAGAAACCGCCCAGCCATGTCCGTTTGTCATGTGGTTGTAATCCGCGCAGAAAAACATGATACCTGCCGAATAAAAAAATAACAAACACCGGGGGAAATCACTTTGCGCGATTTCCCCCGGTGCCTGCTCTTTTGGAGACTTATCTTAATGAGATTTGGTCTAGCCGACAGTTTTGGCTTATCCGCCGTAGTCGTAACCGTAGCCGTCAAAGTCGGGGACGGTGAATTCCTCGTCGGGCTGGGACTGGCCTTCCAATTCGCTCTGCGCCTGCTGCTCGGCTTTGTCGATCTCCTCCTCGCCGGGCCGTTCATCGAGCGTGAGCGTGACCTCGATTTCTGCGCCCGCGCGGTAGAGTTTCATCTTAACTGTGTCTCCCGCCCGGCGCTTGGAAAGTGCCGAAACAAGATCGGAATAGGTGTTGATCTCGCGGCCGTCGAATTCTAAAATGATGTCGTGCGGCTGCAGCCCGGCCTTTTCTGAGCAGCTGCCCTCCGTTACAGTCACGACCTGCGGACCTGAGGGGAGGCTGTAGATTTCCGCAACCTCTGCGTCGAGATTTTGCAGCGTGACGCCGAGATAGGCCCGGCCGCGGACGCGGCCGTATTGCTGCAGATCATAGACTACGCGCAGCACGTCGTTGATGGGGATGGCAAAGCCAAGGCCCTCGATGGACACGCCGCTGTCCGTTGTGCCGGATACCTTTGCGGTCGTAACGCCGATGATATTGCCGTTCATGTCGAACAGCGGCCCGCCGGAATTGCCGGAGTTGATGGCTGCGTCGGTCTGCAGCATGTTGATGGGTGTTCCATCAGCGTCGATCTCACGGTCAAGTGCGCTGATGTAACCGGCGGTCATGGTAAACGTTAGATCGCCCAGCGGGTTTCCGATGGCCTCAACCGTTTCGCCGACCTCGACCTCGTCGGAATCACCGACCGTGACGGTCTGCAGGCCCTCCGCTTCGATTTTCAGAAGCGCGACGTCGTTCATGCTGTCCGTGCCGATGATGACGGCGGGGTATTCTTCGCCCGAATAGAACTGCACGACGACCGTACCTTCGTCTGCGTCTGCTACAACGTGGTTATTCGTGACGATATAACCGTCTGCCGTCAGGACAAAGCCGCTGCCCGTGCAGACACCGGTCGTTTCCACGCCCCAGAGGCCGGCTGTGACCTGCGTGGAAATGCCGCAGACCGCGCCGATATTCATCTTATAGACCTGCGCCGGCGTGAGCGTTTTGTCGCCCTCGTTGGACTTGAGCGTTTCCGGCAGCGGCGTCCGTTCGAGCCGGTAGGAGGCGTCGGCCTGCGGCTTCTGCGCTGCGGGCTGTTCCTGTTCGACAGACTGCTCAGCCATAGCGCCGACAGAGGCGCTTGATTCCTGCTCGGCGAGGTTTTTCTGCCCGATGGCGTCGATGGCCTTCGTCAGCGCAGAGCCGCCGACACCCGCGACGATCGCCACCGCGGCCAGCAGCGCTGCAATCTTGAGTCCGGTGTGCTTGCCGCTGCGCCGGATCTCTTCTTTTGCCTGTTCCAGCGGCGGCTGAGGCGTTTCGGGCGCGACAGGCTCAAAGCTGTAGTTCATTTTTTCATCATAGTGGTCCATGGTTCTATGCTCCTTCTCAGCGAGTCTGTTCAAAAAAGGTCTTCCGGCAGATCCAGCATGTGGCTCACACGCTTCAGTGACAGCCTGCGGCGCATATATGGATGGAAACGGAAGCTGATATCGACGAAGTCCGGCGCTTTGCCGACCTCCTCGATCGTCGTTTTGCATCCGGCTTGCCGCATGGCGGCAAGGCAGGCGTCATAGGACGGCACGGACTGCACGATCCGGCGGATCTGGGGCCAGCAGGCTTCGATCCAGCGGGGCGATGCCGTCTGTGATGGTGTCGGGGGTGTTAAGCTTCTGCACGTCCGGAGCCAGCGGGCCGTAGATGCTGTAAATCTCATCCCAGTTGCAGATTTCCGGGTGGGCTGTGACCTGCGGCAGACGGGCAAGTGCTTCATAATACCGAAGCATAATAAGCGTCGTTACACCGACATCCTCGCCGTGGTAGTTGGGCGTTTTACTGTCCAGCAGTTCCATGCACTCCCAAAAATGGGCCATGATATGCTCTGTGCCGCTGCCGGGGCGGGAGGTCTTGGTGAAACTCATCGCAATGCCGGTCAGCAGGAGAGACTCAAAGATTGCCGCTGCCGTTTTTTCATCGCGCTTTGTAACGCGTCCAGCCATGGCGAAGATCTGGTCGGTCGCCTGCCGCGTCAAGGCGGCAACACGCTCACAATAGGATTCCCCGGTCAGAAGATTCGATACCTGCCAGTCGATGAGCGCGATGTATTTCGAGACCATGTCGCCGAAGCCTGCGGATTTGAGCGCTGCCGGGGCGGCCGCGAGAATTTTTGTATCGCCGATGATGACCTCGGGGCATTTTGCGGGATAGGTGATCTTGAAATTGCCGTTTACAATGGGCGCGGAATAGGATGCGAAGCCGTCCATCGATGGGGCTGTTGCGAACAGGCACAGCGGCACGTCATGCCGCGCACAGGCAAGGCGGCAGGGATCGTGGACAGATCCCGTACCGACGGCAAGCACGCCGTCCACGCGGTCAAAGTAGCTTTCGATCTTCTTCACATCCTGCATGGTCGCCACGCGGATGGACGGCCAGATGTGCCGCACGATGGTAAAGCCGAACAAGGGAAGCCTCGATGCCGTCCGCCGCAGCAAGCGTCTGCTCGTCGGCTGCCAGCAGGAGCCGGGGCCGAAGCCGTTTTTTCTTCAGAATTTCGCCGACCTCGGACACAAGCCCGCTGCCGATCTCAATATCCCGGATGGCGCAAGTATGCGCCTGCCCGCAGGCACAGTTCTGGTAGCTGTCAATCAGCGCATGGAAATCAGTCATAGTGGGATTCTCCTACGTTTATACTTTATGTGGCTGCATGGATTTGCCGGCGGACGACTGCTTTTCGCGCCTGCCGGCTGTCCAAGCGCTCAACCGTTCGGGTTCGGCGCATCCAGCACGGTCTTGCAGACGTTTAAGACCTTTGCGGCGATGGGCGCGGCCGTCTGGCTGCCGGAGCCGCCGCGCTCGGCAAAGACGACGAACGCGAGCGGATATGCCTCATCCTGCACGAAGCCCGCGAACATTGCGTCTGCCGGGCCGTTTTCGCGCTCCGCTGTGCCGGACTTGGCGCAGACCGTCAAAGAGCCGAACTGCCACGCGCCGTACTGGTTCACGACCGCGCCGCGCATCATGCTGCCCAGCGCCTCGGCAGTTTCTTCGGACAGCAGCCGCCCGGTCGTTTTCGTTTCTGCCTCATAGACCGTCTGGCCCGCGCGGGAAATCTTCTGCATGAGATACGGCTCCGCCGCCTCTCCGCCGTTTGCGATCACGCCCATAAAGCGCAGGAACTGGATTGCCGTGATCTGGTCGGTGTACTGGCCGATTCCGGCCCAGGCGACGCTGCCGTCGTCTGCGTTTGACAAATCGACGGTCGAGCGGGCGGTATAGCCGTCGCAGGTGAGCGTTCCGTTGAGGCCCAGCTTATCGCAGACCGCCTGCAGCGTGTCTTTGCCGAGGGACGCGGCCAGTTCGCCGTAATAGACGTTGCACGAATGCGCCAGCGCCTCCGGCATGGCAAGCGTCCCATGACTGGACATACAGACGATCTCCTGCCCGCCGATGATGGTTTTCCCGGTGCAGGTATGTGTCTCGGTCTGCGCGGACGCGCTTTTTTCCAGCGCTGCGGCGCTGGTCACGAGTTTAAAAATGGAGCCGGGCGTATAGGCCGCGTCAAAGAAGCGGTTGAGATACACGCCGTCATATGTGCCCGTCTCGTCGCCCGCAATGTCGGGGATGTTGTCGGGATCGTAGCTGGGGCTGGTCACGGCGCACAAAATTTCGCCGGTTTTGTAGTTATAGACGCCCACTGCGCCGTGATAGCTGCCGAGCGCCTGCAAAGCTGCTTTCTGCACCTCGGCACTGATGGTGAGCCTTGCGCTGGCCGTGCCCTTGGACGCCTCGTTCAGGCCTGTGATCTTATCATAGCCGATCATCTGCTCGGCAAAATTGCCCAGCAGCGGCGCGCTGATATAGCCGTAGCGGTCGCCCAGCAGATGGACGGTCGCCTCGCGCACGGCCTCGTCGGTGCTGTACACACGGCCGTCGGTCGTGTTCAGAATGCGCACGCCGGAGCGGTCGTAAATTTTGCCGCCGGTGAGATTCGTGCCGGTATAGACGTGCGGACTGCCGGAAAACGTGACCCATTTTTCGGCGTTTGCCGCGTATTTGACGCAGAAAGCCAGCGTGCCCACGGCAAGCACGGCGGCCAGAGCCAGCGCGAACAGCGCGCGGCGCGATACCTTTTTCATCTGCGCGCCTCCTTTTCGGCAGGACGCCGCCAGGCGGCGTCGGGGTCCTCCGGCGCAGGCTCGTCAACGGCGTCTTCCTCTGCGTCGGGTTCCTCTGGCAGCGGCGTGACGCCGTGCGGGACGCGGATGGCAACGGAGGCGTTCTGCCGGGTATCGGCGGCCTTAATAAAGGCCAGCAGGCCCCAGACGCAGACCATGCTCGACCCGCCGTTCGATACGAACGGGAACGTCACGCCTGTAAGCGGCAGGAAATCCGCCATGCCGAACACGTTTAAAATCGTCTGCGTGACCATGACCGTCACGGCCGCGCAGGCGCCGATGGTATAAAAGCAGCTTCTGCCCGCAGGCGCGGAACGCACGACGAAGCAGGCGAGAATCACAATACATGCGACCATCAGAACCGCCATAATAAGCCCCCATTCCTCCGAAACGAAGGCGAAGACCAGATCGGTGTCCGACGCCGCGACATATTTGAGCCAGCCCTTTCCCGGCCCAAGGCCGAACAGGCCGCCTGAGGCGATGCACATCATCGAGCGCGTCTGGGAATACCCGGTCGTGAGCGCATAGTCCCACACATGGCCCCACGCCTCAAACCGGTTTCGCGCGTAGGGTAAAAACCGCAGCACCAAAACGCCTGCGAAGCCTGTCGCGGCGATGGCCAGTGCGATCGTCGCAAAGTTGCCGGAGCGCAGGAACGCGATGACAAGGAACGCGACAAAGAAAATGATTGCGGTGCCAAAGTCCTTCATGAGCGCCAGACACGCGCAGATCACGGCGGAATAGGCGATGAACAGCACGATATTGCGCTTTGCCATCAGCCGTGAGCGTGGACGCACCGACATAGATAAAGCAGACCTTGACAAACTCCGACGGTTGGAACGACACGCCGCCCAGCTGGATCCAGTTGCGCGCGCCGAATTTTTCCACGCCGAAGAGTAGATTAAATGCCAGCAGTCCGATACCTGCTACGGCGGCCAGATACCGCACAGCCTTTGCCCGCTCCAGATCGCGCAGCGACCAGCAGACGACCAGAAATACACACACGCCCGCAACGATTGCAAGCAATTCTTTGATCAGACTTTCCGGTGCGGAACTCGACACAACGGCAAGTCCCATCGTGCACAGGAAAAACGCCAGTGTCTCCGCCTCAAAGCCGGTTCTGCGGAACACGCGCAAACCGAGATACAGCGCCCACTCCAGCCCAATCAGTCCGCCGAAGGCGGTCAACTCCAGCGCGGGATCGCAGCCGCCGAGAATCAGCTGCAGCGCTGTCAGCAGCTGGAACAGCGTCAGAAGCAGCAGCGTCGGCACCTGATGCACGGCGTGGCCGGCCCGCGTGCGGGTGCCGGCCTGAATGCGCTCCTGCTCCTTTGTCAGAGGGATGAGCGTAAAATTTATACCGCCCATCGTAATGACATCACCGAAGCGCAGCGCAGAGAGAGCCGTCTGCTTTCCGTTGACAAATACGCCGGATTTGGAGTGCGCATCGGAGATCGTCCAGCTGCCGTCGTCGTAGCGCGTTAAGACTGCGTGCGTGCGCGAGACGGTTGGGTAGCCAAGCTGTACATCACAGCCTGCACCGCGGCCGATAAGGCTTTCCCAGTGCGTGACAGGGATGTGTGCGCCGTCCGGCGTAGTGAGCCATGCCCAAACCTCCGGCTCCGGCCGGAACGTCAGCAGACTCACCGCGCAGCGGATCAGAATGCCGAGCGCGAGCACCGGGAACAGATAGCACAGCCACGGGACGGGCTCAAATTGTGAAAAAAACGTAGTCAGTGCGTCCTGCATGCGAAATTCTCCATGAAGCAGCCGTTGTTCAAACGTCGGTCTTTTGCGCCTCCCCGGGCAGGTCGGCGACTTCGCTGATGGAACAGTAGGCTGTCGTGTCGGTGGTCAGATTCTTTTTGCGAAGCTTATTGTTGACAGAGTCGGAAATGAGCAGGTAAATGATCGCAAACACCGGCACGCCCAGAATCATGCCCGCAAAGCCGAAGAGGCTGGCGGCAATCGTAATGGACGCAAGCACCCAGAAGCCCGAAATGCCGACGGTGTTGCCGAGGATCTTCGGCCCGATGACATTGCCGTCCACCTGCTGCAGGACAAGAATGAAGATGACAAAATAGAACGCCTTCAGCGGATCGACCAGCAGAATGAGGAACGCGCACGGCACAAGGCCGATGATCGGCCCGAAGAACGGGATGACATTCGTCACGCCGATGACCGTGGCGATCAGAGCCGGGTACGGCATTTTGAGGATCAGAATACCGATGTAACACAGAATGCCGATGATGGCGGAATCGACGATCTTACCGATGACGAAGCCGTTGAACACGCGGTAGATGTTGCGGCCGAGGTAGAAAATATGATCGGCTCCCTTGGGAGGGAACAGGGCGACGATGATTTTCTTGCTCTGCGCCTGAAATGTCTCCTTCGACCAGAGAATATAGATCGACGCGACAAAGCCGATGAGGAAGTTCATAAAGCCCTTGACAAAGGCGACTACGGAACTGGTGAGCGTGGTCAGAAGCTTCTGCACATCCTGCAAAAACGTCGTGGTGATCCAGTTGTTGATAAAGTCGTAGATTTTGCCGAGCGCTGTATCGACGTAGCTTTGGATTTCGGGATTATCCTCCAGAATGGTCGTGACCCAGCGGTCGATACTGGTATAGTATGTCTCCGCGTTGTCCACGATTCCGACGACGCTCTCATACAGCTGCGGCAGCAGCATGGAGAAGAATGCGTACAAAACCAGAACGGCCACGACAACGCCGACAAAGATGCCCGCTGAGCGGCTCAGATTGCGGACGAGCGCGGGCTTGAGTTTCGTTTTCTGTTCCAGCAGCGGCAGAAGGCGGCTGTCAACGAAGCGTACGATCGGGTTCAGAAGAAACGCGATCACCACGCCGAAGATCAGCGGCTCCAGAATCGTTTCCAACGCGGTCAGAACGCCGAAGAAACCCGGCAGATTCGTAAAGATCACGACGAGCAGAATGCTGATAAAGATCACGACCAGCGCTGTCAGACCCCATTTGATGTATGGCTTGTCTCGATGTTCGTTCATGCGCGATTCTCCTTTTTTGTTTCCATATTATTTTATTTAAGGTATCATATTTGGCGGAAAACGTCAATTCAGAGATTCTCCTAATGTGCGCAGCAGCGCGAGTTCCTCCGCATAGCCCGGCAGTTCATTGGGCGTCTCGAGAATCATGGGCAGCCCCTGCAGGGCCGGATGGTGCAGGATGCGCCGGAATGTTTCGAGGCCCAGATAGCCCTGCCCGATTTTTTCGTGCCGGTCCTTATGCGCGCCGCAGGGATTTTTGCTGTCATTCAGATGCAGTGCCTTCAGCCGGTCAAGGCCGATCACACGGTCAAATTCCGCCAGCACGCCGTCAGATCGTTTCTGATGTCATAGCCTGCATCCGATACATGACAGGTGTCGAGACACACGCCGAGAAGCTTTCCGCAGCGGCTGGCGTCAAGAATCGCGCGCAGTTCTTCAAACCTGCCGCCGACCTCGCTTCCCTTGCCGGACATCGTTTCGAGCAGAACGGTCGTGTGCTGCTCCGGGCGGACGACTGCGTCCAGACATGCGGCAATCAGGTCGATTCCCGTTTCGATGCCCTGCCCGACGTGGCTGCCGGGATGGAAATTGTAGAAATTGCCGGGCGTCAGTTCCATGCGCAGCAGGCCATCTGCAAAAACCTCGCGGGCAAACTCGCGCGTCCGCTCATCCTTGGAGCAGGGGTTCAGCGTATACGGCGCATGCGCCACGAGCGGGCCCAGCCGCCCGTCCCGCTGCATCTGTACGAGCGTGGCGGCGTCCGCCGGGTCGGCGCTTTTTGCTGCGCCGCCGCGCGGATTGCGCGTGAAGAACTGAAAAGTGTTCGCGCCGATGGACAGCGCGGTTTTTCCCATTGTAGCGTAGCCCTTCGACGAGGACAAATGGCAGCCCAGATACAGCATAAGCGGCCTCCCGGAATCAGTTTTCTGTATTTTATCACAATTCCGGAAAATCCGCAATTCCACTTGCTCCCGGCGCGGAAAATCTGTACAATAACTATACCACATATACCACACTGACAGGAGGCGCAGACGATGGGAAGGACGGAGAATCAGAAGCTGAAGCTGCTGTATTTAAAGGAACTGTTCGAGCGGCAGTCGGACGAGGAGCATCTGCTCTCCATGCAGGATATTCTGGACGCACTTGCCGCCCGGGGCATCCGTGCCGAGCGTAAGAGCGTCTACGACGATATTTTGTGTCTGCAGCAGTTCGGCATGGATATCGTGACGGTCAAGGGTCGGCACGGCGGGTATTTTCTTGCTTCGCGCACGTTTGAACTGCCGGAACTGAAGCTTCTGGTCGATGCGGTGCAGTCGAGCAAATTCCTGTCGGAGCGGAAGTCCATGCAGCTGATCGCCAAGCTTGAGACGCTTTGCCAGCCAGTATGCCGCCGGGAGCCTGCGGCGGCAGGTCACGGTCGCCGGGCGAGTCAAGACTATGAACGAGAGCGTCTATTATTCCGTCGATCTGCTGCATGAGGCCATCCAGAAAAACAGCCGTATCACGTTCCGCTATTTTGACTATGATCTGAACGGAGCCCGCCGCTATCGGCCGGGCCTCTATGCCGCCAGCCCCTATGCGCTGTGCTGGCAGGATGAAAATTATTATCTCATCGCGCATTCTGAACGTCACGGGCTGACGCATTACCGCGTGGATAAGATGGCTTCGATCAGTCTGACAGGGGAGCCGCGCTATATGGACGCACAGATGCGCGATCTTGATCTGTCCGAATACGGCAAGAATGTCTTCGGCATGTTCGCGGGCAGCCGCGAACAGCTGCGGCTGCGCTTTGACCGCTCGCTCACGGGCGTCGTGATCGACCGCTTCGGACGCGGCCCCCTGCGTCCCGGACGGGCCGGACGCGTTTGTCTGCACGGTCGAGGTCGCGGTGTCGCCGAACTTTTTCGGCTGGCTCGCCTCGTTCGGCGCGCGGGCGCAGATCCTCTCGCCGGAACCCGTCCGGGAGGCGTTCGTCGCCCTGTGCCGGGAGGCGGAGGCGGCAAACAGCTGAGTTGAACGCAAAAACCTGTTTTTTTTGTAAATACCACTGGAAAAATCCGCGCGGATATTGTATGATAGAAGCTGGAATGCAACAAGAAGCAAAATGAATTTTCCTGCGAGGCAAATCAATCCCACATAAACGCAGGAAAAATTCCGATTCTATGAACAAAGGAAGGAATTCATATGGAACAAACCAAACTGAAGGCGCTGGAACTGAACGCGGCCAAGGCGCGTCTTTATGGCGTCCAGATGGTGCACGACGCGGCCTCTGGCCATCCGGGCGGCTCAATGAGCTGCATGGACGTGCTGACGTACCTGTACTTTGCAGAAATGCACGTTGATCCCAAGAACCCGCACGACCCCGATCGTGACCGCTTCGTCATGTCCAAGGGCCACTGCTCACCCGCGCTATATCCGGTGCTGGCGCTGCGCGGCTTCTTCCCGGTTGAGGATCTTAAGATGTTCCGCCGCATCGACGGCCATATGTCCGGCCATGTGGAAATGAAATACGTCCCCGGCGTCGATATGTCTACCGGCTCTGGGCCAGGGCATCTCCGTCGCTGTCGGCATGGCGCTGGCCGGTAAGGTCGCAAAGAAGGATTATCGTGTCTACGCCATTCTTGGCGACGGCGAGGTCGCCGAGGGTCAGGTCTGGGAGGCTATGATGGCCGCCAATAAGTACCACCTCGACAATCTGTGCGCCTGCGTTGACGTCAACGGTCTGCAGATCGACGGCGAGACGAAGGACGTCATGCCCACCGAGCCGCTGGACAAGAAGTTCGAGTCTTTCGGTTGGCACGTTATTAAGATCGACGGCCATGACTTCGAGCAGATCGAAGCTGCCTATCGGGAAGCCGAGCAGACCAAGGGCCAGCCGACTATGATCCTCGCCAAGACCGTCAAGGGCAAGGGCGTAAGCTTCATGGAAAACAATGCAGGCTGGCATGGCAAGGCGCCCAACGACGAGCAGTGGGCACAGGCCAAGGCAGAGCTTGAAGCGAAGATCAAGGAACTGGAGGGTTAAAAAATGGCTGAGAAAATTGCAACCCGAGAGGCATACGGCAAGGCGCTTGCCGCGCTGGCCGAAAAATATCCCGACCTTGTCTGCTTCGACGCAGACCTTGCAGGCGCGACCATGACGAAATATTTCAAGGCCGCCTGCCCGGAACGCTTTTTTTTTGACATGGGCATTGCCGAGGCCGATATGGTCGGTGTTGCTGCCGGTATGAGCCTGTGCGGCTTCAAGCCCTTCGTCAACACGTTCGCCATGTTTGCAGCAGGCCGTGCGTGGGAGCAGGTTCGCAACTCCGTTGCCTACCCGCACCTGAACGTCAAGGTCGTCGGCAGCCACGGTGGCCTGTCCGTCGGCGAGGACGGCGCGACCCATCAGTGCATCGAGGACTTCGCCATCATGCGGGCCATCCCCGGCATGCTGGTCCTGTGCCCGTGCGACGGCAATGAAATGCGTCTGGCCGTTGAGGCACTCGTCAATTATGAAGGCCCGGCCTACATGCGTCTGGGCCGTCTGGCCGTTGAGACTGTCACCGATTCTATCCCCGGCTATAAATTTGAACTCGGCAAAGGGCGCAACGCTGCGCGACGGCACCGACGTGACCATTATCGCGGTCGGCATGAATGTGCAGATGGCGTTGGCCGCTGCTGACAAGCTGGCTGCCGAGGGCGTTTCCGCCCGCGTCATCGATATGCACACCATCAAGCCGCTCGACACCGAGTTGGTTCTGAAAGCTGCAAAGGAGACTGGCGCGATTGTCACCACCGAAGAGGCCAACGTCCTCGGCGGTCTTGGCGCGGCAGTTGCCGAGTATCTGAGCGAGAATTATCCCGTGCCCGTCGTCCGTCACGGCGTCAACGACGAGTTTGGCCGCAGCGGCAAGGCCCCGCTGGTGCTCGACGCCTACGGCGTCAACGCCGACGGCATCGTTGCCAAGGTCAAGCAGGCACTGGCAATGAAGAAATAAGCAGATATGCAACCGCAGCCGCCTCCGATTTCCGGGGGCGGCTGTTTTTAAACGGCGGGGCTCTGCGGAAAAGCACTTGCCGGATGTTCTAAAATCGAGTATAATATGGAAAAACTGACCCGCCGGAAGGCGGAGAACGGAGGCATTTGAAGATGCAGACAAGCTATCGCTTTTCCGCGCCCGGCCGCACGGAGATCAGCGGCAACCATACCGACCATCAGCACGGCTGCGTGCTGGCCGCGGCTGTCGATCTGGAAACGACGGCGGAGGTCACATTGCGGCCCGATCCCATTATCCGTGTCGCATCCGAGGGCTATGCCCCGGTTGAAATTGATCTGAACGATCTGTCCGTCCATGAGGCGGAGAAAAACACCACGGCCGTGCGCTCGTGCGCGGCGTTGCTGCGGCGTTTGTCCAGCGCGGCTGCGAGCTGCGCGGCTTTGACGCGGCTGTCCGCTCCACGGTGCTGCCCGGCTCCGGGCTGTCGTCCTCGGCGGCGTTCGAGGTGCTGATCGGCACGATCTGTAATGAACTGTTTTTTGACAGAAAATGCTCCGCCGTCGAGATCGCGCAGATCGGCCAATATGCCGAAAATGTCTATTTCGGCAAGCCCTGCGGCCTCATGGATCAGATGGCATCGAGTGTCGGCGGGCTGGTCTTCATCGACTTTGCAAGCCCCTCGCACCCCGCCGTCCGGCAGGCGGCGTTTGATTTTGCGCACTGCGGCTATACGCTCTGCACGCTTGATTCCGGCGCGGATCATGCAGATCTGACCGACGAATACGCCGCCATCCCCGAGGAGATGCGCCGCGTGGCCCGTGTGTTCGGCAAGGACGTGCTGCGCGAGGTGGACGAGGCGGAATTCTACGCAAATCTCAAGTCGGCCCGCGAGGCGGCGGGCGACCGCGCCGTTCTGCGCGCCATGCACTTCTTTGATGAGAACCGCCGCGTGCTCGAGCAGGTGCAGGCGCTGAAAAACGGCGACTTTGAGGGCTTCCTCGCGGGCGTGCGGGCTTCCGGCCGCTCGTCGTGGATGCTGCTGCAGAATGTGATCCCCACCGGCAGCCGGGAGCATCAGCAGATGGCCCTTGCACTGGCTGCCTGTGAAAAGCAGCTTGCCGGGCGCGGCGCCTGCCGGATTCACGGCGGCGGCTTTGCAGGGACGCTGCTGGCGTTCGTGCCGAACGATGCACTCACGTCCTTCCGCGCCAATATGGAGGCCCTGCTCGGCGAGGGCCGCTGCCATGTGCTCTCGATCCGGCAGGCGGGCGGCGTCCGGCTGGCATGAGGCGGGCTGACCGCGCGGTCACGGACCGCGAACGGATTTTGCAGGTGATCGAGTCCTGCGAATGCTGCCGTGTCGGCTTTTCCTGCCCGGAGGGGGCGTACATCGTGCCGCTGAATTTCGCCTTTGTCCCCGGCACGCCTGACCGGTTTTATTTTCACGGCGCGCAGGAGGGGCGCAAGGCAGACCTGATCCGCACCGCGCCGCGCGTCGGCTTTGAGTTGGACTGCGCGCACGCACTCACAGCCGGACAGACCGGCTGCTCGTATTCCTATCGCTATCGGAGTGTAATCGGCACCGGCGTGATCTGCGAGGTGCAGGAGCCGCAGGAAAAAAAGCGGGCGCTGTCGGCCATCATGGCGCACTATGAAAAAAGCCGCCCGTTCGCATTTACGGATGAGCAGACGCAGCGCGTGGCCGTGTTCCGGCTGGACGTCGCGCAGCTGACCTGCAAGGAACATCTATAGCGTCAGTGGACAAGGGCACACATGGTTTTCCCGGGCCTGAACAGCAGCTGGCTGCGTTATCCTCGTTGATGGGCGTCAGCCCATCTGCCTCGTCTGCCTTGCCAGCTGCCGTCCATACTCCGGGAAAACTCGGAGACCCGCAGGGCATATGTGCCCTTGACCACTGACGCTAAGAAAGAAGGAACAGCATGAACGATTTTGAACTGCAGCACCTGCCGGAGGCCTACCGGCCGCTGTCGCCCTGGAGGTATTTCGGGCTCGGGATCCTGTACTCCCTGCCGCTGGTCGGATGGATCTTCCTGATCGTTCACGCCGTCGGCAGCCAGAACCTCAACCGGCGCAACTACGCCCGCAGCTATTTCTGCGTCTACGTGCTGGCGATCATCCTGATTGCCGTCCTGACCGTCACCGGCGCACTGACAGGCCTCACCCAGTCCTTAGGCGGAACATTCGCATAAACACCCGAATACTAAAACTGCCCGGTCAGCTTTCATCTGAGCGGGCGGTTTTTTATATGCGCGTTTAAACCCAAAAACAATTTATAATACTAATGTCTTTTTAAAAAGGCTGATAATTTATTGATGTATCATGAAGATGGTGATGAGAAATGAAAAGATACACGTTCACGCTTGAGGAAACGCAAGAAATCAAGGCTGCGAGGAAAAAGAATCGAGACAAGAATGTTGAAAAAAGACTGGCAGCACTTGAGATGCGAGCAGAAGGGAAGCAGAACAAAGAAATTCGTGAAATCACCGCAGCAGGGCAATTTGACAGGCTGGCGGCAGCGGTGTGCTTGGCGCAGTAACAGCAACATCATATTGAACAGAACGTAAGTGTTTTTGATGATTTTATGATAGGAAAGGGCGCGCGGATGTGATAATATAAGAATGCAGTCATGGACAGCACAGGATGGTGACGAATATGTATTTCGCATACGGGGAAACCGAATGTTCCTATCTGCGGCAGAAGGACAAGCGGCTCTGCGCGGTCATTGACCGTATTGGGCATATTGAACGTGCAGTCGATACGGATCTGTTTTCGTCTGTCGTGCATCACATTATCGGCCAGCAGATTTCAACCAAGGCGCAGGCGACGATCTGGTGCCGGTGTCAGGATACGCTGGGCGAGGTCAACGCGGAAGCCATTCTGACAGCAGGCGTTCCAAAGCTGCAGTCGCTCGGCATGACCTTCCGCAAGGCGGAGTACATCACGGATTTTGCCGAAAAAGTTCATACCGGCGTGTTCAGCTTAGACGCGGTGGCGCACATGGATGATGAAGACGCGATTCGGGCTTTGAGCAGCCTGAAGGGCATCGGCGTTTGGACGGCGGAGATGATTCTGCTGTTTTGCCTGCAGCGGCCCGATATTTTCAGCTACGACGACCTTGCCATTCAGCGCGGGCTGCGGATGGTCTACCATCACCGGGAGATCGACCGCAGACTGTTTGAAAAATATCGCCGCCGCTTTCACCCGTATTGCAGCGTGGCCAGCCTGTATCTGTGGGCGGTCGCGGGCGGCGCAATTCCGGAAATGAAGGATTACAAGCCGAAAAGCAAAAGCGGAAAATAAAAGAGGGGTACAGAATGGTTTACACGACGGAATATGCTTCTCCGCTCGGCGCGATCACGCTGGCCTGTGACGAAGAAGCAATCATTGGCCTGTGGTTCAACGGGCAGCGATATTTTGGGAATATCCTGCCGAAGCGAACCGAGCAGAAAGAGCGACCGCTGTTCGCAGATGCGAAACGCTGGCTGGACATATATTTTTCTGGACGGGAGCCGGATTTTCTGCCGCTGCTGCGGTATGACTCCACGCCGTTCCGCAAAACGGTCTGCGAGATTATGCTGACGATTCCGTATGGAAGGACTATGACCTACGGCGAGATTGCTGCTGAGGTCGCCAGACGGCAGGGGCTTGAAAAAATGTCCGCGCAGGCGGTCGGCGGTGCGGTGGGGCACAACCCGATCTCACTCATGATCCCGTGTCACCGCGTCGTGGGCACGAACGGCAGTCTGACCGGCTATGGCGGCGGCATTGCGCGAAAGGTGAAGCTGCTGGAATTGGAGCGCGCCGATATGCACGGCCTGTTCGTGCCGAAAAAAAAGAGACTGCGCTTTGATAAAAAGGAGAGAAGATCATGATTGTTTCAACTGCGATTCAAAAGATGATTGCGTTTTACAAGGGAAACCACCACGATATCAACCATTTTCTCAAGGTCTGGTCTATGGCAAAGACCATCGGGGAACTGGAAGGACTGGACGGACACACGCAGGAGGTCCTGGAACTTACCGCCGTGGTGCATGACATTGCCTGCCCGCTGTGCCGGGAGAAGTACGGCGATGCCGACGGGAAGCATCAGGAGCGGGAAAGCCCGGCGCTGGTAGAGGCGTTTTTCACAGAGCTGCCCGCTGCGCGTCCTGACGTGGACCGCATTTCGTGGCTGGCCGCGCACCACCATACCTATACGGACATCGGCGGCATCGACCACCAGATCCTGCTGGAAGCGGACTATATTGTCAATGCGGACGAGCATGGTTATTCGCGTCCGGCAATTCAGACTTTCCGCCAGCGCATATTCCGCACAGCCGCAGGCCTCCGCCTGCTGGACAGCATCTATCTGCAGGACGAGCACGGCGCGTAAGCGGCCGCGCGAAGGAGAACCCGGAGAGCCGCAGGCAAGGCTCTCCGGGCTTTGGTTTTGGAAATCGAGCGGGATTTCCTGTCAGCGTCTTGCCAGACGGTAGGTGCTTTGCAGCACAAAGAGGCAGAAGACGAGCATGACGGTGAAGACGGCGTAAGCGGACGCGTAGCCGCCTGCAAGGTCGGCAATCGCGCCGGGCAGAAAGGACAGCACAATACCGCCGAGGCCGTAGGCACCCTGAAACAGCCGCAGGGTCTTCTCATAGCGTTCCGGCGTGCTCAGATCGCCCGCCCAGATCGAAACGCCAACGGTAATGAGCGACCCGCCGAAGCCCAGAAAGACCGAGGAGGCCAGCATCAGCGCCTCGCTTTTCAGCGGCGCCAGCACGCACAGCGCGCAGCCGAGGATAAAGCTGCCGAAGAGCAGATAATTGGACCGGTAGCTGCCGAGCCGGTCGCACAGCGCCCCGCAGGCGAATTTGCCCGCCATCAGCGCCAGCCCGCACAGCGAGAACGCCGCGGCCGCGCGCATGGCGTCCATTCCCTCTGAGATGTACAGCGTCATCAGATGGGTAAAGCCCGTCGCGCCGATACCGCTGACGAGCAGCACGGCCAGCAGAAGCAGCGCCCAGCGCAGCCGCGACGGATGCAGGGCGTGCAGCGCGCGCTCCTGCGCACTCTCCGGAACAGCTGTTCCCCACGGCTCGAGGCCAAGCGCGGCAGGGTCGCTGCGGATGAGGAAAAAAGACAAGCACTGCCGCTGCCGCGCAGAACGCGGCTGTCCACAAAAACGCGCGGTCAACGCCGCTGGATTCTGCAATGGCGGTAAACAGCGGCGAAAACACGACGGTCGCCAGTCCGGTTCCGGCGGAGCAGATCCCGATGGCCAGCCCGCAGTGCGAGCGGAACCAGCGGCGCATCAAAATCGACGCCGGGACCATCGAGCCAAACGCATAGCCGACGCCTGCGACAGCTCCGGCAAAATAATAGGCCGCGAGGCTCTTTGCCGCCGCAAACAGCAGGAAGCTGACGCAGGCCAGCACAGCTGCCAGCCGCGCAGCCGGCGCGGTAGCCGATCCGCCGGTAATACCGGCCGACGGCAAGGGTGCCGAGCAGGTACGCTGCCGAGCGGATCGTCGTAATGAGTGAGGTCTGCGTGTTGGTAAAGCCGTTCTCGGCCAGTATGTACGGCTGCGCCGCCGAAAAGACGTTGCAGGCCAGTCCGCACGTCACGAGCAGCATCAGCGTACAGCCCGCGCAGGATAACATCGCCCGTCTGAGGTTTTTGGCATCTCTCTTTCTCTCTCCTGTATAGCAACAGCGCGCATTGCGTCTTCGTGCTTCGGCGGATCTTTTCCGCCAATTCTGCGGTTTGAAAAGTGAGAAATACATACAGTCTTTTCAAACCTTGACTTTCGCCGAATCTTTGCCGGTGCAGTTTATTCCTCTTCCTTTGCCGTGCAGCGGATATGCAGCTCGTCGAGCTGCTTCTGCGTCACCTCGCTGGGCGCGCCCATAATGATATCCTGGGCGTTCTTGTTCATCGGGAATGGGATGATCTCGCGGATGGAATCTTCACCCGCCAGCAGCATGACCATGCGGTCCACGCCCGGGGCGATACCGGCATGGCGGGAGGTGCGCCGTAGCAGAAGGCGTTGTACATAGCGGGAACTTCTTCTTCACGTCGTCTCGCCGAGGCGAACGAGCTCGAAGGCCTTGATCATGATCTCCGGATCGTGGTTCCGGACCGCGCCGGAGGACAGTTCGATGCCGTTGCAGACCAGGTCATACTGCTGCGCGGTGATGGTCAGCGGGTCAATTTCGCCCCGGATGGCCTTGTCAAGCGTGGCTGCGCCGCCGCCCGGCATGGAGAACGGGTTGTGGCAGAATTCCAGTTCGCCGGACTCATCGCCGATCTCGTACATCGGGAAATCGACGATCCAGCAGAATTCGTAGCGTTCCTTATCCATATGGCCCTCGACGTTTGCGCCGAAGGTCTTGATGAGCACGCCGGTAAGCTTCGTGGCCGAAGCGCCCGCCGCAATAACGACGAGGGTGTTGGGCGTCAGGCCGAGACGCTGGGCGAGCTGCTCCTTGCAGCCCTGCACAAACTTGGCGACGCCGCCGGCAAGTTCGCCGTTCTCATCCATCTTGAACCAGTAGCCCTTGTGCCCGCCTGCACCTCGCAGTCGGTCAGAAGCTTTTCAATCTGCTTCCGTGTCAGATGGCAGTTCGAGATGGGAACGGCCTTGACGGTCTGGCCCTTGAACGGCTCAAACTCGGAGCTTTCGAACAGGTCGGAGAGATTTTTGCAGGTCAGATCGATGCGCAGATCCGGTTTGTCAGAGCCGTAAGTCTCCAGCGCATCCTTGTATGCGATGCGGCGGAACGGAGCGCTCGACGCAATGTTGTACTTGCCGTACTTGGCGAAGATCGGCGGCAGCACATCTTCGATGATGGCAAAGACGTCATCCTGCGCGGCGAAGGCCATCTCCATATCGAGCTGATAGAACTCGCCGGGGCTGCGGTCGCCGCGGGCGTCTTCGTCGCGGAAGCAGGGCGCAATCTGGAAATAGCGGTCGAAGCCGGAGGTCATAAGCAGCTGCTTGAACTGCTGCGGCGCCTGCGGCAGAGCGTAGAACTTGCCGGGATGCTTTCTGGCGGGAACGAGGTAGTCGCGCGCGCCCTCCGGGCTGGAGGCCGTGAGAATGGGGGTCGTGATTTCGAGGAAATCATGGTCCATCATGGCCTTGCGCAGGGCGGCGATGACGTTGCAGCGCAGGATGATGTTGTTCTTGACCGCCGGGTTGCGCAGGTCGAGATAGCGGTACTTCAGACGCTGTGTTTCGTCGGCGTCGCGGCTGCGGTTGATCTCGAACGGCAGCTCGTTGTACTGGCAGCGGCCGAGCAGTTCGATCTTCTCCGGCACGACCTCGATGTCGCCGGTGGCCAGCTTGGGGTTCTTGCTTGCACGTTCCCGCACGGTGCCGGTCACGGAGATGGTCGATTCCTTGTTGATGCCCTTGATGACGTTCATGATCTCTTCCGTTTCAACGACGATCTGCGTTGTGCCGTAGAAATCACGCAGAACGAGGAAGGCAAAGTTATTGCCGACCACGCGGACATTTTCCATCCAGCCGACGAGCGTAACATGTTCGCCTGCGTTTTCGATGCGGAGTTGGCCGCAGGTATGGGTTCTTGACTGCATCATATTGGTTTCCTTCTTTCTTTATGGGAAGTTTTTTACTTTAAGATTGTGCCCTGACCGCGAAGTTCCATGTCGGCCAGAATGCGTTCGGCGGCGTCCGCCGCCGGGACGGTGATCTGCTCGCCGGAGCGGAGATCCTTGAGCGAGACCGTGCCCGCCGCGACCTCATCCTCGCCGAGGAAGATGACATAGGGGATATGCAGCTTGTCTGCGTACTGGATTTTGGCCTTGAACTTCTTCTGCTCGGCGTACAGCTGCACGCGGATGCCGCGCTCGCGCAGGCCAGTCGCCAGACGGACCGGGGCTCGAGATCGTCCGTCATCGGCACGATCATCACATCGGCGGGCGCCATTACGCGCGCGTCATTGAGCATCCCCTGCTCGTTGAGCACGTAGAACAGCCGCGTCAGACCGATGGAGATGCCCACGCCGGGCAGCGGCCGGTCGGTATAATACTCGGCCAGATTGTCATACCGGCCGCCGGAGCAGACCGAGCCAATCTCGGGGTGGTCAAGAAGTGTCGTCTCATAGACGGTGCCAGTGTAATAGTCCAGACCGCGCGCGATCGTGAGGTCAACGGCGAAATTCTCTTCCGGTACGCCGAACGCGCCGAGCAGCTTCGTCACGGCCGAAAGTTCGTCCAGGCCGAGGTCAAAGGTCCCGTCTTTGCCGCGGTACTGCTCGAGCGCCGCGAGGACCTCGTCGTTCGTGCCGCGGATGGCGATAAACCGCAGAATTTCGTCAGCTTTGTCCGCTTCCACGCCGCAGTCTTCCACGAGCAGCGTGCGGACTTTCTCCGGGCCGATCTTGTCCAGCTTATCAACGGTACGCATGATATCACCGGACCGTTCAGACAGACCCAGCATGGCGTAGAAACCGTTTAGAATCTTGCGGTTATTCACGCGAATCTGGAACCGGCGCAGGCCGAGCGTCGAAAACGTCTTGTAAATGATAGACGGAATCTCAGCCTCGTTCGTGATGGAGAGCTTGCCGTCGCCGATGATGTCGATATCGGCCTGATAGAACTCGCGGAAGCGGCCGCGCTGCGCGCGTTCGCCGCGGTAGACCTTGCCGATCTGGTAGCGGCGGAACGGGAACGAGCCAGCTCGCCGTAGTGCAGCGCGACGTATTTTGCCAGCGGGACGGTCAGATCGAAGCGCAGGGCCAGATCGCTGTCGCCCTTCTGGAAGCGGTAGATCTGCTTTTCAGTCTCGCCGCCGCCCTTGGCCAACAGCACGTCGGCTGCTTCGATCGCCGGGGTATCCAGCGGGGTGAAGCCGTAGAGGCTGTAGGTGTTCCGCAGAACCTCCATGATCGCTTCCATCTGCAGTTGCGGCTGCGGCAGCAGCTCCATAAACCCGGAGAGCGTATGCGGTTTGATTTGTGACATGGTTTTGTTCCTCTCTATAATTTTATATCATAGTATATTTTTGGTTTTGCAGGGGATGGGATCATTGGGGTAAATCCCCTATGTGGTCGAAGGGACAAAATTGCAGGAAGTATCGGGATTTGCTGGAAGGTCGTCAGATTTGCAGGGGCCGGTTGCCTGCCCCCATCTTTTCCGTCTTGCCGGAAAAGATAGGGGAGAAAAGGGGCGCTGGGTTACGTTTGGAATTTGCCCGAAGCACCAATGTTTCGGTCTGACGTTTCGGTGGTCGAAAAAACAGTCCATCCTGCCGGGGCGATTTGATAGCAGTTGGGCATCGCCCTGCGGATAAAATCTTAGGGCAGTACGAATTCGCATTGCGTGCAAATTTGTTCTTTGCATATCCATAAAAATATACTCCCTGTCCCACTGTTTTGGGACGAGAGCATGCTTGCTTCGTGGTGCCACCCAAATTCGGAAGTGGTTTGAACGCTTCCCTCTTTTGCGCAGGCTCCGGGCTGCGCGGGCCCGGCGATTTCGGCGCAGTGCGCCTTATACGCACGCTCGGCGGACGTCCTTCCCGAGTTCGCTGCAAAGGCCTTTCAGCAAAGCGGCCTTCTCTCTGGGCAGGCAGGAAACCGGTACTGCTTCCGCGTCATTGCGGGTCATCGGATCGATTTTTTGTTTTTCATCATCATACGCCAATCCAGATCGCCGCGCTGCAGCCCGAGGATCAGCATTTCTGCCGAGGCCAGATTGTTGCACAGGGGACGTTGTACGAGTCGCACAGGCGGAGCGTGCGCATGATGCGCTGATCCTCCCAGGGATCGGTATCGTTCGGGTCGGAGAACATGAAGACAAGATCGATCTCGTTATAGGCGATCCGCGCATCGATCTGCTGATGCCCGCCCTGACTCTTGGACAGGAAGAGCGTGACGGGCAGGCCCGTTGCCTCGGATACCAGACGGCCCGTCGCCGCCGTGGCGGACAGCGAATGCTTGGACAGGATGCTTTTATACGCGGTGCAGAACTGCACCATCAGCTCTTTCTTTTTGTCGTGTGCCATAAGGGTGATGTTCATACGCTCAGCTCCTTTATGTACGCTTTCGAAATTCTGCTTTTCCGGGGTCACCGGTTTGTGATCTTCATCAGCGGCACGCGCGCCGCACAGCCGCTTGGCAATATGCAGGCAGGCCAATGCCGCGCCGTGGTAGGTGTACTGTACCAGCGGCTTTCCCTCCGCTGCGGCGAGCGTCACCGACGTATCGTCCGGCACGACGCCGAGCAGCGGCAGCCCCACGCCGTCCATGACGTCGTCGACCGTCGCGTGCATCCGGGCAAACAGCGGGGGTGGCCCGGTTGACGATGGGGCGCGCCGGGATCTCACGCTCCTGCAGCAAGAAGCTCCGCCGCGCGGGCAGCGTCCCGCTGCGAAGCAGGTTCTGCCAGCGTGACAAGCATTGCTTCGTCTGCAAATCGAATCGCCATCCGGAACAGCGCTTCCTACGCCTGCGGGCGCATCCAGCAGGATCCAGTCATAGCTGCCGCGGGCTTCGGCGAGAAGCTTCCCAAATGTTTCCGTGTCAACCGTCTCGGCATCTTCGGTCACGGGGGCAGTGAGCAGGGCAAGATTTTCAATCGTCGGATGCTGCGATACCTGCTGCAGAGAGTATTCCCCGCGCATGACAGACGTAAATGGCAGAACCGCCATGTCGGACATGCCGAGCGCAATATCGAGGTTGCGCAGGCCAACGTCGAGATCGACGCACAGCACGCGCAGGCCGTCCATGGCCAGGCACGACGCGATCCCGGCGCAGAGCGAGGTCTTGCCCGTGCCGCCCTTGCCGGAGATGACTGCCAAAACCTGTGCCACGCCCTGTCCCTCCTGCATGCTGATACTTATTGCATATTATAAACGACGCTGGCCGGAAATTCAATGGGGAAAGTGCGGACAAACGGTTTTTTCTTTCTGTTTGGCACAGAAACTGCCGGTTCTGTCTGCCTGTTTGCGCGCATATACTGTGATGGGGGCGAAGCATATGAAATACCGCAGTATGGAAAACAGGTTCTGCATGAGCCTTGTGGCGTTTGCCGTGATTGTGCGGCTGCTTCTGGCGACGGGCGTGTCGGCGGCGCTGGATTCGGCGGTCGGACTTGCACCGAAGCCCGAAACACCGGACGAGCCGGACGTGTTTCTGCTGGAAATTTTGGAGCCGGAGCGCATGCCGGACGAACCGCCCGCACAACCTCAGGCACCGGATGAGCCGGACGAGTCCCCGGAGCCGGAGGCTGAGCCGGTCGAAGCGCCGCTCATGTTTTCCGCAGACGAGGCGGACGCAATTTCCATTGCCGGGGCGTGCAGCTACCGGCCGGACAAGCAGGCGCTGCTGACCCGGCCCTCGGCGCTTTCCATCTCGCAGGACGGGCCGGCGGTCCTGATCGTACATACGCACTCGAGCGAGGCATATACCATGGAGGCGGGCTTTGAATATCCGGAATCGGATTCACTGCGGACGCTGGACGAGCGGTATTCTGTCATTCGTGTGGGCAATGAGATCGCGGATATTCTCACAGAGGCGGGCATTTCCGTCCTGCACGACACGCAGCCGAATGACTACCCGAATTACAACGGCGCATACGAGCGCATGCGGCAGACCATCGAAGAATACCTTGCAGAGTATCCGTCCATCCGGATGGTTTTGGACGTCCACCGCGACGCGGCGGAGGACGCGGACGGGAATCCCGTCGCGCTGACGGCGGAGATTGACGGTGAAGCGTGCGCGGAACTGATGCTCGTGGTCGGCACGGACGAGGGCGGCCTGACCCACCCGGACTGGCAGGAAAATCTTGCAAACGCACTGAAGGTGCAGGCGCTTCTGAACCGGTGGGCGCCCGGGCTGTGCCGGAATCTCGACCTGCGCACCGAGCGCTTTAACCAGCACGAGACGCCGGGTTCCCTGCTTGTTGAGGTCGGTGCGAGCGGCAATACGCTGGCCGAGGCGCTGCGCGCCGCGCGGATTTTCGGACAGGCGCTCGCCGTGTTCCTCCGGGGACAGATACAGGCAAAAGCGTCTTGACAAAATTCCTCTACAGATGTAGAATGCAAATATACTACAAATGTAGAGGAATGATACACCATGGCAGAACGCATTCGGACACTGCCGGACGCGGAATTGGAAGTTATGCAGGCCGTCTGGGCCTGTGCGGTTCCGGCGAAGCGCGCACAGATCGGCGCAATTCTGGATCAGACCCACCCGATGGCCCCGACGACACTGCTGACGGTTTTGTCGCGGCTGGCGGACAAGGGCTTTCTGCGCATTGAAAAAACAGGCCGCAGCGCGGAATACCGGCCGCTGGTCGCGCGGGAGGACTATCTTGCCCGGCAGGGTCGGAAATTCTATGATACCCTCTGCGGCGGGGAGTCTGCCCGCGTTTGCCGCCGCGCTGTGCGCAAGCGGCTTAACGGCGGAGGAGCTGGAGGAGCTGCGCGAGCTTCTGCGGGAGGGCACGCTATGAGCGCGGCGATGGCGCTGCGGCTGTTGTTCGGGGTGCTGTGCGGCGGAGTTCTCGCGTGGGTCGTCTGGGACCGCTCCGAGCGGGAGCTGGCAGACCGGGCGGGTAGGGAAGAGCATGAGCGGCCGCGCTTCCTGCCCTTCGGCGGCTATTATTATCTGCCAATGATGATGCTGCTCTATCCGATTCTCGGTGTGATCGTCGGTGGGGCGCAGATGGCGGTGCAGCTCACACTGTGCGCGCTGATGCGCGTGTTTCTGGAGCTGGGGGTCTATTATGTGCTCCTGATGGCCGTGATGCCGTGGCTGCGCAGATGGGTCTCCGCTCGCGTGTGCGCGATGCTCTGGCTGCTGCCGGACTGGATATACGTGTTTGTCGGCAGGCTCGATTTGCCCACAGACGGGAAAAAGCTCGTCCTGCATGCGCCGGGGACGCTCGTCTATGTGCTGCTGGCCGTCTGGACCGTAGGCGCGGCGGGCGTGATGGTCTGGAAGATCGGGTCGCACCTCGCGTTCCGCCGTCGAATTTTAAAAAACGCCGTTCCGGTCACGGACCGGCAGACGCTGCATGTCTGGGAGATCGAGCTGGAACGTGCGTGGATCCGGAAATGCAAGTGGAAGCTCGTGCGCTCCGACGCGGTCACGACGCCGCTGTCTATCGGTCTGTATAACCGGACGACCCGCATCGTGCTGCCCATGCGCGAGTATACGCAGGAGGAGCTGTCGCTCATCCTGCGGCATGAGATCATTCATATCTCCCGCGGCGACCCGGAGGCGAAGCTATTTCTGACGTTCTGCACGGCCATGTGCTGGTTCAATCCGCTCATGTGGGCCGCCATGCGCAAGAGCGCCGATGATTTTGAGCTCAGCTGCGACGAATCCGTCCTTCTGGACGAGCCGCAGCCCGTCCGGCGGCAGTATGCAGAGCTGCTGTTACAGACCGCGGGCGACGAGCGGGGCTTTACGACCTGTTTGTCCGCGACGGCGGGCGCACTGCGCTACCGGCTGAAAAATATCATGAAGCCGGAGAAAAAGCGCACGGGCGCGATTCTGGTCGGGCTGACGCTGTTTGTGCTGGCGATGTGCTCCGGCTACGTGGCGCTGGCCTATGACGCGCAGCCGGGTACGCAGCGGCTCTTCGACGGGCAGGACTTAAACGCCGTGACGGTCGCGAGCGTCGACCCGTGGAACGATCCGCGCGGCAAGGACGGTACCTGCATGGACGAAGACGCGCTGAAGGACTATCTCGCGTCGCTGGAGCCGGAATTGTATACAGAGAAGCTCGACGAATACGCCTCCGGCGAACAGCGGGAGCTGACCGTCATGCTTGAAACGCCGCAGGGGCGGCTGAGCGTCCGCCTGCTGGATCAGGCGGTTCACGTCGCGCGCCTGTGGGGCGGCCCGGATTTCCGCACGGACAGCTATTATCTGCGAACCCCCACCGACTGGGCCTATCTTGACACCCTCATCGCGCCGCTGCCGGAGCTGTGCCTTGTTTTCCCGGACGGAGAAATGGACCGCGTTTTGTGCAATTCCCCTGACCCTGACGGCGGCGGACGGAACGGTCAGGGTTCTGCAGGAGCCCGAGGACTGGCGCTATAACGATTATGGAAAAAGCGGCGTGCAGGAGGTGCAGCTGCTGTTTTCCCTGCCGCTGGCCGGGCCGTACACCGTAACAGCCGAGCCGCTAAGCGGTGGCGCGCGGCGGACGCTTACGCAGGACGACCTGCCCGACGGCTGGCTCCCGCTCACCGGCCCCAATGCGAAATATACCGTCGCCGCCGACCTGCAGGGCGAGGACGGCGCGGTCTACCACGCACAGTATATTTTCATATTCCGAACAGATGATTCAGAAGCATAAACGAAAGCGGCTGCTTGCAAGGCAGCCGCTTTCGTGCGCTTCTAAAAAACAGATGCTTTCGCGGAATACTGGATGTTTCCGCCTTGTTATGATATAATAATTAAAAATTCAGCATGAGGAGAATCCGCATGGAATTAACAATAGACATTCGCATCGAAGAAGCGAAAGCGTTCAGTCAAATGCTTTCTGCACAGAATCACAGTTCCTTGATTGGGGTAACGGATGGCAAGGCGGTAGGCACATATGTAGAGCATTTGTTTCAAAACCATCTAAGCAGGAAGTATACAATGACCATTGGCAGCAGCGCTTCCGGCATTGATTTGCCATCTGTAAATACAGATATAAAGACGACAAGTTATGTCCAACCGCAAAGCAGCTGCCCTTTCAAATCCGCTCGTCAAAAAATTTTTGGATTAGGATATAATCTGCTTGTTTTTTGTATATAACAAACAAGACACGAAAACAACTTGTACCCTGCATATAACGCACTGTACGTTTATCGAAGCAGACAGAACGGCCGACTACACAATCACGGCAGCGTTGAGGCAAATGCTGTCTGTTCATGCAAACAAAGATGATATTATTGGTCTGCTTTACGACAGAAAGAAATGTTCCGGGCGATGAAATTACATACAGCGACCTTGCGGACGAAATACTTGCAAATCCTCCACAGCAAGGTTACTTAACGATTAGCAACGCTCTTCAATGGAGGTTACAATATAAGCGCGTGATAGAACTGAACAATTCCGTTGGAGGGTCGTTAATTTTGTCTGGTAATGTGAAAAAAAGAATTTGGCGATTACCAAACTCCGTTGGATTTTTGCTATAGAGTCTGTAATTACATCAAAGAAAGCCGTTTGGCAGAAGATGCAGCAGCGATTATGGAACCTACTTGCGGCGTCGGGAATTTTCTTCTTGCTGCATCAAATACGTTTGCATGCAGCAAATTGATTGAATAGAAGTCAATGCGAAACGTGCAGACGCTGCTAGAATAGAAGTCCCATCTGCCACGATTGAAACAAATGACATTTTTAATGTCAGTACCAAAACTCTTTGCGGCGAAGATTGTGTTTTGGTCATTGGGAATCCGCCTTGGGCTACAAATTCTGAGTTGTCTTTCAATCTTCCCCCTAAAACCAATTTCAAGGGCTTGCGGGGGATTGAAGCAATTACAGGTTCGTCCAACTTTGATATTTGCGAATATATTATTTTGAAGCTGATTGGCGAATACAAGCACACAAATAGCACAATTTGCATGTTGTGCAAAACTTCGGTTGCAAGAAATGTGGTTTCAGAACTGTCAAGGAATCACATTGCATACCAAAAAGTCGAGATGCTAAATTTTAATAGCAGTAAGATATTCGGTATCTCTGCTTCTGCGTGCGTTCTTATAATCAAGTTATCTACAGATGAAGCTTGTGCGGGAGAAATTGTCTGTGAAGTCAAAGATTTTGATAAGAAATCCGTGATTGATACATTGATTGTCAGCGGTGATACAGTTAAAACTGCGAGGACAATAACAGATCTTGAAGGCAAATGCCAATTTGTATGGAGGCAAGGTGTAAAAGCATGACTGTGGGAAAGTGATGGAACTTGACCGCAAGGATAATGACTTCATAAACAAAAACAAAACGGCGGTTCGTCTTGAAAATGGACTGGTATTTCCGCTTGTTAAATCCAGCCATTTCAAAAAACCAATCATACATGACTTCTCCAAATTTGTTATCGTAACACAAACGAAGCCGAAACAAGATACCGCATACATCCAAAAAGAGTACCCGCTTACTTGGAAATACCTAAATGATAACATAGAGAGTTTTGATAAACGGAAAAGCGTGATATATAAAGAAACTGCCCCATTCTCTATGTTTGGAATTGGAGACTATAGTTTTGCTCCGTATAAAGTTGCACTTTCTGGTTTCTACAAAAACCGCTGTTCTGTCTGCTGTATGCAAGCAAACCTGTTATGACCGATGATACTGCTTATTTTTTGGCATTTTATGATTATGATATCGCTTACAGCATGATGCTGCTGCTAAACAGTAAAACAGTGCAGGAGTTCCTTCTGTCGATTGCATTTCTTGACAATAAAAAGGCCGTACACCGTTAAATTACTATCAAGACTGGATATCCAGAAGTGTCTGGAAGCGGTTCCTTTTGAAGGACTGAAACAAACGGAGGCGGGCTTGAAGCTTCCTCCAAAAATAACAGAAACAATGTATCGCAATCTTGCTCAATTTGTAAAGGGAGCAGGCATAAGAAAAACGGTATGAGGAAATATCCTCGTACCGTTTTTCAGTAAGTACTGAACTGTCACATTTTAACTTTCATAAGGTAAATGGATTTTCTATAGTTCTTGTTTGTTCAGCCACAGCAAAAAGTTCTTTGCCAAATCCAGCTTTTTTGTATTCATATTACGCAGGAGTTCTGCAACGTCCCTCCATTGTGCGTCGTCATACTTCACGCTGCCTACCAGAAATTCATCCGGGGTGCAGTCCAACGCGAAGGAAAGCCGCATGACGACGTCCAGCGATGGGATGGACGCCGCGCGCTCAATGCAGGACAAATATTTATCATTGATACCGGCACGTTCGCAGACCTCGGTTTGCTTCAAGCCCAGATCCTTTCTGCGGCGGGCGAGTCTCTTGCCGATTTCAAAATAATCCAGTTCCATAAACATCTGCCCCCTTAAAGGTTATTTTACAGACCGGATCAGGCAACCGAAACAGTTCAAAAGGCGAATAATCAACTTGACATAAGAATATATCGAGCTTAAAATTGATTTATCTACTTTTAGGCAGAATGTGCTTGCAGGATGATTCAAAAATATATTCTGATAGGAGGTACATTGTGCAGCCTTTTGAGAAAACGCCAGACGCTGTGACCGGAAGGAGAATCTCCGCCGTTGATTACGCGAAAACATTTGCGATTCTCTGCGTTGTGGTGATTCATGTATCCAGTGAGGTCCTGCTTGGCAGGCAGATCGGGAGCGCTGCGTGGCTGGAAGGTCTGTTCTGGAGCAGCCTTGCAAGAGGTGCTGTTCCGATGTTCTTAATGTGCAGCGGTGTCCTGTTTATGGATAGAAGCGGCGGTCTGTCCGTCCGGCATATCTGGAACCGGAATATTCCGCACATCCTGATTGCGCTGTTTGTATGGGCGGCTGTTTATAAAGTGATCCCGCGCTTTCTGCACGAGAAGCTTACCGCAGAAGCGCTGCATACGATTCTGCTGGAACTGCTGTGCGGCCAGCATGAGGGTCATTTGTATTTTCTGCATATCATGCTGCTGGTATATGCCGCGCTGCCAGTCACGTATACGTTTGCGGCAAATGCGGATGACAAAACGGAGCGCTACGCGCTGTCATTCTGGATTCTATATGGCGTGCTGCTTCCAACGCTCAAAAAGTCTCGGGCTTCTCAAGCGTTTTCCGGCATTTTTCTGCAATGGCCGCTCACGCTGGCCTGGGGTGCGATCGGCTGCACCTGGCTGGGGCATTTTCTGATAAAGCGTAAGCCGCTCCCGGTACATTTGACGGCTGCAATGATCCTCATCGGGTTCATCATCTGTTTTGCCGGTACATGGCCTCGCTCTATCCGTACAGGAAAGCTGTCTGCGCAGCTGCTGGAAGGCCTGTCGCCGGGGCCGTGTTTCCTCGCGGCAGGCTTCTTTTCGCTCTGTATTCGGATTGGGAAAAAGGAAAACAGAAAAAATGGAACGTATAGCAAAGGCGTTATCCAGCGGCTCGTTTTGTGTGTATCTGGTGCATCTGCTGGTTCTGCGTGTGCTGGCCCATGTTGGCTTTTCAACCAGCTGCTTCCGCCCAGCCATTTCGGTTCCGTTCCTTGCGCTGCTGTGCCTCTCAGGCAGCTACTGCATCTATTTGCTTTTAAAAAAGATCCCGTTGGTCAACCGCTGGATGATTTGACTTGCATAGCGTTTGCTGGCGCTGCGGAAAGCGCAAAAAAGCAGGAGAGGAATGGCATCCTCTCCTGCTCTAAATTAAGGCTTATTCTTCCGGGCTGAACTGGTCCTTGCCGACGCCGCAGAGCGGGCAGACCCAGTCTTCGGGGACTTCTTCCCATGGGGTGCCGGGGGCGACGCCGTTGTCCATAGACATAGCCGCAGATATCGCAGACATATTTCATGTTCAAATTCTCCTTTATTCTCAGCCGCTGAGCCGCTCGGAGAGGACTGCCATGATCTTATCGTGGCAGCCGCCGCAGCCGGTCGAGCAGCTGGTCAGCCTCTGTACCTCGGCGAACTCCTTCTCCACGTCGGAGAAGTGCGCGTTTCTCTGTAGCGCGTTGTCAATGTCCGCCAAGGTCACATGCTTGCAGTTGCAGATCACGGTGTTTTCCGTGTAGTCCATCTTACTTGAAGTAGCGCTCCAGCAGGCCCTTGAGCGCGCGGCCGTGTCTGGCCTCGTCCTTGGCCATTTCGTGGACGGTGTCGTGGATGGCGTCGAGGTTGTTCTGCTTGGCGCACTTGGCGAGGTCGAACTTGCCCTGGGTGGCGCCGAATTCGCAGTCGACGCGCCACTTGAGGTTATCCTTCGTGGTGGCCTTCATGTTGGGCTCGAGATCTTCGCCGAGCATCTCGGCGAACTTGGCAGCGTGCTCCGCCTCTTCATAAGCGGCCTTTTCCCAGTACAGGCCGATCTCAGGATAGCCCTCGCGGTGGGCGATGCGGGCCATGCACAGGTACATGCCGACCTCGGAGCATTCGCCGTTAAAATTGGCCTTCAGCTGGTCGAAGATATACTTCTTGTCCGCCTCGGAGATGTCGGGGTTGTTCTTGACGGTCTTGGCGTAGATGCCGTACTCATGCTCGGCCGCCAGGGTCAGCTCGCCCTTGACTTCCTCGAACATGTTGCTCTTGGCATGACAGACGGGGCATTCTGCCGGAGCAGCGTCGCCTTCGTAGATGTAGCCACAGACTTTGCAGACAAATTTCTTCATGATGATTTCCTCCGTAAAATATTTTTAATGATAAAATTGTGGATAGATGAATGTCAGTGCGCGTCCTTTTTCACGCAGCCGGCGCAGACGCCAGTGACGGCGATGCGGCAGCTTTCAACCTTGGAGCCTGTCTGCCGTTCAACCTCGGAAAGCGTATCCTCGGGAAGTTCGAGCCAGTTAATATCACTGACCGCGCCGCAGACACGGCAGATAAAATGCGCGTGTGGGTCGGTGCGGAAGTCAAAGCGTTCGAGCCCGTCGTAGACGCCGACGGAATCGATGGTCCCTTCGGCCTTGAACATGGCAAGATTGCGGTAGACCGTGGCGAGCGAGAGATCGGGGATCGTGGGCTTCAGCTGGTTGTAGACCCATTCCGCCGTCGGATGGCTGGTCGTGCAGCGCAGACATTCCAGGATCGCGTCGCGCTTGCGGCTGTGCTTTCGGACGATAGACATGGGCAAGCCTCCTTGCTGAATCAATATTGATAATAATTATCATTACGGTTATAGTATAACGATGATATCCGGATTTGTCAATAGGGTTTTTAAAAAATTTGCGCTGAAAAAGAAGAGAAGGGGGAAGACCGCAAATTTTGGAGCACTCTAAAATCTGCGGGTTATCCCCTCTGTCATTTGCTGGCGCAAATGACACCTTCCCCTTACCGCGCAGAACGCGGCAAGGGGAGGCTTTGATTCGCTGTGTTTTTACGGAAATCTTAGGAAAATTTGTAACTTCTCAACGGGCCGATGTGGGCATCGGCCCCTACAGGGCCTTGGCGGATCCGTACTACCTTGCAAGTTTTGAGTGCAAAGGCTAATTTGCTGCAGCTATTCAAAGGCAACTGCTAGCAAATTTGTTGTTTCGTAACAGGCGGCGCGTACCATAGTGCTCGTAGGGACTTAATAATTGATGCTTGCCAAAAACGTATCCGCAGAATGCACCAACTGCGTCCCAGCACCCTTTTCTCCCCAATCTTTTCCCGCGCAAGGAAAAAAGATTGGGCCGCCGAAGGTGCGTCGGAAACGGCCTCGACGGAACGAGTCCTCGCTGTGCGCGAAGCCTCTTATCCTCTGAGCCTGTTTCCTCCTTCCAAAGCGCAAACGCTCCGCTGGTTTGCACTTTGGCGGTTAGGCGCTTGAGCGGCATGCAGCGAGAGGACATGCCGCCCTCTTCCTTCATCTTCAGCTCGCACTCCAGCTCGCCGCACCACATCGTCTTGATGAAGCCGCCGTGCTCGGCCTGCAGCTGCTTGGCCTCTTCGAGCGAATGGGCTTCGTAGATATGTGGTTATCGAGGTTCTGCTTTGCCTTCTCAAACATGCCCTTCTGCACGAGCTCGAGCTGTTCGGCGACAGCGGCTTCGAGGTTTTCCAGGGCGACGACCGTCTTCTCACCGTCGTTGCGGCGGACGAGGACGCACTGCCCGGCCTCGATGTCGCGCGGGCCGATCTCGACGCGCACGGGCACGCCCTTCATTTCATACTGCGCGCACTTCCAGCCCATGGAGTTGTCGGAATCGTCAAGCTTGACGCGCAGGCCCGCCTTCACATCAGACGGTCTTTCAGCTCCGCGGCCTTTTCCAGCACGCCCGCCTTGTGCATGGCGACGGGCAGGACGATGACCTGGATGGGGGCGATCTTGGGCGGCAGGACGAGGCCGTTATTGTCGCCGTGGGCCATGATGACTGCGCCAATCATACGCGTGGTCGAGCCCCAGGAGGTCTGGAACGGGTACTGCAGCTTGTTGTCGCGGCCGGTAAAGGTCACGTTGTAGGCGCTGGAGAACTTATCGCCGAAGTAGTGGCTGGTCGCGCCCTGCAGCGCCTTGTGATCCTTCATGAGACACTCGACGGTGTACGTCGCTTCCGCACCCGCGAACTTTTCCTTCTCGGTCTTCTGGCCGGGAACGACCGGAATGGCAAGGACGTTCTCAAAGAAGTCGGCATAGCACTTCAGCTGCTGCTCCGTCTCGTGAATGGCTTCCTCGGCTGTCTCGTGGATGGTGTGGCCCTCCTGCCACCAGAACTCTCTCTGCGCAGGAACGGGCGGGTCGTCTTCTCCCAGCGGATGACGGAACACCACTGGTTATAGAGCATCGGCAGTTCGCGGTAAGTCTGCAGCACGCGGGACCAATGATCGCAGAACATTGTCTCGGACGTCGGGCGGAAGGCCAGACGCTCCTCGAGCTTTTCGCTGCCGCCCATCGTGACCCAGGCGACCTCAGGCGCGAAGCCGTTGACGAGTTCGCCTTCTTTTTTCAGCAGACTCTCGGGGATCAGGACGGGCATCGCAACGTTCTCATGGCCGGTCTTCTTGAACTCCGCGTCCATGATACGCTGGATGTTTTCCCAGATCGCGTAACCGTACGGACGCAGGATCGTAAAGCCCTTGACCGACGCATACTCGACCAGCTCTGCCTTGCGGCAGATATCGGTGTACCACTGGGCAAAATCGACCTCCATATCGGTGATCTGCTCGACTTTCTTTTCTTTCGCCATATCGCTTCATCCTTTCGGAAATACTTTTTCAGTCAATAGAATTATTCTATCACACTTGTCAAGCGTCTGTACATAAGATGAACTACCTGAACGCAGGCAATATTGGAGGTTCGCATGCCATGATCTATTGTATCCCACTCGATTCGGCGACGGAGGAATTTTACGCGTCCGTCGCCCGCGCGGCCGGCCTGCCCATGGAGCAGGTGCTGCGCGATGCACTCTTTAAGCTTGCGGGCGAACTGTCGCTCGAAGCGCTGGCCCGGCGGAGCCGGAACCAAATAAAAAGGGCGGCTCCGAATAAATACGCAGCCGGGAATTAAATTTCCGGCGGCCTCTGGTATCATGTGGTGAAACGATACGATCGGAGGCAGCTTATCATGAAATCCATTCGTGATCTTTATAAAGTTGGCAAGGGCCCGTCCAGCTCCCACACCATGGGGCCGGAGCGCGCGGCCCGCATCTTCAAGCAGGAGCAACCCCGACGCGGAGCGGTATGAGGTCACGCTCTACGGCTCGCTGGCCCTGACCGGCGTCGGCCATGGCACTGACCGCGTTCTGAGTGAGGTTCTTGCCCCGACCCCGACGGAGATCATTTTCTCGCAGAAGGATCCCGGCGATCTGCGCCATCCGAACACGCTCGACTTTGCCGCCTATAAGGGAGAGGAAAAGATCGCGTCGATGCGCGTGGAGTCCATCGGCGGCGGCGATATCGTAATCGAGGGCCGCGAGTCGTCGGAGCCAGACGACGTGTACCCAGAAAATTCGTTTGCTGAGATCGCGCAGTACTGCCGCTGGCGCTATATCTCGCTGCGCGAGTACGTCGAGCTGAACGAGGGCCCGGAGATCTGGGACTTTCTGCAGCCCATCTGGCACACCATGCGCGCCGAGGTCGAAGAGGGACTGGAGGCGACCGGCATTCTGCCCGGCGGGCTGGGTGTGCAGCGCAAGGCCGTTATCTCTATGAACGCCAGCATGCGCAGGAGATCCCGCAGGTGCGGGAGCTGCAGCTCGTCTGCGTACGCCTTTGCCGCGGCCGAGCAGAACGCCGACAACGGCACCATCGTCACTGCACCCACCTGCGGCAGCTGCGGCGTGCTGCCCGCTGTCCTCATGTACTTACAGGGCAAATACCACTATTCCGACCTGCGCATGGCCCACGCGCTGGGCGTGGCGGGCATCATCGGCAATCTGATCCGGCACAACGCCTCCATCTCCGGTGCGGAATGCGGCTGCCAGGCGGAGGTCGGCACGGCATGCTCCATGGCCGCTGCCGCATGTGTGAGCTGATGGAATTCCCGATCGAGCAGATCGAATACGCGGCGGAGATCGCCATGGAGCATCATCTCGGCCTCACGTGCGATCCCATCTGCGGTCTGGTGCAGATTCCCTGCATCGAGCGCAACGCCGTCGCGGCCAAGCGCGCAATGCTGTCGGCCCCTTTCCTGATTCAAATCTGTGTGTGGTTCGGTGCTTACTCGACTGTCACGATGCCGTTCGGGCCGATGGTGACGGTCATGCCGTCCTTGACGTAGGAGAGGAATTCCTCACCCAGCGAGTCAACGACCGGCATTTTTCCCGGCTGGAGCCATACGTCGGCGAGAATCGCCCCGGCGGCTGCCAGAGAATCGATGGGGTTGGCGAACAGCAGGCACGCCGGCTGCCGGTCCATGGCGCAGGCGCAGTAGAGCACCAGTCCGCCCGTGGTCGAGCCGATGGTCTGCGGCAGACAGAGGGCCTTACCCGCCATGGGCTTGCCGTAGAGGTCGGGGTTATTCTGGTCGCCGCATTTGGCGGTCTTGTCGCCAAACTGCAGCGCTTTCTGGAACGAAGCGAGCGTATTCAGCCCGCCGTGCGTCACAAGCGCCTCAGCCTGCGCGCAGCCGGGCGTCACGACGCGGCCCTGGAAGGTCTTCATGCGTGTGCGCCTCCTTTCGTGATCTGGACGAGGATTTCATCGTCGGTATAGTAGCGCGCGGTCGTATAGGTGCGCAGCTTGTTGAGGAGGTAATGACCGGCATTTTGCCGCAGAGCGGGTTGTTCATGTACATCAGCGGGCAGATATAGGACGTGATGACGCCGGTTTTTTTGAGCCGGGCGGCATAGGGCGTTTTCTCAAACTCCTTCAAAACGGCGGGCGCGGCGGTGAAGACTGTGGGGATGCAGACTTTGCTGCGGCCTGCCTCTGCAAGCGCCTTTTCCACGCGGTCGGTCCAGGTTTTCAGCTGCTCGAGTGACATATGCGGACAGCCCATGAAGCAAAGCTTCGGCTTTGCATCCTTATTCTTCCAAACAACGGGGTAATTGTCCTTCACGCGCTGGAGTTCCGCGTCGTCGATCACATAGACCTTCGCGTCTTCGGCAACCAGCGCCTCGCCCTGCTCCTTTGCCTCGGGGGTGAGGTTTGCGATGTGGTACAGACCCACCGCGCCGTTGGACGCAGTCGCCGCGCCGAAGTCCTTGAGATAGGTGCAGGCTGCATCATTCAGTTCTGTGCCAAGCCACTTGTCAAGGCCTACGACATAAGGTACGTCTTCCATGACCTTCATGCCGATGGCCGAACCAAGCAGCTGCGCTTCGGGCTTTTTGGACGTCTCGATTTTGATGACCCACGTTGCCCGGCGTCCTTCGTCGGTCAGCAGACCGAAATACGGCACAAAGCCGACGATGGAGCCCATGATGTCCATAATGCCGGAATTGCGGTTGCAGCGCGCGCCGAGCACGGAGTTGGCGTACACGACGGCGGAGGATTCCGACCACGAGAGCACCTCGCCCTTTTCGGGCTTGTTGCCAACCTCGGGCATATAGCAGGTGCAGGTGAATGCGTCCTTACTGAGCAGCCCGAGTTTTTCCAGCTGGCCCTCATAGAAAGCCTGCTTGTTGTACATAAATTTCTTGAACACAAGCTGCTGCAGAGGGTTTGCGGGACATTGGGGTCGAGCGGGCGGGGGGTCTGCTGAGAATTGCTGGCCGGATACGGCGCCTGCGTCGATTAGCTGCTGCATAAGGTCATACACCGGCTGCAAAAACGCCGAGGCCGAAGGATGTGACAAGATGATTATACCGGCTCGTGACCGGAACCATCTTCTCCGCGTGGAATGCTTCGCCGAACATAACAAGCGTTTTCATGACCTTCGCCATGGTTTCGCCCTTGGCGCCGTCCAGAATTGCCTGCTGTTCGTCCGTCAGGATCATGCCCATGATGGATCTGCCTCCTTTTTTTCTATGTATATAGTAACAAAAAATCAAATGCGGTTGGTAGAGGCGGGGCCCTGCTCCGCCCGCTGGGCAGCTGCAAATCTGCACAGTGCCCTGTAGGGGCCGATGCCCACATCGGCCCACTGGGAAGTTACGAATTCGCCACAGATTTCCGTAAAAAGCGGTACATTCTGCCGGGCCGATGTGGGCATCGGCCCCTTACACCCGTATGAGAGGGAGCCTTTAGGCGTACTCAAAACGTGATCTGTTCCCCGCTTCGTGTCAAGGTCTTTCCGTAATAGCACGTCATGGCCTTGACCAGCGCGTCGAGGTCCTCTGCGCCCGCCGATTCCACGCACGAGTGCATGGCCAGCTGCGCAAGGCCGATGTCCACGCTCGGGACGGAGACTTTCGTTGTGGCGATGGAGCCGAGCGTCGAGCCGCCCGGCATGTCGGAGCGGTTCGCGTAGACCTGCACGGGGGCGCCCGCCTCACGGCAGACTGCTGTGAACAGCGCGCAGGAGACGCCATCGGTCGTGTAGCGCTGGTTGGCGTTGAATTTGATGACGACGCCGCCGTTCAGGCGCGGCGTATTGGTCATGTCGGCGTATTCCGGGTGGTTCGGGTGCACGCCGTGGGCGTTGTCCGCCGAGACAAGGGAAACTCTGTGCAAGCATGCGCAGATACCCTTCCTCGTTCAGACCCAGCGCAAGCGCGATGCGCCGGAGCGTATCGGAAAGCAAACTCGACGCTGCGCCCTGCTTCGTCTCGCTGCCGACCTCTTCATTATCGAATGCGCAGAAAACCGGCACGCTGCCGGAGGCCTCGCTGCCAGAAAGCCCTCGAGCAGACCAAACACGCAGCCGAGATCGTCCAGCCGCGGGGCGAGAATAAACTCGTTTTTCGCGCCGAGGCAAGTGCCGCGTGTGCGCACATACAGACTCAGGTCTTCTCCGAGCACCTCGTCCTCCTGCACGCCCGCAGCCTTGGCCACGACGCTGCGGAAGCTGCCGGAGGATTCCTGCATGCCATAGAGCGGGAGTGTGTCAATGTTTGCCATGAACTTGAAGCCGTCGTTTGCGGCGCGGTTCATGTGGATGGCGACGGAGGGGATCACAGCCAGATCGCGGTCTACATCGACCAACTTTGTCTCCAGCTTTCCGTCCTTCGCCGTCACGATGCGGCCCGCAACGGAAAGCGGCCGGTCAAACCATGTGCCCATGAGCATGCCGCCGTATTTTTCTGTTGACAGCTGCACATACGGGCCGGACTTTTTCTCCGGGTTGTGCTTGATCTTGAAGGTAGGGGAGTCGGTATGCGCGGCGGCCATCAGGAAGCCCGCGGGCGCACTTTGCGGGATGCGGAAGGACAGGAGCGACGAGCCGTTGCGCGTGACGAAGTATTTCCCGCCCGGCGTCAGCACCCATGCGTCCTGCTCCCGCAGCTGCGTATAGCCGTTCTGCTCCAGCCGCTTCGCAAGCGCCTGCACGGCATGATAGCAGCTGGGGCTGGCGGCAAGAAAGTCAAAAAGCTGATCAGTAAGCATGAAAGAACCCTCCATGTGTCGTTTTCTTTCAGTATACCGCGCCCGGCGCAGGCCCGCAAGGGCGAATTTTCACCGGATGTCTTTTCAACGCGGATAATCTGTGATAAACTATGAGGGCAAATTCGATAAAAACAAAAGCAATGGAGGCTTTTTTATGAAAAAAACAGTCCTGCGGGAATACGCAAAACTCATCGCCAAGGTCGGTGCAAATGTTCAGAAGGGGCAGGAGGTCTTTATCACGGCCGAACTTGACCAGCCGGAATTTGTGGCGATGCTCGTTGACGAATGCTATAAGCTGAAAGCAAAAAAGGTCGTCGTTGACTGGAGTTATCAACCGCTTACGAAGCTGCATGTGCGCTACCGTTCGCTCAAGACGCTCTCTACGCTTGATAATTATGAAGAAGCCCGCTGGCAGCACTATGTTGACACCATTCCCTGCCGCATCTACCTCATCAGCGAGGATCCCGACGGTCTGCGCGGTGTGAACCAGGAGAAAATGGCCAAGGCCCAGCAGGCCAAGTATCCCATTGTCAAGGGCTACCGCGACCAGATCGAGAACAAGTATCAGTGGTGTATCGCCGCTGTGCCGGGCGAAAAGTGGGCCAAGAAACTCTTCCCGGAACTGCGTGCGTCGCAGGCCGTGGAAAAGCTGTGGGACGCCATTTTGAAGACCTCGCGCGTAACGGGCGATCCCATCCAGGCATGGAACGACCACAACAAGGATCTGAACGATCGCTGCGAATATCTCAACAATCTGCACATCCGGGAACTGCGCTACAAGTCCTCCAACGGCACCGACTTCACCGTCGGCATGATTCCCGAGGCGCAATTCTGCGGCGGCGGTGAGACGAGCCTGCAGGGCATTTTCTTCAACCCCAACATCCCTACCGAGGAATGCTTTATCTCCCCGATGCGCGGCGTGGCCGAGGGAATCGTCTACGCGACGAAGCCGCTGAGTTATCAGGGCCAGCTGATCGATGGCTTCTGGATCCGCTTCCACGAGGGCAAGGCCGTCGAATGGCACGCTGAGGAAAATAATGAACTTCTGACGAAGCTGATTGAGATGGACGAGGGCAGCTGCTATCTCGGCGAATGTGCGCTTGTGCCGTTTGATTCTCCCATCAACCAGACCGGCCTGCTGTTCTACAACACGCTGTTCGACGAGAACGCCTGCTGCCATCTGGCGCTCGGCATGGGCTTTGCGGACACCATCAAGGACTTCCAGAACAAGACGCTGGACGAATGCCGCAAGCTTGGCGTGAACGACTCCATGATTCACGAGGACTTCATGATCGGATCGGCAGACCTCGCTATCGATGCCGTCTGCGAGGACGGCAAGACTGTTGCCATCTTCCGCGACGGAACGTGGGCATTCTGATTCCGCAGGCAAACCAAAATCGATTCTGACTAGAACATGCCCCTGCTTTCCCATTCCGAAAGCAGGGGCATGTTGAAGTATGCGCGGGCGGGCAGCGTGTCCGTTTATTGCGATACCGTATACAGTGCGTAGAAATATCCCTTCTGCGCCATCAGATCGTCAAAGGAGCCGGACTCGGCGATGCGGCCGTCCTTCAGAACGAGAATGCCGTCATGGCGGCGCAGCGCCGCCTGTTCCAGCGTGTGCGTGACGACGATGCGCGTAACGCCGGACAGGGACAGGATATCGTCTCATACAGGGATTCCGGTGAGACTGTGCGCAGTTCTGTCCCGTCGAGAAGAATTTTTCCCGCATACGCCATGCCGGGTGTCGTCGGGAGATTCAGAAGCGTCGATTTTCCGCTTCCGCTTGCGCCGACAATCGCGTAGGCCTTCCCAGCATCAAATACTGCACTGACCCCGCGCAGAATTTCGGTTTCTCCGTCATAGCTGAACCGTACGTCCTCGAACCGAAGCTGACGCATCAGCGGCGCAATCTGGACACCGTCCGGCTGCACTTCGTCCTGCTCCAGCGCGTCTGCCAGCTTGGCAATCAAGCCCCGCGCGGCTTTTTCGCGCTGCAAGAAGCGCAGGCAGCTCCGCGACCGGCTCGATCATGAAGTTCATCAGATTGACAAACAGAATGACCGCGCCCGCCGTCAGACCTTTTCCCGTCAGCGCCAGATACGCGCCCGCCAGAAACACGCCCAGCTGCGCAATGATTCCGGTGGTCGCGCCGATCATGCCCACCAGCGCCTTGAGCCTGCGGCGGCTGAATTTTTCCTGCTCCAGCGCGCGGTTGCTCTCGGCAAACAGGCGGAAGATCTCCTTTTCCGCCCGGAAAGTCTTGACGACGGAAAATCCGCCGAGACAGTCGGAGAGTGCTGCGGTAAAGTCGCGGTTTTGGTCGGAGACTCGCTTTTCCGCGGCTTGCAGCTGCCCGCCCGTCAGTAGCGACGCGATAAGCGGCAGGACGGTCACGCCTGCGGCGATGGCCGTCATCAAAGGCGAATACCACAGCATCATCGCCAGCGCACCGAAGAACGTCACGGCCTTCGTAATGACGGAAAGCAACTGGGAAAGATCGTCCGCCTCGATGCTGGCCGCGTCGTTGGTCAGCGCGGAGAGATACGCGGCGGTGCTTTCTGCGCGGAAGGAGGAAATGCTTTTCTCTGTGAGCTTCTGAAACGCGAAGTCCTTATACTGCCCGCATAGCCTTTTCGATGAAGCGCGGCTCTGACGCGTATTTCAGCAGCATCAGCGCGGCGCACAGCAGGATAAACCCGCCTGTGATCCATGCCAGCTGCCCCAGCGGCAGCGCACCCGGCAGGCCGGAGGCCGCGTCGATCAGCTGCTGCATGAGCCACGTCACGATCAGATTCGACGATCTCAAAGTCGTTCGGGTATTTTTGCAGCGCCTTTTCTGCCTCCGCAAGCCCCTGTGCGGTCCTTTCTCCGTCTGGTATCGCCGCAGACGGTCTGCCGTCGTCTGACGGCGGTTGTCCTTCATTTCATAGCCCAGCAGCACATCGACCGACGTGTCGAACAGGTCTGACAACTCGACGATGATCGCCAGTTCCGGCTGGGAAAGCCCCGCCTCCCACTTATAGACTGCGCCGGGCGTCACGCCCAGACTTTCGGCCAGCTGTTCCTGCGTGAATCTGTGCTGCCTGCGCAGTGCGCGGATGTTCTCCGCGAGTCTGATCTGCATATTCATCCCTCCTGATGCCTCTATCGTATCAGATACCGCGCCGGAATGGAACACACGATTCATACAATTTAGATGGAACATACTCATACTGATGGTATGACTTTTCTGCGCTGCCGTAGAAAAACTTGCTGCGGCAGACACGTTTTCATTGATTTTTAGTATGGGATATGGTATGATGAATAAAATTTTCATGCACGCCCCCTGTGCATGAGACGGGGTGGACATCCCGAAAAATACGGGTACAGGAGGTATTCTTATGAAGTTGTCCAGCAAAGCGCTTGCATGCGGGCAGTCCCCATGCGCAAATTCCATCCCTACGCAGTGGCAGCAGCGGCAGCCGGCAAAAAATCTATCATCTGAACATCGGCCAGCCCGATATCCACACGCCGGATGCGCTGTATGACGCGATCCACAATTTCCGCACGCCGGTTCTGGCCTACGCAGCCTCGCCCGGCATCCCGGAACTGATCGAAGCTATCCGGAAGTACTATGAAAACATCGGCGTTGGACTGGACGAGTCCGACATCCTCATTACGACCGGCGGCAGCGAAGCATTGCAGATTGCGGCAAACTGTCTGCTGGACGACGGCGACGAGGTCATTGTCCCCGAGCCGTTCTATCCGAACTATCACACGTTCATCACGACCGCAGGCGGCGTCATCCATCCGCTGCACACAAAGCCGGAGGAAGGCTATTTCTATGCCGACCGCGCACGCATTAAGGCCTGCATCACGCCAAAGACGAAGGCCATTATGATCACGAATCCCGGCAATCCCACCGGCACCTGTCTGACGGAGGAACAGATGAAGATGCTTCTGGACGTAGCCGTGGAGCATGATCTGTATTTGGTGGCCGACGAGGTCTACCGCGAGTTTACCTACGACGGCGAGCCGCTGCATTCGTTCGGCAAATTTGACTACGGACAGGAAAACCTGATCCTGATCGATTCCGTTTCCAAGCGCTTTTCCGCCTGCGGCGCGCGTATCGGCTGTCTGATCAGCCGCAATCGGGACTTTATGGCCAATGCCCTCAAATACTGTCAGGCGCGGCTATCGGTCGCAACGCTCGACCAGATTGCGGCTGCGGCGCTTTACTCCGTCGGGCCGGAATACTTCGAGCAGGTGCGGCAGGAATACAAGCGCCGCCGGGATACCGTCGTGCGCAAGCTGCATGAGATCCCCGGCGTCATCTGCGAATGCCCGCGCGGCGCGTTTTACCTCATGGCTGCGCTGCCGGTTGACGATGCAGAAAAATTCCAGCTTTGGCTGCTGCAGGAATTTGAAGATCACGGCGACACGGTCATGTTCGCGGCCGGAGAGCCGTTCTACGCCACGCCCGGCAAGGGCTGCAATGAGATCCGCATCGCATACGTTCTCAAGCAGGAGGATTTGGAGCGCGCTATGGATCTTTTGGCGCTCGGAATCCGGAAATATAACGAAACACATTGAGCGATTGCAAAAAGCGTCCCGCCTGTCCACTCGGACAGACGGGGCGATGTTCCGTCAGGACCTAAACACCAAAGTGCAAACCAGCGAAGCGTTTCCGATGTGCCTCCGGCGGCCCTATCTTTTCCCCTGCGTGGGAAAAGATAGGGGAGAAAAGGGCGCTTGGATGCGGTTGGTGCATTCTGCGAATACGGTTTTAACAAGCACCAATTATTGAGTCTCTACAAACACATACTCATTCTACGAGCACTATGGTATGCGCCGCCTGTTACGGTACAACAGGTTTGTGAGCAGCTGCACTTGAATGGCTGCGGCAAAAACGCTTTGCGGTTGAGATTTGCAGGGCGGCACGGATTCGCCGGAGTTTTCCTAAAAGCCTCCCCTTGCTGCGCCTTGCGCGGCAAGGGAGGCGTCATTTGCGGAGCAAATGACGGAGGGGATGGTTTTACAGATCGACCTTCTCAAAGCGGGCTGCAGACTTGCGATAGGCGAGCAAAACTTCCAGCGCGTAGACTGCCATGCCGCCGAGCAGGACGGGAAGCTGCCGTACAAGGTCTGCGGGGTGTAGCTTTCACAGACAGTTTTCAAATACGGAACAATATGGTCACGCTTCCAGCAGCACGATGGCGACGAACAGCACGATGCTGGAAATGACAAACGGTTTTCCGAGATCGTAGCCGTTTTTTATAGTGCATCGGCAGGAACACAAGATCGAACAGCCCCATCAGCACGAACCCGAAGCCGAGAAAGGCCAGATTCGCCTCGATGCCGACGGGATTGTTGATCTGCGCGTAGCCCCTGCGGAGGAGCATGAACGGAACGCAGACGAGCGCCTGCAAAAGTTGGAGCGTCACGATGGTCGAGAACCGCGCCCGGACAACATCCCGCTTCGTGACCGGCAGCAGGGCCATGTAATACACGTCCCGGTTCTCCCGCGCGGCCTGCAGCATGAGGAAAATGCCGAGGGCATTATAGAAAAACGTCACGTAATACGGATAACTTGGCACGAGCACCAGCGCGCTCAGCAGCAAAAACAGCAGCGGCACCGGCGTGACGACCAGCTTCCATTCCTTTTTCATCAGCAGCTTCATGCTTCCGCCTCCCGTTCCAGATGTACCATGATCTGTTCCAGATTTGCGGAGGGGTGCAGGAAAGTCCTGCCGCAAGCGCGCGCGTCCTCCTTTGCACGGATGAGCGCATCCAGTTCACCCTTGTGGCTGCGCGCGCCGATGCACGCGGCACGCAGCGCGTGCGCTGCACGCGGCGTCCGGTCCCTGTAGCAGACAGATATGCGCCGGTCAGCGCCTGCTTTTTTTCGCTGACGGCGACGCGGCCATGCTGGATGTACGTGATCGTATCCGCGCAGGTGTCGAGATCGAGGTGATGTGCGTGGAGAAGAGGATCGACACGCCCTCCTGCTCGCAGAGCGTCCGGAATGTGTCCAGCAGCTCGTCACGCGAAACGGGGTCGAGGCCGGACGTCGGCTCGTCGAGGATCAGCAGCTCCGCCTTGTGCGACATCGCAACAGCCAGCTGATACTTGACCTTCATGCCCTCCGACAGCTCGCACACACGCTTGCTCTCGTCCAGCGAAAACTGCCGGACGAGGCGCGCATAGCGCCCGCTGTCCCAGCCGGGATAGAAATCCTTCGTCACGTCCGTCAGCTCCGCGCAGGCGCTTGCGCTGGTAATACGATGCGCCGCCGGAGACGAAGCCGATGCGCGAGCGGATCTCCCGCTCGTCCTTGTCCATATCCAGCGCAGATCGTGATCGTCCCCGCATCCGGATGCACCAGATGGAGCATGGATTTAAGCGTGTCGTCTTGCCCGCGCCGTTGCGGCCGATCAGGCCCATGATCGTTCCGGCCTCCATGGAGAACGAGACGTTTTCCAGCCGGAAGGCCGGATACTGCTTGCAAAGCCCGTCAAGCTTCAAGATCTGCATCGTCTTCCGCCTCCTTTGCCATCCGGAACAGCGCATCCGGCACGTTCAGATCGTCCATGCTGACCAGCGCGATCCCGCGCTTTTTATCGGCCATGAGCAAAAGCTGGTCGCCCGGCTGGATGCTGAACAGCTCGCGCGCCCCCTTCGGGATGACGATCTGTCCCTTCTCTCCGACCTTGACCAGACTGACGAATTTCCCCTTCGGGAACTGCATCGGCATAAAGATCCCTCCCTTTATAAGTTATACTTGGTATGAAAAGTTATACCAAGTATAACACGGGTATCAGAAAATGCAAGCCCTATTTTCGCAGCTGCCGGTCGTGCGCACGAGGACGAAGCGAGGCAAGGAACGTAAGGATATCGGCCGCCGGCATGGAATACAGCACGCCCATCAGCCCGAACGCCCGCGGCAGCAGCAGCACGAGCGGCACCGCGAGCAGGACCTCCCGGAAAAACGACAGCCCCGCCGACTCCACCGGCCGGCCCAGCGCCTGCATGAAGATGAACGCCGCCTTGTTGACCGTCGCCAGCGGCAGCATGCACAGGTACACGCGGAAGGTCGCACGGCAAACTCATTATAAAGCTCCGATTCCGCGCCGAACAGCCCGATGAGCTGCCGCGGGAACAGCTGCGTGACCAGCAGCGCGAGCACGCCGAGCAGGAATTCCGCCCCCATCAGCCGCCACAGGATCCCGCGGCAGCGGCCGTATTGCTCCGCGCCGTAGTTGTAGCCCACAATGGGGATGCAGCCCGCGGCCATACCGATGGTGATGGAAATGATGATCTGAAACACTTCATGACGATGCCGAGGACCGTCAGCGGGATGTCCGCGCCGTACTTGCTGGAAGCACCGTACTGCACGAGCATGTTGTTGGTCGCCGCCATGGCGATGACGAGAGAGATCTGCGCAAGAAAGCTGCAAAGGCCCAGCGGCAGATACGCGCCGAGAATTCGGCCGCGCAGCTTAAAATCGTCCGCTTTCAGGCGCAGCGCCTTCGTGTGGCAGAGGTACCATACGCCCATTGCCGCCGTGATGACCTGCCCGGCCACCGTTGCGGCAGCCGCGCCCATCACGCCCCAGTGCAGAACGAAGATTGCGATCGGGTCGAGGATGCAGTTTGCGATCGCGCCCGCCAGCATGGAGAGCATGGCAAACCGCGGGCTGCCGTCCGAGCGGATGATCGGGTTGATCGCCTGCCCGAAGACGTAGATCGGAATGCCGATGGTGATGTAGGTGAAATATTCCTTCGCATAGGCGAGATTCGCCTCCGTCGCACCGAACAGCAGCAGAAGCGGCGTCTGGAACACCGCGTAGAATCCCGCCACGAGCACGCCAACCAACACGCTCAGCGTCACAGCGCTGCCAACGGCGCAGTCCGCATCTTCCTGCCGGTTTTTGCCGAAGCAGATCGACACGTAGCTGCACGCGCCGTCGCCGATCATCACAGCCAGACCCAGGCTAGCACCGTCAGCGGGAACACGACGTTCGTCGCGCCGTTGCCAAGATACCCCACGCCCCAGCCGATGAAGATCTGGTCGACGATGTTGTAAAGCGCCCCGACCAGCAGCGAATCGTACACGGCAAGGCAAATTTCATCATTAGCCTGCCAAGCGGGGCTGTGCCGAGTACGGCGTTCTGTTTTTCTTCCATTTTGTTTTCCTCCAGACATAAAAAAATCGCGCAAGTCCGTTTGGACTTACGCAAAGCTGCAACACAACAGGAAAATCATAGCACAGACGGCGAAAAAAATCAAAGGGGAATCTGCACAAGTTTTTTATTTTTAAACGGGAACTTGCGCGCCATTCCTGCGTCTGATACTATATAGGCAAATGACAGAAAGAGAGGACGCTTTATGTTCGGCTTCGGTTTTTTTGATTCGGTGTTTCCCGTGCTGTTCACGGTGATGTTTGTGCTGGTTCTGGGCGTGATCATCGTGACGCTCGTGCGTAATGTCAGCCAGTGGCACAAAAACAACAACTCCCCGCGCCTGACCGTGCAGGCTACGGTCGTCTCCAAGCGGATGGAGGTGACGCATCACCATGATGCGAATATGCACACAAGCCACTCGTCCACATGGTATTACGCAACGTTCCAGGTCGAAAGCGGCGACCGGATGGAACTCAGCATCCCGGACCGCGACTACGGCTATCTCATAGAAGGCGACCGGGGAAGCCTCGCCTTCCAAGGCACCAGATTTTTAAGCTTTTCCCGCGACTGACGATCGATGAAAGATGAAACCAGCCCCACCCTTGTGCAAACGCCTGTTCAGCAGGAGATTCGCGCAAGGGCGGGGCAATCATTTTATCCGTTCAGTGCGGCCAGCAGTTCGACGGCCAGCTTGAGCGCCTGTTCGCGCGTAAGCTTGGACTGCGGATGCAGCATGCCATCGCCGGAGCCGCTCAGAACGCCGAGGCCGGTCAGAAGCGCGACCGGCTGCCGCGCGTAGTCTGCAATCTGCGCTGCGTCGGAATAGGGCAGTTCCGCGCCGTCTGCCGGAACGTCACGGAACAGGGCATAGGCTCTGCCTAGCATGGTCACAGCCTGCTCCCGCGTGAGCAGACCGCGCGGTGAAAAGCTTCCGTTTCCGGTACCGTTCACGATGCCGAGCGTCGCGGCGCTCTGGATATCTGCGTCGTTGGTGTCGGAAAAACGGGCCGTGATCGTGACCGGCGCGCCGCCCGCTGCTTCATAGATGCGCATGACGGTCGAGGCAAATTCAAAACGCGTCATGCTTTGCGTCATATCTGTGCCGTAGATGCACACGGAAATGAGTCCCTGTGCCTCCGCCTGCTGCAGATACGGCTCTGCCCACGAGGAAGTCTTTGCCCAAGGCGCTGTTTTGACGGTCATGCGCGCAATGGAATCCGCGTTTTCCGTCAGCCAATCGCTGTAGCTTTGTTCCCACTGGTGCGACCGGGCCCATGCGGCGGTGTCGCTTTTGAGGAAATAAGAGTGGCTGATCGAGCCGGTGCGCGCGTAGCCCGCGTGATCCATGCGTACGTCCAGCCAGTAATACTGCCCGTCTACAAGCACATAATTCCACTTGTGCTCATAGGTGCTGCCATCGTTGTTGACGAAAACGCCGTCAATGAGGCGGCAGTCATAGCCCAGCCGCGTCAGCAGGACGGTCAGGAGCGCGGCGAAGTGTGCGCAGTTGCCGCAGCGCTTGTACATCATCTCATAGGCAAAGGCGGCAATATAGGCATTGGAATCGTAATCGTAGAGATACATACCGGGCAGCTCGCCGGGCGTGCGTTCAGCCTTGAACTCCGGGCGCAGGATCTGCGCCTGATAGTTCGGGTCGCGCGCCAGCGCATCCGCTGCGGCGGATACCTGCGCTTCGTCGAACCACGTCGTTCCGTCCCAACCGTCGCGGACGCAGTTCCGGATGATCCAGTCATAGACGGCCTGAATTTTTTGCGCGTCGGTTTTCCCGTCGGTTGGAATCTGCTTTAAAAGTTCGTCCGCGAGAGAATCGATGCGGGGGTCTCCGGTGCGGATGGGTTCGTAGCTGTGAATCTGTTCGCCTACGGCCAGCGCCTGCGGAATGCAGCCGAGCAGCAGTGCGGCAGCAAGCAGCAGCGCGGAAATTCGTCTTGCTTTTATCATAATTCGCTCCTTTTCTCCTTTTTTCTTTCCAGTATAGCCCAGCTTCTCCGGAAATGCAAGCGCCGGGCGGCGCAGCGCGCAATTAGCAGTAGCTTTTTTGCGCTGTATCGAATATAATAGGGGCAAGCCGCAGAGACAGAAAGGAGGATCATGGCTTTCGCCATCACAAGCGCCATGCGCCTGCCGGTTCCCAGAACCAGGCAGGATAACGAGGAGGAACGCGATCGAAGATTCGGCGGATGCGTTCCCGTGCGCCTCCGTGCGCGTGACAAAGTCAGAAATATGCGGGTGACCGCAAAACAAAGGGGCTTTGAACGGAGAATCAGGCAAATTTCTGCGCGTTTGTCCTGTAGCTGATTTTACAGGAGGAACAATTTCATATGTGTGGTATCGTAGGATATGTCGGCACGCAGCAGGCTGCGCCCATTTTGCTGGAGGGTCTGTCGCGGCTGGAATACCGGGGTTATGACTCCGCTGGCATCTGCGTGGAGCAAAATGGCGTTCTAAAGGTCGAAAAGGCCAAGGGCCGGCTCCAGAATCTGATCGCAAAGACGGAAAACGGCGCGCTTCTGCCCGGCACGCTTGGCATCGGCCATACCCGCTGGGCCACCCATGGTGAGCCGAACGACACAAATTCCCACCCGCACGTCTCGCAGAACGGAAAAATCGCCGTCGTGCACAACGGCATCATCGAGAATTATCTGGAACTGCGCGAATTTCTGCAGCAGAAGGGCGTCAAATTCGCCTCACAGACCGACACGGAGGTCGTCGCGCAGCTGATGGAATACTGTATGGGACTGCCGGAGGTTGAGACAGTCTCAGACGCTTTGTACATGGTCCTGCACCGGATCGAGGGCGCGTATGCGCTTGGCATCCTCTGCTCGGACGATCCCGACCACGTCTATGCCGCGCGCAAGGACGCACCGCTGCTCATTGGCTTCGGTGAGGGCGAGAATTTCATCGCCTCCGATGTGACGGCACTTGTCAAGCACACGCGCGACATCGTGTATATGGAGGACGGCGAGGTCGCCATTCTGGGCCGCGACGGCGTGCAGGTCTATAATGCAATGGAACTGCCCATCGAAAAAGAGCACCATCACATCGATTGGGAGATCTCTGCTGCGGAAAAGGGCGGGTATGAGCATTTCATGCTCAAGGAGATCATGGAGGAGCCCGAGGCGCTTCGCCGGGCGATCCTGCCCCGCATCAAAGACGGCACGGTCGGCTTCGATGGCCTGATGCTCGACAGCAGCCGGTACGACTGCATCAAGATCATCGCCTGCGGGTCGTCATATCATGTGGGCATGGTCGGCAAATATAACCTTGAAAAGCTAACGCGCATGCCGGTCGAGGTCATTTTGGCCTCCGAGTTCCGCTATTGCAGTCCGATCGTAAACGAACGGACGCTTGCCATTATTATCAGCCAGTCCGGCGAGACGCTTGACACCATGGCCGCGCTGCGTGAGGCAAAGAGCCTCGGCGCGAGAATTTTGTCTATCGTCAACGTCGTCGGCAGTTCCATTGCCCGCGAATCGGACGACGTGCTCTACACATGGGCCGGGCCAGAGATCGCTGTCGCAACGACCAAGGCATATTCCACGCAGATGGCCGTTCTGGATCTGCTGGCTGTCTATCTCGCTGCGCAGCGCAAAACGATCAGCGCTGAAGAGGCGGGCCGTCTGACTGCGGCCATTGCCGCGCTGCCTGCACAGGTTGAGCAGATTCTGTCCAGCCGCGAGCAGATCCAGTATTACGCTTCGCAGTATTTCAACCACGATTCTGTGTTCTTTATCGGCCGGAATCTGGACTATGCGCTCGGTATGGAGGGGTCCCTGAAACTCAAGGAGATCTCCTATATCCATTCCGAAGCCTATGCTTCGGGCGAACTTAAGCACGGGACGATTTCACTTATTGAGCCGGGCACGCTCGTGATTGCGCTGGGAACCTATGGCCCGCTGTTTGACAAGGCCATGAGCAATGTCATTGAGGTCAAGGCCCGCGGCGCAAGCGTTCTCGCGCTTACAACAGAGAATCGCCGCGAGGATCTTTCCAGCCGCGTTGACGGCGTTCTGACCATCCCGGAGACGGAACTGCCGCTGCTGCCGCTGCTGGGTGTCGTGCCGCTGCAGCTGTTCGCGTACTATGTCGCGCTGCAGCGCGGCTGCGACATCGACAAGCCCCGCAATCTTGCAAAGAGCGTCACCGTTGAATGAACAAACAGCCCCGCCGGGATTCCGGCGGGGCTGTTTTGCCGGCCGGAAAGGGCGGCAGCTTATGCGGGCTGATAGACGGCAAGCAGGAATTCTGTCGTGACGCGGAGCGATTGCACGGCGGCAAGCTTCTTCTGATCCTCTGCGCCTGTTTTGTAATAATAGGGCGTCATGAGAAACAACGCCTGCACGTCCTCGTTTGACGAAAGTGTGATAGTTGTTCGGAGCGCCTGCGTTTGCATCAGGCGGAAGCCCTCGGCGGCAGGCTCGAAAGGCGGGTTTTCATATGGGTGGTCATAGACAGCGGCCTTCAGTTCAATCAGGTGTTTTTCCATCGGTACGACCCGCAGCAGATATCCGCCGGGCTTTAAAACCCGCCGGAACTCCTCAGCCATGAACGGCGAGAAAATATTGACGATCAGGTCCAGGCTTTCCGCCGCCAGCGGCAGCCGCGCGGTGGTTGCCACGCAGAAGATGCCCCCGGTACCTGCCGCGCCGCACGCTTGACGGCCTCGGCGGAGATATCTGCACCGAGCAGCTGCGGCCGACCGCCCTTTGCAGCGAGTGCGTCGTAGATTGCGCGCGTATACGTCCCTTCTCCGCAGCCTGCGTCGAGTACGCAGGCATCCGGCCCGGCAAGCTGCATGCAGGCTTCGGCCACGGCTCCGATCAGATGGTCATAATAGCCGCGCGATAAAAACGCTGTGCGCGCCGCGACCATGTGCTTGTCGTCGCCATGGCGCTTTCCGGACGCCGAGGGCGGCAGGAGATTGACATAGCCGCTGCGTGCAACGTCAAAGCTGTGACGGTTTTTACAGTGCCAGACTCTTTCCTCCCGTACAAGCGTCTCTCCGCAGACGGGGCAGAGCAGATCAAGCATGGCGAATCCTCCGATCGTGATATTTTTTATATTATACAGCGCCGTGACACACAGCGCAAAGAAAAATTTGGAATCGCGCACGAAACGTGTTGAATTTATGGCGGAATCTGTTATAATTTTCGCAGAGGAGACTGCGCGGAACAAAACGCCGCGCCAGAGCGGAGGAACAGCATGAAAAAGAATCGCGCCCTTTGGATGATTATCATTGTGATTGTTGTGCTTGCGGCGGCTGCCGCAGGCGGATGGTACTGGCTTTCGACCAAAGCTGCACGGGCGGAGCAGGCACACAGCACTGTTTATGCACAGTATACGTCCATGACTGCCGCCGTTGACAGTGTCACACTTACGGTAACGGAGGACGGTTCGCCGGTCGGCGAGTATGATTTACAGAAACTCGGTCTGCGCGACGATCTGATGAATAAGGTCACAGCGCAGTTTTCTGAGACGGATCGTATGACAGCTGAGCAGTTTGCCGCGCTCGGCATCCGCGAAAAGCTGAACTGGGCAAAAAACGCCCATCCCGCGCCTTATCCCTGCACCGTCAGCATGGAGCAATTTGACGCGGCAGCAGTTTTGGCCGACCTGCGGAACATGAAGCGCACGGCAGCGGAGAACGCCTACACCACGCTGGAAGACGGTGTTTACACGGTTCATGCCGAGGTTCCCGGAACCGAACTGAACGAGCAAACTGTTCTGGACGGGCTGCGCGCGGCGGTCTCCGTGCTCGGTGTTACGGCGGACGGGCCGCAGGACACGGCGTTTGAACTGACTTCGGTTGACTGCTACAAGCAGCCCGAGATTACGACTGCGACGCTGCGAGACACGCCGGACAGCCTGTTCCGCAAGGCGCTGGCAGATCTCGAAATCAAGGTGACGTTCAACGCAGACGCCGCGCAGTATCTGCCGCACGGCGAGGAGACGCTTACGAGCCACGATCTGGCCTCCATCGTGGACATGGAGCCGGATGGAACGGTTACAGTCGATGAGAAGGTTCTGCGTGAAAAGGTTTCCAAGTGGGCAGAAAGCTACAGCAAGAAAGACGCACCGTTTCTGTTTGATTCATGGGTCAAGGGGCTGACAGAGATCGATTTCGTCACCTGCGACTATCAGATCGACGCGCAGAGTTTGGCCGAGCAGATCCGCGCGCAGCTGCTGACGATGCAGTCCGGCACCGTGTCTGCCGAGGCTGTGTGCTACGACACGGACGGCAAGCCCTTCTCGCTGGGCGACAGCTACGTCGAGGTCGATTTTGACAACCAGCAGATGACGTACATCAAGGACGGCCGTCTGGTCGTCAACACCAACATTGTGACCGGCGCGCTCAACGGCCACCAGACGCCGACCGGCCTGTATGAGGCCCACGGCAAGGAGCACGACGTCTGGCTCAAGGGCGACGACTATCTGGTCTTCGTCAAGTACTGGGTCAGCGTGGTCGGTGATCTCATCGGCCTGCACGACGCGTCGTGGCGGTCGAACTTCGGCGCGAGCTTCTATGTCTACGGCGGCTCCCACGGCTGCGTCAACACGCCGGAGGAGGCCATGGCCATGATCTGGTATCTGGCCGAGGACGGGACGCCCGTTCTCATGCACGGCGTCAACGAGTGGTACGAGCCGGCTAACGGAAACCCGCGCGCGACAAAGGAGCCCGTGCGCGGGACGACCAGCAAGATCAGCGTTCCATCCGGCACGCGCGTGCTCGAACCCGGCAGCAGCCGCATCGAGATTCAGCCGGACGACGTTGTCCCGTTTGAACTGCCGAAGGAGGCAGAGCAGGGGAAGGAAGCTGCTTCAAACACCGAGGCCACAGCCAAGCCGGTATCCTGAATATGACAGACCCCTCCGCAGCGCGGAGGGGTTTTTGTATGTGGGCGCAGCGCGTTATTTCTTTTCAAACTCCTTTGCCACGTCCTTCAGAAGCTGGCGGATGGGCAGGTGCTGGGGACAGACCGTTTCGCATTTGCCGCATTCCAGACAGTCGGACGCCTTTCGTCCGGGCGCGGTGTGGACGGCGCTGTAATAATAATCTGCGTTCCAGTCGTGATAAAGCTGCTTGGTGTTCATAATGGCGAACAGATCCGGAATGGAGATGTGCTGGGGACAGCCATCCGTGCAGTAGCGGCAGGACGTACAGGGGATGAGGTGCTTGCTGCGGAAAATCTCCTGCACGTTCCGGACGGCTGCCAACTCCGTTTCCTCAAGCGTGAAAGTGTATCTTTTCATTTCTCATCACTATCTTCATTATACATCAACAGTGATAAATTATCAACCTTTTTAAAAAGATATTAGTATGGCCCCCGCGTCCAGAAATGCGTCAACCATTTTCGACGTTTCCGCCAGATCAATCTCACCATCCTTCATCGGCAGGCGCATGAAGCCGAAGCCAAAGTTCTTTTTTTTGAGATGTTCCATATCAGAGCCTCTTTCTTTTTATTCTGCTTCTATTTTAATGGAAGCGAAGGATTCCATCAAGCCCCTTTTGTGCGCAAAACGGCAGCCCCGGACATGGGGCTGCCGTCTGCTGCTATATTACTGGTTTTGTATCGAAACTCAGGCAATCCATTTGGACGGATGGACGCTGAAATATAGCTTAGATTGTGACGCCTGCTTTTTCGAGGATGGCCGGGACGTTCTTTTCTGCGCCGATGGCCATGATGTGGACGCCGTCGCACAGGTGCTCGTCCTTGATCCTGGCGATCATCTCTGCGGCCATCTCGATGCCGAGCTGCATGGGCAGGCCCTTGACGCCCTTTTCCTTGCCCTCGGCTGCGGCTGCGGCCAGACGGTCGATCATATCCTGCGGCACCGCGATGCCGGGGACGTTCTCGTTCATGTATCTGGCCATGCCCGCGGCCTTCAGCGGGATGCCGGCCATAATGTGGGTCTTGATGCCCGCCGCATCGACCTTGTCGAGGAAGCGCTTAAAGGTATCGAGATCAAAAATGCCCTGGGTCTGGATGTACTCCGCGCCGTTTTCGACCTTCTGGCGCAGCTTGTTGATCTGCAGCTCAATCGGGTCATAGACCGGGGTGACGGAAGCACCCTTGTAGAACTTCGGTGCGCCGCCGGCAATCTCGTTGCCGCCGCAGTCGCAGTTGGTCTGCTCCATCTTCGTGAGCATCTTCAGAATGCCGACGGAATCGAGGTCGTAGACCGGCTTGGATTCCGGGCAGTCGCCGACGACGGGATGGTCGCCCGTCAGAGCGAGCATCGTGTCGATGCCAAAGCGGCTGCGGAGAGGATATCGCCCATGATCGCCATACGGTTGCGGTCACGGCCGGTCATCTGCAAAATCGGCTCGATGCCCGCGTTCTTGAGCGCGACGCACAGGCCAAGGCTGGAGGCCTTGAGGCTGGCGGACTGCATATCGGTCACGTTGACGCCGTGGACCTTGCCGTTCAGAAGCTTGGCAGCTTCGAGCTGCTCAGAAAAATCATAACCCTTCGGGGGCGCCATTTCGGCGGTGACGCCAAATTTACCGGCTGCAAAAGCCTCTTTCAACATACTCATATTATTTCTTCCCCTTTAAGCTGATCGTTCTCGGATAGCTGAACTTTGCGTAGCCCTTGTCCTCACGGGTGTGGCCGAGCTTATCGAGTTGGCCGATCTCTTCCAGACGCTTGTAGATCTTGATCCATGCGCAGTCATTTTCCGGGTTGACTTCGCACTTGCCGTTCTTCTGGCCGCCGCAGGGGCCGTTGACCAGGCTCTTGGCGCACTGGGTCACAGGACAGATGCCGCCGGTCTGGCCCAGAACGCAGTCGCCGCAGAAATGGCACGCCTCTTCCCATACGCCGAAGCGGACAGCTTCACCGAGGTACATGGTGTTATTGGACGGATAGGTGGGGATGCCAGGGGCGTTCTTTGCCACGCACTGTACGCCGTCGCCGCAGGACATGCAGATCACGCAGTCCGGCTTGGCTGCGACGAGGGGCTTCATCTTGCCCTTGACGCCAAGGTTCATGCAGCAGTAATCGGCAATCGTCGTGCCGACGACCTTTTTCCTGCTTCCTCCAGTGCCTTGCCAGTGCGGCGACCTCCGGCTCACCGCCGGTGTGACATGCCGTTGCGCAGCTGTTGCAGCCGACGATCGCAACTGTCTTCGCGTCGCCGACCATCGCCATGAGCTCTTCCATGGGCTTCTTTTGCGTAATAATCATGCTAACGTCTCCTTGCGTATGAAATGCGGGCGCGGCCTCATA
>VOFC01006282.1_pt1 | contig 63948 bp, 86 predicted proteins | sample 5384161 | NCBI WGS metagenome assembly VOFC01 (sample SAMN12384722, study PRJNA508395) | human gut metagenome | isolation source: healthy gut B | host: Homo sapiens
GAAGAACACAAGGTCGTGATGCAAGGTGCAAAAGATATTCCTCTCTGCACAACTTCACTAGCATCGAGAGTGAGCGGGCTGACGGAGCTATCAGCTTTGCAGACTCGCTCAAATGTGCACGCGTCTACGATCTCCTCATGGTATCGCAAGAATGCTGGTTCCTCACTATTCCATGTCATCGTTGGAGTCTGCATGGCTTTTGCATCACGCCAAGCCTCAGCGTGCGCAGAAGAAAGATTCTACCCAGTTTCCTGATCTGATTCATGCACAGGAAAGCTCCGGAACGATGGTCGAGCATTGAGTGGAAGAAGTGCCATGGTAGTGCTGCTTTGATTGATAGTCAAAGCCGCCAGAAGCAGCATCCATGGATGTGCCTCTGGCGGCTGGCTATGAACTTCGATTCTAACGTGGAGCCTGGGTTGCGGTTCGCGCGTCTCTCCTTGGATCGGCCATTCAAAAATCAATTCTGCAATAGACAGCGGATCGTCGTAGATGAGCTCAGTCCAGTCTCAGACACCGCTGGGAAACGGCTATTCGCCACTTCGTCCTCACACAGCGGTGCAGCTGACGGAAACCATGCTTGCCGTCAGAATTACTTCGCCCACACAGACTGGCGTCGACCGTTGGTAACTCACAGGAAAGTAATGTTTTCATGATGTTATTACAAGGACAAGCTAAAGTGGGACACCGAATGCAAACACAACGTGTGTGCCGGACGATGAAGAAAACCATGGACTGTTTGAGCTGCTGCTCCGCCGTATTTCAGCATGACGCTGTACGAGCTGAAAAACAGCTTTCGAAAAGCCAACATACGGCAAGACGGAGTTTGTCCGCGGCGAAGGCATGAACGAGCGGGAGTTCGATTCTTCTGCGTTGCCCGCGAGAACAAAAAATCTGATTTTGCAGGCGCGCCGGGCGTCGGCAAACGTTCGTTGCGCGCAAGCAGACTTGCGCGCGCCATGATGGGGCGGGACGACAGCCGGGTGCTGGTGCAATTCCATCAGAACTATTCCCACGAGGTGATTTCGATGGCTACCGCTCGGACGGCAGCGGCTTCAAGCTGACCATGGCATTTTTCATAATTTCGCTGGCGCGCAGGAGCACCCGGGACAAAGAATATTTCTTCATCATCGACGAGATCAACTCGCGGCAATCTGAGCAGGATTTTCGGTGAGCTGTCATGCTGCTCGAAAAGGATTACCGCAAAACCGAAATCTGCTTGCGTACAACGGCGAGCCGTTCTTCGCGCCGAAAAATCTCTATCTGATTTGCAGCTGCTGATGAACACGGCGGACCGCAGTCTGGCCATCATGGACTGCGCGCCGCGCCGCCGCTTCTGCTCTTACGATATGCGCCCGGCGTTCGGCTCGAAGGGTTTCCGCCCACGGTGCGCGCACCTCCTCGACAACGTGCTGTTTGACGCGCTCATCGAACAGATCAAGTCGCTCAACCGGAGAAATTGCCGGGGGATGTCTCGCTCGGCCGCGGCTTCTGCATCGGCACAGCTATTTTTGCGGCCGCACGCCGCAGACCTGCACGGGAGAGGAATGGATGTACATGACGGTGGGTACGATATTCTGCCGATGCTGCGCGAAATACTGGTTCGACAGGCCGGAAAAAGCAGAAATGGAGATGCGTCTGTGGTGTGCTGAATGACGAATGACAAGGGCATTTTCATCAAGAACGTCTATTACATGCTCAGCTATGCCTTCGCGCGCTGCGGCAGGACGGCTGGAAAAGCGTTGCTGTCGAGGGACTTCGCCTCCGCGCAGGATCTGCTGGCTGCAATTTTAGCGAAAGCCACCCGCGCAGCAGGTTAAGCAGGGACTGCACCGGGAATACGTGACGCAGCGCGATGCTGCCGCCGGTGCTGCGCGGAAAGATTAATCTGCCGGGACCGTGCGCTGCCGGACGCAGTGCAGCCCGGTCATGGCGTGCAAGTTTGACGAGGCTGTCCGAGGATAATCTGTTCAACCGCATCCTGAAAAACCACGCTGACCCTTCTTCTGCGCGACAGCACGGTTTCGGATATGCACAAGGCCGCGATGCGCCGAGTGCTGCGGTTTCTGGACGGTTGGCGGTCGTGCAGCCTGCGGCCATTCCGTGGACGCGGCTCCAGTATCGCCGCGATGAAATCAGAATTATGAGATGCTGATGGGACTGTGCCAACTGGTGCTGGCCGGCATGCTTCAGACGACGGAAAACGGCACGCACAAACTTTGCGATGTTCGACGATGCGCATGGAGCGGCTGTACGAAGTTCATTCTGGAATATTATCGGCGGCATCATTCATATCTGTCGGAGATCAAGGCATCGCAGGTGCCGTGGAATTTGACCGGGACGCACGATGCGCAGCGTCGCTGCGGCTGCTCCCGGTCATGAAAACCGATGTGCTTCTGCGGCAGGGCGAGAAAATCCTCATCATCGACGCGAAATACTACGGTCAGATCATGCAGAGAAATTTTGATAAACCGTCTCTGCGGTCGGCGCATTTGTACCCAGATTTACGCCTACGTCAGCAATGCGGACAGGCAGCATACCGGAAATGTGTCGGGTCTGCTCGTGTACGCGAAAACGCAGGAAGAGCTCCTGCCGGACTGCATGTACAACATGGGCGGAAACCATATCGGCGCGGTCACGCTGGATCTCAGCCGCGATTTTTTTCGAAAATCGCGGCGCAGCTCGATGCTATCGCAGCCCGGTTCTTCGAGAGAGGGGCAGGATGAGGTCGGGGGATACATCGAATAAAAAGCTCCAGCTCTGTCGCCTTGACAAAGCCGGAGCGCACGTTATAATAAAAATAGAGAGGGACGCTGTTACAGCAGCCAGACCCTTGTTAAGTATCGATTTTTAGTCGATGACCGTTCGGGGCCTCATCCGAGCGGTCATCGCGCTTTTATACAGAAAATGTACAGCAGGATGACTGCACATACAAAAAGCTGAAACGGGGGAAGGATCATACCGTCGAGTATGGTCCTTCCCCGTTTGCCTTTTTATTAATCCTCTTTATGATTCATGGCGCTGATAACCGTTTTCAGCACGTTTTCCAGATAAGGAAGCTGACTCGGCGTTACACTCTCGATCATCGGAGAAAGCGCCTTGAATGCCCAGAATTTATCCTTCTTTTCCTGCTTTCCGAACAGGATATAGTCGGTGGACAGGCTGAGCGTCGAGGCGATACGGCACAGCGTCGGGACAGACATACCCTTGATGCCGAGCTCGATATCTGAACAGAATTTCGGCGTAATATCCAGTTTTTTCAGCAAACTGCTCGCGCGTCAGTCCTAAATACTCGCGCTGCTTGCGGATTCGTCCGCCAATCGCTACCCAGTCCATTCTGTTCCTCCGTCAACTCTTTTTCATTTAGTGTACCCCGGATAGTTCCTGCAAAGAATAAACTATTAGGGTGGAAATAAGAGAACTTTGGGTGTATAATAAAGACAACTGAGGGGGGACTGCCGATGGAGTACAAGGAGCATGCGTTTACGGTACACGGAAGGGAAATCCGTTTTTCACATGCGCAGGATATCTATAATGCAATCGAACAGCAATTCTGGCCGCGATATAACGAGACGGTGAAAGATTTCGACCGGTTTTACTCGTCTAATATTTCTTCGTTTGAAGACATCTTTCGATACCTGCCTGAGGGAGCGGACAGCCGCATACGGAACCTTGTGATATCGTCCGTGGGCATTCTGCCGAGTGCTGGTGTTCTGTCCTATACGCCGGTGAGCTTTTACGGGGAGTACGAAAACGACCTGATTTACGAACCCCTGCATGAAGGAGCTGTACGAGGCACGGGAGCAGATTGAACAGGCTCGTGAGCAGCAGGAGCAGTACCGTGCCGCGCAAAAGGCAAGCCGGAGACACTGGCAGGACGGCGGATTTGGTTTTTCGGGTGCGATCAAAGGCGCCGTGATGGCCGGTATGCTGAACGCAGGCAGCGGACTGATTCATGGTGTCGGCGACTCATTTGCCGCGGCAGGAGACTGGGCTCAGATCGCAGGCACGAAACGCCAGGTCTTTCAGCATGTGCAGAAGAGCGGAATGCTGAAGGAGGCGTTTTATCTCCGCTGCCAGCGCATCTTTTATGAGGTTTTAGAAACCGTCGGGTATGAACTGCATGTTGAAATGCCGGATTATGATGAGGAGAAAGCAAACGCGACGTTCAAAAATGCGGCGGCGCAGCACCGGAAGGGACAGCTTTCGGACGAACAGTATTTCGACTATCTGATAAAATGCGTGCAGCTGTACCCGTACAAGCCCAGCATATATGGAGAACTGTATCGACTGCATCCGGAGGACGATAAAGAATTACAGTCGCTGTCCGAATATCTGCATTTGCGGGAAGAATATCTGAAGCAGAGGGCGGCGGTCATTGAAGCACAGCTTTCCTATATTGCGGACATGACGAGCGATACGATCATCGCAGTACAGAAGAAAATACAGGCGCTTGACGAGCTGGCGGAACGCTATCACGCAGCGGATGATAACGACTGGCTGAGCGAAAAAAACAAGGCCCAGGCGAAGCTGCAAGAGCTGCTCCGGCTGAAGGATGAACAGGAGCGCACCGCACTGGGCGTTCTTCTGCCGACGAAAGAGTGAAGCGGACCTTGTTCGCATGGAATGGAGGCAGGTATCTGCTGTTCTGGATGACTATCCGTACCTGTCAGACATTGGTGCGGCACGAAAGTGCGCCGAAGCGCTGGAGAAAATTTCGGTCACGCATCCTCTGGTGCGCGAACAGGTCGAGCGGGTAGAGGATCAGGTGGTCATTTACAGGCGAAGCAGGGTTCGTTCCAGGAGGAGATGACGCGGCAGTACCGGAAGATTTTCGGCAGTGCAGAACTTGGGGGAATCCATCGTCAATATCGACAGCGAGTACGATGAGGACTCGAATGCCGAGCATGACCCGGAGAGCGAAAAATTTATCAATATGATCTGCGATATGACGGTCAGAAAGAATGCTGCTGTACAGCATGACAAGGCAGGTGCTATGTCTGACTGACACCATGCTGCACATCGCTACATTCGAGAACGAGCAGGCGCATTTTGTCCATTTTCCGCTGTACGGAGACAGAATTGAGATCGAATTTCCGTCCAGTACCATGATGGAGCTGCATACGCGCACGCAGAGAGCACAGTTTTCACTGGAAGACCTCGAAAACGTGCCGCAATTCAAGGAAATGCTGCAAGCATTTCTCCGCGAAGCATCGATTTGCAGACTGCCGCCGTTTTCGGGTGCACTCAGCTGCAAACGTCTGCTCAGCCGATTCGCGGCGGAACTGCCGCAGATCGATACCGAACGCCGAGACCGGATTGCGGAGCGAATGCAGCTGCTGAAAGATGCCGTGCTGCGCAGCACCCCATTCCCGGGGCAGGTACAGCAGGTGCTCCCTAATCCGATGTCGCGGTGGCAGACCGGAGAAGATGTCTGGCAGAGGATGCGCAGCATTGCGGAACAGCAGGAGCCGCCTGAAATCCCCGACGGTGCTTTATCGGGACGCGCCAGAGGGCGCACAGAAACTCACGGCTTTCTTTACCGACCGGGCGGTGTACCGGCTGGACGGCGATGCGTGTGAACGGCTTGCGCTGAATGAGATTACGGAAATGACAGTGCATGCCACGTTAGCTGAACCGTATCTTCAGCTGAGCAGTACGATCGTTCTTCCGGCGGAAGAGATCGGTCCGCATCATCTCGGCGAGTTCGCACAGCTGGTCGGCAATATCGTACATGTGCTGCTTGGCGGCGTGATTGCGGAAGCGCTCTGCGAGCCTCCGCAGGAAGAGCCTGCGCTGCCTGCATCGTCGGTTCGGTTTTGCCCGTCCTGCGGCGAGGCAGTAGAAGAGGGCGCACGGTTCTGCGGCAGCTGCGGTGAGCCGCTCTTCCGGTACTGCGCTTCGTGTGGTGCGGAAAACGATATAAGCGCCATGTTCTGTATGGAATGCGGCGAAAAAATGATGTAAACAGAGGAGAATTACAATGGCAATCAAAGATGCAACCTGTCCGGTCTGCGGAAAGTCGATCAAGCTGAATGATGAGAAACCGTTCGGCTTTTGCAGCTTCTGCGGACATAAGATCGATACGGCAGAGTATTTCAGCGCTAAAAGTGCCTAAAGCGTCTGCTGTTCAGGCAGAAACGGATAAGCCGGAGCCTGCGGCGCCCAATCTCGGCTCCGACTCCAACTCCGGCAGTAGCGCCCTCCATCAAGATTACGCAGGATGCGCGCAGAGCAGCGCAATCAGCCAGATCGAAGCGATGTATACGCTCTGCTCGACCGAACAGGAATACATGGGCCTGCGTCAGCGCGTACTTGATGGAGCTTACTCCGACCAGGACAAGGCGGTCATGGTATCCGAGCTGGACCGGCTGATGAGCAAGCGGCTGCACGACGAACTGGCGCTGGAGGCAGACCTGCCTGCGGCAAAAAGAAGAGGTCTCCAAACTCGCGATGGGAACGGTATTGATCGCCGTTATCGGCCTTGTCGTGACGATATTTTTCCCGATTGTGCTGCTGATTACCGCCGTTCTGGTGCTGTGCTGCATCGCGGGCGGCGCGAAGGACCGCAAGAGAAAGAAACAGTGCGTCCGGGCGCATAAGCGTCTGGAGCAGTACCGCAAGCTCGGATATAAGCTTTGATTGAGACGCTATCAATGTAAAAAGTTCCGGCCGTGTCGTATTAATACGTTATAATAAAAAATAGAGAGGGACGCTGCTACCGCAGTCAGCCCCTAATTGATCAAAACTTAAAGTAGTCATTGACCGTTTCGGAGTCCACCCGAGCGGTCAATGCGCTTTTGTGCAGAAAAATGCACAGCAAAAATGCCTCACAGTGCGCCTGCCGAGACGCTTCATGACATCCTGCAGCTTCACGATACGCAAGCCGTGCTCGCACTCTGCGTAGTCGTTCGAGCACGGTTCTGTAGAGAACCTTGCGAAAAAATAATGAATATTTATATAGCTGATTGTACGATAATATCTTATCTGCTGGGGATATGTCGGTTTACTCCGGCTTTGTTGATTTTCATGAAATTTTCGAAACACTCTGGTGAAAATTCTGATGTGAAAAATCAGCAGATTTTCAGGGGATGAAGGGAATGAACGCGCGGAAATCTGTCACAGGGGCGAAAAAATCAGCAAACACTTTTTCACAATAGGGAAAATATGGCAAAACGATACTTACCGTGTTCGGACGATTTCCTTAACGGTATCTTAACACGGAGATGCAAAATTCAGGAGATTATTTGTATAAAATGCTGTCTGGAATATGGAATTTCGACACGATAGGGAAATAATGGATATTACACGAAAAAAATCATACTTTATTCCTTCGAAATCTTATGATATAACTTTTGTATAGGCAGGAAGTAAGCTGGAAATACAGAATCAAAAGGAAGGTCGTGTATAAGATGAAGAATAGAATTGAGCGGGGAACTGGGCTGTATGCGGAAAATCTGCGCACGATTGCTGCGAGAGAAATTGAATTTCGCTTAACGCCATATATCTTTAATCTCGGCATCCCGCCGCACGTTTCGGGGTACAATTATCTGCGTGATGCGGTGATTGAGCTGCTGCTCGAGCCTGCGGCACAGGTCGGAGTGACAAAATGTGTATATCCGAGCGTTGCCGCCATGTACGGCACAACGGTGCACGCGGTGGAGCGTTCGGTGCGGCACGCGATCACGTCGGCATGGAATGGCGGCGGCCTGCGCCGGGTGAAGGGCGATCCGCAAAATACGATTCTGAGATTTCACAGCAGACCGACAAACAAAAAATGTATCATGGCGCTCGCACAGATGATGCAGGAACAATATGGGGAACCAGATTCCCGACTGGTATGGCGATGCTGTATGCAGTGCAACAGAATGACAGGGACACACCATCGCCCGTAAAACAGATGATCTGACAGAACCGAAAATCCCTCCGGAACCACTCGAACAGGGTGGAGCCGGAGGATTTTTTGCTGTTATTCAGCTGCAATTTTTAGCGGGAGAGATTAGCTGGCCTGCTCTCAGTCAGAGTCTTGACTTCGTCAACACTGATTTCCAGCGCATCGGCAATATCTTCATAGGTATATTTGCCGGAGTTCAACATACGCCGCGCAATCCTGACCATTCTGGCTTTATCGGCTTCACGCGCCGCCTGATTTCTCATATCTTCCATCGCCTTGCACATAGTCGCAACTCCTTCCGTATCTTCTTTGAAATAGGGAACTCTGTCCGCCAGAATTTGATAGTGCATCTCTTCGGCGCTGGTGCAGGAAAAGTCGTGCATAAGTTGCCCCAGTGCCGTATCGTCCTTGATCTGGGCGTTCACATATATGATATGCGACTCATCTCCAAATAATGCGCCAGTTTCTTTGATTGTCCGGTCGATGTGATAGATCGGGCAGCCGCCGCCCAGTACATCATGCTCTGTGATAAAAATGACATAGGTCTCGTTCAGCTTCTCATATTCATCGCCGGGCTCGGTCACATTGGCGTCGATCAGGCTGCTGTTATACCGGGCACGTTTAACGCCAGCACCTTTATCGCTGCGCTGCACCTCGATATTGTAAACGTGATTCTCCTCATCGACAGCCAGAATATCAAGCCGTACAGAGCGTCCCTGTAAATTCTTAATATCGTGCTGACCGTGTACGCGCTGTACGCGCAGATCGGTACGCTGTAAGATGATCTGGAGCAGAAACTCGGCACAGGCTTTGTCCTCAAACACCTTATTCATAAAATCATCATCCAGCAGACGAAAACCGCGCAGCCGCTGCAAATCCTCGGCGTGCTTGCGCTCGAAATCCAGGTCGGACATAACGTCACATCCTTATCTATAATATACCATGGAAATCCGGGCGGTTCAAGCCGTGACGGCGGCTGTTTTCCCCGCTTTCTGCCCTTTTTTCTTGTTTCCTTTTGTTTGGCGAAAGGTGTATCTCACGAGCGACTTCCATCTGGGTGCGGCCCTCGAAAAGCGCAGGCGGATGATGCGCTTTTCGCGGTCATCCAGACCGTCGATGGCCTCGCGCAGGGCGATGGCGGCGAGCCAGTGGTCGTCCGTATTGCGCGTGTCGCCGACCTGATCCATGACGCAGACCGTGTCGGTGCCGTCATGAAAAAACCGGCTCAAACAGCGAGACCGGGTCGAGAATGGCGTCGAGCGCGAAAACGACCTCCTCCTTGGGCACATTCATCGCCCGGGCAAGCTCGACAATATCCGGCTCGCGCTGATGCTCGCGCACGAAGGCTTCCTTGGCCTGAAGAGCACGGTATGCCGTGTCGCGCAGGCTTCGCGAGACGCGCAGCGTGCTGTTGTCGCGCAGGTAGCGGCGGATTTCCCCAATGATCATCGGCATGAACGTTCAAAGGGGAAAAACAGCTATCCGGCGCGGACCTCCGAGCGTTCCGCGCCCTCGATGGCGTAAAATATTTCGATGCGGTCATTTCGAGCACGATCCTGTCCACGCAGGCGCGGACAAGCGACTGCTTCTCTCTCGCGTCCAGACTGTCCCACTGCGCGCCGACCGTGCGCAGTGCGCCGAGCGCGTCCTCTTTCTCTGCGTCCTGTCCGGCACGCTGCTGCGCGCGAGAAGCGCCTCCGAGGCGCGGTCTCTGTCCTGCTTCGCGCGTGCGATAGCGTCACGGGCGTGTCGTCCTCGTCCTCGGCGTACAGCTCGTACAGACGCCGCAGCCTTCGTTCTGCACGGGCGAGCGCCTTCCGGCAGCTCTGCTCGTCCTCGGCCGGAGCGGACGGCGGATCTGGCTGCGCGGCAAGCCGGGCAAGGTCTGCGGTCACGATGCGCTCGACCTCCTGCGCCATGATGCCGCGGTTCGGGCAGTTTTCGTCGTGGACGAGATGCGGCTTGGACTTGTCGCGCGAGTAGCAGACCAGCCGGTCTCCGGCGCGGCCCCATTTCTGGTAGCGCATTTTCGCGCCGCAGTGCCCGCAGACGAGCAGGCCGGTCAGCAGCTTTCCGCCGTCGGCGGCGCGGGGGCGGTTCGGGCGGTGCAGACGGCGCTGCGCGCGCAGCCATGTCTCGCGGTCGATGAGCGGCTCATGGCGGCCGGGATAGCGCTCGCCCTTGTACAGGATAACGCCGGTGTTGCTCTCGCGGTCGAGGATCTGCCGCACGAGATGCTCGTAGCGCAGACCGAGCGCTCGGGCGATGCTCCCGGCGGACTCGCCGGCGAGATAGCGCGCGTAAATCTCGCGCACGGTGTCCGCGTCGCTGTTCGGCACGAGAATGCCCTTCGCCGCGTCGTAGTCGTAGCCGAAGCGGTATTTTGCCGCCGCCCGGCCAGAATCCCTGCCGGACGCGCTCGACCATGCCCATGCGCGTGCGCAGGAAGATGTTCTCGCGCTCGAGCTGCGCAAAGGCGGACAGGATGCCGATCATGGCGCGGCCGTAGGGCGTGCCGGTGTCGATGTTTTCGTTGATCGAGACGAAATCCACGCCGTGCGGCGCGAAAACGTCCTCGATCAAGTAAAGCGTGTCCTTCTGGCTGCGCTCAGGCGGTCGAGCTTGTAGACGACCACGCGCTCGACTTCGCCGCGGCGGATGCAGTCGATGAGCTGTGTCACGGCCGGGCGCGACAGGTTCGAGCCGGAAAAGCCGCCGTCCACGTACTGCGTGAAGCGGTCGATGCCCTTCATGCGGCAGTAGGCTTCGAGCTTTTCGGCCTGTGCGGCGAGCGAATAGCCCTCGTCGGCCTGCGCTTCGGTCGAAACGCGCAGGTATAAAGCGGTGTGTTTCATGGTTTTCCCTTTCCGGGACTGCGTTCCTCCGCCTTCAGTATAGCAGAGCGCGCACGCGGCGGCAATGGAACATGCTGGCGCGGCAGGGAGAAGGGCAGGACGAGCGGCGGCATCGCGCCGGAGAGCGGGACGCCGTTCAGATATCGGATGATCTGCATGGAAAAGCTCCTTTCCGCAGGGGAACATTGCCCTGCATCGGAAGTTTTCCCCGAAACTGCCCACTGCAACCGTGAAACAGCTGAATTCCCGACCTGTCAATAAAAGCATGTTTTCACGTTCCGCGGTGCCGCGCGGCAGCGCGCATGAAATAGCGTTTGCGCTGCAAACGCATAAAAACCGGGGGCGTGTACCTCGGTTTTTATATTTCTGGAGGGGAGAAAGTTTCCGCATGGGAACTTTCGGACGACTCGTGTTCTGCGCTCGTCAGAACACAGCCTGTCGGGAAAAGCGAAGCTTTTCCGACAGCTTCGGCTAAATTTTGTCTTGTGAGCACGCCTGCACGGGTGTATAATGTATATAGAAAACGTTTGTCTGCGGGCGAGGTATGCCTGCACGGACGAGATAACGAAGGAGAATGAAATATGTTTGAGAACCTGATTTCGGCTCTGAAGGCTGAAAAGCGTACCATCGTATTTACCGAGGGCGAGGATGCCCGTATTCTTGAGGCTGCTTCCCGCCTGAAGAAGGACGGCCTGATGGACTCCATCCTGGTCGGCAACGTAGAGGCTGTTAAGGCTGCTGCTGCAAAGGGCGGCTTCGATATCGAGGGCATGGAGATCATCGACCCGGCTACTTACCCCGAGATGGACGCTATGGTAGCTAAGATGGTGGAACTGCGCAAGGGCAAGATGAGCGAAGAAGACTGCCGCGCGGCACTTGCCAAGGGCAACTACTTCGGCACGATGCTCGTCAAGATGGGCAAGGCCGACGCCCTGCTCGGCGGCGCTACCTACCCACCGCTGATACCGTTCGTCCGGCGCTCCAGCTCATCAAGACCAAGCCGGGCGCACACCTCGTAAGCTCCTGCTTTATTCTCGTTCGCGAGAAGGACGGCGTCGAGGAAAAGCTGGCTATGGGCGACTGCGCGATCAACATCGACTACCCGGACAGCAAGGACAAGGAAGGCAACGTAACCCTGAAGGGCAGCCAGAAGCTGGCTGAGGTTGCCATCGAGACCGCAAACACCGCAAAGGCTTTCGGCATCGACCCGAAGGTTGCTGTTCTGTCCTTCTCCACCAAGGGCTCCGGCAAGGGCGGCACGGTCGCTCTGTCCCGCGAGGCTACCGAGTACGCAAAGGAAATGAACCCGGATCTGGCGATCGACGGCGAGCTGCAGTTTGACGCTGCTGTATCTCCGGTCGTTGCTGCTACCAAGTGCAAGGGCTCTCCGGTTGCAGGCCAGGCCAACACCTTCATCTTCCCGTCCATCGAGGCAGGCAACATCGGCTACAAGATTGCCCAGCGTCTGGGTGGCTTCGAGGCCTACGGCCCCATCCTGCTGGGTTTGAATGCCCCCATCAACGATCTCTCCCGCGGCTGCAACGCAGACGAGGTTTACCAGATGGCGATCATCACCGCAGGTCTGAAGTAATTTCAGCTTAAAAACCGTATCATCAGCCGCCGGCGTGAAAACAAACCTTCGCGCCGGCGGTTTGTTTTTTCAGTGAGGAGGGAATGCAGTGAAACGAGGACTGACTTACGCGCTCGCCTCGTCCGTGGCGTGCATCGCGCTCGCGGCGTGGCTCGTGCCGTATGCGCCGATGCCGAAGGCGGAGGGCATTGGGAAAATCGAGGTGCTGGGCACGATACAGGGACAGTATTCGGCGTATGTTACGCGCTGGCTCGACACGGATGAGGTGCGCCAGCTGCTGCCGCAGATCAAAATGAACAGCATTCCCGAAATTCTGGGCCGATACCCGGAGGGACGGCTGACCTACTGGATTAAAACGGACTACAACGGGGAACCGCTGTATTTGTACTACTATCCGCCGGAATTCTATGTCGCCTATAACGGAAGATGGATGCACAGGCTGCGCGGCAGCGAGGGACGCCGTGCAGCGCCTGCATGAGATATGCCTCGACGCCTGCGAGCAGGAATTGGCAGATACGATATACTGGTAGTAATATAATGCGCAGATAAAACAAAGAGAACTCCTGCTCCGGCGTGAAAGAGGATTTTGCGAAATAATACGAACTGTAATATTATACGAAACGGAAACAAAAAGGACGCTCTTTTTTAGAGCGTCCTTTGGTCTTACATTTTGAGAAAATACTCGTGGATGGCGGTGCTGCTGTCAAGTTCTCGGGATGAAACGCGGTGACGAGCTGATTGTCCTGCCGCGCCGCAACGATCTTGCCGCCGACAACAGCGAGCGCCTTCGCGCCGCCTGACACCGACTCGATGTAGGGCGCGCGGATGAAGGTCATCGGCAGCGTGCCGAGTCCCTCGAAGCTGTCGTTCGTGAAAAAGCTGCCGAGCTGACGGCCGTAGGCGTTGCGCTTGACCGCGATGTCCATGGTCGCGAAGCACGGAACGCCGCCGTCGACCTGCTTTGCGAGCAGGATGAGCCCGGCGCAGGTGCCGAAGACCGGCATTCCCTCCGCGATGCGCGCGCGGAGCGCATCGAACAGGTCAAGGTCGTGCAGCAGGCGGCGCATGACCGTGCTCTCACCGCCGGGGATGATGAGGCGGTCGAGCGGCTTTTTCGAGGTCGCGTGCCTGCCGGATCTCAAAATGCGGCTCGCCCAGACGGTCGAGCATGGCGGCGTGCTCCGCGAACGCGCCCTGAAGCGCTAAAATTCCGGTTGCCATGGCTTACTTGCCGCGCTCTGCCATGAGCAGAGCGATCTCGTTCTCGTTGATGCCGACCATGGCCTCACCGAGGTTGGTGGACAGCTCTGCGATCAGCTTTGCATCGGTGTAGTTCGTGACCGCCTTCACGATCGCCGCCGCACGCTTTGCCGGGTCGCCGGATTTGAAGATGCCCGAGCCGACGAACACGCCTTCGGCACCAAGCTCCATCATGAGGGCTGCATCGGCCGGGGTGGCCACACCACCGGCGGCGAAGTTGACGACCGGCAGACGGCCGTTGTCGTGCACATACTGCACCAGCTCGACCGGAACGGCCAGCTGCTTCGCTGCTTCATACAGCTCGTCCTCGCGCAGGTTCTGCACGCGGCGGATCTCTGCGTTCATCGCACGCATATGAGTGACGGCCTGTACAACGTCGCCCGTGCCCGGCTCGCCCTTGGTCCGAATCATGGATGCGCCCTCGGCAATGCGCCGCAGCGCCTCCCCGAGGTCCCGTGCTCCGCAGACAAACGGCACTTTGAACTTGGTCTTGTCGATGTGATATACGTCGTCGGCAGGGGAGAGGACCTCGCTCTCGTCGATATAGTCGATTTCGATCGCCTCGAGGATCTGCGCCTCAACAAAGTGACCGATGCGGCACTTTGCCATGACCGGGATGGAAACGGCCTCCTGAATGCCGCAGATCATGCCGGGGTCGCTCATGCGCGAGACGCCGCCCGCGGCACGGATGTCGGCCGGAATGCGCTCGAGCGCCATGACGGCGCAGGCGCCCGCCTCCTCGGCGATGCGCGCCTGCTCGGGTGTGGTGACGTCCATGATGACGCCGCCCTTGAGCATCTGCGCCAGTTCCTTGTTGAGTTCGTAACGAGTAGCCATCTGTATGTATCTCCTTCGGATTAGTAGTTTTGCGGTTGATGCGGTTATTATAACGCCGTACTGACATGAATAAAATAATCAGTTTGCAAATATTTTATAAGGTCAGATAAAAACTTCACTAAATTGACGGACGGCTCTTGATTTTCGGCTCGCTGTCTGGTATTATACTGATATTATTTCGCAAGGGCGCGGGACGGTATGGTCTCGTGCCTTTTTTGCCTTCTGCTGCGGCGCGGAGGGCAACGAAAGGATGGGTATAAAAATGGAGAAATTCACCGAGATGATCAATGCCCTCGACAGCTGGCTGTGGGGTCTGCCCATGATCGTGCTGCTGCTCGGCACGCACGTGTTCATGACCCTGCGCACGGGCTTTATTCAGCGAAAGACCTTCACCGGCATCCGGCTGTCCGTGACCAAGGACCCGGATTCCCCGGGCGACGTCAGCCAGTTTCAGGCCCTGACGACCGCGCTCGCGTCCACCATCGGCACGGGCAACATCGTCGGCGTGGGCACGGCGGTGTTCATGGGCGGCCCGGGCGCGGTGCTGTGGTGCTGGCTGACCGGCGTGTTCGGCATCGCGACCAAGTACGCAGAAAGCCTGATCGCGGTCAAGTACCGCGTGAAAACGGCGGACGGCCGCATGATGGGCGGTGCGATGTACGCGCTTGAGCGCGGCCTGCCGTGGAAAACGTTCGGCAGAGTGATGGCGGTGGTGTTCGCGCTGTTTGCGATGCTCGCATCGTTCGGCATCGGCTGCGGCACGCAGATCAACGCCATCGCGGAGGTCATGGAGAACAACCTGCCGTTCGCGTTCCCGCGCATCGCTGTCGGCGTTATCTTCGGCATCATCACCGCGGTCGTCATCATCGGCGGCATCAAGTCCATCGCGGTCGTCTGCGAAAAGCTCGTACCGTTCATGGCGGCGTTCTATGTGCTCGGCTGCATCGTTATCCTCGGCATCAACGCCGACTACATCCTCCCGGCCGTCAAGGCAATCCTGACGCTCGCGTTCAAGCCCGGCGCGGTCGCGGGCGGTCTGGTCGGCGGCGGCATCCGTCTCGCGCTCCAGTACGGTGTTGCGCGCGGCCTGTTCTCCAACGAATCCGGCATGGGCTCCGCACCGCTCGTCGCATCCGCGGCGCAGACGCGCAATCCGGTGCGTCAGGCGCTCGTCTCCCGCGACCGGCACGTTCTGGGATACGGTCGTCGTCTGCCTGATGACCGGTCTGGTTCTGGTCACCACCATCATGAAGAACCCGAACATCAACATGGACACCATCGAAAACGGCGGCCAGATGACGACGGCGGCGTTCTCGCAGATCCCGTACATCGGCCCAGCCATCCTCGTCATCGGCATCATCACCTTCGCCTACTCGACCATCCTCGGCTGGTCGTACTACGGCGAGCGGGCGGCGGAATATCTGCTCGGCCGCAAAGGCGATCCTGCCGTACAAGGTGATCTTCACCGCTATCGTCGTGCTCGGCCGGTGCTCGCGCTCGACCTTGTCTGGACCATCGCGGATGTGCTCAACGCGCTCATGGCGATCCCGAACCTCGTGGCTGTGCTGCTGCTCTCGGGCGTCATCGCGAAGGAGACGCGCCACTATCTCGCGAACCTCGACGAGAAGGATACGGCAGAGATCCCGGTTGTACGCCGCTGAACTTATAAAACACCTGTCTCCGATGAAAAAACTTGTGTTACAGGGGGGAATATGTTATACTGATAAGGCGTTTCGCGTATTATGACGCACTAAGCTGTCGCGCGGACGGCTCCCGTTTCAAGTTCGAGGGGGGCGAGGCACTATGCTTCGCTCCCTTTACTTTGTCTGAAAACGGGGGAAGAGTGTATGCAGGGCAGCACCGCATAATGGAACAAGGAGCAAGTTGCGGAAATTATGCAATATGCCATAAATCTGGCGGAAACCGGTTCCGCCGAAAAAAGGAGACAGAAAAACATGGAGGCATTCTCGAGCATCATCACCTCGCTCGAAAAACTGGATCTGGGGCGCGCCCATGCTCATCCTGCTGTGCGGCACGCATTTTTATGACGCTGCGCACCGGATTTATCCAGAAAAAGACGTTCACGGGCATTCGCGCCTGTCCGTGACCAGGACCCGGACTCCTGGGCGACGTCAGTCAGTTTCAGGCGCTGACGACCGCGCTCGCGTCCACCATCGGCACGGGGCAACATCATCGGCGTCGGCACGGCGATCTATCTCGGCGGTCCGGGCGCGGTACTGTGGTGCTGGCTGACCGGCGTGTTCGGCATCGCGACCAAGTACGCGGAGAGCCTGATCGCGGTCAAGTATCGCGTGCAGACCGCGGGACGGCCGCATGATGGGCGGCGCGATGTATGCGCTCGAGCGCGGACTGAAGTGGAAGAAATTCGGCAAAACGCTCGCCATGCTGTTCGCGCTGTTTGCGATGCTCGCGTCGTTCGGCATCGGCTGCGGCACGCAGATCAACGCCATCGCGGAGGTCATCGAGACCAACCTGCCCATCGGCATTCCGCGCATCGCCATCGGCATCGTGTTCGGCATCGTTACCGCCATCATCATCCTCGGCGGCATCGAGAGCATCGCGACCGTGTGCGAAAAGCTGGTTCCGGTCATGGCGCTGTTCTATGTGCTCGGCTGCATCGTCATCCTCGGCATCAACTTCGACTACATCCTCCCGGCCTTCCGGGCGATCTTCACGCTCGCGTTCCGGCCGGGCGCGGTCGCGGGCGGTCTGGTCGGCGGCGGCATCCGTCTCGCGCTCCAGTACGGCGTGGCGCGCGGTCTGTTCTCGAACGAGTCCGGCATGGGCTCCGCGCCGCTCGTCGCGTCCGCCGCGCAGACGCGCAATCCGGTGCGTCAGGCGCTCGTTTCCGCGACCGGCACGTTCTGGACGACGGTCGTTGTCTGCCTTGTGACCGGTCTCGTGCTCATCTCGACCATCATGAAGAACCCGGCGGTCGATATGGCGAGCATCGCCAACGGCGGTCAGATGACCACGGTCGCGTTCGCGCAGATCCCGTACATCGGCCCGGCCATCCTGGTGTTCAGCATCATCACCTTTCGCCTACTCGACCATCCTCGGCTGGTCGTACTACGGCGAGCGGGCGGCGGAATACCTCATCGGCCGCAGGGCGATCCTGCCGTACAAGCTGGTGTTCCTCGCGGTCGTCGTGTTCAGCCCGGTGCTCGCGCTCGACCTTATGTGGTCCATCGCGGACATTCTGAACGCGCTGATGGCGATCCCGAACCTGATCGCGGTGCTGCTGCTCTCGGGCGTCATCGCGCAGGAGACAAGGCACTACCTCAAGAACCTCGACGAGGAAGATACGACGGAGATACCGGTCGTAGACCGGTGATCGACTCTACGGCAGGAAGGACGCTGTCCCCCTTAGATACGCCCCGGTTCCTTGCGAAACCGGGGGCGACTTTCTCCCGCCCCTGCACGGCAGGGGCGGCCTACCGCGGCGCGGGCAGCGGAGCAAAAGTCCGGCAGAGCTGGACTTTTACGGGGATTTTCATGCGGCGCTCTGCAGGGGCCTGTCCGCCTGTTTTGCTGGAAGGCAAAATGCGGCACCCGAAACTGCGCCGAAAGGCGTATTCAGCCCCGGCAGGCAACCCGTTGACATGACATGATCGAACTGGTCGAGGTCAAGCGACTGCGCACCGTCGCACAACGCGTGCGCCGGGTCGTTGTGCACCTCAATCATCACGCCGTCCGCACCGGCAGCGATCGCGGCGCGGGAGAGCGGCTGAACCATGTCGCGGCGGCCTGCTGCGTGAGACGGGTCGATGATGATCGGCAGGTGGCTGAACATCTTGACGAGCGGAACAGCCGACAGGTCGAGATTGTTGCGGATCATCTTTTCGAATGTGCGGATGCCGCGCTCACACAGGATGACCTGCTTGTTGCCGCCCGCGAAGATGTACTCCGCTGCCATCAGGAATTCCTCCATCGTGGCGGACAGGCCGCGCTTGAGCAGGATCGGCTTGTTGCAGCGGCCCAGCTCCTTGAGCAGCTGGAAGTTCTGCATGTTGCGCGCGCCGAGCTGGATGATGTCGACGTCCGCGAACAGGTCGATGTGGGTCTGGCTCATGATCTCGGTGACGATGGGCAGGCCGGTCTGGCGCTTGGCTTCCAGCAGCAGCTTGAGGCCGTCCTCCTCGAGGCCCTGGAAGGAATACGGCGACGTGCGGGGCTTGAACGCGCCACCGCGCAGGAAGGATGCGCCGGCTGCCTTGACGCGCTCCGCGCACTCGACGATCTGCGCCTCGTTCTCGACCGAGCAGGGGCCGGCCATGACATTAAAGTAGCCGGCGCCGATCTTGCGGCCCGCGACCTCGATGATCGTGTCCTCCGGGTGGAATTTGCGGTTGACAGCCTTGAACGGCTCGGTCACGCGCTGTACGCGCTCGACCACGTCATACGCCATAATGTCACCTTCATCCAGCCGGGTCGTGTCGCCCATCAGGCCGAGGATAAGTGTATCCGCACCCTCGGAATAGTTGATCCGCAGCCCCATATCCGTGAAATGCTGCATCAGTTTTTCGACATGTTCCTTGTCGCTGTTTCGTTTGAGTACAACGATCATTTCAGTTCACTCCTTCACAATGTGATAATTTTAATCGATTTGCTGTCCGCTTAAATTTTTTTCGGAAGCGGACAGCGTACGATTTTGCAGTATACCATAGCGTGCGGCAAAAAGAAAGAGCGATTTACGACAAATCGCCCTCTGCTTTTTACGGTTTTTGCACATGGTTGCATGTGCTAACCGGATACTTTGATCTGCGTCGGCGGCCTTCAGCTCTGTATTTTTGCGGTGACGGCGGCGCAGAACTCGTCCCAGCGGCCTCGTTGATGAGTTTGGGGACAGACCTTTGCCATGAAATCCTGATGCTTTTTTGAGCGCCTTGTCCGGGTTCAGGTCGTACTCGATCAGCACAGCTGCGCGCACAGTTTTTCCGTGTTGATGAGCGTCTGTTCGTAGTTTGCCGCCCTCGTTGACGCACATTTCAATGCCGATGCCGTTCATGTTGCCGCCGTTCTCGGTCATCATGTCGCCGGCATGATAGGCGGTCTCGGTGTCCGGGAGGTGGTGGTAGATCTCGTGGTCATCCACGGTGTAGTGCCACGAAACGATGCCGCTGTCTGCGTCGGCGTTCTGATGGATGAAGGAATTGTGCGCCGCGGCGTCCGCGCCGGCGGAGAAGTTGTCGGTCTCGTGAATGACGAGATATTTGATCTCGCGCGTCTGACCGGGCGCGCACGGCTGCCCTCGGGGATGAAGTCGGTGTAAACGGGGATGCCGTCTATGTAGCTGAGGTTCGCGTCCTGCTGCGGCGTTTTCGTGAGAGCGCGCTGGGTGAGCATGCCGCCCATAAAAAGGAAAGCAGCATGAGCACGGCGACGGCGATCACGGCGGGATTTACGGCGCGTTTTCCTTCTTTCTGCGGTGAAAAGCGGAAGTTTTCAAGCGTTATCTCTCTCCAATCCTGTCTTGTAATCTTATTGTACTACGATTAGCGCGGATTTTCCACCCGAAGGTGTAAACTTTATGACAAAAAAGCAGGCTGCTTTTACCCTCAGCAGGGGAGACCCTCCGCCGATACAGCGGCGGCCGGTGGAGGCGACTTGACGCCCCATGGCTTTTACCCTCGGCAGAGGGTGAGCGGTTCCGCCGTTCCGGCGGCTTGCCGCCGCATATGATTGGCTGCCGATGGGCAGGCCGGGCGACCGCCGCCCAACATCAGGAAGCAGTAAAAGACAACCAAGGTTTTCTTTCCCCTTAACTCCCCCAAATCTTTGCATTAGGATCCGATCGGTCGCGCGTATAAATGCGAGGGGCCCACAGGGGCGTTTTGTTGCTCAAGGGACACCCTTGCGAAGCGGAGCTTTTCAGCGACGGCGTTCGCGCCCTGCACCGGATGGCCGCGCACGGTTTCGGCGGTTGCGAAAATTCAGGGCATAACAGCCTTCCAAAAAACTTGCCCGACGCACGGAACCGAGCCCCCGTAACCCCGTTTCGCCGCAACCGAAGGGCGTCGCGGCTTAGGGTTTGAAAGGGGAACCATACGGTGTTGGCTTTGTTCTCGCCGGTGAACACCGGCACTCCCGGCCGCCGAAGGCGCATCACGCCCTCCGAGGGGCGAAACCTCGCCCAGCGGCACACCACTGGATCGGCGGAAGGTCACCTCCTGCTGACGATAAGGTTTTTAAGGATTTACAAAGCCTTTTACAAAGGCTTTTTCCTGACCCTTGCATTCCGGCGGTACGATATAATAAAACTTCGGAGAGGCAAAGCCTTTACCAGCAGAATTTCTTTGACCGCCCTTTCCCCACGTGAAAGGCGCTAAAGGCCATACGGACAGCCGGGTCAAATGCCGAAACTGGCAACTTTGTTGCCTTATTGAATTTTTATAAGTTGGCTGACTAAAAGCCGTGTGCCGCGGGCGCATACACTTGTGAAACGATCAATAAGAGTAGTAAAAAGTAACGATTCTTGCTATATAGACTCTTTCCTCTTCCATAAGACCACGAAAAACAGTGCGGTCACCCGCGCGAGAAGAGAATGATTGATTTTCCCCAAGGTGAGCGTGCCCGGTGCACTCCCTTCCATCCTGGGGATTTTTTTATTATTTTTGTGAGGATATGATATGGAGAATAAGCTCAAGCTCTATGGCTTTAACAACCTGACCAAGGCACTGTCCTTTAACATTTACGATGTCTGCTACGCAAAAGACCGAGCGCGAGCAGCTCGACTACATCAAGTACATCGACCAGCAGTACAACTCCGAACGACTGACCGGCATCATGGAAGCGGGTGACCGAGATGATCGGCGCACATGTGCTGCACATCTCCAAACAGGACTACGATCCGCAGGGCGCTTCCGTCACCTTCCTGATCGCGGAGGAGCACATGAAGCCGGCGCTCGAGCCGGATACCATCGTGGCGCACCTCGATAAGAGCCATGTTACCGTTCACACCTACCCGGAGTACCACCCGGAGACCTGCCTGGCCACCTTCCGGGTGGACATCGACGTGGCCACCTGCGGCGAGATCACCCCGCTTTCCACGCTGGATTACCTGATCGGCTCGTTCGATTCGGACATTATCACGATGGACTACCGCGTGCGCGGCTTTACCCGCGACATCGAGGGTAAAAAGCTGTTCATGGACCACAATATGACGTCCATTCAGGACTTTATCGACCCCGCGACGCTCGACCGCTACGACGCCTACGACATCAACGTGTATCAGGCCAACCTGTTCCACACCCGCATGCTGCTCAAGGAGATCGACCTTCAGAACTACCTGTTCAACACCGACATCTACGAGCTGCCGCCCAAGACCCGTCTCAAGATCCACTCTGACCTCCGCCGTGAGATGATCGAGATCTTTTCGGGCAAAAACATTTACTAAACCCTAATTTCTGCCGAAAGAAGGCATTTCTATGGATCAATCCCGTGCGCCCATCATGGAGGCGCTCGAAAACTTCAAAGATATGCGCATTGTGCCGTTCGACGTTCCCCGGCCACAAGCGCGGACGCGGCTCGCCGGAGCTGACGGCGTTCCTCGGTCAGCAGTGCATGACGGTGGATGTCAACTCGATGAAGCCGCTCGACAACCTGTGCCACCCGACCAGCGTTATCCGTGAGGCCGAGGAGCTGGCGGCCGATGCGTTCGGCGCGGCGCACGCCTTCCTCATGGTCGGCGGCACGACAAGCAGCGTGCAGGCGATGATACTCTCGGTCGTGAAGCGCGGCGACGAGATCATTCTGCCGCGCAACGTACACCGCAGCGTCATCAACGCACTCGTACTGACCGGTGCTATTCCGGTCTACGTCAACCCGCAGATGAACGACCGGCTCGGCATTTCGCTCGGCATGTCGGTCGCGGACGTCAAAGGCCGCCATCGAGAAGCACCCGTCCGCAAAGGCGGTGCTGGTCAACAACCCGACCTACTACGGCATCTGCTCGAATATTCGGGAAATCGTAAGGCTCGCGCACGCGGCAGGCATGAAGGTGCTGGTCGATGAAGCACACGGCACGCATTTCTACTTCGGTGAAAATATGCCGGTCTCCGCCATGGCGGCAGGCGCTGACCTCGCATCGGTTTCCATGCACAAGTCGGGCGGTTCGCTCACGCAGTCGAGCTTTCTGCTGTGCGGCCCGTCGATGAACGCCGAACACGTCCGCCAGATTATAAACCTGACCCAGACGACCTCGGGTTCGTATCTGCTGATGGTCAGCCTGGACATTTCGCGCAAAAACCTTGCGCTGCACGGAAAAAGAGATTTTCCGAAAGGTCGTTGACCTCACGACCTATGCCCGCGAGGAGATCAACGCCCTCGGCGACTACTACGCCTACGGCAGCGAGCTCATCAACGGCGACACCGTGTACGATTTCGACACGACCAAGCTCGCGGTGAATACGCTCGACGTCGGTCTCGCCGGCATCGAGGTCTACGACATCCTGCGCGATTCTACGATATTCAGACCGAGTTCGGCGACCTCGGCAATCTGCTCGCCTATGTTTCGGTGGGCGACCGTGAGCGCGACCTCGAACGTCTGGTAGCCGCTCTCGCGGACATTCGCCGCCGCTACAAGCGCGACAAGGCGACGCTCATGCGGCAGGAATACATCTCTCCGCAGGTGGTTGCGGGCCCGCAGGAGGCGTTCTACGCGGACAAGCAGTCGGTCGCGCTTGACAGCTCGGTCGGCCGCATCTGCGCGGAGTTCGTCATGTGCTATCCGCCCGGCATCCCGATCCTCGCGCCCCGGCGAGCGCATCACGCGCGACATTCTCGATTATATCCGCTACGCCAAGGAAAAAGAACTGCATGCTGCTCGGCACCGAGGACCCCGAGGTGAACAGCCTTCAGGTCATCCGCGGCGTCATCAGCCCGGAATAAAAAGGAGCGTTTTCCCCATGCAACTTACCTTTACCGAAATGCACACGCCGACGGTCGGCCTGCAAATTCAGGTGGACCGCCAGCTTCACACCGAAAAGAGCGATTTTCAGCGCATCGACGTATTTGAATGCGAGGAGTTCGGCCGCTTTCTCACGCTCGACGGCTACATGATGCTGACCGAGCGCGACGAGTTCATCTATCATGAAATGATGGTGCATGTGCCGCTGGCCGTGCTCGGCGAGAAGATCAAAAAAGGTGCTTGTCATCGGCGGCGGTGACGGCGGTTGCGTCCGCGAGCTGTGCCGCTCAAGCACATCGAGCATATCGACCTTGTGGAGATCGACGAGCGCGTTGTCGCGGTCTGCAAGGAGTACCTGCCCGGTGTGGCGTGCTCGCTCGACGATCCGCGCGTCCATATCCTGTATCAGGACGGCCTCAAGTACATCCGCCGCATCGAGGACGAATACGACCTCATCATCATCGACTCGACCGACCCGTTCGGCCCGGGCGAGGGTCTGTTCACGATGGAGTTCTACGGCAACTGCTACAAGGCGCTTCACGAGCACGGCGTGCTGGTCAATCAGCACGAAAGCCCGTTCTACAAGGGCGATGCGCTTGCGTGCCAGAGAGCGCACCGCAATATCGTACACTCGTTTGAGCTGAGCCGTCTGTTTCAGGCACATATCCCGACCTACCCGTCCGGACACTGGCTGTTCGGCTTTCGTCGCGCGGCGTGCATCCGGTGCGCGACCTGAATCCGGACTGGTGGAACAGTCTGGGACTGGAAACCAGATACTACAACACCAATCTGCATAAGGGCGCGTTCTATCTGCCGAATTATGTGCAGAAGCTGCTCGAAAAAGTAGAGGAATAACGAAAGAGCTTTCGATTTGTGCATCCGTTCTGCGAACGGAGAATGCCGCACCCGCGGCGGAGGGCGAAGAGGGTAGACACCAAGGTTTCTGAACCCTCTTAACTCCTACTTCCTTTTGCTTCATAGTCTGGCGCAGACCGGAGACCGACGACCGCCCGAAACAGAGAACGGCAGAGGATTTTTTCTCTGCTGAGGATGGACTGCCTTCGGAGTCCGTCCTCTTGAGCAGCCTGTTCGCAGAGCTGGCTGCTATACTCGGCTACACAGACGATTTATCTTCTGCGGGTGCGGCATAGCAGTGCCCACGAAAATCGTTTACGGTTTGTTACAGACAGCACCTGCGAGGATAGATTGTACCAAACAGAGAGATTTGCATATGCCATGCGGTACGGTGCGCTTAGGAACTGCGTATCGTCGGCGCAGCTTCGCTTGTCTCTTGAGCGGCAGTTTAAACCATTCAACAAATCCAAATCATATCATTTAAGTTACAAAAAGGAGGAACTAACCATGGGAAGAGCATTGATCATCGGCTGCGGCGGTGTAGCCGGCGTAGTCATCCACAAGTGCTGCCAGAACAGCGACGTTTTGAGGAGATCATGATCGCATCCCGCACCAAGAGCAAGTGCGATGCTATCAAGGAGAAGCTCGACGGTACGACCGCAACCAAGATCCGCACCGCCAAGGTGGATGCGGACAACGTGGACGAGCTGTGCGCGCTCATCGACGAGTACAAGCCGGACATCGTCATGAACATCGCCCTGCCGTATCAGGACCTCACCATCATGGACGCGTGCCTGAGGTGCGGCGTCAACTACATGGACACGGCAAACTATGAGCCGGAGGACACCGACGATCCGGAGTGGCGCGCCATCTACGAGAAGCGCTGCAAGGACGAGGGCTTCACCGCGTACTTTGACTATTCGTGGCAGTGGGCATACAAGAAAAAGTTCGAGGATGCGGGTCTGACCGCGCTGCTCGGCTCGGGCTTTGACCCGGGCGTAACGCAGGCATACTGTGCGTATGCACAGAAGCACCTGTTCGATGAAATCGACACCATCGACATCCTGGACTGCAACGGCGGCGACCACGGATATCCGTTTGCGACCAACTTCAACCCGGAGATCAATCTGCGTGAGGTTTCCGCGCCGGGTTCGTACTGGGAGAACGGCCACTGGGTCGAAATCCCGGCGATGAGCATCAAGCGTGAGTACGACTTCGACCAGGTCGGCCACAAGGATATGTACCTGCTCCATCACGAGGAGATCGAGTCGCTCGCGAAGAACATCCCGGGCGTACAGCGCATCCGCTTCTTCATGACCTTCGGCCAGTCCTACCTGACCCACATGAAGTGTCTGGAGAACGTCGGCATGCTGTCCACCACCCCGATCGAGTTTGAGGGCCACCAGATCGTGCCGATCCAGTTCCTCAAGGCGCTGCCGCCCGATCCGGCAACGCTCGGTCCGCGCACCAAGGGCAAGGCCAACATCGGCTGCATCTTCACCGGCAAGAAGGACGGCAAGGAAAAGACCGCCTATATCTACAACGTCTGCGACCACGAGGAGTGCTACCGTGAGGTCGGCTCGCAGGCCATCAGCTACACCACCGGCGTTCCGGCGATGATCGGCGCGGCGATGCTGCTGACCGGTAAGTGGAACAAGCCGGGCGTGTACACGGTCGAGGAGTTCGATCCCGATCCGTACATGGAAGCGCTGAACAAGTGGGGTCTGCCGTGGCAGATCGACGACAAGCCGGTGCTGGTGGACTGATATGAGATTTACCGATCTTCCGACTCCCTGCTTTATCATCGACGAAAACCGTCTTGTGCAGAACCTTGCGGTGCTGCGCGACGTCGCCAGACGCAGCGGCGCGAAGATCCTGGCGCACAGAAGGCGTTTTCCATGTTTTCGACCTATCCGCTGATTGCGCGAGTATCTCGCCGGAACGACCGCGTCCGGCCTGTTCGAGGCGCGGCTGGGTCACGAAGAATTCGGCGGCGAGACGCATGTCTATTCGCCCGCGTACACGCCGGACGAGTTCCATGAAATCCTGAATTATGCCGACCACATCGTGTTCAACTCGTTCACGCAGTGGAAAAAGTACGGCAATCTGGCGCGCGTGGCCGGAAAGAGCTGCGGTCTGCGCCTCAACCCGGAGTGCTCGACGCAGCCGGACGACCACGCCATCTATGATCCGTGCGGCCCGACCTCGCGCCTGGGCATCACCGAGGCGAACTTTCAGCCCGACCTGCTCGACGGCATCGAGGGTTTCCATTTCCATACGCTGTGCGAGCAGAACGCGGACGATCTCGTGCGCACGGTCGCGGCGTTTGAAATGCGCTTCGGCCGCTACATGGAGGGCATGAAGTGGCTCAACCTCGGCGGCGGCCATCACATCACCCGTGCGGACTACGATGTGGACGCGCTCGTCAACTGCATCATCTACCTACGCGACAAGTACAAGGTGCAGGTCTATCTCGAGCCGGGCGAGGCCGTTGTGCTGAATGCGGGATATCTGGTCTCCACCGTGCTCGAGGTGATGCACAACCATAAGGACATTGCGATCCTGGATACCTCGGCGGCGTGCCACATGCCGGACGTGCTCGAGGTGCCGTACCGTCCGCCGGTCATGCGTGCGGGCGAGCCGGGGTGCAAAAGGCGTTCGATTATCTGCTGACCGGCCGCTCCTGTCTTGCAGGCGACGTCATCGGCGAGTATTCGTTCGATGTGCCGCTGATGTCCGGCGAGCAGGTTGTCTTTGAGGACATGGCGCTTTATACCATGGTCAAGACCAACACCTTCAACGGTATGCCCCTGCCGCTCATCGCCATCCGCCGCGCGGATGGAACCGACGAAGTCGTCCGCATGTTCAGCTATGAGGATTTCAAAAACCGCCTGTCGTAAAAAACAAGACGACCGTCTCCAATCCGGAGACGGTCGTTTTCTATACCCTCAGTATAATTATACGATTTGCAATCATAAAATCTTCCGCCGATACAGCGTTGTGCCATGGCCTTTACCCTCAGCAGAGGGGAGCGGTTCCGCCGTTCCGGCGGCCTGCCGCCGCAGGCGAGATTGGCTGCCGATGGGCAGGCTGGGCATTGCCGCCGTCTGGCGGCGGAGGTGCCGGTGTTCACCGGCGGGGTACGCCGTGCCCACGGCGAAAAAGGGGGCAAGGGCACCGTATGGTTCCTTGCCCCCTCTTGACTCCCCCAAACCCTCCTTTGCGCCGCGACTCCTTCGGTCGCGCAGCGAAACGGGGGAAACGGGGGCTCGGTTCCGTGCCGGGCAGATTTTGGGACGCTTTCAGGCCCTGAATTTACTTTGCGTAAACCGCCGCGCATAACAGTGCGCGGCCAGACAGTGCAGGGCGGCAGCTCTCCGCTGCGAAAAGCTCCGCTTCGATCAAGGGTGTAACCTTGGAGCACCAAACGTCCCTGTGGGCCCCTCGCATTTAGACGCGCGACCGCGGGAGTCGCGTCCAAAGGAAGGTCAGGGGAGTCAGAGGGGACAGGAAACCATGTTTGGTGTCCTGTCCCCTTTTTGCCCTCCGCCGTGGGCACGGCGTCTCCGCCGCCGAAGGCGGTAATGTCCACGCCCTCCGAGGGCGTAAAGTCGCCCCAGCGGCAAGCCGCCGTTCCGGCGGAAAATTTCGCGCCTGCCTGCGGTAAGGCAGAAAAGACGTTTACAGATGCTTCGACAGAAGCTCCCGATATTCGTCCTCTGCGCCCGGATTGCCGACAACGGCAAGCGACGCCTGCGCCGGGTCGAAGATCCGCCGCGCCAGCTCAAGAATATCATCCCGCGTTACGCTGTCGTAGCCGGCGAGCACTTCCTCGATCTTGGATACCTCGCCGCGCAGCAGTTCACTGCGGCCGATGGTCATCATGCGCGTACCCGTGCTCTCGAGACCCATGAGCAGCGTGGTCTTGGCCTGCTCGCGGGTACGGGAGATCTCGTCCTGCGCCGGGCCGTCTTCACAGAACTGATGCAGCTCCTGCAAAATGCGCTCGAGCGCGCGGCGCTCGGTCTCCTGACCCAGACCGGTGTAGATGGACAGCAGACCTGTGTCCTGATGCGGCGTGGTGAATGTGTAGATCGAGTAGCACAGACCGCTCCGCTCGCGGATGCTCTGAAACAGGCGCGACGACATGCCGCCGCCGAGGATGTTGCACAGCAGGTTCATCGTGAAGCGGTCCTCCGACAGCGCGGACACGCCGGGGAAGGACAGGCACAGGTGGTTCTGCTCGATCTCCTTGCTGCGGAGCACGAGCGAGGGCTTGTATACCGCCGGGGTGGTCTGGTTGCGGCCCGAGCCGGTCATGACCGAGAACAGGTCTGCGATATAGTCAAGATCCTCGTCCGTGAAATGGCCGGAGACCGCGATGACCGTGTCCTCCGGGCGGTAATACTCGTGCATGTATTTGTGCATGATCTCGGTCGTGATGGGCGCGAGCGTCTCCTCCGTGCCGAGGATGGGGCGGCCGAGCGAAGAGCCGTCATAGCACTTTTCGAACAGCTTGTCGATGGCGACGTCCTCGGGGAGTCCTCATACATATCGATCTCCTCGAGCACAACGCCGCGCTCGAGCTCGATGTCCTCCTGCGCGAAGCGCGACTCGAGGAACATATCCGCGAGCAGGGCAATGCCGGTCTGGAGACGGCTGTCGAGCACCTTCATATAGTAGCAGGTGCATTCCTTTGTCGGTGAAGGCGTTGGCCTGACCGCCGAGCGCGTCAATAGCGATGGCGATATGACGTGCGGAGCGCTTTTCCGTGCCCTTTGAAGATCATGTGCTCGATGAAGTGCGAAATGCCGTTCAGCTCCGCCGGTTCATAGCGGCTGCCGTTGCCGACCCAGATGCCGACCGATACCGTGCGCACATTGTCCAGACGCTCAGAGATGATGCGCACGCCGTTTGGGAGAACTCGTTTTACATACATAATATCCGCTCCTATATTTCTTTTTCTTCCTGTTTGTCCTGCGGGGAGTGAGGCGGCGGCGCCGCCGAAAAAGCAGGGGAGCATAACCGCGGTCATGCTCCCCTGCTGCGATTATTTACTTGTTAATAATACACCCGATTGCCGTTTTCGTCCAGATAGTATCTGTCTCCGTCCGAGTCATAATAATCGCCGGTGGAGGCGTCGTAGCTGCCGCCCTCCTCGACGAGCGACTCGGGTCGACCGTCTCGGTCTTATGGCTGCCGGCGGCCGGAGAAGAAGTGCCGGTCGTGTTGTCGGCGGGGTCATCGCTGTCCGTGCTGCCGTCGCTGCCGGAGGGAGCGGCTGTGCCGGGCGTTACATCGTTGTAGATGTACTCGTGCAGCTCGTCGGCCACGACGTCCACGTCGTACATGATGTACTCGTTGGACGAGCCGTAATACTTCCATTCGCCGTCGAGCGGAAAACGGACATGCTCCACAGCGGGGACGCCGTTTTTGACCGCGCCGACGATCAGGGGCGCAACGTCCGCCGGAGCGAGCGAGGTCGTGACGTAGGGCATGAGCCGGTTCATGATGCCGAGCAGGCCGTTTACGTCCATCGAGCTGATCTTCGCGAACATGGCGTTCAGCACGACGCTCTGGCGCTCGACGCGGCTCCAGTCGTCGCCGGTGTTGCCCTTGCGGATGCGGCCGTAGCACAGCGCCTGCACGCCGTCCAGCGTTTGCAGGCCGGTCTTTTTCGACAGGGAGAATTCCTTGCCCTGCTCGAGGCCGTAGTCGCGGATGACGCGGTTGAGCTCGGTCAGCTCATCCTCGGAGGCAACGTTGATCTCGATGCCGTCCAGCGCGTCCACGATCTCGACGACCCTGCTCGAAGTTCACGGCGATATAGTCCTTGATGTCCGTGCCGAAGTTCTCGTTGATCGTGCGGATGGCGAGGCTCGGGCCGCCGCGGAAATAGGCTGCGTTGAGCTTGTCCTCTCCCCACGCCGTCGATCTCGACGAGCGAAGTCGCGCATCAGGCTGGACAGCTTGATCTTGCCGCGCGTGTTGTCGATCGTGACGATCATCATGCAGTCCGAATGGCTTTTTTCGTCCCCGGACGGGTGTCCAGACCGAACAGGGCGATATTCGTGATGTTTTCGTCCGCCTGAATGCCGGCCGAGATCCTCGCCGGAGAGCGAGGAGTCATAGTGATAGCCGAAGACAGCGCGGTATCCGTACAGACCGATCGAGCCGGCCGTCGCCAGAATGACGACAACGGTCAGCAGACGGACGAGAATGCGCCGGAAGCGTTTGAAAGACATAAGCGACCTTCTTTAGTCCTGAACGAACGGTGCAAAGGACAGCTCGGTGAGCTGGTGAACGCGCAGGGTGTTGGTGGTAGTTGACATGGCCGACCGGCATACCTGCGGTGATGGTGATGATGTCGCCGACGCGCAGGTCGAGGGTCTGGATGGCAGCCTGCTCAGAAAGACTGTACAGCTCGGTGCCGGAGGACGGGCGCTTTGCGACCAGAACCGGCTTTTTACGCCCCAGGACATGGACAGACGGTTGAAGGTCTGCTCGCACGGGGTAGCCGCGACGATGAGCGTGCCCGGGCGGTAGGTGGATACGGCGCGCGCGGTCGAGCCGGACTCGGTGAAGGCAACGATGCACTTCGCGCCGAGGTCAGCGGAGGTCGAGCAGGTCGCGTGGGAGATGGCGAGGGTCTTCATGTCGCCGGAAACGTGCATGTTCTGGAACTCCAGACGGGTGACGCGGCGGCGGTCATAGTGGATGGTGCGCTCGGCATTCTCGGCGATGCGGCTCATGGTGGAGACGGTCTCTACCGGGTACTTGCCGACCGAGGTCTCGCCGGACAGCATTATCGCGGATGTGCCGTCATAGATCGCGTTCGCGACGTCGGAAACCTCTGCGCGGGTCGGGCGAGGATTCTTCGTCATGCTCTCGAGCATCTGGGTCGCGGTGACGACGCGCTTGCCGCGGGAGATGCAGGTCTTGATGATGTTCTTCTGGATCTCCGGCAGCTCCTCGAACGGAACCTCAACGCCCAGATCGCCGCGGGCGACCATGACGCCGTTCGCCTCGTCGAGGATCTCCTGGATGTTGTTTACGCCTTCCATGTTCTCGATCTTGGCGATGATCTCAACATCCTCCTGGCCGTTTGCCTTGAGGATCTCCTTGATGTCGCGCACGTCCTGCGCGGAACGGGTGAACGAGGCAGCGATAAAATCGATGTCCTGAGACAGGCCGAACTCAATATCCTCACGGTCCTTATCGGAAACGAAGGGCATGTTCAGGCGGATGCCCGGCACGTTGATCGACTTGCGGTTGGACAGCGGGCCGCCGTTGAGCGCGCGGCACACAATGTCGGTGCCGTCGACGATCTTGATCACCTCGAATGCAACCAGACCGTCGTCGATCAGGATGCGGGTGCCCGGCTGAACGTCGTTCGGCAGACCTTCGTAGGTGATGGAAACGATGGTGTTGTCGCCCTCTATGTCGCGGGTGGTCAGCGTAAACTCCTGACCCTCAACAATCTCGATCTTGCCGTCCTTGTAGGTCTTGGTGCGGATCTCCGGACCCTTGGTATCCAGCATAATGCCGACCGGCATGCCAAGCTCCTTGCGGGCTGCCTTTACCGCGTCCATGCGGGCCTTGTGCTCCTCGTGGGAGCCGTGGCTGAAGTTCATACGGGCAACGTTCATGCCTGCCTTGATCATTTCGGGCAGATGACCGTCGGTCGCGGGACCGAGGGTGCAGATGATTTTAGTTTTGCGCATCAGTCATATTCCTCTCTGTATCAGATAACTAACGAAACGTGTATAACATTATATCAGACCTATTTTAGCACTTTTCGTGCGGTTTGGCAATCGTCCGCGAAAACGGCGGATTGTTTTCGTGCTTTTTCGACAAAAAGCAAATGCTGCATGTCGGCGGATTGGGCAAGACCGCATAATCTCCTGCAGAAAAAAGGTAAAATGCACGGTCTCCGTCCCCTGCGCGGCGGCGGCGGCTTCGCTCTTGTATTTTACCCGCCCTTACGATATAATAAAAGTATCTGAGCGAAATACAGTACAGCGGCGGACGACACGAAAACGCCGCTTTGAAAGGAAGAAAACATATGAATAAACCGGTTCTGGTCATTATGGCGGCAGGTATGGGCTCGCGCTACGGCGGTCTCAAGCAGATCGACCCCATCGGTCCGAACGGTCAGATCATTCTGGATTACTCGGTCTACGACGCCCACCGCGCAGGCTTCGAGCGCGTGGTGTTCATCATCCGCCCCGAGCTGCACGAGGCGTTCGAGCAGGCCATCGGCGCAAAGGCGCGCCGCTTCATGCAGGTCGACTACGCCTACCAGACGCTCGACCGTCTGCCGGAGGGCCTGAAGGCGCCCGAGGGACGCGAAAAGCCGCTCGGCACCGCGCACGCGGTCTGGTGCGCGAAGGAGCTGACCGAGGGATGCCCGATCGCGGTCATCAACGCGGACGATTTCTACGGCGCGGACGCCTTCCGCAAGATGTACGACTATCTGTCGCAGGCGGAGGACGACGATAGGTTCCGCTACTGCATGGTCGGCTATCAGGTCGAGAACACCCTCACCGAGAACGGCACGGTCTCGCGCGGCGTGTGCACCGAGGACGAGCACGGCCTGCTCGCGCACATCATCGAGAGCGCACTTCCATCCACCGCGACGCGGACGGCGTCATCCGCTATGATGCGGACGGCGACGCGCCGGCCGGCGAGATCGCGCCGGGTACGCCGGTCTCGCTCAATCTCTGGGGCTTCACCCCGTCCTTTCTGCCCTCGCTCGACGAGGGTCTGCGCACGTTCTTCGCGGAAAAGCTGCCGGACAATCCGATGAAGGCGGAGTATTATCTGCCGTTCGCGGTCGACGCGCTCATCAAGGCAGGAAAGGCGACCGCAAAGGTCCTCAAGACCTCCGCGCGCTGGTACGGCGTGACCTACCGCGAGGACAAGCCGGTCATCACGGCGGCGGTTTCGCAGATGACGGCGGACGGCGAGTACCCGGAAGACCTGTAAAAAAGGAGAGCGGCATGGATTTTTTCGACTGAATTTGTCGCGCTGCGCGACCGTCTGCTCGCGGCGCAGGACAAGGCGTTCCGCACGCAGACCAATGTCGAGGTCGCGGGCCGCATGGCGGCGATCTGCTCCTCGTTCACCATCAAGAGCGAGCGCAAGATCCTCGGTCTGATGCCGACGGGCGGCGTCGGCCACGCGCACGAATACCGCCTGCTGTTCGCCGTGCCGAAGCTCGGCGCGGACGAGCTTGCGGACTGGTGGGCGTATGCGGAAAAGGCGTTCGAAACGCTCGTTGAGCCGGATGAAAACCACGATTTCTCCATCGTTTCGGTTATCCTCGCCGCCGGTGAGCTGGAAAAGGACGCCGAAGCGGCTGAAAAAGCTCGCGCACGAGCAGCAGTTCGAGGGCGGAAAGCACGGCTGGGGCTCGGTGCGCATGGCGTGCGTCGACCTCGAGGCGCATAAGCTCTGCGTAAGCCGCATGGGAGACTCGTTGAAAAATATCATGAAAGCTGCGCTTTGAGAGCGGAAAGCTCTTGAAATACAGCGCGAAATATGATATAGTATCATGTACGCAATCTGACGCGGACGCTGTTCCGCGATAAAAGAAAAATGTAATGGAGGAAAAAAACACATGACTACCGCACAGATCGCTCTTTCTGTCATCATGATCATCGCAAGCCTGTTCCTGATCGTTGTCGTTCTGCTTCAGGAGGGCGCGCAGCAGGGCCTCGGCGCCATCGAGGGGGCGGCGCAGACACCTTCTTCGGCAAGGGCAAGGCTTCCGCTTCTGACCGCATTTTTGCTCGTCTGACCTCGATCGTCGGCGTGATCTTCGTCATCGCAGCGATCGTTCTCAACATCGTTCATTAAAATGCCGGCGCAGACCATTCAGCGTCTGCTGCTCTTTCTGTTCGTCGCATTTGCCGCGCTGACTGCCTTCCAGCAGCTGCGCTACGGCATGATCTGCGGCCGCAGTGAGCAGGAGGACCGGCAGGATGACCCCAAGGCGAAGGCCTGCCACGCGCAGGCGATGCTGTACGCTGTGCTCGCGGCGGTCAGCCTGATCGCCAACATCATCGTCGGCGCACTGACGCGCGGATAACACAGAAGAAAAAAAGAGGATGCAGTTTCAAGCTGCATCCTCTTTTTTCAGCTGTCGAAAGGCTCCGTTTTTCTGCCGGAAAAGGCAGTTTGCCGCCCGGAAAGTATACACAGAACAGGGCAGCAGAGTACAGCATGCAGTACAGCAGAACAGAAAAAAAGTCCGCCATTCCCCGAAGAGAACAGCGGACATAGTTTCTGGTTTGTGGATGCTGCGGTCAGATCGAGTTGATGTCGCAGTTTTCGATCTTGATATCGCCCTCAAGGCAGCGCGCAGCGCGGATCCATCGAGGTCAGGCACGGGATGGCGCGCTCGACCGCAGTGCGGCGGATGTGTACCGAACCGAGCTCCGCATGACGGCCCTTGACCGAGGTGGCGATGACGTAGTCGATCTTGCCGGACTCGATCAGGTCGATGATGTTCGGGGACGGCTCGTCTACGTTGCGGATGGCGTTGGTTGCGACCATGTGACGGTTGAGCACGTTCGCGGTGCCGCTCGTTGCGTAAATATCAAAGCCGAGTGCCTCGAAGCGCTCACCGATGCGGATTGCCTCCTGTTTGTCCGAATCACGGACCGGAAATCAGGACAGCGCCCTTCTTCTTCATCTGGAACCCTGCGCCGGTCAGACCCTTGAGCAGCGCCTCGCGGAAGCTCTTGGCAACGCCGAGCACCTCGCCGGTGGACTTCATCTCAGGGCCGAGCTGGGTGTCAAGGTCGCGCAGCTTCTGGAAGGAGAATACCGGGACCTTGACGGCGTAGTGGTCGCTCTCCGGATGCAGGCCGGTGCCGCAGCCCATGTCGCTCAGCTTTTCACCGAACATGCAGCGGGTAGCCAGATCGACCATCGGCACGCCGGTAACCTTGCTGATGTACGGTACGGTTCTGGACGAACGCGGGTTTACCTCGATAACGTAGATCTGATCGTTGTACAGCACGAACTGGATGTTGACCAGACCGAGAACAGCGAGGTTCTTCGCGAGCGCCTCGGTGTACCTCACGAGGGTGTCCCTTGTGCTTCTTCTCGATGTTGATGGACGGGTAGATGGAGATGGAGTCGCCGGAGTGAATACCTGCGCGCTCGATGTGCTCCATGATTCCCGGAATGAGGAAGTCCTCGCCGTCACAGATGGCATCTACCTCGATCTCGCGGCCCATCATGTACTTATCGACCAGAACCGGGTTTTCGACCTTGTTGCGGGTGATAACCTGCATGAACTCGCGGACGTCGGCTTCCTTGTACGCGATTTCCATGCCCTGACCGCCGAGAACGTAGGACGGACGGACGAGGACCGGGTAGCCCAGCTCGTCGGCTGCCTTGACAGCCTCCTCCTCGGTCATAACGGTGTGGCCCGCCGGACGCGGGATACCGCACTTTTCGAGGATAACGTCGAACTTTTCACGGTCCTCAGCGGCGTCGATCGACCATGCCGGCGTGCCGAGGATCGGAACACCGAGCTTCTCGAGGTGCGCCGCGAGGTTGATGGCGGTCTGACCGCCGAACTGTACGATAGCGTAATCCGGCTTCTCGGCCTCGACGACGCCGGTAACGTCCTCCGGTGTCAGCGGCTCGAAGTACAGACGGTCAGCGGTGTCGAAGTCGGTGGAAACGGTCTCCGGGTTGTTGTTGATGATAACGGTCTCGCAGCCGAGCTTCTGCAGCGCCCAGACAGCATGAACCGAGCAGTAGTCGAACTCGATGCCCTGACCGATACGGATCGGACCGGAGCCAAGTACCAGAATCTTCTTCTTGCCGGACGGAGGTGCAACCTCGGTCTCCTCGTCATAGGTGGAGTAGTAGTACGGGGTCTCCGCCTCGAACTCCGCCGCGCAGGTATCTACCATCTTGTAGACCGGCAGACGCTTGACATCGGAAATGTCCTTGCCAGAAAGCTGCTCGATGGTCTTGTCGAGGAAGCCCATCTTCTTGGCGCGGATGTACAGGTCGGAGTCGATCTTCTCGGCGGACGCCAGCTCGTTCTCCATGTCGATGATGTTCTGGAACTTGTGCAGGAAGAATACGTCCATCGTGGTGATCTCGTGGATCTCGTCGATGGTCATGATGCCGCGGCGCAGCGCCTCGCAGATGTGGAACAGACGCTGGTCGTCCGTGCGGGCCACGCCCTTCTTGATCTCGGCATCCGACTGCTGCTGGATGCGCGGCGCGATCATGCTGTCCAGCTTGATCTCACAGCCGCGAACGGCCTTCATCAGCGCGCCCTCGAAGGAGTTGGCGATGGCCATGACCTCGCCGGTGGCCTTCATCTGAGTGCCGAGGGTGTTGTCCGCGTAGACGAACTTGTCGAACGGCCAGCGCGGGAACTTGACAACGCAGTAGTCGAGGGTCGGCTCGAAGCAGGCCTTGGTCTTGCCGGTGACCGCGTTCGAGATCTCGTCCAGACCGTAGCCGACCGCGATCTTTGCCGTTACCTTTGCGATCGGGTAGCCGGTCGCCTTGGAAGCCAGTGCGGAGGAACGGGAAACACGCGGGTTTACCTCGATGACGGCGTACTCAAAGGATTCCGGGTTGAGCGCGTACTGCACGTTGCAGCCGCCCTCGATGCCCAGCTCGGTGATGATGTTGAGCGCGGAGGTGCGGAGCATCTGATACTCCTTGTCGCGCAGGGTCTGGCTCGGCGCGACGACGATGGAATCGCCGGTGTGTACGCCGACCGGGTCAACGTTCTCCATGTTACAGATGGTGATGGCGTTGCCCTTGTGGTCGCGCATTACCTCGTACTCGATTTCCTTCCAGCCTGCGATGCACTTCTCGACAAGGATCTCGTCAACGCGGGAGTACATGATGCCGGAGGCTGCGATTCGCGCAGCTGCTCCCAGGTGTAGGCGATGCCGCCGCCGGTGCCGCCGAGGGTGTACGCCGGACGGATGATGACCGGCAGACCAATCTCACGGGTGAAATCGACCGCGTCCTCGACCGTGTGAACGACCTTGAGGCGATGATCGGCTCGCCGATCTTCTCCATGGTGTCCTTGAACATCTGGCGGTCCTCCGCCTTTGCGATGGTGGTCGGGTTCGCGCCGAGCAGCTTTACGCCCATCTTCTCGAGGAAGCCGTTCTCGCACAGCTCCATGGCGAGGTTCAGACCGGTCTGACCGCCGAGGTTGGGCAGCAGGGAGTCCGGGTGCTCCTTCTTGATGATCTCCTGAACGGCCTCGACCGTCATCGGCTCGATGTAGACCTTGTCAGCCATGGCCTTGTCGGTCATGATGGTCGCCGGGTTGGAGTTTACCAGAACGACCTCCAGACCCTCCTCGCGCAGTGCGCGGCACGCCTGCGTGCCTGCGTAGTCAAACTCGGCCGCCTGACCGATGACGATCGGGCCGGAGCCCAGTACCATTACCTTATGAATATCCTTGCGAAGCGGCATTACTGAGCGCCTCCTTTCGACTTTTTCGATGTTTTCGATGAATTTATCAAACAGATACGAGGTGTCCATCGGGCCGGGGCATACCTCGGGGTGATACTGCACGGTGAATACCGGACGGCCGATGTGCTCGAGGCCCTCGACGGTGCCGTCGTTCAGGTTGACGTAGCGCACGCGGGCGATCTTCGGGTCGACCGACTCGCCGACGACTGCGTAGCCGTGGTTCTGCGAGGTGATGTAGGTGCGGTCCTCATCGATGTCCTTGACCGGATGGTTGACGCCGCGGTGGCCGTACTTCAGCTTGGTGGTCTGGGCATTGATAGCCAGCGCCAGCAGCTGGTGGCCGAGGCAGATGCCGAAGATCGGCATATCGGACTTCAGCAGCTCCTTGAGGTTCGCGACGATCTCGACGTTCTCTGCCGGGTCGCCGGGGCCGTTGGACAGCATCACGCCGTCGTACTTGCCGACTACGTCCTCCGGCTTGGTGTATGCCGGAACAACGGTGACTTCGCAGCCGCGCTTGCACAGCTCGCGCTCGATGTTGTACTTTACGCCGTAGTCGAACAGCGCAATGCGGTACTTGGTCTCACCGTCAGCAGGATAAACGATATTTTCGTCGCAGGTTACGGCCTTAACCGCATCCTTTACAACGTAAGCCTTCATTTCCGCAATGGTCTGCTCATCCGGCTCGAAGCCCTCGGTGTAGATGACGCCGTTCATGACGCCCTCGCCGCGCAGCTTGCGGGTCAGACGGCGGGTGTCGATGCCGGCGAGACCGACGACCTTCTGCGCCTTGAGATACTCGTCGAGCGTTACCTTGCAGCGCCAGTTGGACGGGTATTCGCACATCTCGCGCATGATAAAGCCGGAAACCCAGCTTTTGCGGGACTCGTAATCGTCAAAGTTGATGCCGTAGTTGCCGATGAGCGGATATGTCATGGTAACGACCTGGCCGTAGTAGGACGGGTCGGTCAGAACCTCCTGATAGCCTGCCATGCCGGTGTTGAATACGACCTCACCGATGCTCTGTCCTTCGTAGCCGACTGCGGTGCCCTCGAACAGAGTGCCGTCCGCCAGCAGTAAGTATGCTTTTTTCACTATATCCACACGCTCCTAAATTCTTCGATTGAAACCACGGTTTCAATCGAACGGACATACCGCGCAGAAAGCGCGGATATGCAGAACTGCGCAAAGCTCCGACGAGCGAAACTTTGCTCCCTTGTATAAAAAACCGTGATACATGCTCCTGGTTTTTATGAACAAGGCAAATTTTTTTTATGCGCGCCGATGGCGCGGTTTATAATTATTTGATGGCCGCTACGATGTCGTCGCGCATACGGATGGCTTCTGCGCGGGCAGCTTCCTTTATAGTCCTCGCCGTTATTGCCGGTTTTTTCCATGCACACATGATGCCGCGGGAGGAGTTTACGATAGCACCGAGACCGTCGTCGTTAAACGCATTGGCGATGTCCTTTGCGGTTGCGCCCTGCGCGCCGTAACCCGGTACGAGGAAGTAGCTCTTCGGCAGCAGCTCACGGATGATCTTCTGCTTCTCGGGGTAGGTCGCGCCGACTACGGCACCGACCTGATTGTAGCCGCACGGGGTATCCAGTCCCTCGCCCCACTTCGCGACCATCTCGGCCATGCGGGCGTAGAGCGGCTTGCCCTCCATGTCGCGGTTCTGAAGCTCGCCGGAGGACGGGTTCGAGGTCTTGACCAGCATAAACAGGCTCTTTTCGCGGCTGCGGCACTCTTGAGGAACGGCTCTACACCGTCGGTGCCGAGATAGCCGTTTACGGTAACCGAATCGCAGCCGTACGGTGCGATCTCGGTATCGCCGACGCGGGTCTTGCCGAGGTAAGCCTCTGCGTACGCGGAAGCAGTAGCGCCGATGTCGTTGCGCTTGATATCGCCAATAACGTACATGCCCTTGGCGTGTGCGTAGTCGATGGTCTCCTTGAGCGCCATCGCACCGTAGGAGCCGAGCAGCTCGTAATACGCAGCCTGCGGCTTTACGGCCGGAACAATGTCGCACAGTGCGTCGATCAGGCCACAGTTGAAGGCTACGACGCTCTCCGCGGCTGAGCACGCAGCGTTTCGCCGTGCAGCATCATGTTGCGTCCTGAAATATGCTGCGGGATATACTCAAGTCGAGCGTCCAGGCCGGCGACGGTCGGGTTGCCCTTTTCCTTGATCTTTTCTACTAAGGTTTGGATAGACATTCGGTTCTTCCTTTCTCATAGTGAGTGTATCATGCGGCTGCACGAGACAGCGCGGGGATGCTGTCTCAAAGAATAGCAACGTTATCTTCCTCGTCCACCTCGCGGAGGCGGACGCAGACCCTTTCCTCGTGAGAGGTCGGCAGGTTTTTGCCGATATAATCCGGGCGGATGGGAAGCTCGCGGTGGCCGCGGTCAACCAGCACGGCCAGCTGGATGCGGCTTGCGCGGCCGCAGTAGGAGACCGCCTCGATCGCGGCGCGCACGGTGCGCCCGGTGTAGAGTACGTCGTCCACGAGAACGACGGTCGCGCCCTCGATGCGCGCGTCGGGGGGAGGGCATCGGCGCGTCCTGCCGCGGCATGTCGTCGCGCCACGGCGTCACGTCCAGCTCGATGACCGGAGGAGTCGTGCCTTCGACCTCACCGAGCTTTGCGCGATGCGCTGCGCGAGGTAAATGCCGCGGGTGCGGATGCCGGCGAGCAGGAGATGCTCGGCGCCCTTGTTTTTTTCGATGATCTCGAACGCGATGCGGGTCAGCGCACGGCGGATGCCGTCCGCGTCCATGATCACGGTTTTCTGACCTGCCATGCGACACTTCCTTCGAGAATAAACATGCAGCGAAATGAATAAACTTACGAACCGATATAAGAAAAATGACTTTCCGCACGATAAAAGACGCAGAAAGCCGCACTGAAGTTTACACCTGTCCCCTGTTTCGGCTGACGGCGTATGCACTGTTTTCTGCCTTGTGCGGCTCACGGGCCGCTTCTTAAAGGCGGATTTTTCCAAATCGTACCGTGAACGGAGCCACGGTGTTCTCTATCATTATACTGTATGCGAGCGTTTTTTGTAAACAGTCGATTGCGCAAAATATTCCGGATTTTGCAGGTGGATTTTGTCAGCGCTGACGGAGGAAGAAAGCGGGCGCGGCGGGACATAATAAGGGAGCGGCGCGGAGAGCAGCGCTGAAAAAAGCGAAAAACGGAGGAAGAAGTATGCAGGTATCACCATTTGTATCGGGTGTCGCGACGGGAGCGGTCGCGGGGGCAGTGATGAGCATTGTGGCGGCGAGTGCGATGCTGAACCCGTCGCTGCGGCATTCGGCGCAGCACGCAGCGAACCGGGCGGAACACGCGGTGCACCGTGCGGTGAGCAGGATGGGATAAGCCCGCCCGAGGGCAGGCGTCCCTTTTGCTTTACCGTCGGATGACGGCAGACCTTCCGCCGATACAGCGGCTCGCCGCTGGAGGCGACTTTACGCTCGAGGTGAGCGTGCACAATGGCCGCCTTTGGCGGCACGGGAGAGCCGGTGTTCACCGGCGGCGGGAACAAGGGGATAAGACACCGAATGGTTTCTTATCCCCCTCTTGACTCCCCTCATCTTCCTTGGGACGCGACTCCCTTCGGTCGCGCGTCTAAAAGCGAGGGACCCACAGGGGCGTTTGGTGCTCCAAGGGTCAACGCTTGATCGAAGCGGAGCTTTTCGCAGCGTTCTGCCGATCGCCCTGCACCGGATGGCCGCGCACTGTTATGCGCGGCGCCTTACGCAAAGCGGGAAATTCAGGGCAGTAAAGCGTCCAAAAATCTGCCCGACGCACGGAACCGAGCTCCCCGTACCCCCTGTTTAGCCGCGCGACCGCAGGGAGTCGGCTCAAAGGAAGGTCATAAGAGGGACAGGAAACCACGTTTGGTGTCCTGTCCCCTTTTTGCCCCCTCCGCCGTGGGCACGGCGTTCCGCCGCCGAAGGCGGCAATGCTCACGCCCTCCGAGGGCGTAATCTCGCCTCCAGCGGCGCGCCGCCGGATCGGCGGAACCGCCTGCCGTCAGCAGACGGTTAAGAGAAAAAAGACCTCTGCTGAGGGCATAAGAAAAAAGGCTCCCTTTTTGTCAAAGAGAGCCTTCTTTTTCTTGTTTTACATCAGCGTACGCTGCGGATTTTCGGAATTACCTCAACCTTTACGTAAACGCCGCCGTTACGGCAGGACTCGGTAGCAGCCTTAGCCATGAGAACCGGACGCAGGCCGTCGATAGCGCCGACAGCAACCGTCTTATCGTTGTTGATTGCATCAACGAAGGAGATAACCTGGTTGATGAATGCCTGGTTGTAACGCTCGAGGAAGAACCACAGCGGCTTCTCGGACTTCGCGCCGTCTACGGTCATAACGGTGGTGGTGTTGACCAGATCGTTAGCGTCGGAAGCCATGCCCTTGGAGCCGAAAGCCTCTACGCGCTGATCGTAGCCGTAAACTGCCTGACGGGAGTTGTTGATGACAGCGATGCAGCCGTTAGCCATCTTCATGGTAACAACAGCGGTGTCAACGTCCGGAATACCGGACTCTTCCTGCAGGTTCGGGTTAACGAGGCAGGAACCAACAGCGGAGATCTCAACAGCCTCGGAACCGGTTACGTAGCGAACCATATCGAAGTCGTGGATCATCATATCGTAGAAGATACCGCCGGAAACTGCAACGTAGGAAGCCGGAGGCGGCTCCGGGTCACGGGAGGAAACGATAACGATGTGCGGATCGCCGATCGTGCCGTCCTTGACTGCGTCTGCAACTGCCTTGTGGTTGTGGTCGAAACGGCGGTTGAAGCCTACCTGGAACTTAACGCCCTTCTCCTCAACGAGTGCGAGCAGCTTCTTGATCTTGTCGATATCATAGTCGATCGGCTTCTCGCAGAATACGTGCTTGCCAGCCTGAACTGCTGCCATGGATACATCGCAGTGGGTGTCGGTGGAGGAGCAAACGAATACTACGTCTACTTCCGGGTTGTTGATAACGTCCATGAAGTCGGTGGAAACGTTGGTGATCTTGCGCTCAGCCAGCCACTCGCGTGCGCCGGACTTATCGAGCATCGGATCTGCTGCTGCGACTACCTGTACGCCCGGTACGGAGTTGATCAGGTTGTTGATGTGCAGCTTGCCGATTCGGCCGCAGCCTACAACGCCAATTTTCAAAATGCCCATTGGAATTCTCTCCTTTTCAGTAGGTCGAGACTCCGGATGGTCAGTCTGCACAGCGCAGACCGCATTCCGCACTCCCTTGGATAACTTTATTATATCCCACTTGCCATCGTGCTTCAAGTGGGGATTTCATTTTTAGCGTACCGCCCAATTTTAGGGCATGTCCATTTGGTGAAAAGTACAGGAAATCACGGGCAAAAACGTGCAAAAAGCCGTGCGTTGTGCAAAATAAAAAATGCACAACCGAATGCGACAAATTCGCGCGCAGTGTCTAAAAATGCACAGAATTGCTTGTGAAGCTTTGTTTGGTATGATAGAATAAACCGTGCAAACGTGAACTAAAAATGGCAAAAATTTACCGTGATTTCATGCTGTGAACGAAAAAATGGAGAGAGTAAAAGGGAGATTCCTGCTATGAAGGTAACTGCACAGTGGATCGCGGATCAGTGCGGCGTATCGCGCGGAACGGTGGACCGCGTGGTAAACGGCCGTCCGAACGTCTCGCCCGAGGTGCGCGAGCGCATTCAGAAGCTGATCAGCGAATACGGCTACAAAACGCCGTCGCAGCGGCAGGCCGCCCGTGCGGGACACGGCGCGTTCCGCATCGGCGTAATCCTGCCGAGCTGGGATGCGTTTTCATCCGCCGCATGCGCGACGGCATCCGCACCGCGGTGCACAACCGCGGCCTGAACGACGTGACCGTGCTGGTCGAGGAGCTGAAGAACCGTTCTCCGCGCTCGTACTTCGAGGCGATCGGCCGCATGGAGGAGCGCGGCATCGACGGCCTGATCGTCACCGCGCCCGACACGCTCGTCATGCGCGAGGAGATCGACCGTCTGGTCGCCTCCGGCGTGCCGGTCGTGACCTGCGACTCGGACGTCTGCCAGAGCCGCCGACTGTATCACATCGGTCAGGATATGGTAAAGTCGGGCCGCGTCGCGGTGGGACTGATCGCGCCCCTATGCGGAGGGCGGCGAGATCCTCGTCGTTACGGGCAACCGCGAGTTTGCGGCGCATGACCTGCGCGTGCGCGGTTTTCTCGACCGGCTGCACGAGCTGCGCGGCGACGATGTGGTCGTGAACGTCATCGAGAGCGTCGAAAAGTACGAGCTGACCTATGACGGCGTGCTGTACTACGCGAAGGGTCATCCGCGTCTGCGCGGCATCTACATGGCGAACGAGTCCGTGCGCGGCTGCATGGACGCGCTCGAGCGCGTCAGACCGGCGCGCCGTATCCACGTGGTCTGCCATGACCTGACGCCCTATGCGCGCAAATACCTCGAGGAGGGGGCGGCTGGACTTCATCATCGACCAGGACTTCTCCGCCCAGACCACGCGCGCGATCGAGGTGCTCGCGCACACGCTGCGCACGGGCGAATCGCCGCGCCGGAACATAGAATATATCCACACGAGCATCATCACGAGAGAACTGCTTTAAGGCAGCACCGCAATATTGCAAGAGCACGCATGGGGGCGCGCGTTCTCCGCAAGCGAGAGGAGACAAGGTATTTATATGAAACGAAAAGTCATCAGCGCACTGCTCGCCTGCACCTTGCTCGCAGGGTCGGCCGTGCCGGCGCTCGCGGCCGGGGAGACGGCGGCGGGGCAGACGCCTGCCGGCATCGGCGCAGAGGCGCCCGCGCTCAAGGTCCGGCAGATGGGCGTGCTGGCCGTGAAAAAGGCGGTGCAGGAGGATAACAGCACAGTGCGCATCCTGCGCAAGAACGCCTCCGCCATCGAGGACGCGGCGGGCGGCTCGTCGTTCGGTTCGGCGTCGGTCAGTCCCGGCGCGACATACAGCGAGCTGGCGGACACGCTCGAGAAGATCCTGGAGACCGGAACGCTGGACGGGGACACGAAAAAGGCCTATGAGGCGCAGATCACCGCGCTGCGCGGCAATGCGGAGAACATGAACCTGTCGGTGAGCGTATCAGTATCAGAGCGCGCTCGCGATGCTCTCGCAGCTCGACGATCAGGCCTACCAGCTGCGCCGACAGGCGGACAGCATCGCCAATCAGATGGCGATGGCGGCGCAGAACCTGCTGTATACGATGGAAACGCTGGACTGCCAGATGGAGAGCCTGAAAAACGGCATCGCGACCCCTCGACCGCAATCTCGCGGTGATGAAGGTGCAGCGCAGCCGCGGCATGATCGGTCAGCTCCAGCTCAACACGGTGGAGAACCAGCGCGTGCAGCTGGTCAATTCGCAGCAGACGCTCATCGCCAATATGCGCGAGCAGATCGGTCTGTCGCTGTCGCAGCTGTGCGGACTGGACGCGGATACGCTCGTCGAGCCGTCCACGCTCATCATGCCCTATGAGGGCGAGCTTGACCGGATCAACGCGAAAACCGGCCTCGAGAACGCGAAAAAAAGAACAGCTTTGACATCTGGAGCAGGCGCGTGTCGCTGCGTGCGGCGCAGAACGTCTATGACAAGAACATTTCCGGCACGGCCGAGGCCGTGAAGGCGGCGGAGGACCAGCTTGCGGTGACGCAGGAATCGGTCGAAACGGCCTACGCCACGGTCATTCAGAACATGAAGGACAGCCCGTGTCGCTCACGGCGGCGCAGAACGCGCTGACGCAGGCGCAGGACGATCTCCGTCTGGCTTCCGTCAAGTATAAGCTCGGCACGATGAGTAGGCTCAGCTACCAGTCCGCTGAGGACGCGGTAAAGACCGCCGAGATCAACGTCAGACTCGCAGAGCTGACCGTTGCGCAGAACTACACGGCGTGCCAGTGGGCCGAGCAGGGCGTGCTGACGCTCCCGACTGGTGTTTAACATTTGATAATAAATCCCATTTCGCTATTAAGAAAGGTTGATACATATATGAAGAGAGCAGCTGCCGCAGGACTTTGCGCGGCTCTGCTGTGCGGCATGCGCCCCGGCCTACGCGGCGGACACCGCAGCCGCACAGACCGCCGCCGCGGCGCAGACCGCCGTGCAGACATCGGTCAGGCTGACGTTCGATACGCTCGAAAAGACCGTGCGCGAGGGAAACGTTTCCATCCGCTCGTATCAGCAGACGGTGGAGAGCGCGGAAAAAGACCGACGTTTCCGACCAGTACATCAACAAGTATTTCAATCTGTCGCAGCAGATCGACGCCTACGACAGGCAGATCAGGGGAGCTGAAGAAGTCGCGAGACGGCATCACGGATACGGTGCTGCTCGACTCGATCAACGCGCAGATCGGGCTGCTGCAGGCGCAGCGCGAGAGCCTGTACCAGCAGTATAACGATCTCGACGACGACGCGGACGACGCGAAGGACGAGCAGAAGAACACGGTCAACTCGACGCGCCGTCAGATGCAGAACAACGCGGACACCATCTGCATGTCGGCCGAGAATAACTACATTTCGCTCGCGTCCATGCAGTATTCGCTCGCACAGACCGAGCGCAGCCTGCAGCAGCTCGACCGCACCATCGCGCAGACGAAAAAGCAGGTCGCCCTCGGCATCGCCACAAAGAACACGCTCTCCGGCCTGCAGAGCCAGCGCGAGCTGCTCGCGGCGCAGCAGAAGAGCGCGCAGACCTCGGCGGACAGCCTCAGGAACACGCTCGCCATCCAGTGCGGCTACCCGACCGGTACCGAGATCACCATCGAGGCGCTGCCGGGCGTGACAAATGAGCAGCTCGCCGCCATCGACTACGAAAAGGATCTTGCCGCCGCGCTCGAGAACAGCTATTCCATCTGGTCCGCCAGCGACAGCGTGCGCAAGGCGTCCGACGACTATGAGAACGACGTCACCAACAATCTGCACGCCTATGAGGCGGCGAAGATTCAGCGCGACGCGACCGAGGAGAGCGTAAAGAGCTCGTTCCGCAAGCTGTACAAGACCATGCAGGAGAAGATCACCGCCATGGCTGCCGCGCAGGGCGACCTGACGCAGGCGCAGAAGACCTTCGCGGTCCCCGAGCTCCAGTACAAACGGGGCATGATCTCGCGCATCAAATTCGAAGAGGCGCAGGACACGTACACGACCGCTCAGGAGACGGCGGAAAACGCGCGTACCGACCTGCTGACCGCATACAACAATTACGAGGGGCAAAGCGCGGCGTGATGTCGAGCGCGAACTGAGGAGACAGGCAAATTCTAAGGAGGAGACCGATGAAAAAACGTATTTTAGCGGCGCTGCTCGCAGCATCCATGGCGCTGCGCGGGCTGCGGCAGCCAGACGAGCGACGACGGGGAGGAGCAGACCGCAGCAGGCACCGCCGTTGAGGTGGCCGAGGTGACAAAAAGGGCGCGATGAGCACCGAATACTCGGTCAACGGCAAGGTCGTTGCGGACAACGAGGTGCAGGTGTTCCCGATGCTCGCCGGTCAGGTGCTGACGCTCAGCGTCAGCGAGGGCGACAAGGTCGCGAAGGGGCAGACTCTGCTGAACGTGGACACCTCGTCGGTCACCTCGACCATGTCTCGCTGCGCGAGTCGTACAATGCGACCAAAACCGCGACCGAAAAGGCCATCGAGAACGCGCAGATCGGCGTCGAGCAGGCGCAGCTCGCCGTCGAGAACACGGGGAGGCGCTGCTCGAGGCAGGCGCGGCCGCTGAGCAGGATCTGACCAAGGCCAGCAGGGCCTTGCGCAGGCGCAGGCCGGCGTACAGCAGGCACGCGCACAGCAGGCCGCGTCCCTTGCCCAGATTCAGGCAAGCATGGACCAGATCAACAAGCAGGCGTCCCTCGGCACGGTCACCGCGCCCCTGCGCCGGTACGGTCACGGCGGTGAACGTCGCAGGGCGGCATGGCCTCCTCTGCGCAGCCGGCCGTCGTCATCGCGGAGGACAGCCGCGTGAAGATCAAGGCATCGGTCTCCGAGGACGTCTTTGCGGGCCTCCATGTCGGCGACAGCGCGGGCGTGCAGATCTCCGTCCTGTCCGACGAGGTCAAGAGCGCGAAGATCGTCTCGCCCCGGCAGCGGCCAACCAGCAAACCAATCTCTATGACGTATCGGTCTCGGTTCCGTCCGGCACCGAGCCGGCCATCGGCGCGTTCGCGACCGTCATCTTCTACACCGACCGCCGCGAGAACACGCTCTCCGTTCCGACCGACTGCGTGCTGACCGGCAACGACAACGAGCGCTACCTGTTCACCGTCGACGAGAGCGGCACGACCGCTGCGCGCGTGACCGTTGAGACCGGTCTGGTCGGCAAGACCAACACCGAGATCACCTCCGGCCTGAACGAGGGCGACCGCGTCGTCGTCAAGGGTCAGTCCTACCTGTCCGACGGCTCTGCCGTCCGTGTCGTCACCAGTGACGGCGGGGAGGGTTAAGGCCCGATGAAAGTAGCAGCAACCTTTATCAAGCACAACGTAATGACCATCCTTTGTATCTCATGGTCATTGTGTTCGGCTTTTTTTACAGCTTTTTCGACCCTGCCCCTCGCGCTCATGCCGTCCATGGAAATCCCGGCAGCTGTTGTGTACGCTACTTACCCGGGTGCCGGTCCGGAGGATATCGAGCAGCAGGTAACAAAACAACTCGAAGGTGCGGTAGCGGGTCTGTCCGGTCTGGACACGCCCAGTCCACCTCCTCCGAGAATATGTCCATGGTCATCATTCAGTTCACCGACTCCACCAATCTGAACGATGCGATGACCGACCTGCGCGACAAGGTCAGCCAGGTCAAGAGTCAGCTTCCCGACGACGCCTCCGACCCGACCGTCATGAGCATCGACATCGACTCCATGCCGGTCGTTTCGGTGGCGCTGCGCGGCAACGATCTGGCTTCTCTGCAATCCATCGCAGAGGACGAGATTCAGCCGGCGCTCGAGCGTCTGGACGGCGTAGCATCCGTCGACGTTTCGGGCGGCTACGAGGACGAAGTCGCGGTCAAGACCAACGCCGCGCGCCTCAAGGGCTACAACCTCACCATTACCGTCGGTCGCACAGCAGCTCGGCGCGGACAACATGGCCATCCCGGGCGGCGACCTCGACAACGGTTCGCAGACGCTTGCCGTCCGCACGGACGGCGAGTATTCGTCCATTGAACGACGTCAAGAACGCTCTGATCTCGCTCCCGGCCGGCGGCACGGTCCGTCTGAGCCAGATTGCGGATGTTTCCATGCAGCCGAAGGATCAGCGACGCCATCTCCAAGGTTGACGGCGAGGAGTGTATCATCCTGTCGGTCAACAAGCAGTCCGGCTCGAACACCGTGCAGGTCGCGCCGAGTTGGCGCGGTCGACCGCCTGAACGAGGTCATCGCGGAAAACGATTGCCTTCAGGCAGACGTCGTTATGGACCAGTCCGACTACATCAACCTGACCGTTGACAACGCGGTGTCGAACATCTGGATGGGCGTGCTGTTCGCGGCTATCGTTCTTCTGGTGTTCCTGCGCGACATCGGCGCAACGCTGTCGCTGACCATCGCGATGCCGTGCTGCATCCTGTTTACCTTCCTTATCATGAACGTGCTGCGGCATCACGCTGAACATGATGTCGCTCGGCGGCATTACGCTCGGCGTCGGCATGATCGTCGATAACTCCATCGTAGTCCTTGAGAATATTTTCAGCTACCGCGCGGACGGCTACAGCCGTCTGGGACGCCTGCACGAAGGGCACGGGCGAGGTCATGACCTCGGTCACGGCGTCCACTCTGACCACCATCGCCGTATTCCTGCCGATCGCGCTGTCGGGCGGCATGACCGGTATGATGTTCAAGGAATTCTGTATCACCATCGTCGCGTTGCTGCTCAGCTCGCTCATCATCGCCTGACGCTCGTGCCGCTGCTGTGCTATATACTGCTCGGCGCGTCCAAGGCAGCAGCCGCCTCGGCGGGCTCGGATGAGCTCAAGGCCACCACGATCGTGGAAAAGCCGCTCATGCGCCGCTACCGCAGCAGCCTGAAATTCCTCATCACCCACCGCTGGGCCGGCATCGGCGTTACGCTCGCCATCTGCGTCATCAGCGTCGCCAGCATCGCCGCGGCGGGCATGGAGCTGATTCCGGAAACGGACCAGGGCCAGATTTCGGTGCTCCATCTCCATGCCGAACGGCTCGACCATGGAGGATACCGCGGCCATCCAGGACCGCATCGCGGGCATTGTCATGGATAAGGTGCCGGAGACCGAGCAGATCTACTACTCGACCGGCGACTCGACCTCCATCATGTCCTCCGCCTCCGGCGCGAGCGTCACGGTTTCGCTCGTCGACCTCGACAAGCGCGACCGCTCCGCGCAGGAGATCACCAAACAGCTCCGCCGCGACCTGCGGACATCGCCGGCTGTGAGATCACGGTCTCCGCAAGCGAATCCATGGGCATGTCCACCGACTCGGACATCAGCGTTGAGCTGACGGGCAGCGATTATGACCAGCTGGCCGGCACGGCGAACGACCTCGTGCAGAAAATCGGCCATTCCGGACGCCATCAACGTCGAGTCCTCTGCCGGCGAGCAGACGCCGCGCGTCGCGGTCAAGGTGCGCCGCGAGAACGCCTCGCGCTTCGGTCTGACCCCGGCCGCCATCGGCGGTCTGGTGCGTGGCGAGCTGACCGGCTCGACGGCGACCACGCTGCGCATGAACGGGCGAGGAATACGACGTTACGGTCTCGGGCGACGCGGACGTCGCGACCAGTCTGGACGCGCTGCGCTCGATGCAGCTGCCGACCGCAACGGGCGGCAATGTGCCGCTGAGCTCGGTCGCGGACGTTTATACCGAGCTGAGCCCGCAGTCCATCGTCCGTAAGAACCAGAAGGAGACCGTAACCATCACCGGTGAAAGTGAGTCCGGCGACGCGAACGCCATCACCGAAAAAAGGTAAACGAGGTGCTCGACTCCTACGAGACGCCGGACGGCGTGGAGATCGGCGACGGCGACACCATGGCCTCCCAGATGGCTGAGACCACCGGCTCGCTCATGCTCGCCCTCGCGGTCGCGATCGCGCTCGTCTACTTCATTCTCGCAACCCAGTTCAACTCGTTCGCGCTGCCGATTGCGATCATGCTGATCCTGCCGATCGGCCTGCTCGGCTCGATGATGCTGATCGCGCCGACCGGAAACCACGTTTCCATGGTCGCGCTGCTCGGCGTTATCATTCTGGCCGGTACGGTCGTAAACTCCTCCATCGTCCTCATCGACTACACGCTTCAGCGCCGGGAACGCGGCGAGGATAAGAACACCGCCATCCTGAACGCCTGCCCGCGCCGCGTCCGTCCGGTCCTGATGACCGCGATGACCACCATCCTCGGCCTCGTGCCGATGGTATTCTCGGGCGGCGAAGGCTCGGAGATGATGAAGCCGATGGGCATCGTCATGATGACCGGCATGGTCATCTCGACCATTGCGACCCTGTTCATCACGCCGGTCTACTACTCGCTGACCGACAGCATCGCAGAGCGCCTGAAACAGCTCGTTCACCTGCCGCACCGCAAGGGCGGAAAGGGCGGAAAGGGCGGCGGAAGCGGCGAGAACACGGAGGAAAACCCGGCTTCTGCCGAATAAACCCGCCAGATTACCGTTGCAAAAATCAGTAAAATACTGTATGATAGGTGTATCAACGCCCGAAAGCGGAAACGGCTGCGTCAGCGCAGCCGTTTTTCCGGCCTTTCGGCAGATTTTGAGAGGGGAGACCGCAGTCCATGAAACGATGGCCTGTTGCCGCCGCAGTGCTTGCGGCATGCCTCACCGGCTGTGCCGGGGAAACGACCGCGACCGTCAATCCGCAGACGCAGGCGCTCGAGCGTGCCGAGCAGGCGGGCTTGCTCCGGGAAGAGGAGAAAAGCCGCAGCTGCTCAGCGTGTATGAGGCGCAGAAACTCGCGGGCGAGCAGTTCGACAGCGAAAGCTATGCAGTAGCGCCGTCGCGCGAAACGCTGGAATGCGAGATCGAGGGAGAAACACATTCGTTTGCCGTGTTCGACGTCAGCCGCCGCGCGGACGGCGGCGCGGTCGGACAGGTGGCCGTGGACCGTGTGACGGGCGACCGGTACAGCTATCCCGGCGAGGGCGTTCTGGGGAGTATGACGCCCTTCTCAGCGAGCCGGAGGACACGGAGACCGACTGGGCGGGCTGCTATGCCGCCTCCTCGGGCGCATCGGTCACGCTCGAGCAGACCGGCGAGGGAACGTTCACCTTCACGTTCTCGGACGGCGTGACGGGCACGGCCTCGGCCGACCGCGACAGCGCAGCCTCCGAGGACGGCGAAACGCGCTTCCTGCTGCATGAGGATGTGCTGACCGTGATCGGCAGCGGCGAGACCGGAAACTATACTCTGGTCGAGCAGCCGGAAGAGCAGTAAAAGTACAGAAAGGACACAGACTTATTGTCTGTGTCCTTTTTGTCTCAAAAAAAATTCGTCGGTATTTTTGGCTATTTTATGAAAAATGTCGAATAGCATTGCCATCAGCCGAGGGCGTGTGCTATAATGTTTACAGATAAATTGTTAAGAATTTGTCAAAAAACAGAAAGAGAAAGAGTAGCAGCAAGAGGAGAAAAAAGAGATGAAGAACCAGTTCAGAGAACGATTATCGTTCTGCGCGACCATGATCGAGATGGTGGTCGGCGGCCTTATCCTGATCGGATGCATCATATCGGGCATCGGTCTGATCGGCACGACCGACATCAGCGAGCTGCTCGGTGACGCGCATTACCTGCAGGATCGCATGAGTGATGCGTGCCTGATCCTGATCGGCGCGGAGATGCTCAAGATGATCACGAGCTACACCATCGACTCGGTGGTCGACGTCATGCTGCTCGCGATCGCGCGTCAGATGATCGTCGAGCATACCTCGCCGCAGGAAAACCTGCTGGCGGTGTTGTCGGTCGGCGTGCTGTTCGTCATTCGAAAGTTCCTGTACATCTCCCTGTCTGGATAAGCGGCGCGAGCTGGAACGGAAAAAGAAAGAGGACAAGCAGAAGGGAAGCGCGCCGTCGCCCGCCGCAGAGAACGCGGAAGCGCCTGATGTGGAGCCTCTCCAGAGCGACGAGATGCGCAAGCGCGACGAGTTCCACATTGACGAGGAGTTGGAGGAGCTGGAACGGCTCAAGGCCGCCGTCGAGCGCAAGGCGGAGGAAGAGCTTCGCCACATCGAGCAGATGGAGAAAAACGTTATTCGCTGAAGCTGCCCGCGCGGCTGCTGTATTTACGGCAACACCGCACAATTAAAGCTGCGGCGCTTTGCGGAAATTTTGTGCCCTGACTTTGTTGCGATTTCACGGTAATACATCAAGTATTGCCGCAAAACCGCGCCTCGTCAGTACGCAAAATTTACTCACAAATCGCTCTTGTTCAATTATGCGGTATTGCCTTACGTAAAAACCCCTGCATGGACTGAAAAATGTCATGCAGGGGTTCTTTTATCTTTTAGTTGAAGTAAACGATGTCGTCCTTTGCCTTTTCGGCCGGCTTGACCTCGATGGCATGGAGCACCGGGCCCTCGCCGCGGTACTGCGGCAGGGTTTCGACCGTAATAGACGCGGTGACCGTGACCCAGTCGCGGACGCCGAGCTCTTCGGCCCTGTCATAGCGGCAGAGGAAGCCGAGGAAGGTGACGTCATCCGCGCAGCAGACCATGCCGAAACGGCCGGGCACGAACGAGCCTGCCGGAACATCCTTGCCGCGGTAGACCTGCGCGAGGAAGCGGACGGTCTTGCCGTCGTACTTTTCCGGCTCGCCGGTCGCGTCGATGTACCAGAGGCCGTAGTCCTCCGGCTGGATGTCGATGATATCCGCATCCACGTCAAACGGCAGCGGCATATTGCGGGCGTAGTCCTCGGAATTGCCGTTCACGTCATCCAGATAGATTGCCGCACGCGGATTCATCGCCTTGATGTTCTTCTTGTACAGCATCTCCTTGAGCGCGTCCGTGCAGCGGTTGAAAACGACCATGTCGGCAGTGGTGATATGCTCGAACATCATCGGGCCGATGTTGTTGGAATACAGCTCAAACGTGGTCGCATCGACCGTGGTGACGATCTGGTACAGCTCCCAGCGCGCCGGGAACGCCTGCATCAGCGACTCGAGCTTCCACATACCGTTGTACTCGACGATGATGCGGTCAGGGGTTGTACTTCTGCTCGATGCGCTTGAGGATGTTCGGGGGTCAGACGGTCCTCGGACTCGATCGGCACAAGCGCGGTGCCGTAGTGCAGCAGCCACTTTTCTCGTCGTATTCCTCGATGCCTTCTTCGCACAGCAGCAGCGCGGTCACTTCGTTTTCGGTGAAGTTCGGGTCCGCAAGGATCTCCTGGATGAACTTGGTCTTGCCGCTCTCCAGAAAGCCGGTAAAGACGTATACCGGAATGGGTTCGTTAGCCATATCTGGTTACCTCACTTTTCGTTTACGCCGAACAGAGCAGCGATGCGCTCCTCATCCAGCTCGGAACCGATGACGCACAGACGGCCGGTGTAGTCGGCGGAGCCGCGGCGGATCTCGGGTGCGCCCGGAACATAGTCAAAGTGCAGCCACTCGCCGCCGTCCGCGCAGGGAACGATGCCCTTTGCGCGCAGAACCGTGCCGAGCGTAACATCGCCGAGCGCGGTGAGCGCGGCATTGAGCTCTGCCTCGGTGTACTTGTGAGTCGTTTCCTTGCCCCAGGAGGTGAATACCTCGTCGGCGTCATGGTCGTGGTCGTGACCGCAGCAGCAGTGACCGTCGTGGTCGTGATGATGGTGCTCATGCTCATGCTCGTGGTCATGGTGATGCTCATGCTCGTGATCATGGTCATGGCAGCCGCAGGTGCAGTCCTCGCCGTGCTCATGATGATGGTCATGCTCGTGATCGTCATGGTCATGCTCGTGATGATGCTCATGCTCCTCGTGGTCATGGTCGTGCTCATCATGGTCATGGTGATGGTGATGATGCTCGTGATGCGGCTCGTGGGCGATTTCGTCCAGCACCTCGGCAACCAGATCGCGGCTGCCCTCCATGGTTGCGAGCAGCTGCTCGCCGGTCAGGTCCTTCCACGGGGTGGTGACGATGCGGGCGTGCTCGTTCAGGCCGCGCAGCATGGCGACGGTCTCGTCGAGACGCTTTTCCGGGCACTCAGCGGTGCGCGAGAGCAGGATAGCGCGCCTGCATGTGCGACCTGATTCTCGAAGAACTCGCCGAAGTTCTTGAGGTACATCTTGGCCTTGAGCGCATCAACAACCGTGACGAAGCTGTTGAGCTGTACATCCAGATGGGCGTTCTGCACGGCCGAGATAACGTCCGACAGCTTGCCGACGCCGGAAGGCTCGATCAGGATACGGTCCGGATGGTACTGGTGGACGACGTCGTGCAGCGCCTTGCCGAAGTCGCCAACCAGCGAGCAGCAGATGCAGCCTGCGTTCATCTCGTTTACAACAATGCCGGCATCCTTGAGGAAGCCGCCGTCAATGCCGATCTCACCGAATTCATTCTCGATCAGAACAACCTGTTCGCCCTTGAGCGCGTCCGCGAGCAGACGCTTGATGAGGGTCGTCTTGCCGGCACCCAGAAAACCGGAAATAATATCAATTTTAGTCATGTTTGTCGCTCCATTTCATTAGTTGCTTTTCGCTTGATAGATATTATACCACATTTATCGCAAAAAGAAAAGTTTTTTAGTTAGCAAAGGCTAATTTTGTATAAGCGGAAAGCCGCGCGGACATACTGCGGATAAAAGGAGGAAAAGACCATGAAACATTATGAACCGAAACATATCGCCGCGCTGTCCGACCGCGGATTTTACACGATCCTGACCGTGTGCGGACTGATCATCGCGGCGAGCGCGTGGGTGCTCTGGATGCACGCCGGGTCGAGTGCAGAAACTGCCGTTCCCGAGACGGGGCGCGCCGGTCATCACGCCGGCGGAGGATGTTCCCGACCTGACCGTGCAGGATATTCCCGTGACGGCGGAGGAGCCGGAGAGCGGGGAAGAAACGCCTGCCGAGGCCGAAGAGCCTGTTTCCGTGCCGGGCCGACACCGGCGGTCACGGTTTCCGCGCCGGTGTATACCCGGCCGACAGCCGGTGCGGTGCTGACGCCGTTTTCGGGCGATATGCTGCTGTTCCAGCCGACGCTCGGAGACTGGCGCGTGCACAGCGGCACGGATTTCGCCTGCAGGCAGGGGAGAACGTTTCGGCGCTGACAGACGGCACGGTGCAGGCTGTTTTTGAGGACGGACTGTACGGAACGTGCGTCACGCTCGCGCATGCAGGCGACCTCAGGACCACGTACCGCGGTCTGAGCGAGGTGCGCGTGCGCGAGGGGCAGGCGGTCTCGTCGGGAGGGAGGCGCTGGGCGTGTGCGCGGCGGGCATTCCGGCGGAGGAAGCGATCGGCACGCATGTGCATGTGGAGGCATCGGGGGGATGCGGCAGTCGACGTGATGGAGCTTCTCGGCGAGGAGGAATAAGCGCCCCACGGGGATGCCGCCGCCCGGCGGCGAGGCAAAGGGGCAGGGACACCAAGGTTTCCCTGCCCCTCTGACTCCCGACCTTTCCTTAGGACGCGACTCCCTTCGGTCGCGCGTCTAAAAGCGAGGGGCCCACAGATACGTTTGGTGCCCCAAGGGTACACCCTTGATCGAAGCGGAGCGTTTCGCAGCGTTCTGCCGTCGCCCTGCACCGGATGGCCGCGCACTGTTATGCGCGGCGGATCACGCAAGGAAAATTCAGGGCATAACAGCGTCCCCAAATCTGCCCGACGCACGGAACCGAGCCCCGTACCCACGTTTAGCCGCGCGACCGCAGGAGTCGCGGCGCAAAAGGGTTTGGGGAGTCAGAGGGGGCAAGGGAACCATACGGTGCCCTTGCCCCCTTTTGTCTCCGCCGCCAGACGGCGGCATTCTCGCCGGTGAACACCGGCTCTCCCGGCCGCCGAAGGCGGCCCTCTTCGCGCCCTCGGACAGGGCGTTTTCGCCTCCAGCGGCGCACCGCTGTATCGGCGGAAAAATTTCGCGTCTGCCCTTCGTAAGGGGCTTATTCTAAGATTGAGCTTGTGCGTCAGAATATATCTGGTTCCGGCAAAGCAGACCGCCGCTGCGGTGGCGCTCACCAGACACAGGATCAGCACCACGAAATGCACGGCGCCGGAGCCCATCGACGCCCAGAACTGGCCGATCGAACGCGCCATGGACTCGCTGACGGCGTTGCCGCCGGCCATCAGCACAAGCATGCCGATGATCTGCACCGCAGTCGAGAGCACAAAGTACCACGAACGCCATGAGCAGACGGTGCTTTTTCGCGAGGTGGCCGAGCGCGATGCACAGATAAATGAACAGCACGGCCGCAAAGGCGCACAGCACAAGCCACAGCAGACCCTCGAGTACATAGGGGACTGCGGCTGGGTCAAAGAAAGAAAATGTCGCAGGATTTATGCCGTGCGATAACAGGAGGATGCTCAGAAACGCTACAAGGCAGCTCAGAAAGCACATCGCAACGGCAATGATCGCCTTGCTGAAAATGTGCTGCGTGACCGAAACCGGCAGGGTGAACATCAGATAACCCTCGCCGCCGAGCAGGCTCTTGTAGAACCGCTGCACGAGGATGACAGCTGTCGCGACAAATACCGCCGCGAAGATCACGACATAGAGCATGCTCATGATAGCCGCCGGAATGCCGAACAGCAGCTCCGGAACCGCTTCCGAATACAGCAGGCGGTTGATGAACGCAACGAGCATGCTCGCGGCGTAGAGCGGCAGACAGATGCGTGCGCACGCCTTCCACTCGTATTTGAGTAACTTTAACATGAAAATACCTCCCGGAACAGCATATCAACGGATTTTCCGTGCTCCTCGCGGATCGTGTCCACGCTTTCATGCAGGACCATTTCGCCATCCTTGAGAAAAAACGACCTCGTCGAGCACGCGCTCAATGTCCGCAATCAAATGGGTCGAGAGCAGAACCGAGGCGTCCTCGCTGTAATTGGCGAGAATGGTGTTCAGAATATAGTCGCGCGCGGCAGGGTCTACGCCTGCAATCGGCTCGTCGAGCACATAGAGCTGCGCCCCTGCGGCTCATGGTCAGAATAAGCTGAACCTTTTTCCTTCGTGCCCTTGCTGAGCGTTTTCAGACGGTCGAGCGGGGAAATGCGCAGCGTTTTGAACATTTCGATTGCCTTGACGCGGTCGAAATCTCGGTAGAAATCCGAGAAAAAGTCGATGACGTCCATGACCTTCATCCAGTCGCTCAGATAGGCGCGGTCGGGCAGGTAGCTGACGATGCTGTGCGTGTAGCGTCCCGGCTGTGCGCCGTCCACGGTGATCATGCCCGAGGTCGGCTGAAGCAGACCGTTGAGCAGTTTGATGGTGGTCGTTTTGCCCGAGCCGTTCGGGCCGAGCAGGCCGATGAACCGGCCGCGCTCCAGGTTCAGATCGAGATTTTTCAGTGCAGTAAAGCTGCCGTAGTTTTTTGTCAGGCCGCTGCATACGACCAGAGGCTTGTTCTGTTCCATAAAAGATCATTCCCCTTTCCCGTGCCGCTTTTCGAGAAGCGACAGGATTTCCTGTTCGGTAAAGCCGAGCTGGCTCATGCCGGCGAGAAAACTCCGAAATCCGTTCGTCCGCAATTTGTTCGCGAATCTGTGCGATCATACTCCTATCCTCCGTTACATATCGTCCGCTTGTGCGGTTGCTGTGCATCAAACCCTCACGCTCGAGATCCGCAAAGGGCGCGCTGCATGGTGTTGGGGTTGACCCCTGCCTGTGCAGCAAGCTCACGCACCGGCGGCACCTTATCACCCGCGTTCAGCTGGCCGCTGACGATCTGTTCGGTCAGCTTTTCCATGATCTGCTGGTAGATCGGGCGATCCCCACGAAGCTGCCACTGCATAGCCTCAGTCCTTTCTTGTTATGTTGTACTATGATAATAATACAATGACACAAACCTGTCAAGAGGGAAAATAAAAAGATTTTCCTCTCGGCAGAGGGGAGCCTTGCCGCTGAAGGCGAGAGAGGCCCTCCCGGGCAGGGGGTTATTCGCCATGACATGGCGTGGGGATTGCCGCCGCCCGGCGGCGGGGGGGCAAGAGGGGATAAGACACCAAATGGTTTCTTATCCCCCTCTTAACTCCCCCCTCATCTTCCTTAGGACGCGACTCCCTTCGGTCGCGCGTCTAAATGCGAGGGGCCCACAGGGGCGTTTGCTGCCCAAGGGCACACCCTTGATCGAAGCGGAGCTTTTCGCAGGACAAGGCGAACGCTCTGCACCGTCTGGCCGCGCACTGTTATGCGCGGCGCCTTACGCAAGGAAAATTCAGGGCATAACAGCGTCCCGAAATCTGCCCGACGCACGGAACCGAGCCCCCGTAACCCCAGTTTAGCCGAGCATCTTCGATGCGACGGCTCAAAAGGAAGGTGGGGAGTCAAGAGGGGACAGGAAACCATACTTGGTGTCCTGTCCCCTTTGCCCCTGTCGGTGGGCACCGACAATCCCCCCGGCCGCCGCAGGCGGCCAATGTCCACGCTCACTTTGAGCGTAAATCTCGCCTCCAGCGGCGCACCGCTGTATCGGCGGAACCGCTTGCCCTCTGCTGAGGGAAAAAAGAGGGGGTCGCCGCCCTGCGGCGAAATATCTTGCACTGCGCAGCAGGATTTGATATGATGAAGATACCAGAAAGGGGGCGCATCATATGAAATGCCAGCACTGCGGTATCAACTTCGAAGACGGGGAACGGTTCTGCCCAATCTGCGGCGAGCGCGCCGGCAGCAAAGGCCGCCTCAGCGAGACGGGAAAACCCCTGTTTCCCCATAAAACTTTACGCCCGAGAGCCGAAAAAAAGACCGAACGCGAAAGCGTCCGATCTGCGATAGACCCACAGTATGAAAGCGTGCGCACGACCGCACAGCACAAAACGCATTCGCACGAAGCGCGTCCCATCGGCACGAAGGCCGTTCCTTCCACCATGCCGAAAAAAATCCGGCGGCGCTAAGGGCAGCCGCAAGGCGGGCGCGATTGTCGCGGCGGCCGTTGTTCTGGTCAACTTTATCCCGACGATCATCAGCCTGATCGAGGACAGCACCGCGAATTTCCCGGAGCGGCTCCCGGATTTCGTTTACGATTTTACGGACGGCGACAGCAGCCATGATTATGATAATGCGGATACTTATATTGATCTGAGCATTCTGGTCGGGGAGCAGATCGAACTCCCGCTGAGCGACGGCGCGACGCTCGCGCTTTATTTTGAACCCGGCGAGGACGGCTCGTATACGCTCGGCTATATCGCGCCGGACGGCTCGAAGCAGTATGTTGAGCAGGGCTATTCCAGCTGCTCGGAGGAAAGCGACAGCTGGTATGACGAGGAGAGATTCCCGACCGAGGATTACGAGTTTTATCTGACATGGATGACGAAAAACGAGGAAGCGGCATCGAATACTACGGTTCCGCCTTGGTATGATGCGCGCGGCGAGAGCGACATCTGGCTGTGCATCTACCGCAGCCGCACCGACGGCAGCATCATCCTGCAGGATATGGACCAGCTCGGCCTGTTCGGCGATACGGAGGACATCTATGAACTGAATCCAACAGCTCTGATCTGAACAAAGGAAGAAGGCACGCAGGGCGTGCGCAATCTCCTGCCGCATTTTGCCTTCGGCAAAACAGGCAGGACGGGCGATCCGCAGAGCGCCGCGTAAAATCTCCGTAAAAGTCCAGCTTTGCCGGACTTTTACTCCACTGCCTCGGGACTCGTGTCCCGAGCCGCCCCTGCCGTGCAGGGGCGGGGTTATCGCCCCCGGTTTCTTCGGAACCGGGGCGTATCTAGGAGACAGAGTCCCCTAGAACGCATCTCCGCGGCGCAGCTGCGTCAGATACCGGTAAACGCTCGCCTGCGAGCAGTGCAGCACCTCGGTCACCTCGCGTACTGCGCCCTTCAGACGGAAATAGCCGTGCTTTTCCAGCTCGGAGATGATGTGCAGCCGCTCCTCGGACGTCAGCGCGTCCGCCGTGGTATTCGCCTCGAGCAGCATGCGGCGCACGGCCTCGGCGGCGGTCGGCTCGCCGTCCAGCGCGGCGGATGCCTGCCCGCTGTCCGACGGCCGGTTGAGACCGGCAATCTGAGTCCCTCGATCTCCTGCCAGAAATGGTCCGGATGACACAGATGCAGCACTTCATCGACCAGATCGCGGTAGCGGTTGTCGTCGAAGCGCACGCTCAGCAGACCCTCCGGCTCGTCGTCGCCGTCGGCAAGGATGACCGCCGAGGAGCGCAGCAGGCGTCCGTCTGCGGTCACGCTGTGGCTGTTGACCAGCGGCTCGCGGTCGCCCTGACGGAAACGCTCGAGCATGGAAAGTCCTGCCGCGGCAAGCGGCGTGCCGAGCGGACGGCCGCTGTTCAGTCCGCCGGCGATGAAGATCAGCGGACAGCCTTCGGCCCTGAGGTCGAACAGCGACAGCTCATAATCCTGACCGAGCATCTGCCCGAAGAACTCGATCAGTCTGTCGTATTTTTGCAGCAGTGGATGACGCATCCGGGGACTCCTTGCTTTCAGAAATGTAGACTGGTAATATTATACTTCAAAATACAGATGCTTGTCAAAACGCGGAAACGGTACGGCTGCGTGCGTATAAATGTACAAAACTGCGTAGAAAAATACAGAAAAACAGGGGAAAATGACGAAAAACCGGAAAATCTGACACAAGGAAAAATATGCTGAAAGTCAAAGGGGAAATCAATCTTTTCCTTGACTTGTCGCACAAAAAATACGGGAAAAATGAAAAATGCACAGGAAATTCAAGAGGAAGCAAGGAGAAATTCATGGGAAATAACGTGAATTCGGCAGGAAAAAATCCTGCTGCTCGCAACGGGCGGCACGATCGCCTGCCGCGAGACCGGGCACGGTCTGACGCCCGTGCTCGACGGAGAGGGCTGCTGCGCGAGCTGCCGGAGCTTTCCGGGGTGTGCGGGGTCGAGGTGCTCGACCTGATGCAGCGCGACTCGACCGACATCACAGCGGACGACCGGATGCAGATGGCGCGGGCGGTCTGGGAAAACCGCGGAGCGTATGACGGCTTCGTCATCGCGCACGGCACGGACACGCTCGCGTGCACGGCGGCGCTGCTGCATCATCTCCTGCCGCATATCGACCGGCCGGTCGTCGTGACCGGCTCGATGCTGCCGATGGGCGCGGAGGGCTCGGACGCGCCGGGAAATCTGCTCGATGCGCTGCGCGTGGCGGCGGATGGACGGTGTGGCGTGTATGCCGTGCTGCGCGGCAGCATCCTGCGCGGCACGAACGTCCTCAAGGTGCATTCGACTGCGCTCGATGCGTTCGTTTCGGCCAATGAGCCGCCGGCAGGCCGTGTTGCGGACGGAAGCGTGATCTGGGACGCGCCTGCGCCCGCAGAAGGAACGCCGCGCCTCGTGCAGCGGCTCGAGCCGCATGTGTTCGTGCTGCGGCTCACGCCCGACCTTCCGCCGTCGTTCTTCTCGGTCCTGCACGGCTTTCCGAGCGTCATCATCGAGACGTTCGGCGGCGGCGGCATCCCGGCGCACATGGAACAGGCCGTGCGTGCACTGATAGCGGACGGCACGCGCGTTTTCCCCTTACGACACAGTGTGTCGAGGGCGGCGTCCATCTGCATAAATATGAGGTCGGCCGCCGGGCGGAAGCCATGGGCGCGGTGTCGCTCGGCATGCGGACGGTCGAGGACGCGCTCGCCGCGATCATGTGTGGAGAACTGTAAAAAGCAAGGCGGCGGCAGATGAAAATTCAATGCTTTTGCATGGCAAAGTACAAAATTGTTTGCACGAACGGGAAAAAGGTCTTGCGTTCATGCAGGGTCAACAACCGCCAAAAGCCCATCATATCGCATTTTTTGGCAGAATATATCCCCAAGATAAATTGACATATTTGCAGGAATGGGGTATGATATATTCATATCACTATTTTGAAAATAACCGCTGCGCCGGCTGGGGCGCCTCGGGAACAGAAAGGGGAAGGCCGGATGAACATTCAGCCTGATTTTGTAAAAGAAGAACAGTTGCAGGAACTCAGCGAAAGCTTCCGCCTGCATAACCAGCTCCCGCCTGACCTGTACACCCGTTACCGAATCAAGCGCGGCCTGCGAGACTCGGACGGCACCGGCGTTCTGGTCGGCGCGACCCACCTCGGCAACGTACACGGCTACATCCTCAACGAGGGCGAGCGCGAGCCGATCGAAGGCCGCCTGACCTACCGGGGCTATAACATATATGATCTCATTCACGGTCTCGAGCGCGAGGACCGCTTCGGCTTCGAGGAGATCGGCTATCTGCTCATGTGCGGCGAGCTGCCGACGCGCCGCCAGCTCAAGGAGTTCCAGCACGTCATCGGTCTGGAGCGCGCGCTGCCGGACAACTTCACCGAGGATATGATCATGCGCGCGCCGAGCCGCGACATCATGAACAAGCTCGCCAGCGCGACGCTCGCGCTGTATTCCTACGACAGCAACCCGGACGAGACGACGGTCGAGAACATCATGCGTCAGGGCATCAGCCTGACCGCCAAGTTCCCGGTCATTATCTCGCACGCCTATCAGGCGAAGCGCCGCTACTTTGACGGCGCGTCCATGTTCCTGCACGTGCCGGACCCGGAGCGCTCGACCGCGGAGAACATCCTGCACCTGATCCGCCCGGACGGCAAATACACCGACGACGAGGCTGCTGCTCGACCGCTGCCTTATCCTGCACGCAGAGCACGGCGGCGGCAATAACTCGACCTTTACCGTACGCGTCACCTCCTCCTCCGGCACGGATACCTATTCGGCGATCGCGGCTGCGGTTTCCTCGCTGAAGGGCCCGCGCCACGGCGGTGCAAACCTGCGCGTCGTCAAGCAGTTTGAGGAGATGAAGGAGAACGTCAAGAACTGGAAGGACGAGGGCGAGGTCCGCGACTATCTGTGCCGCATTCTGACGGCGCGGCAGGCGACGGCTCCGGCCTGATCTACGGCATGGGTCACGCTATCTATACCAAGAGCGATCCGCGTGCGGTCGCGCTCAAGCACGCAGCCCGTCCGCTCGCCGAGAAGAAGGGCATGACCGACGAGATGAACCTGATCGAGCTGGTCGAAAAGCTGACCCCCCCGAGGTGTTCGCGGAAAAGAAGGGCAGCGACAAGCCGATGTGCGCGAACGTCGATATGTATTCCGGCTTCGTTTACCGCATGCTCGGCCTGCCCAAGTCGCT
>VOFC01005847.1_pt1 | contig 63933 bp, 76 predicted proteins | sample 5384161 | NCBI WGS metagenome assembly VOFC01 (sample SAMN12384722, study PRJNA508395) | human gut metagenome | isolation source: healthy gut B | host: Homo sapiens
GTGAAACTCAAAGGTGTGAACCGCCACGAAACAAATCCGGAGCGCGGACACGCAGTTACACGCGAGCAAATGGAGAAAGAGGTGATGCTCATGAAACGTGCCAACATAAATCACGTTCGCAATTCGCATTATCCCGACAGCCCTTACTGGTATTACCTGTGCGACAAATACGGAATATATCTCGAGGACGAATGCAACATAGAGTCTCATCTTTATTACTATGGCGATGCTTCGCTTTCGCATGTGGCGGAATTCAAGGCGGCTCACGTGGCACGCGAAATGGCTATGGTTCGCGCCGAAGTCAATCATCCCTCGATAGTTATATGGTCATTGGGCAACGAAGCGGGACCGGGCGATAATTTCAAGGCATGCTACAAGGCTATAAAGGATTTCGATGCTTCGCGTCCCATACAGTATGAGCGCAATAACGAAATTGTAGACATGGGTTCCAATCAATATCCTTCGATAGCTTGGGTAAGGAATGCCGTGAAGGGAGATGCCAAGCTGAAATACCCGTTTCATATTTCCGAATACGGACATTCCATGGGAAATGCCACTGGAAATCTCGTGGATTATTGGAATGCCATTGAATCTACCAATTTCTTTTGCGGCGGAGCCATTTGGGAATGGGTTGATCACGGACTTTACAACTACACTCCCGCAAGGTAAACGCTACATAGCCTATGGCGGTGATTTCGGCGACTATCCCAACGACGGTACTTTCTGTCTTGACGGAGTGATGTTCGCGGATCTTTCTCCAAAACCGCAATATTATGAAGTGAAAAAGGTTTATCAGAATGTTTCTGTGGCAGTAAACAGGGATTTGAGCACAGGAAACGGCAGGATTGAGGTGTTCAACAAGAACTATTTCGAACCTGCGGTTTACGACATAAAAATGGATTCTTGAGGAAGACGGTCACGAAATAGCCGGCGGCACACTTGCCAACATAAAATCCATACCTCCGCGTACCAAATTCCTTGTTCCGCTGCGCTTGGACCATTCTCTGTTGAAAGCCGACAAGGAATATTTCGTGCGTGTGAGATTCATGCTCCCGAACGATATGCCATGGGCAAAGAAAGGCTATGTGCAGGCAGAGGAACAGCTGGAAGTGAAAGCTGCGGAGGGACGCGAGAGCATTGCCAAGGCAGCTGCGGGAGAAACTCCCGAAGTAGTTGAAAGCAAAATAGGAGTAAAAAGTCAGCGGCAATGGTTTCGCGGCAGAATTCGACGATGAAAAGGGCACATTGCGCTCGCTTGTTTACAACGGCAAAGATATAATCGTTCCCGATAACGGTCCGTGTGTGGATGCTTTCCGTGCTCCGCTCGACAATGACAATTGGGCTTGCGGCTCTTGGTATGAAAATGGTTTGAATAACTTGAAGCATCACGCCAAAGACCGACAACTTTATAAACGTAAGGACGGCAGCGTAGTGATTTCCTATTGCGTGGAAGCGCAGGCACCTCATGCGTATAAACGTTTGGGCGGCACTTCGGGGAGAATACGTGTGGAGGACAACGGAAAGCCGTTTGATGAAAACGATTTCAAGTTCAAAGCCATGCAGGTGTGGATTGTTTATCCCGATGGAAGTATAGAACTTGAAAGTTCCGTAAGTTCAAACAAACCGTCTGTGGTTTTGCCACGTCTCGGATATGTGATGTGTGCCGAAAGCGTTGGACAAATATACTTATTACGGTCGTGGTCCTGTGAACAACTATAACGATCGCAAAACAGGACAGTTTATAGGAAGATATGAAAGCACCGTTGATGCGCAATTTGTACAATACGGGAAACCGCAGAGCATGAGTAATAATGAAGATGTGCGTTGGTGTGCGCTCACAGATGCTTCCGGAGCGGGCGTGGTATTCATTGCAAAAAACACAATGAGTACTTCCGCTCTTGCATATTCCGAACAGGCTCTCGACACGGCGGCACATCCCTATCAACTTCCCGAATCGGAGAAAAACTATCTGCATCTTGACTGCGGAGTAACGGGAATAGGTGGAAACAGTTGCGGACAAGGCGGTCCGCTTGCCGAAGATATGGTGAAAGCCACGCCTCATGCGTTCGGATTCATCATTCGTCCCGTGAACGGAGACGCAGACAGTCGTGCCTCAGTGAGCACATCGGGAGAAACGCCGCTGCTTCTGTCGCGTTCGAAAACGGGAGAGCTGTCGATAATTTCCCAAGATTCCGATGCCGTGATATATTACAGCATAAACGGAAAGCGTGTACGTGAATACAAAGACAAAATATCACTTTCGCAAGGAGGAAAAGTAGAAGCGTGGACTGCGTCTGCGCCGCAATTGAAAGCCGTTGAGAATTTTACAAAGATTGACCGAGTGCCCACGGAAGTGGTCTTTGCAAGCAGCGTAGAGGTTGGAGAAGGCGATGCATCGCACATGACCGACAGTAATCCCGATACTTTCTGGCACACAATGTATAGTGTAACCGTGGCAAAGTTTCCGCATTGGGTGGACTTGGATGCCGGCAGCGTAAAGACGATAAAAGGACTTACGTATCTGCCACGTCAGCACAACCGCAACGGACGCATTAAAGATTATAAGGTACAGGTAAGTATTGATGGGAAATCCTGGGGAAAAGTTGTGGCACAGGGCGAGTTTGAAGACACGGAAAAGGAGAAGCAGGTCGTATTTTCTGCTCCGATAAAGGCACGCTATGTCCGTTTAACGGCTCTTTCGGCTTGCGATGGTCAGGATTTTGCAACGGCTGCCGAAATTAGTATTCTTGCCGAATGATTTGTGTGATATGAAATGCTTGTAGTGTTAAAATATGTGTTTTGTATGATTGCGTTAGTGCGTGTTGCAAAAAATAACATACATCAAAACAATATATCGTGTGAAAGAGTTTATCTTTGTACCCAAGTTCAACCAATTTGTAATTTTTATCATGAATAAGAGCATCCTGCTTATTTCACTGCTGGTATTATGCGGTGTGAACTGCGTATCGGCACAAAAACCAAAATATCCTTCGACAGACGCTTCCGGCGCAAAAGGTGTATTATAAAATAGCCAGTGCATATCCCGAGTATTCGCAAATGTGCATTGAGGATAACTCGTTGAGAGCTTCCTCAAACGGTTATAGCTTTTGGGTAAACGAGATTTCCGACAATACAAAACAGGAATGGGAATTCGTAGTTTCCACAGACGGAGAAGAAAATTATTATTTCCGTAATCGCAGTTCGCGTCGTTATATTAGTAGCGCGGGTTCTTGGAAAGATAATTACTATACTCCAAATGCCGCAACGATTCGTACAACAATCAAGCCGTTTACCATTCAGGAATTGGACGACAACCAGATTGTTATTAAATATAATGACGGTAATGGCGATCGTTATCTTTTTTGCTGCCGATTCGGCAGGAGTGCAGCCTGGCTTTAATGTTTACGGACTTGAGAATTCCGTATGGGCTTGGAAAGTTTGCGATGCAACCGGTGTACCTGTTTCGATAAATAAAATACTGAAGGAAACAATGTGAAAGTTAGCGTTGTGAACCGTGTTATAAAGGTTGAAGGCGTTGATGTTTACAGTTTGTATAATGACGAAGGTATTCGTTTGGAAAACGACAGCGTGCTTGAACCCGGAATTTATTTTGTAAGCGCGAAAGGCGTTTCGTATAAAGTCCTTGTGAAATAACGCCGGCTTCTAAAACTATAGGATTATGAAAGCATTCTACAAAATGATTGTTGCCGCTGTTGCGGCAGGTGTGTTTGTCAATGCGTATTCAAAGGTGATTCTTCCTTCGTTTTATGCAGACAATATGGTGCTTCAGCAAAAAGCCTTGATGACTGTAAAAGGTAAGGCTATTCCTAATTCCACGGTAAAGTTCAAAGCTTCTTGGGATAATAAGACAATTCTTGCAAAGCTGATGCGCAGGGCGAGTTTACGATAAAGTTCCGTGTTCCCGCAGCATCTATGAAAGCATATAAACTTAGCTTTTCCGACGGCAACGGCGAGAAAGTTCTTTCGGATGTTTATTCCGGCGAAGTGTGGCTCTGTTCCGGACAATCGAATATGGAAATGCCGGTAAAGGGTTGGGGAATGATTAATGAGAATGACAGAGAAGTGGCAGATGCTGCTAAATATCCAATGATTCGTTTCCTGCAGGTGAGAATGTTTGCTAATAAAAACAAACCTGCGGATGAAACGGAACTTTGGAAAACTTGGGAGGTTTGTTCTCCGCAAAACGTAGAAAAGTTTTCTGCGCTAGCTTATCTTTTCGGCAAAGAACTTTACGACAGACTTCGTGTGCCCATCGGACTTGTTCAGTCTGCTTATGGCGGAGCAAGTGCAGAAGCTTGGATGGGACTTGAAACGCTAAAGACTTTCCCGAAATGAAAGACGAATTGGAGAAATACGGAAAGTATAATTTCGTAAACGATACAATTCAAAAGTATGCGAAACGCGCCGAGCAGCAAATCCCGACTCTTTTGTATAATACAATGTTGTATCCTCTTCATGTTCTTCCAGTGAAAGGCGTAATTTGGTATCAGGGCTGTAATAATGTAGGCAATAGCAATTATACGCAAATCATGAACGGTCTTATTAAGAGCTGGAGAAATCTTTGGGGATACAATTTCCCGTTCTACTATGTGCAGCTTGCAGGCTTCCTAAAACAGGAAACAGTTCAACCTGAATCTAATTGGGCTGCTTTGAGATGGTCTCAATGGAAAACTTTGGAGCTTCGCGCACAGGCATGGCTACTGCAGTGGACATAGGAAACGAAAAAGATATTCACCCGAAGAACAAACAGGAAGTGGCAAGGCGTTTGGCTCTTCTTGCGCTTAATAAAACTTACGGCAAGAAAGATCTTGTTTGTGAAGCTCCGGCTCCTGTGAAATACAGTTTCTCAGAAGGTAAAGCCAAACTCACTTTTAATAATAAGATTCACGTAAGAAACGATTCCGTGGCTTGCGGTTTTATTCTTTGCGATGCCAATAATAAATTTGTGGAAGGCAAAGCCAAACTTGAAAATCCCACAACAATAAGCATTACCGGCGCAGGGCTTGGCAAAATTACTGCTGTGCGTTACGATTGGGCGGACTATCCTATCGGAAATATTTATGGAGATACCAATCTTCCAGTTCTTCCTTTCCGCACGGATGAAATGCCGCTGGTAAATATTGAAAAGAAATAACCTATATATAAGGATAGAATAAATAGTATAAGAGTATAATGAATAAGATAAGATTTATAGCTGCGTTTATTGCTTTTATGGCAATTGCAGCGAAGGCTTCTATAACACTGCCTTCTTATTATGCAAGCGGAATGGTTCTGCAGCAGAAGTCGGTATTCCAATTAAAAGGGAAATCCACTCCTAATGCAAACATGATGTTCAGTGCGTCTTGGGATAAAGTAAAAGTTTATACCAATGCCGATTCAGAAGGAAACTTCTCTTTTAAGGTAACTGTTCCCGAAGCTTCCACAAAGACTTACGCACTTCACATTTATGAGTTGAAGAAGAAAGGCAATAGGGATGTTGTTATAGCCAGTAGGAATATTACTCAAGTATATGCGGGAGAAGTTTGGTTCTGTTCCGGTCAGTCAAACATGCAGATGCCTGTACAAGGTTCCTGGGGATTGATGAACAATTATCAGGAAGAAATTAAGAACGCCAACTATCCAATGATAAAACTCCTTAGTGTTGCAGCTTCCGGCAAGAATAACCATCCTGCAGATGATACTGACCTTTGGTCTAATTGGGTAGCTTGTTCTCCTTCTACCATTCCCGATTTCTCGGCTTTGGCTTATTGCTTCGGACGTGAATTGTACAAGAATCTGAATATCCCAATCGGTTTAATTCAGTGCGCTTACGGCGGTTCTAATGCCGAGGCGTGGGTAAGTCTCGAGACTGCGCGTACAATTCCTGCGTTGAAGACTCAATTGGATAAATGTGCCCAATATGACTTCCACCGTGATTCGGTTAGCAAATACCTTGGCATGAAGAATGAGTTCCAAGTGCCTACGCTTTTATACAATACCATGGTTCACCCGATGATCAATTTTCCTATTCGCGGTGTGATTTGGTATCAGGGAGAAGCCAATGCTTGGGGCAGCAGCTATTACACGGCTCTTATGGACAGTCTTATTTCAAGTTGGCGCAAAGATTGGGGATATAAGTTCCCGTTCTATACTGTTCAGCTTGCAGCCTATCAAACGCCGGCAGAGTTCCAAGAGAATTCCAACTGGGCGGCTTTGCGTTGGGACCAATGGAAAACTTCGCAGCAAATGGATAGTACCGGCATGGCTACTGCAGTAGATGTCGGAAACGCCACCGACATTCATCCCAAGAACAAGCAGGAGGTTGGTCGCCGTCTCGCGTTGATTGCCTTAAAAAATACTTATGGCTTCCATGTCGTGGCTGATGCTCCGAAGCCGGTGAGCTATCGTTTCGAATATAAAAAGGCTTACATAACATTTGACAAGAAAATCCACGTGCGCAATGACTCTGTGCCTGTAGGATTCCGGTTCAAAGATAGATCGTATAAGAGATTCTACGCAGCTACAGCAAAAGTTGTTGGCGACAAAACAATAGAAATTTCTGTTTCACAGCCTTTACGTCCTTCGGCAATTTATTATAATTGGGCGGATTATCCTATAGGAAATATTTACGGTGAAAATAATCTGCCGGTACTTCCTTTCCGCACCGACCAAATGAATCTGATTGATGATTTGGTAGGAATTGATAATGTTCGCACCGATGCCGGCAAGAGCAATAATGTTTATACCACCGACGGAGTACTTATAAAGAGCGATGCGGGGGAACAAGATATGGAGAATCTCCCTAAAGGCATTTACGTTATAGGCAACAAGAAGAAACTCGTCAAATAAATGTTAGGCATGAAAGCAAATGCAAGACTACTTGTTTGTGCGCTTGCCGCAATACTATGTTGCGGCGGTGTGCAGGCACAGAACAAAAAATATATCTGGCGTCTTCTTCAAACCGCTATCCTAACGAACGTCCCATTTGGAGCGAAAAACAGGCGCAGGAATGGTTCGACAAACACAGTCCGATAAAAGGTATTAACCACCCCGAGCCTCCTTGTGATGCCGTTTCCCAAGACGAAGCTTTGCAACGCGCTGCACAGATAGGCTATAACTCTGTACGTTGGTGGCCTAATAGTTGGGATTATATAAACAGTGTGGACAATTATGCCACTATTGCCGCAAAGCATGGCATTAACTGCGCTCCTGTCTTCAGTTTTACCCACGTTCCTACGAGTGCCAGCGATTCTACCAGCATGGAAAAGAAAGTCAGGGAAATTATACGTTATTTCCGTGGCGACGAACGTATTATCATGTGGGATATATGGAACGAACCGGTAATGTCGGGCGAGGATTGTCGCGACCAGATGAAATGGATTCGCATAATAGCCCAATGGTGCAGGGAAGAAGGTTGTACTCAGGCAATAACTTCTTCAATTCTGTGGGACCCGGAGATTTCTGCTGCCAAAGAGAATGCTTATACCGGTGTACGTCGCGAAGCCGAGAAGGAAATGGACCTTCACAATTTTCACGATTATGTGATGCAGGAGAGCCATAGTGCCAACATCACCTACGTCATGAATCGTTTTAAGAAAATAGATAATCGTCCTCTTGTTTGTACGGAGTGTCTCACCCGTCCCGATGGTTCCGGCATGGCTATAACCCTGTCCGAATTCTCCAAACACAAGATTGGTTTCTATACATGGGGACTTTATGCAAGCGATCCCAACTGGGAAATAAGATGGGGGCGTTCTGCTTATTACGCTTACGAACCCATGTTCCACAACATCCTGTATGCAGGAGGCGATCCTGTAAACGAGCAGGAACTTGAATGTGTCAAGAATTTCCGTTTCCAAGAAGGTAGCGAGAGCATCTATCCCGGCAAGGAAATCACCGAACGTTGGACAAAACGTCGTGCATGGAAGTGGATGAACGATACTCCTTTGAAAGGCATAAAACTCAATTCTCTTGACGAAGCCGCCGAATGGTTGAATCAACATGCCTCCGACGGTGTTTACAATACCATGACGGTGAACCTAAGCTACAAACAATACAATCAGACAGGCATTACCGCTTATGGTGAAAAGCTTGGTGCATTGGCTGCAAAGGCTAACAACGCCGGCATAAAGCTCATACCCGTATTCTTTAAGAGTGGCGAGCTTGCTTCGTCAAAGCAATATATGGCGCAATACATAAGCAATATAATGGGCAAGTTCTATAATGACCGTCGTTTCGAAGGTTGGTGTTTGTTTGACCAGACTTCTACCGACGAACCCTCGGATTATAAGAATGTTTTCCAGTATATATTCAGCTATGTGCGCTATGTGTTCCCCAACCAGCCTATGTTTGCCGCTCCCATGCTTGATGCTTCGCAACAGGCCGATTCCACAGCTGCCGATTTCAACAATTACATGTGGCAGTTGAGTGATGTTGTGGCTTTCAACACGCCTGATGGTGCGGAAGTCTCTTCGTCGCAGCTCGAAAACCTGTTCACAGCATACGAAAGACCACTTTTTTCATGAACACCCGTAAACTGCAGGACGGTTTTGCACCTCTTCATGTTAATTGGGTGGCTGCGGAACAACTTGATGCAAACGAGGTGAAAAACTTCAAGAACACTCCGCTCTACATAGTAAAAAGACGGCGACACCAACAAGATGCCGTCGTGGAAAGCCTGGGCTATGGTTAACAACGAACCTGTTAAGGGATTGTCATACAGTTCTGCCGATGCTGCTCTTTGCGGGTATTTCCGCACAGGGTCCTAAGGGCATCTACAACAGTGTTCAGGTTCGTTTCGATTTCAGAAACTATTCGTCCGACCGCGCAGCCTTTATTGAAAAAATCAATGCAGTTCTAGATTCTGCCGCCAAATACGGCATGACGGTGCTTCCCAGTCTCCTCGATGACCGCTATGCCACACGCAATGCCACTACTCTCGGCAACTATGTGGCTGATGTCATCAAGACCTACAATAATGATTCGCGCATTAAGGCATGGGAAATATACAATCGTCCCTCTACGTCGTCGCAGGCTACGAATGCCAAGATGCTCAACCTCATTCCGCAGCTGTTCACTGCCGCAAGAAACGTTTCTCCGCAGCGTCCGGTGTTTGTAACTCCCCTATGTGCAGACCACCAAATTTGCTGCCGATTTCGACTACATAGGCGAATTGGTACATGGACACCGTAACGGATGGAACAAACTCACTCACGGATACGGCAGTGTTAATCTTACGTATCTTTGCTGGAAACTGAGCGACATCGTGTCCTATAATTCTTCGCAGGATTCGCCCGAACTCGGTTGGCTTAACAGTGTTGCCTATCGTTTTGGTCGTCCTGTTATTTGTTCGAAGTGGGAAAACAAATCCTCTTCCACAATCGATGAAACACTTGCGGTGTTTAACGATTGCCATGTCATGTGGTATGTGGACGGGAGTCTTGACGATGCAAAAGTCAAGAGTTTCAAGTATCGTACAATAATCACAGAATACTAATTTGTGTTCTCGTAAAAAAGCTACGCCGCATTTGCGGCGTGGCTTTTTTGTTTTTATGTTTGTCGATAGGCTTAGCCGCTTGCGCTAACGTATTTTCTTGCACATCCAAGAGCATGCCCTCCGAAACGTTTTTTCTTGCAATAGGGCATAGACCCTATATATCCGCCGCCGTCCGGGATTGTTGTCATCTCACTCGTACACGTGTTCCGAACGCCTGCCTTGCCTAAGCATTTAGCATACCGTTTTTAGCATCGTTTTCATGCCATTTTTCCCCCGTTAAAGTATGCAGGAAAAAACACATGGCTTATCGTGAAAAATACAAGGCACTTATTTTAAAATAAGTGCCTTGTATTTTAAAATATGTGCCTTATATTTTTTGCTTTTATAAGTGTACGAAATACAATGACTTACAAAACGGAGAAAATAAGGTGTGGAACAGGGGTGTTGGGGCACAAAAATACGGCTGCCTCCGCATTGGGGAGCAGCCGTATGAAGTTTGCTTGTTCCTTATATGGATTAGAACAGTTTCGATGGATATACGCCTTCGTCGATGAGCTTTTGGATTTTGTCCACAGTGCCCTGGCGATCCTCGGGATAGGTTACGCCGAACCATTTGCTTGCTGTGTCGAGCACTTCAACGGTTGCGGTGTTTTCCTTTTTTGATGAGTTTGTCAACCATCAAGGGGATGAAGAATTCGCTCTTGAGGTTCTCCATGTTCTTGGGGTCAGAGAGGAAGGTCTTGAAATAGTCTTTGCTATATTCAAAGTAGTCGGGTGTGAATCCCCAGAAATTCATGCTTACCGGCGTTTTATCATCAATTGTTACCCATTTCTCGTTTTCGTCGAGATATTGTACGTCGCCGTTGTGGCGTTCTATCTTGGTGCGCTCCACAACATCGGTCAGAAGATTTTCGGAATTGGTTGCGCACACACCACGTGATACGGTGCCGCTCTCACTAAGGGTGTTGCCTACGCGGAAGCCTACCATGGCATATTTGTTCTTGGAACCTTCGGGAAGATTTGAGAGGAATTTGCCCATAACCTCGAACGAATCGCGACCGTAAAAGTCATCGCAGTTAACAATACCGAACGGTTCGTTAATTACGCTCTCTCCCATCATCAAAGCGTGGTTCGTGCCCCAAGGTTTTGTTCTTCCTTCGGGAACGGTGAAGCCTTCGGGCAGTGCGTCGAGAGACTGGAACACCAGTTCGCAGGGAATATGACCTTCGTACTTTGAAATGATTTTCTTGCGGAAGTCTTCCTCGAAATCTTTACGTATTACGAATACCAATTTGCCAAATCCGGCGTGAATGGCATCATAGATAGAATAGTCCATGATGGTTTCGCCATTCGGACCCAGCCCGTCCAATTGTTTCAAACCGCCATAACGGCTGCCCATACCGGCAGCAAGCAGAAATAATGTAGGTTTCATATCTCTATTATTTATATTGTATATAAACTGTATGTGTTGTCTGTGTCGGAGTGCGGTGAAAACATCCGCATCTGTCTAACAAACTGTAAAATTACTCTTTTTTCAGACCCGATAAAATTTTATGCTGTTTTTCTTGAAAGACGTGTTTCCTATTTTACTTTATGATTTTGTCAAACCAATAAAAAATGGCAAATTTGCAAAGTACGATAATGTGGGCAAGTTGCGGCATGGACGTTTGGCTTCGGCACTTGCCATGAAACAAAACGGAAATGAAAAATCTGATAATGACAATGGTAATAACAACTGCCGCCCTTGCATCGGCGGCACAAAACAACGGCGGCTTCAAATATAGCGACGAGAAGTTTGCCGACCTGCAAATGCTGCGCTATAAGGTGGAAGGTTTCGAAAATCTCTCGCTTAAGGAAAAAACGCTCGTGTATTATCTTCAACAGGCGGCTCTCTGCGGACGCGACATACTTTTTGATCAAAATTGTCGCTACAATTTGCGAATAAGAAAAATGCTCGAAACCGTATACACGGACTATAAGGGCGACCGCAAAACCAAGGATTTCCAAGCGTTGGAGGTTTACTTGAAAAGAGTGTGGTTCAGCAACGGAATACATCATCATTACGGCAGCGAGAAGTTTGTTCCGGGATTCAGCGAAGCGTTTTTTGAGAAAGCACTGAGGAGTGTGGACAAGCGCAAACTGCCTTTGGAAAAGGGACAAACGCTCGACGATCTCATTAAAGAGGTATTCCCTGTGATTTTCAATCCCGAAGTAATGCCCATGCGCGTTAATCAGACTGACGGACAGGACCTCGTGAAAACTTCAGCCTGCAACTATTATGGCAAGGACATAACTCAGGCGGATGCCGAGGAGTTTTACAATAAAATGAAGAAACCCGACGAGGCGGAACCGGTGATGTATGGTCTCAACAGCCGTTTGGTTAAGGAAAACGGAAAGGTTGTGGAAAAAGTTTGGCGTTCCGGCGGACTTTACGGCAAAGCCATTGACAAAATAATCTATTGGCTTGAGAAAGCCGAGCCTTATGCCGAAAATCCGCAGCAGGCGGAGGTTATAAAGAAACTCGTGGAGTTTTACAAAACCGGCGACTTGAAAAACATTTGACGACTATTCCATTCTCTGGGTAAAGGACACCGAAAGCCGTGTGGACTTTACAAACGGATTTACAGAGAGCTACGGCGACCCTCTGGGCATGAAAGCTTCGTGGGAATCCATAGTGAATTTCAAAGACATAGCAGCCACCGAACGTACAAAGAAACTTAGTGCAAACGCACAATGGTTTGAGGATAATTCTCCGGTGGATGGCAGGTTCAAGAAAGAAAAGGTGAAAGGAATATCGGCAAAAGTAATTACTGCAGCCATTCTTGGCGGAGACCTTTACCCTTCAACGGCGATAGGAATCAATCTTCCGAACTCCAACTGGGTGAGAAAGGAATACGGTTCCAAGAGTGTTACGATAGGAAACATAACGGATGCTTACAACAAGGCAGCGCACGGCAACGGTTTCTTGAATGAATATGTCATTGACAAATCTACGCTCGACAATATAAATAAGTATGGCGACGCTTGCGATGAACTTCACACCGATTTGCACGAATGTCTCGGACACGGAAGCGGAAAACTTTTGCCGGGAGTGGATCCGGATTCATTGAAAGCCTACGGTTCCACAATTGAAGAGGCTCGCGCCGATTTGTTCGGTTTGTATTACGTGGCAGATCCTAAACTCGTGGAATTAGGTCTCACTCCAAATCTCGAAGCATACAAGGCAGAGTATTACACATACATGATGAACGGTTTGATGACCCAACTTGTGCGAATACAACCGGGAAACAATATTGAAGAAGCCCATATGCGCAACCGTTCTCTCATTGCTCATTGGGCTTATGAGCACGGCAAACAGGACAATGTGGTGGAATTTGTGAAACGCAACGGAAAAACTTACGTGAAAATCAACGATTATGCAAAACTTCGCGAACTTTTCGGGAAACTTCTCGCGGAAATACAGCGCGTGAAGAGTGAAGGCGATTTTGAAGGGGCACGCCGATTGGTGGAAGACTATGGCGTGAAAGTAAATCCCGAACTTCACAAGGAAATTCTCGCACGCTACGAAAAACTGAACATATCTCCTTATAAAGGTTTCATAAATCCGGAATTCAAAGCGGTAACCGATAAGAAAGGCAATGTAACCGATGTGAAAGTTGTCTATGGCGAGAGCTACGAACACCAGATGCTCAGATACAGCAAGGATTATTCTTTCCTGCCTTTCGTAAACGAATAAAAAGAATGACATCGCAAGAAGTTTCGGAAACCGTAGCACGTCTCAAAGAGAATTTCATTCCATGATGAATGGCGTTGCGAGCGGTTCAATGCGCGATAAAGGTTTGAACTACGGCGTTAATTTTGGCGTGGAAGGCGTTAGACTTGTGGAAATGTCGCACACTTTGCCGCGCGAATCTGCTTTGGCTCGTGCTCTATGGCAGCAGAGAGTGAGAGAATGCAGACTGCTTGCGCCTATGATATATCCCGCAGAGGAATTTTCGCAAGACGTTTGTGATGCTTGGATAGACACGTTGCAAACTACTGAGGAAGTGCAATATCTTTCAATGTATCTTTTGCAACGTCTGCCCTATGCGGGAGGAAAAGTATTGGAATGGATGGCTTCGGAAAATGATATGCGACAACTTTGCGGCTTTCTCGTAGCGGGAAGAATGCTTGGTAATGGCGTAAGGTTCTATGGGCGCGAGCGCAACGAGCTTCTCGACCAATGTGAAACGGCTTTGTATTGTAAGAATTCCAATGTGGCGCGTGCCGCATACAATGCCTTGCAGCGTTTCGCCTCACAAAACTATTATCAGGAAACGGAAGTTGAGAAAATTTTCTCTAAATTCGCGGGCGAAACAAATAGAATGGAAATTGACGAGCGGAAAGAGGACGTTGTTGAGGTATTTACCGAATATTTGGTGAATAACGGGCTTAAAAAAAGTCAGGAACGTTATGTGGTTCTTGAGGCTGCGGGTAAAATGAATGGTCTTTTTACGGCGGCGGAACTCCATACGTATCTTGTAAACAATATGAATTTCCATTTAAGTCCCGCTACGGTTTATTCTTCCATAAAATTGCTACTGCAGTGCGGCATCTTGGTAGGACATTTCCTATCGTCAAAGTCCGTAATGTTCGAATACGCTTACGGCAAAACCTCTTTCAAATATGCCATTTGCTCAAAGTGCGGCAGGATAAGTCCTATTCACGACCGCACACTTGACCGCGCGGTTTCGGTGGTCAAGACTCCGCGTCTGCATTTCAATTTCTACAAGACATATATTTATGGTATTTGTGCATCGTGTGCACGAAAGGAAAAATCCAAATTACGCAAAATACAAAACAAAAATAAAAAATGAAACAAGGCAAAGTAGATACCCTTTTAGGTATAGTTTTCGGTGATGAAGGCAAAGGAAAAGTTGTTGACTTCTTCACTCCGCACTATGATGTCGTCGCTCGTTTTGCCGGAGGTCCCAATGCCGGGCACACAATTATCTTTGACGGAAAGAAATTTGTGCTTCGCTCCATTCCTTCAGGCATTTTTTGTGAGGACAAAGTCAATATCATCGGCAACGGGTGCGTTATTGCTCCCGATCTTTTCATGGCTGAGGCAAAAGAACTCGAAGCAGCCGGATACGAACTTACAAACCGTCTTCACATAAGCAAACGTGCTCATCTCATTCTGCCTACCCACAGAGTTCTCGACCGCGCTTACGAGGCAGCAAAAGGCAAGAACAAAGTAGGAACCACCGGAAAGGGAATTGGTCCTACGTATAGCGACAAAGCTTCACGCATTGGCTTGCGCGTGGGAGACATACTTGATAATTTCGATGCCAAATATAATGCGCTCAAGACCTATCACGAGAATATTCTCCGCAATCTCAATTACGACTATGACATAAAGGAAGACGAGGAGAAGTGGATGCGGGGAATAGAATATATGCGCAAGTTCCACCTCACAGACACAGAAGTGGAGCTGAACACCCTTCTCGACGAAGGCAAATCGGTTCTTGCCGAGGGCGCACAGGGCACAATGCTCGACATTGACCATGGCACATATCCCTTTGTAAGCAGTTCGTCCACCACATGCGGCGGCGTTTGCACGGGACTCGGTGTTGCTCCTTCGAGAATAGGAGAAGTTTTCGGCATATTCAAGGCTTATTCCACGAGAGTGGGTTCCGGACCGTTCCCTGTAGAGTTGTTTGATGAAACAGGCGATGAAATCCGCAAAATAGGTAACGAGTTCGGTGCGGTAACAGGCAGAAACCGTCGTTGTGGCTGGATTGATCTCGTGGCTCTCAAATATGCGGTGATGGTTAACGGTGTTACTCAGCTCGTAATGATGAAAAGCGACGTGCTTGACGGTTTCGATACTATTAAGGCTTGTACTGCTTATGAATTACCCAATGGCGAGAAGACCGAGACCATGCCTTTCGACACCGAGGGTTGCAAACCGATTTACACAGAAATAAAAGGTTGGAAATCGGATCTCACAAAAAGTTAAGTCGGAAGCCGACTTCCCCCAGGCATTCAAGGACTACATCGCATTCCTCGAGCAACAGTTGCAACGTCCAATAAAGATTGTTTCCGTAGGACCCGACCGAGAGGCTACGATAATAAGATAATTTTTTACGTTATAAGATAGTTGCAGTATGGCAGTGGGTTATTGTCATACTGCAATTGTTTTGCGCCCCGCAGCATGGGATACACATATATACAATAAGGTCTTTTTATGAACAAAACCGGATATATCCATTCAAGTTCACGCTCCGATGCGGTCTATCCCTATTTTCTTTTTCCAGCAAAGGATGTTCCCGTATATCCTTTCCGCCGCAGCGGCAGACAAGCCTCACCTGTTGTGGCGCGGTTAGCCGATTGTTTGAAGGCTGCCTTGTGCGGTTCGCCTTTCGAGGTAATTACCGACGGCTGTTTCAAGATTGCCGACGGCGGATATACGTACTGCGCTTCTATTTTGATATTCGACAAAGCCGCAGTGGGCGTTGCCATGGATTTGGAGATTGACGAACCTTACACGCTGTCCGACTTCATTCCGCGCCATTACCTTGAGGACAGCAGTGATTCCCATCGCGATTCCATTCTTACCGCCAACGGGTGGGCTGTGGTGCGCTTTGCAGAAAAGCAGGTTGCCGAGTCTTGCGAAGTTTGCAGGAACTACGTGTTGTCGTTGCTGAACAGTTTGAAGGTCTTCCCCGAAATAGTTTACGACAAAAGCGTGCAGCAAAAGCCGGCTTCGGTTCGTAAATTTTCGCGCGTCAGCGCAGAGGTTGCGGCGCGTTCGTCTTTCCGCGAAAATTATCTGATGTCCGCCGATTATAACGGCTATGACTGCCAACCCTATGCCGATATCGAGCCTCTCACACTTGAAGAGCAGGCTTGTGTGTGCGCTACCGGAACTGATAATGTGCCGGATTGCGAAGCCGATAACGATTTATCTTATAACGCCGAGCATCATTTTGAGCGCGACAAGGATATTGTTTTTGTTCCCGAAACTCACACGTATCTTTACAAGGGCTGTGATGCCTTGAAATCGGTAACTACTGTGGTTTCGGAGCTTTTTGCGGCTTTCGATGCCTATGGCATGGCGGACAAGAAGGCGAGAGAGGAGCAATGTTCGCCCAATGTGTTTCTTGACAAATGGGCTTTCGCCTCGCGCGAAGCCGCCGAAACGGGTACGCACATGCACGCGCAGATTGAAAATTGGTTTCTCGGCAGAAAAACAAACAGTTCGTTCCGTCTGCGCTTTGATTCGCCAACGTTCAAATGCGATAAGTATGTGGATGTGGGCAGGGAATTTTCGTTTTTCAAGACTTTATTTCGCGCGCAAACATAAAGCCTTATCGCACCGAGTGGGCTATTTATGATGCGGAGACACGCATTGCGGGTTCTCCCGATTTGATTGCCGAAAAGGTGGGAAACTGATGATGTTTGACTGGAAACGTTCCACCAAGGTGGTGGATGTGGGGGCAAGTCCGGGAATAAACGGCAAACCCAACATGAAATGTTGGAACCGTTACGGACGTGGCGCATATTCTGCCTTACCCGATTGCTCATTTGTGCATTATTCCTTGCAACAGGCTATGTATAAGCGCATTCTTGCCAAGAACTACGGCATAAGCATCGACCGCACTTTCCTCGTGGTGCTCCACCCGCAATACAGCCACTTCTATATCGTGGAGACAATGGACGTGGAAAAATACATCGACCGCATCTTCAGCAGCGTGCATTGAATTTTATTGCTGTCAACAAAAAGTTTGAGCCGTTGCAATAAAAACATTCTTTTTTCTTTTGTTTAGAGAAATAATCGTATTTTTGCGATTGGACAATTCGGCTGATTTGCATTCAAAAGCATGAAGCCGATGCTTCCGCGCCTCAGCGCACGCCGGGCCTTTTAGCGGGGTTCTCCCCACGACAAGGAGGTTGGGTGGGTAAAGAGGCACGACATAATAAAGGCGTTTACTTGACGCTCTGTTTGAGACGAACTGGAATCTCGCAAATTCACAGCTTTTATGGTCTTGAACTCTGCAACGGTAGATGCCCCGGGTGTGATTATATCAATCCCGTGTGGTTCACTGCAAGCTATCATTGTACCCTTTTGGGCGCAATGCATGTTTGCGTATACGTTCCACATAGATTTGGTTTTTTTTCATATCGGCGTGGGCTCTGACGTTGTCTGTTCAACCATAATAGGCAATGCGAGAGCCTCAGTTCGTGGGACAGACAACAGGTAGGTTCTCCCACGCTTTTTTATGCCCGTAATGTAACTCATATGTAATACCGCCGATTTTGGGAGCAATCGGCAAAACAGAAGTTGTATGAGCATATCTGTACAAAATGCCGCAAAAATCATCATTCAGCAATTGGAAAAAATTGTGGCAGAAGAGAAAGGGTGGAACCCTAAGATTTACATCGGTAAAACCAACAATGACAAACGGAGAGAAGAGGAACATCTCGCAGAAACTCACCCGGTGATCCATCTTGTGGTTGTTGCAAAAGGGCCGGCAAAAGAAAATAACAGAACTCGAAAAAGTTGTCTGTCGAAGCCATAAGCAATTCCCGAAAATTAAGAATTTTGAACGAGCGCGGAGGGGGCGGAGGCAACCCTGATGCCACAATGCTGTACGTGGCCTTTTCAGAACCGCTCCCAGACGACGATTTGTTTGAGGAAGATGCGATTGACAAATTCCCCCAAGAGATACTTCCTATTTCATTATAAAAACAGAAAAAATGGAACAAAAAGCATAATATGAAAAACTTCAATTTAAGGACAATGCTCCTGCTGGCGGTGTTGCTTGGCAACAGCGTCTTCGTGTTTGCTGATGATACAAAAATATGGCAAGACAAGATAGAATACACGATTACCGATGAAGGTATCGCATACGTTAGCGATGCTGACGCCAACATCACCACCGCCATCATTCCCCAAAGCATCACAGTTAATGGAGAGGAGTATGGAGTTACATGCATTGGTGACGAGAACAGAGAAGCCTACGCTTTTTCTGGTTGCACCAAACTTTCGTCGGTAACAATACCAAACACGATTAGGAAAATCGGGCCCTCAGCGTTTGGTGGATGCAGTAGCCTTACGTCGGTGACCATACCCAGATCCGTTAAAATCATCGGGGCATATGCGTTCTACAAATCTGGACTTACGGAACTATTCATTCCTGCCACTGTCACCCAAATTGGCGGCGGGTGTTGCGAAGATTGTAAAAACCTGAAGAAATGTATTTTGGAAGATAGCGACAAACCAATAATGATTCCTGGTAATGGAAGCGATAATGAATTACGTAGAGTTTTTTGTCAATATCTTGAAGAACTCTATATAGGCCGCAATCTGAAAGACTCTACTGTCCGTAAATATAATTTTGACGTAATCATATCCAATGATGAAGCGTTCAAGATACCAAGCTTACGAAAGGTAACATTCGGACCAAAGGTAACAAAGTTTGTAGACATAAGCGGCTCTTCGATAGAAGAATTGTACATACCAGACAATATAAAAGAAGAAAAAGGAACCATATCTATATATAGGCGGTTTTAGAAATCTAAAAAAAATTGTTTGTTGGGAATGGTATCACCTCTCTTTTTTTTCTTTCCAATTGTGACAGTTTAACACACTTGTATACAGGGAACAATTTAGAAGAATTAGTTTATTTCCCAAATCTTGAATGTGCTGTAATAACATCACATAAATTAAAATATATTCACACTTCTGTGCCTAATAATCGAACTGAGTTTTTTCTGCCGCAAAAGGATATGTACCCCGATTTAATGAAAGATTACGTAAGAAATTCCATAGTAGAACTAATCGGGCAAACAAAAGAATATACAGGAAACGCCCCCTCGTTCAACTTTTCCACAAAAGTTAGTGACGCAGAGTTTTCGGTAAACAGTGAAGGATTGTCTGCAAACGTTGGAAACTATAAGGAATACATACCGATAACCATGAAAGTCGGGGATTGGACTTCCTCGTTTACAACAGAAGCGTCTTATGAGATAACCCCGGCTCCCTTGACCGTAATAGCTGACGATAAGGAAAAACAATTTGGTGAGGAGACACCGGAGTTTACTTGCTCATATTTCGGTTTTAAGAACAACGAGGACGAAAGCGTGCTGAAAACCCCGGTTACAATTTCCACTACGGCAAAGGAAAACAGCCCTGTCGGCACATACCCCATTATTCCTTTTGGAGGAGTTGCAGACAATTACACCCTTTCTTATGAAAGAGGTACGCTGACAATTGACAAGGCTTCGCAAACAATAGATTGGGATGCCGAACTTCCTTCGACCGCAGAGGTGGGAACGAAAGTAAAACTCGCAGCAACCGCGTCCTCAGGGTTGCCGGTTCTGTTTAAGAGCAGCAACGATGACATCGCCTACGTTTCTGTCATCGACAGCGTTTCATATCTGCTTTGCAAAAAAGGTTGGCGATGTTGTTGTAACGGCATATCAATCCGGCAATAAAAATTATGAGGGATGTACGGCTGGCATGACCAAGGCCATAAGCATAACGCAGCCAAACGGTATCACGGAAATCAAGAATGCGAAGGCAGACGTAAAAGACATCTACAGTGTTGACGGTTGCAAACTCCGGCAAACCAAGCATGGCATAAACATAATACGCAGTTCGGATGGAAAGACGAAGAAAGTCTTTATACATAAATGATGTCATTTTTGAAGAATATAAAATGACCAAATAGGAATAATTGAGAGGATGGTATCTTTTTCTTGCCATCCTCTCCGTTGAAAAGCAAGCATTGCCGGTTCTAAGGCGGCTGGCTTTGAAAACAAAGTGAAAACATTGAATGCAATTTCCTAATTAACGATGCGCTTATGGGATACTTAGCATATATACTTGTATTGGTGTTACTATTTTGCTGCTATTTATTTTGTGAGAGAAGCTGTCTCTTTTTTGACGGAATTTGCTCTGGATTAAACGTAATAGTCGCGCTTTTTGCATTAATATTATCTTTATATACGTATAAGGGCCAACAAAAAGTAGCCAAAATGCAGATGTTCGAGACTACTTTTTTCAATATGTTGAACATCCTTCAAACATTAATAAATGAACTTGGCTACAAAGGGGAACAGCCAACAAGCTCGCCTATAGAGGGGAACTATAATCTTAAAAAAAGTTGACATCCGTGGGCATGAAGTTTTCAAATTCTTTTGGGAAGAATATTGGTTCAAAAACAAATATACTGCGTATGGAGATGCTGCACGCGCCAAGCTCAACTTCGTCTATAAACAAGGAATATATGGAATGGTACAGGTTTTAACTTTTTGTGGGTCTAGAGCATATGGGGATTACCGCGAACTTCTCGTCCTAAGACCATATTTCGGGCTTCTGTTTGAAATTCTTAAATTTATAGACACACGAGATTTCTTACACAAAGATCAAAAAAAGAATATGCAAACAAACTTCGTTCTTTTTTTTGACCTCCTACGAACTTGTTTGGATTTTCTATGATTGCCTCTTTGGTCCGAGCAATGCCAGTCTTAAACCGTTAGTTGAAAAGTATTCACTCTTGAAATATCTTTCCCGTAGTTCATTGACCACAACAAAGGACATTACGAGTTCCGAAATGTTCAGACAACACAAAACCATTAATGATTATGACTTCTACGTGAGCAAGGGAAAATACTGCAAAGACAAATTTCGGATTAGTGCATTTGAAGATTAGGAAAACAAACGAAACACCTTGCTTATAATAAACAGAAAAAAAACTGAAGCCATCTCTTTTGTTATAACATAACGCGCTTATAATGCCAAATTAAAACTGAAAGAATATGTCAAAAGAAAATAGTCATACCTCAACTTTATTCCACTTCACAAAGAATCAAAAGACCTTGTTTTCCATATTAAAAGAAGGATTGAAAGCATCGTATTGCGGAGAATATTTTGCTAAAAAGACATCTTTGCCGGAATACCAATGGTATCGTTTTGCGACATTCCGCTAACACGATGTAAAGAACATCGCGACAAGTATGGAAAGTATGCCATAGGCTTTTCAAAAGAAACTTTTGCAGACAAGGGGAATTTCACATTAGGTCCGCTTGGATATTTCAAAGAAAATCAGAATAATTTGATTTTGACGATACGTTCAATGGCAAAAGCAAAAAATGAAGTCATTGGTTGGTTTAAGCCACATGAAATTGTTGGAACAGATAAAGCCAAACGCATTTATTATGATGAATGCGAATGGAGGCTTTTACCTGTTGATGCCGATTGGTTTTGGGAAATGTCTAAATTTGAAAAATGGGAAAATGCACGGAAAGACAGGTTTTTCAATAATGGAAATTGCAAAATAGGATTTGATGTGTGGGACGTTAAATATATCCTTGTTTACCAAGAACAAAATATTAAAAGCACTGTAGAACGGCTCCCATAGTTAAAGACTTTGGGAGAACGAGACATTACGGACAAAAAGCACCTGCTCATCTCAAAAGTTATAAGCTTTGACTGTATAAGTCAGGACTTCTGAAAAAGTTTGTTTAAGTCTGCAAACAAATGCCTCTTCGTACAACGAACCTTTATAATCAGCCACACGACTTTTCAATACTCCAACTAATGCAATAACGCTATGGGATTAAAATGCATTCCTAATTCCTCAAATTCTTTAGCTATGGCATTTTTCCATGCACCCCGGTCGTCATATTCAACATATACGATTCCCATCAACATCTCCAGGTCTTTCTACATCTTCTTTAACCAACGCACAAACCCTCTCACGCCCAAGTTTCCCTATAAGATAACCATGTTCAAAAACCACGTTTTGTCTTGCCCTTGGTGATAAATCTTCAACATCTTTAGATGCGCCTTTATCACATGGAGTATATAATATTATTGCATAGCATATGGAAAAAATCCTCAATCTTTTCGATTATCGTTTTACCTGCATTCGGTTGTTCATGTAGGATTATTGGGGTATAGCCCATGTCTGTTATAAACCGTGCAACTTCATTTTTAATCCACTGTCATGACCATGGACAATAAAAAACATTTTTATTGTCTACATCTATCTTCACATCTTTATCACCATTATTTATAGCCGCTTGTGGAATCAGAGGCAGTCGAAGCCACATACTATTCAGATAGGTAATTTTTTCTTTTATTTGTTGCTTGGCTTCTTTAACAATATCTTCACCAAATAAACCTGTTGGATCTCCGGTGCGACCATATGAACAGAAATAAGAATGAGACGAATCGTTGTCGTCAAAAGAACGACTAATCAATTCGCTATTATACGAGTCCCAACATTTGTATTCTCCAAGAAATGCATCTCTTTCCTTTTCGTCATATTCTTTTATCTTTACACCCAACGCGTACCCCTTAGCTAAGCTATTTTCACGAATTTCGCACGTTAGCAAATCGTACCCCATTGCTATCTGGGATTTTAGTTGCGATCCAAACCATTCCTTTTCCTTTATAAGATTTCCTGTTGACATAAATCCAAACAATTTGAGTTCAAAGGTACGTAAAATTTCCATTCATAGACTAATTTTTAATCCCCACTTATTAATTTCCCTATAATAGTTTGTAACTTTGCATAATTAGCAACTCATATCTATGCAACTTAATGAGACAAATAAAAGCTCAATATGGATTCCCCTTTTTTGTAAAGGCATCTTCAACAGATTATCTGTTGAAAGCTGAAAAAAATCGCGTCAGCGACATATGGGCACTCTGGCACTATATCATCAAATCAGAAAAGAAACGCTTTCCTGGAAGAACTGATTATCCTTTCCTTCTGTCGGTTCTTGAACAAGCTCAATATTTTTATGAAGCGGCATCTTTGGCTCCAATTAAATCAAAGCCTTTGTTGTATTACTATTCTTTTTCTCAATATCACCAAAGCCGCAATCGTATTAACAAAGCCAGCCTTACTTACATCAAATTTAGAATTTAATCACGGCATTGATTCTTGTAGCATAAATAGCAATGCACAATTGCAGGATTGTTTTGTTGCCGTAAAAAATCTTAAAGCAGCAGGAGGTATACCAACAAAAATATCTGTAGCATACGAACTTGCACGATTGTTTGGAGACAACATGGAATTTATGCATCCTAATCCCGCTCGTCATGATAATGGTCCATGGAAAATAGATCTAATTTCATTATTGAAATCGTGCATTGGTATTCATCGTACTGTTTGTGAAACATACAAAACAAAAGAAACATTTTTTCATATCAAATCTCCTGTTATTGAAAAAGAAGGAACCCATTTAGTATATAAGGGAATAATAACTAGTAAAAAAAAAGGAACGAGATATACTAATCTCTGCTGGATATAATATTGTAAATACAAATTCTAAATGGTATTTGTATGAAGAACATATAATGACTACATCATTTTTAAATAAGCTTGTATTTTATAACTTTTCAAACTACATTTCACGTAAAGGGTTATGGACATACACCACAGGAGAAGAGTTTCGTTTTTACATAAACCCCAATCGTCTAATAAAAAACACAAGTGACGTATATAAATTTTCTCCATTCAAGACAATGCAAACAAGCATTCAACAATTAACTTTGTCCTCTGCGACAGTTATATACTATCTTATGTTTTTCTTCGGTTCTATTACAAGATATCATCCATATTTATTTGAAAAGGTACTTTCAGAGAAAGAAATTTGGTTAGTTAGCGAATTTCTTAAAACACAGCCATTACAATTTCTGCTGTTACTAACCTCAAAAGTACTAGGGGAAACCTTTATTTTTATCTAGAATGCCATTTTTTGCAAAATAGATGGAAACTGCAAATCTGTTTTATGTCATTTATGTCTTTATATTACATCCTACTCCTTTCAAAAAAACGTTAATATTATTTATTACATTTGAAAACCTACAGCCATTTAGGATAAAAATTAGATAAAAAGAAGCCGCTGCTACATTTATCTGCATTAAAATGCAATACTTGAATGATGAAGAAAACGGCAAGTCCTCTATGTAAGATAATTTATTTCCACATTGCAATGCAATCATATTCCTCCTGAAACCGCAAACGTCCCCAAAATTGCATAACATATTGAAACTCAAGGAAATACCCTTGCAAAGAATGTCTTTTATAATGATTTGTTTTCCAGACGTTTGCAATGGGCAAAAAAAGGTCTGATGTAGTTTGAATTATGTCTGATATAATTTTTTCTACATAGGACATAGTTTTTACTACATCAGACATAATTTTCGGGATGTTTAGAAAAGGGAAGCGGCTTTGGTATTTCGCCATTTGTAGGGGCGTAGGCATACGCCCTGTACGCCGCCGCATGAAACGCCGTTTGAACCGCGAAGACAAACATCGCGAACCAATGCCGCTGTATCGCAAAATCGGCGCAATTCAGGGCGTATGCAATACGCCCCTACGGAGGTTCAATTCATTATTTGGTTGCGCACAGCTTTTTTGCAGGGTTATTATTCCCTCCTGGCCTTCGTTGAAAAGCAAATCGGCAACGCTCAAATTGGCTTTGAAGCCGTTGCGCTGTGCAAAAACCTGATAATATTCCTGCGGAACGAAGTCCGGGTCTTTTGACGGATGCTTGGGATTTATGGCATCGCGGTAGTCGTCTGCATCGAGAGCATCGGCGTTTGCATATTCTTTGGTGAGCACGGCATTGTAATCAATATCCAAAAGTTCGCAAACCTTGGCGGTAAGTTCCTGATTGAAATCAATGAGAAACTCATAACTCTTTTCGTAAAAAGGCAGCAAATCGTCGGCATAAAACTCGAAAAACGGACTGTTTTCATACGCGCTGACCAAGGACAAACGGTGAAGATGACGCCAGTTTCCGTGCTCGCTGATTTTAACGTCCCGCATGGGGCATTTGTTGCCCGGCAACGTAACGGGAATGGTGAGTGCCTGCACTCCCGCCTGCGTGGCTATGACGCAGCGGTTGCGGTAAGTTTGTTTAATGTAATGGTCGCATTGTTCCACAAAAACATTTTCATAAACCATTAGCTTGGTGAACCACTGCACAGGCGGCAGATAGGCTGACGACAGAAGCACCGATTGTTTCATTTCAGGCTGTTTTGGGGAGTTTTGAAGAACCTGTCCGCCCTTATGCGGCGATAAACGGGTTCGCCGGGCTTTACGGAATAGAGAATGAGCATTACCTTGCCTATGATATGGTTTTTGCGGCACGAGACCATAAGAGCGCGAATCGTCGGTGTTGCTCTGCATGCCGGAGAAAACCCAAAAGTAGTCTTGAGTAAAGACCACGTAATTCGTGGTGTGCCCGTCAATTAGGAGCGTGTCGCCTTTAAGTTCGGCGCAGTGGCACGGCTCGTGAAGATTGATGGTGTTGCAAACAAGACGGGCGTTCCATTTTGTTATGCTAACCCGTCTGCCTTTGGCGGGAACGACAAAAGGGTATGAGTCTTTGCTTTGCCTTCTGCTCACTTTCATGTCTTTGGTGAGCCAAACCGTATCTCCCGGCAGCGCAAGGCATTGTGCTATGCATACGGTGCGGTTGGAAATTTCATTCAAACTGTCGTAGGGCATATTGAAAGCCATCCAGTCGCCGCGTTCCGGCATACCGCTACCCAGCCTGCGGTAATTTGTGTATTCGGGAAAGGGAAGCCTCACGCCGTAACTTGTTCTTGAAACAAGCAAACGGTCTCCCGCCTGAAATTCGGCGGTGGGGCGGGGCGATGAAACAGTGTAGAGCGAAAAGAAAAACAGTCTTATGAGACACAAAACCAGGCAGGCTGCGAGAAAAACAGCCAGTGTGCGTAAAATTTCCCTTGTCCTGCCCGAAATGTGCAAATCCGCGTTGTTTTTATTCTTATTTTATGTTGTCTACCCAGCGGAAAAATCTGTTCCAACGTATTTTGCCGTCAAACAAACCGTAGTCCTTGTCGAGCGAAATCCACACCATGAGCGGCTTGCCCACTATGTGGTCTTCGGGAACGAATCCCCAGAAACGCGAATCGGCGGAGCGGTCGCGGTTGTCGCCCATCATCCAGTAATAGTCCATCTTGAATGTAGGTGTCGGTTTGCTTTCCGTTTATGTAAATATTCCCGTTGCGCAACTCGAGTTTGTTGTTCTCATAAACCCTTATGGGACGCTCGTAGAGGGCATAATTGTTTTTGTTCAGACGTATTGTGGCTCCGCGTTTGGGGAATCCAAACCGGTCCGTAGTCATGTGTTGTCCAATTTTTTCACCATGTCGAGCGGATAAAGTCCGTTTGAGTACGGTTTGTCTTCCACAATCGACTCCACAAGGTCGGGACGCGAGCGCAAAACCTCGAGAGCGTGGTGCGTGAGCGGCATTTGTCGTGTGGCGGGATTGAAAGGTGAAGCGTCTTCAAGGTCTTCTTTCGTAATGCCAAGCTCGCGAATGAGACTCTCGGGCAAATCGGCTTTGAAAGTAACCAGATAACCGTACTGAACATTGTCGGGTTCTTTGTTAGGTTTGCCGTCAATGTAAACAATCTTGTTTTTGATTTGAAGAGTTTGCCCCGGAAGTCCCACACAACGCTTCACATAATTTTCTCTGTGGTCCACGGGACGGCTTATGACCTTTCCGAATTGCTCGGGATGCCCCAAGATGTAATTTCTACCAAATGAATATTGCTTGGCAAACTCGTCCATTTGTTCCTGCCATGGCATGTTAGCCAAACCGTCAACGGGATAAAGTTCCTCACCAGCCTGATAGCACATGGAATAAAAGTCCTTTTGACTTTGCGCAAGGGCTACGGTGTCGCCCGAAGGATAATTGAACACAATTATATCGTTCAACTTTATCTTTCCGAAGCCTTTTACACGCTCATATTCCCATTGCGGCCACTCTATATAGCTCTTCGTGCCCGTTATAGGCAATTCGTTTGCAACCAAAGGCATTGAAAGCGGTGTCATGGGCTTTCTCGGACCGTAACTCATCTTGCTGACGAGAAGATAGTCGCCTGTGAGTAGGCTCTTTTCCAACGAAGACGAGGGAATGACGTAGTTCTGGAAAAAATAGTTGTTTATGAAATATGCGGCAACGAGTGCAAAAACAATTGCGTCCACCCAACTCATGGCGTTGCGCTTTTTCTTGTTTTTTATGTTCTTCCACCAGCCCCATTTAACCTTTTTGGTGATGTAGGCATCGAATATCAGCGGCGCGAAAATTATTCCCCACCAACATTTAATCCATATCAGAAATGCAAAATAGCACACCAACCACACGGCACAAATAGTGGCGCGTATTTTAAGCGGTGTGGTCTTCTTGGTTTGCTGCTTGTCGTCCGAGTTCATGCTTTTGTTTTGTTAGAAAGGGAATAAGTCGTGCATTGTGAGGAATCCCTCGTGATTTGCTGCATATTCTGCTGCGAGCACTGCGCCGAGTGCGAATCCTTTGCGGCTATGTGCGTCGTGCGTGATAGTGATGTTGTCGGCATCGCTATCGTATATAATGGAATGAATACCCGGTACTTCGCCGCGACGAATGCTATCAATCGGAATTATGTCGGGTGCAACGTTGTCTGTACCGCTTACCGTGCCGTCGGGAGCGGTAAATACTCTTTTTTCCAGCCGTTTTTGCGGTCAAGATTCCTGATGACGCCTTCCGCAAGAGTGATAGCCGTGCCGCTGGGTGCATCGAGTTTGTGAATATGATGGGTTTCCTCGATTTTTACATCGTATGAAGGAAATTTGTTCATGAGTTTTGCGAGATACGTATTAAGAGCATTGAACAAAGCAACGCCTACACTGAAGTTACTACTCCAAAACAATGTGTGCAAACCCTGTTCGCAGAGCTTTTTCATCTCGTCTCCGTGTTCGTTCATCCAACCTGTGCTGCCCGATACTACTTTTACGTCTTGCGCAAAGGCATCTTTTACGTTTTGATAAGCAGATGTCGGCGCGGTGAATTCAATTGCCACGTCCGCACTGCGGAAAGCATCGCTGTTAATGTCGTTATGGTTATCAATATCCACGACACATACAATTTTATGTCCGCGTTCAAGGGCTATCTGTTCTATCATGCGCCCCATTTTTCCGTATCCTATCAGAGCTATATTCATTTCAGTATAATATTAAAGGTATGCAAAGATACTATTTTTTTTGTTTGCGTTTCCACTTTTTTTACTCCGCGCTGTGATTATGACAGGAATGCGGATGCTTCACAAGCCCTTCGCGCTCCATCATTTCGTATATCTTTCTTCCTGCAACAAGACAGCAAAGGTCGCAAGGCGTTAAATTTGCGTGGCTTTTTGAGTTTGTTGCATTCCACGTCCCCGAGTTTTTCCTTGAAGTGGTTAAAAGTTCTGCCGCAAGCCTTGCCGTTTTGCGTCATCGCCTTCCGACAAAAGTCCGAGCGCAAAAACTCCGCCCGTTATTGCCCCACATGTGCCGCAATTGTGGGTTTTGCCTATTCCTCCTGCGAATCCTGCGCTAAGATGTTTGAGAGTGTCGTCGTCAACAGGAATTCCCGTAGCGGCAAGTGTGCCGCAGAGAGTGGCGGCAGCGCAGTTGTAGCGTGCCTTTCGGCGCATCATTATCTGGCGGTCTATGTCGGTGTCGTTTATGTTGAAAGATTTGCTGCTTGTTTCGGTCATGATTTGCATGTTATAAGTTGCTGTTTGCAAATTTAGTATAATATATCCGCTCTAAATTCCTAAGATACATTATTTAACAGCACCGTGTTGTTATAACTCGTAACTTTGCACACATGATGAATAAGAGAATTTGTGCAACATTCGTTGCTGTTTTTGCGCTTGTGCTTTCTGCAAGTGCCGATGACGTATATGATTTTTTCAAATCCTATCTCAATGGCAGGGCAAAGACATATCAGGGCAGCAAAAAAAAGAAGATGTCTCTGAAGGAAGTGCAGCAAAATTCCGTTGCTGTTTGGAAGTCCTGGCGCAGGGCTTTACGTAAGGTAGAACCCGACACACTCGGGCGCATGAATAAGGATAGTCTTACATACGTTGGCAAATGGCGTTTGCCGCCCGACCTTGAAAACGATGCCACAATGAACTTCACATGGTTCAGCAAGGGAGCTCGTCCGTCCGCAGGCTATCCTATGTTTCTTTATATGCATGGCTCGGGACCCAAGGAGCAGGAATATGCCAACGGTCTCAAACTTACTCATGCTTTCAACGATGGTCCGTCGGTTTATTTCGTACCTCAGATTCCCAATGAGGGAGGTTATTATCGCTGGTGGCAACGTGCCAAAGTCTGGGCATGGCAAAAAAATGTTGCGGTTGGCTTTTGCTTCGGGCGACATAGACCCTGACAGAATCTACATAACCGGTATTTCCGAAGGTGCCTATGGCACTCAACGCCTTGCCTCGTTCTTTGCCGACTATCTGGCGGGCGGCGGAGCCATGGCGGGCGGTGAGCCTTTGAAGAATGCTCCTGCCGAAAATCTTGCCAATACTCCTTTTTCTCTTCTCACCGGCGATCACGATTCCGGCTTTTATCGTAATACTTTAACGAAGTATGCCAAGGACGCTCTCGACAGTCTTTCCTCCGCTCACGACAGTCTTTACGTTCACAACGTGCAACTTCTTCAGGGTTGCGGACATGCCATAAACTATTACACAACAACTCCGTGGCTTGCGGCTCACAAAAAAAGAAATCCTTACCCAAAATATGTGGCGTGGGAAGACTTTGAAATGGACGGATGTCGCAGAGACGGTTTCTACAATTTGTTTGTCAACGAATCGCCTGCGGTGGAAGAGGGTGCAAGAGTGTTCTATGAGGAAACAATAAAGGGAGACACCATAAACCTAAAGGTTCAAAAGGTGGAATATACCACTGTGGAAAAAAGACAACGTGTGGGGAATAGAAATGAAATTCAAGAAGAAATATACCCCGTTGGACAACGGGAAAATAACGATATATCTCAACAGAAGCCTTGCAAACCTCAGCCACCGGCTCACGGTCGTAGTAAACGGCAGACAGGTATTCAACGGCAAGGTTCTTGAAAATCTTTCGTCAATGGTCAACAGTTGTGCCGCCTTTGGCGATCCCCGCAGGTTATACACGGCACAGATTGACGTGGATATAGCATCTCCGGCTGCAGAAAAATGATGTTCTGTGTGCGGCAGTGCATGTTTGCCGGTATGCGTGCCTTGTTCGTTTCCGTGCTTCTGCACGACGAAATTCCGCAAAACGGGGAGATGACGATAAACGTCTGAATTTCAAACAAATACCTTGTTTCGACGGGAAGAATATAAGTTACGGGAAATCAGATACTTAAAACGTTAAAAAATACAAGCCATATATTTTGAAATATATGGCCTGTATTTTAAAATATGTGCCTTGTATTTTTTACGACAAGCCATGTATTTTTGGGGGAATTTGTAATTTTGCATTCCGCAAGGCTTGCGAATCGAAAAATAACGAGTGTTGTTGCAGGAATGTGGCATGTAAGTCCGGTTATGAACAAGGCTGCCTTGGCTTGTAAGGATTTACATTAAAAATTTTTATATCATGGTTTCCACAACATCACATCGTATTACTTATACGATACTTTCCATGTCGCTCCTGACTGTCATGGCGGGCGCGGCAGTGGCTCCGGCACTCGCCACAATGTTTGAGCATTTCAGCGATTGCCCCAAGGTGCTGGTGCAACTCATTGTGAGCATTCCGGCGTTCTTCATAATCCTCACCAATCTGCTTTTTCTTGAAATAAGCCGGCATTTCGGTTCGCGCACCATTGCGCTTGCGGGGCTGGTGCTTTATGTGGCGAGCGGAGTATGCTGCTTTTTTGCCACGGGTATAGGTGTGCTTCTGGTGATGAGGGCTTTGCTGGGCGTAAGCGTGGGTCTCGTCATGCCGCTTTCCACGGGGCTGTTGGCTTATTACTATCCTCCCGAACAGCAGGCGAGACTAATGGGACTTTCGGCGGCGATGAATCAGATAGGCGGGGTAACTGCCACTCTTCTTGCGGGAATCCTTTGCACTGTGGGCTGGAATTATTCGTTTCTTGTCTATTCGCTCGGCTTGATAGCCGTGGTTCTCGTTGCCCTTTTCCTGCCCGATGAACGTTTGGGCTCGAGTAATAAACGCGGTGTGCCTTTTGCGCCGAAACAGTTGCTGAAATTCCATCCCTCTGTTGTGGGAATGGTTTTGCTCATGACCATATTTTTTGTGTTCGTAACCAATTTCGCCATTACGGCATCGCACGACGGAAAGTTTTCGGCGGTTGAGATAACGCTCATAATGGTTGGCACCTGACGTGGTGGCTACTTTTGTGGGACTGTTTTTCGGCAAGATGATGCGCCATATACCGCATGTCATGAAATATCTCGCCCCTGCGTTCTTCATTATGGGATTTTCACTGTATTGCGCGAGCGATTCCACTGCTTTTTTGTGCTTGCCGGTTCGGCTTGCATAGGAATGGGAAACGGCGTTGGCATACCTTATCTCAACACGATAGCTTCAATAAAGGGCGGTCGCAATTCCGCCACAACCGTCATGCCGCTTCTTTCCGCCGCTTTATATTTGGGGCAGTTTGTCTCTCCGTTGCTGGTGTCGCCTGTGGCAAAACTGTTGGGCGACAACGGGTATGACGAAACGGTTGCGCCTTACAAGGTGGCTGTGGTGCTGGGATTTCTGTTTCTTTTTCAAACCTTTTCCACACGCCGTTACCAGTCGCTGCCTCCCAAAGAGTGAAGCGGCTGATGCCACGGGTTTGCGGGTGTAAAAAGTTATTGCTAATTTTGTCATGACGCAATATATATACGTTATGAAACGATTGGTTTTTGTGCTTGTCATGCTGTTGCCGGTTTTTTTCCTGCAATGCGCGGCAGGCGGTGAGAATAGAATAGAATACATTACGCCCGAAAACGTGAGCATAGAGGATGTGTTTTTCACGCGGTTCGCAGAGCAGATATACAATGCCGATTCCACGATGAAAGCGAAAGCCACGGTTTTCGATGCCGGCGTAAACGAGGAGCAGTGGAGCGGGAATTTCAAGAAACTTACGCTTTGGGGCGAATCGAAAGAGGATGTTGTGAGTACATACAACGCCGCGAAACTTTTGTTTCTTAAGAATCCACGGGTTGATTACGCCGATATTGCCGAGCGTGCCTTATATAATGGTGTGCTTGCGGCTGTCGATTCCTCGCGCATGGGAAATAAGGAGTGGAAAAAGGCGGCGCAAGCGGTTCTCGACGCACCTGCCACAGCGTATGCCATGCGTGGAAGCGATTTGTGGGTTAATCTTTATTTCAGAAATCGTGCGTATATAAAAAATGACTCGCTCGATATGGTTATTCTCCAAAACACGAGTGCGCCGTGGGTATCTGATGTGTTTTTTTCCCTGAAGTTCAACAACGCCAACCCTCACATGCGGCTGCATCTGCGTTTGCCGGCGTGGCTCAGGGGACAGGTTACCCCGACCGGGGAATATGCCTATAAACCCATGAGAGAATTTTATCAGGTGGTGCTCAACGGGAAACGCCTTACGCTTCGTGCCTCGGCAGATGGCTATATAACCATTGACCGTGTATGGCAAAGCGACGACGTGATACGCTTTTCCATGCAAACGGCTGTGAGAAGAATAAGACCGTCAAAGCAATCGGGCGGAACTTTCGCCGTTCAGGAAGGACCAATCCTGTATGCTTGTGAAAGCAAAGGCGAAAAGGTGTATTTTGACTCGGAAGCGGCATTCGGAAACAAGTATGACAAAGAAGTTCTTCACACAAATATGCTGACAACAAGCACTTATTCGTCGCGCAAACCGAACGGCGATACGCCGTGGAGCGGAATATTGCTGCCTTATTACGTATCTTTCGGGAGAAACACCGCAAACCCGCAAATCTGGCTCGAGGAAGTGGAGAAATAAAACGGCTTCGGTTGCGGGAACAACGGAACATAAATATAAAAAACTTTACAAAATGTTTGGCGTGTCGGGAAAAATGTGTAATTTTGCCACAGATACAATAAAATATCGACAATAGAAATATGAACAATTTTTGCGCAGCGTTTAGCTTTTTTACTTTTATTACTTTGCCGGAACAAAGCGAAGCGGGACGTTGTACGCATAAAAACAGAAATAACAAACGAACAAAATACAAAATCCCGCTTCAACATGAGCGGGATTTTTTTGTTACATCAAACAAAGATGAAGAAAATAGCAATACAAGGTATAAAGGGTTCTTTTCACGACATTGCGGCCCACCAATATTTCAAGGGCGAAGACATAGAGCTTATATGTTGCGACACATTTGAAAAGGTGTTCGACGAAATGAGGCATGAAGGCTCGCTGTTTGCTCTCGTGGCAATAGAAAACACTATTGCGGGAAGTTTGCTGCACAATTACGAACTTCTTTTGGAGAGTGGTCTTACGGTTGTGGGCGAACATAAATTGCAGATAGAGCACAGCATAATGTGTCTTCCCGAAGACGATTGGGACACACTCTCGGAAGTAAATTCTCATCCCGTGGCTCTCATGCAATGTTACCGATTCCTTAAAAACCATCCGGGACTTCGCGTTGTGGAAGACGATGACACGGCGGTGCTGCTGGAACACATTAGCAGCAGACACCTGAAGGGGCACGCCGCAATATGTCATAAGGATGCCGCTCCGCTTTACGGTTTGAAGGTTCTCGAAGAAGGAATACAGGACAACAAGCATAATTTTACACGTTTCCTTGTTCTTACCGATCCTTGGAATGCTGATCTTGTGAGAGACGCGCGCCTTTGCAACAAGTGCAGTCTTGTTTTTCTCTCTTCCCGATGATGAAGGCTGTTTGTCGCAAGTTCTTTCGATTTTCTCGTTCTATAAAATAAATCTCACCAAAATACAATCGCTTCCTATCATAGGGCGTGAGTGGGAATACCTGTTTTATATAGATGTAACCTATGATGATTATGTGCGTTTCCATCAAAGTTTGGACGCCATAAAACCTTTGACACGTGAATTAAAAAATCTTGGAGAATATGTTGCAAAAAAAAAATAATGCAGCCAACGGTATAGTTCCCGCCGAACGCCTTGGCTCGGTTAGCGAATACTATTTCAGCCGCAAGTTGAAGGAAGTGGCAAAAATGAACGCCGAGGGCAAAAATGTCATAAGCCTTGCAATAGGAAGTCCGGATATGCCTCCTTCAAAAGCCACGGTAGACGAACTTTGCAGAGTGGCTAAGCTTCCGGAAGCTCACGGATACCAGCCCACAATGGGTACACCCGAGCTAAGAAAAGCCATGTCTCAGTGGTATAAACGTTGGTTTGACGTGGATTTGAATCCCGACAACGAAATACAACCTCTGATAGGTTCGAAAGAAGGTATACTCCATGTAACTCTGGCATTTGTTAACCCGGGAGACAAAGTGCTTGTGCCCAATCCGGGATACCCGACTTATACTTCGCTAAGCAAACTTCTCGGTGCGCAGGTGGTGAATTATAATCTTCGTCCCGAGAATGATTGGCAACCCGACTTTGAAGAACTTGAAAGCATGGATCTTTCGGGCGTGAAACTGCTTTGGAGCAATTATCCCAACATGCCTACGGGGGCAAATGCACGTCGTGAGACTTACGAGAAACTTGTAGATTTCGCAAAACGCCATAATATTGTGGTGGTAAACGACAATCCTTACAGTTTTATCCTAAATAATCATCCCATAAGCCTTTTGCAGGTTCCCGGAGCCAAGGATTGCTGCATAGAATTCAATTCCATGAGTAAAAGCCACAATATGCCGGGATGGCGTGTGGGACTTGCGGCAAGCAATTCGCAATTCATTCAGTGGATATTGAAAGTAAAGAGCAACATAGACAGCGGAACTTTTCGCGCCATCCAACTTGCAGCCGCAAAAGCCTATGATAATGACGAACAATGGCATCATGCGGCAAACATAGATACTTATTCGCGCCGCCGTGTGTACGCGGAAAAAATAATGCAAGCCATGAATTGCGAATACGAAAAGACACAAGTGGGAATGTTTCTTTGGGGCAGGATTCCTGATAAGTATAAAGATGCCGAGGAACTCACCGAAAAAGTTTTGCAGGAGGGCAAGGTTTTTATAACACCGGGCTTTATTTTCGGAACAAACGGATCACGCTACGTAAGAATATCACTGTGTGCAAAAGACGAGAAACTTAAAGAGGCTCTCGAAAGAATAGAAAAAACATGAAATTATAAGATATATCACAATGGAACTCAAATTAGAAAAACTTAATCTCCCGGGCGTGGAAGACAAACGCCCTCTCGTAATGGCGGGACCTTGCAGCGCAGAAACCGAAGAGCAAGTCATTACCACAGCACAGCAACTAAGTAAAATAGGAGTAAAGATATTTCGTGCGGGAATATGGAAACCGCGTACCAAACCTGGAAGTTTTGAAGGAATAGGCGAGGAAGGACTTCCATGGATGCAGCGCGTGCAAAAAGAATGCGGAATGCTTGTGGCTACGGAGGTAGCAAATAAAGCACATGTGGAAGCTGCTTTGAAAGCCGGCATAGATATTCTTTGGATAGGTGCTCGTACTTCTGCCAATCCCTTTGCCATGCAGGAAATAGCCGATTCGCTTAAGGGCGTAGATATTCCAGTTTTGGTAAAGAACCCGGTTAATCCCGATCTAGAGCTTTGGATTGGTGCGCTTGAGCGTCTTAATAATGCAGGAATAAAACGTCTTGGTGCCATTCATCGTGGTTTTTCCACTTATGAAAAACGTATTTATCGTAATTTGCCTATGTGGCATATTGCTATAGAACTTCATCGCCGCATTCCCAATCTTCCCATGATTTGCGACCCGAGTCATATTGGCGGAAAGCGTGAACTTATTGCTCCTCTCTGCCAGCAGGCAATGGATCTCGGTTTCGACGGTCTCATAATAGAAAGTCATTGCAAACCCGACGAAGCTTGGAGCGATGCAAGCCAACAAGTTACTCCCTGAGGTTCTTGATTTTATACTTGACAGACTTGTTGTTCGTTCCACTACGCAATCTACGGAGAGTCTTCATGCTTTGCGCTATCAAATAGACGAATGCGACAATAATATTCTCGATATTTTGGCAAAGCGTATGAGAATTTCGCGTGAAATAGCCGTTTACAAGCGCGAGCATAACATGACTGTTGTTCAGGCAGGGCGTTATAATGAGATTCTCGACAAACGTGTGGCTCAAGGCATGCTTTGTGGCATGAGTGCCGACTTCCTTAAAACTATCTTTGAAGCCATACACGAGGAAAGCGTTCACCAGCAACTTGAACTGATAAACCGATAAACGATGAGGATTTTAATTCTCGGCGCGGGCAAAATGGGGTCATTCTTTGTCGACCTCCTGAGTTTTGATCACGAAACGGCTGTTTTCGATACCGATCCAAAGCGTTTGCGTTTCATGTACAACACGCAGCGTTTCACAAGGCTTGAGGAAATAGATGCATTCCGTCCAGAAATGGTTATTAACGCAGTTACTCTCAAAGCCACGATTCCTGCTTTCGAAAAAGTCATTCCGCATATCCCCGACAACTGTATATTGAGCGACATTGCTTCGGTTAAGACGGGCATGAAAGAGTTTTACGACAAATGCGGCTTCAAATACGTTTCCACCCATCCCATGTTCGGTCCCACATTTGCCAATCTCGGCTCGTTAAGTTCCGAGAACGCAATAATAATTAAGGAAGGCGACTATATGGGACGCATTTTCTTCCGCGATCTCTACAATCGTCTAGGACTGAATGTGTGCGAATATACATTTGAAGAGCATGACGAAACGGTGGCTTACTCGTTGAGCATTCCTTTTGTCTCTACTTTTTTGCTTTTGCTGCCGTTATGAAACATCAGGATGCGCCGGGAACAACGTTCAAACGCCACATGGCAATAGCTCGCGGCGTACTTGGTGAGGACGACACACTGCTTCGCGAAATTCTTTTCAATCCTCTTACCTCCGGTCAGGTAGAAAAAATTCGCACGGAGCTTAGCGAACTCATTGACATCATAGATCATAAGGACGAGGCGAGACTCGGAGCTTATCTTACCAAAATCCGTAAGAACATAGAGTAATGCAGCGACGCATGAAACCAAAAAGCGGAAAGCCTTAAAGGTTTTCCGCTTTTTTTGTTATGTTTTTCCGCCCGGCGTTTTGCGCCGTCGTGAAATTTATTCCTCCTTCTTTTTCTTCCGCAGCGGCGGGTTCTTCGGGTTTTTCCTCTTCAAAATCGTTTATTCCGCCTTTTATCAGCAAATCATACCATACAAGAAGTTTGCGAATGTCGCTGTCGTGCACACGGTCGGGGTCGTATTCGGGAAGAACCTGGGCAAAATATTCGCGAAGTTCCTTGGTCTCTATCTTGCGCGGGTTGAATTTGAGTGCTTCTCCGTTTTCGTGTGTCTTTACTTTGTTGAAAACGCTAATCAGCGGCTCGTCTTCTTCCTCGCAATATATGGAAATGTCGTTAAGTGAAACAACTTTGTCGTGCATTCCCACGGAAAATCTCTGATGTTTGTCGTCAACGCTCTCTACTATGAGCATTCCGCGACCTTGTTTCATAAGTTTGTAAAGACCGGGCTTGCCGGATATCGAAATTATTCTCTCTTCCATTTTATGTTTCTGTTTTTATGGTTCTTTTCTATTAGTTTTTTAATTCTGCTATGGGAGTCGGAGCTTTATGCGGGTCTCCGATGTGATTATAGTTCACGGCTTTTCTCTTACTCTTGTTGCTCATGGTTGGAAACCAGATGTCCGCTGCCGTAAGTCCGCACTCTTTCACGGCGTTTATGGCATATTCGCTCCTTCCAAAGTCGGGATTTTCGTTATTTGTGCCGAAAGTGAACTTTATTCCGCGTTTCTTTGCCATGCGGATTATTTTGTAGCTCGGCAGTTTGTAACGCGAATTTATTTCAAGGGCAATGCCGTTATTATGTAGCACATCGAGCACACGGTTTATGCGTTTGTCGGTCCAATACTTGTCATATTCGTCCTGCATTATCTCGGGCAGAAAAGTGGGATTGGCATAAAAGTCCACAGGTTCGTTTGTCAAAATTTTTACTATCTGATCCACGAGCATATCCATGTACTGTTCTTTAGTGCGTCCGTCAAGTTTCACTTCTTCATTGCGATAAATGCGGCAGATGTGCCCTTTGTCCACTATTGTAAGGGCATCTGTAAACAAGTAATCGAATCCGTTCAGCACGGGGCGCGTGAATTTTGCTATCCAACGGCGACCTTCGCCCTGCGCTCCCATCATAAACGGTGCCGACTCCATTTTCTTGCAGTATTCTATGGCTGCGCTGTCGTCGGGAAGCATTGTGCCTATTCCGCCCTCGCCTAAATTTATGCTTATGCCGTAGTTTATGCCGTAGTTCATGGACTTTGCCTGCGCCATTTCCTGTGTCAGTCCCCCTTTGAGGTGAACGTGATAGTCAATGACGGGAAAGTTTTGCTGTTGCAGCCTTATAGCTCCGTCCTTTTGCTCGTCTATCGGCGGCAGGGTGTCGTTAGGGTTCTTTGCGCCGGCTTCAAGTTGTGTCAGTTTCAGGTTCTTGAACGAAACCGTTCCCTTGCGCCCCTCGAGCGCAAAGTTTCCGTGGCTCAAAAGTCTGTTGGCGTATTGCGCCAAACGGTATGGTTTTTCCGGCTCGGTGTAGCAAACTACCTCCGTGCCGTTTACGGCTATCGTTATGTTCTTTCCCCTTACGGCAATTTCAAAGTCAAACCATTTCCCGTCGCTTGCCTGCGAATGGTAAAGGTTTCTTACGGTTGACAGACTGCCGGTTTTGCGCGTTCCGTCGGTTTTGCCGTTATGAATGAGCATTTCATATCCGTCGTCTTTCCCGTTGTTGTGAAACAATACGGCAGCTTCGGCATCGCTGTCGGCAAGTACCTGTCCCTGCAATATGAAATTTGTACAATCTTCCCCTCCTGTGTATTTCTGTCCGGCTTCCACTTTTATCTCGGTGGAGTTTACGGTGGTTTCTCCGCATGTCCATTGTGTCAGAGTCTGACTTTTGTTGCCGCTTTCGCATGAAAGCAGTGCCGCAAACATAGCTAACGGGGCAAGCAAGTGTGCCACAGGTGAAAGAATGGCTTTCATTTTTTTGCTGTATTTATTTTTTCGCCGCAAAGGTAAAATAATTATGTAAACCTACGGGTTGCAAATCGGGCAAAAATGCCTTGTCTCCGCCCGATTCGCCCCGGTGAGGTTCTTAAAAGCCGCGTTTTGCGTAGGCTTTGGCAAGTTGGTTCATTGCTTTTTCTATTGTGCAGCGCGGTTGTCCCACGTTCATACGCATGAATCCCCTGCCGGGTTTGCCAAACATCTCGCCGTCGTTCAGATATAGTCCGGCATCGTTTATGTAAAAGTCGGTGAGTTCTTTTTTGCGAGTCAAGTCCCAAAAGCGCGATTGTCAAGAAACAGCAGGAACGAGGCTTCGGGAGTGATGAATGTTATCTTCGGGCAGTGGCTTGCCAAAAAATCGTACACATATTCCACATTGCCTTTCACATAGTCGAGCATTTGTTTCAGCCATTCCTCGCCCTCGGGGCTGTAGCAGGCTTCCACGCAGTCGTAAGCAAAGACGTTGCCGTTGCCTATGTCGTTGTTCTCGAGATACGAGAAGAATTTGCGACGCAGTGAGTCGTTCAGAACAATTGTGTGCGATGCCACAACACCCGGAAGGTTGAACGTCTTTGTCGGAGCCATGAATGTAATGGTTATGTCCGCAGCTTCGTCGCACGATGTGGCTGTAGGTATGTGGTCGGCGGCATTGTATGTCATGTCTGCGTGAATTTCGTCGCTCACCAATACCACCCGTGCTTTTTGCACAGTTTCACTACTTGGGCTATCTCTTCTTTTGTCCACGATGTGCCGCCGGGATTGTGGGGATTGCATAAAATGAACATTTTGCATTCGGGAAGACGACGATCAATTTCGTCATAGTCCATGCGGTAACGTCCGTTTTCCAGAATCAGCGGCACTTCCACCACTTTTCTTTCGCTTCCGCGTGTAACATTTCCGAACGGGTGGTAAACGGGTGTCTCAATCATCACCGCATCGCCCTTTTCGGTGAAACAGTTAACGGCAAAGTATATGCCCGGAACTATTCCCGGCACATAGTGTATGGCTTTTCGGGGAACGTCAAAGGAGTAATGGCGTTTGTTCCAATCTTCTATGCAGCGGTAATATGACTCGAAGCGCAGGTATAGCCTAAAATGTGCTGCTTGAGCCTTTTTCTATTGCTTTAATAACAAACGGCGGGTGGGGAAGCCCATGTCGGCAATCCAAAGCGGCATCAGGTCGTCGCGTCCCGTTGCCTGCTTCATAAGCTCCATGCTCACGCAGTCGGTATCCTTACGCTCTATCGGCGTACTGAAATCGTATTTCATGATTTGTATCTTGTTTTTTATTGTCGCCTGCAAAGGTAGTTAAAATAGCTTGCCTGCGCCCCCGCCGTGCCAAACTTCTTGAGCGCGGAGGCAGCTGTGGCGCGGAAAAACATTCATGTATTCGCCCGAATTTGTGAATTTTCTTGCAAGTTGCTGAAAACCAAACGTTTAACCTTGTTTCAAAAAGATGTATATAAGTTGTTGTTTATCAGGTGTTTGAATGCTCAAAAAATACAAGGCACTTATTTTTAAAATAAGTGCCTTGTATTTATAAAATATATGGCTTGTGTTTTTTGCGATAAGCCATGTGTTTTTTCGGCATCGCCGTGCGGGTTGCGCAATGAGACGGATTTTGCTTTCCCCGGCGTTTTCCATCAGTCTGCCGGAGCCTGTGTTCATTTCTTTAATCCGTTTGCACTATTTCATGCGGATTGTGTATATTTGCATGACATATATAACGTTTTTACCAAACATCATATCACGAAAATAAAATGAATCTACAATTTTTCAAACGTGCGGGCATAATGGCATCAACGCTTGTGGCTCTTGCTGCATACGGTCAGATTACCCCCGAAAACCTGAGGGTTGAACAGTTGAACGATAATATTCTCATCAATACCCCGAAATGGCGGACGAAAACCCGAGGTTTTCGTGGATTAACAAGGCTGCTGCCGGCACCATGGGCGAAGTGCAGAAAGCTTATCGCATTTGTGTTGCCACATCTCCCGAAGCGTTAAGCTCGGGTAAGGTCGACGTTTGGGACAGTAAGAAAGTAAAATCCGCAGATTCGTATCTCGTGAACTACAAAGGCGGGAAGCTCAACGAGGCAACCGACTATTACTGGCGCGTAATGGTGTGGAACGGTAAGGGAAAGGCTTCGAAATGGAGCCAAACTCAAAAGTTCACCACCGGAATAGATTCATGGAAAGCTAAATGGATAGGTGCGCCGTGGCAGAACGAAGAACCGCAGCTCGATCTCAAAACAGGACACTGCAATCCCGAATTTCCGGCTGTGCCTTACCTGCGCAAGGGGTTCGATGTAAAGTCGGGCATACGCTCCGCCAAAGCTTATGTAACCGGTTTGGGTTATTTCGAATTCTTTCTCAATGGCAAGAAAGTGGGCAACGACCTTCTTGTGCCCAATTTCACCAACTACACGTCGCGTCCCAATCTTAAATATCGCCGTGGCATATCGCTCGACGAGAAATCTTCGGGATTCCGCGTGTCATATTTGCAATACGATATAACAAAACTATTGCGCTCCGGCAGGAATGCCGCAGGCGCAATGGTGGCTTCGGGATATTTCGACACGCGAGTGGACAGACTCGGTGCGTTCGGCTCTCCGCGTTTCATTTGCCAGATTGAAATAACCTATGACCACGGTTCGAAACAAACAATTGTGAGCGACCCCACGTGGAAAGCCCGTAAGAGCGGCGTGGTTCACTGTGATATTTACGACGGCGAGCGTTATGATGCCCGTCAGGAGGTGAGCGGATGGTGTAATGCCGATTTCGACGACAGTTCGTGGCAGAATGCCGTGGAAAGAAAAAAGCACCCGACGGAAAACTCGTGGCTTTCGACACTAATCCCGACCGTATAACCGAGACGCTGAACCCCGTTGCCTTCAAAAGCAATCCCGACGGAAGCTGCACAATAGACTTCGGCGAAATGATTTCGGGACATGTGCGTCTGAAAAACATTGTGGGCGAAAAAGGACAAAACCATCAAGATTAAATATGAAAGCGTTTACTCCCAGGAAGTAAGCTACACGTTCAAGGACAGTTCCCCCGTGGATTACGCGCCACAGTTCACGTGGTACGTCTTCAGGTATGTAACCGTTACGGATTCACCCCCACAGCCGACCAGATAGTTGCCGAAGCCGTCAATACGGACATGAAAGTAAATTCGGAGTTCACAACTTCAAACGAACTGTTCAACCGCATAAACAAAGTATGGCAGCGCACCGAAAAGGACAATATTCATAGCGGCGTGGAGAGTGATTGTCCCCACCGCGAGCGAATACCTTACACTGGCGACGGACAAGCAGTTTGCTCCACGGTGATGCACAATTTCGACGGAGCCGCTTTCTTCCGCAGCTGGTTCAATTCCATGCGCGATTCTCAGGATAAAGAAACGGGATATGTGCCCAATTCCGCTCCATGGTGCCCCGGTGCCGGCGGCGGAGTGGCTTGGGGTGCCGCCATGAGCATCATGCCGTGGGAATATTACATGAATTATGGCGACAAGAAGGTGATTGCCGAAAACTATAACGCTTCGAAACGCCAAATAGACTATATGCTGACGTGGGTAAAACCCGACGGAACAATGCATCAAAGCCGAAAGAATGCAATTGACAACGGAGATTGCTACTGGATGAACCTTGGTGATTGGGTTCCTCCCTATAAATTCCCGGGCGATGACAAAGTTCATACTTACATGCTCTGGCGTTGTGCCGACAGAATGAGCAAAATGGCGAAAGTAATGGGTAACGATGCCGACGAAAAGCATTACCGCGACCTCGCCGACAAAACAAGGGATGCTTACGACAAAGTTTATTTCGAGAACGACACTCTTGGCTACGGCGATTTCGGTTGCAATTCTTTCGCTGTTGAGATGGGGCTTGCCGAAAAGCGTCCCGAACTGAAAAAGATACTTGCCGATGAAATCGGTGTCAGATATAAGGGACACTTGAACTGCGGCTACATTGCCCTGGAAGTGCTTTTTCGAAGGATTGGCAAAGGTTGGCGCAAACAACATTGCCTATACCGCCATGAATCAAACCGACTTCCCCTCGTTCGGATACATGCTCAAAAACGGTGCAACCACACTTTGGGAACAGTTTGACGGACAGAATTCCGAAAATCACCCGTTCCTCGGTTGCTGTCTCACTTGGTTTTATCGCCAGCTCGCAGGTGTTAATTCCGATCCCGAGTCTCCGGCTTACAAACATCTTATTGTGCGTCCCGTGCTTGCCGACAGCCTCGAAAGCGTAACCTATTCGAAAATGTCGCCATACGGACGTGTTTCGAGCAATGTCAGTCATAATTCCGACCGTGTGCGCATAATTGTCGACGTACCTGTGGGTTCAAACGCCACCATATACGTTCCCGCTGCCGGCATGCCGAATCTTACGGTCAACGGACAGCCTGCCGCAAAAATCAAAGGCGTTACATCTGCCAAGAAAACCGCAGAGGGCTTCACAGTAAACGTAAAACAGGGACACTACGAACTGATTGCGTCTAAAAAATAAGGATTTGCGGCCCGGTGAGAGGCTTGTCCTGCATAAAGTCGCGCAAACACATACGAAATGAAGGGACTTGTTCCTTATACATTGAATCTTGGCGGCTCGCTTATGAATCTTGGCGAGCCGCAAGTAATGGGTATTCTCAACGTAACTCCCGATTCTTTTTACGAAAAGTCGAGAACTTTTGACGAGGATGCCATTCTGCGCCGCGCCAAACAGATAGCCGGCGAGGGCGGAAGCATTATAGACATCGGAGCTTACTCCACGCGCCCCGGCTCTGCCGATGTTGACGAATCCGAAGAGATGTCGCGCCTGCGCCGTGCGCTCTCAGTTGTAAGAAAAGCCGTTCCGGGAATGCCCGTGAGCATAGATACTTTTCGCGCCGACGTTGCAAAAATGTGCGTTGAGGAATATGGCGCGGAAATAATCAACGATGTTTCGGGCGGTGAGGGCGACAAGCGCATGTTTTCCACGGTTGCCCGGCTCGGAGTGCCTTATATATTAATGCACATCGGAGGCAGCATCGACAACATGCACTCCGACGCACCGCTTACCTCGCATGCCGATGCCGAAGTGCCCTACATGCAGAGCGTCGTCTCGTTTCTCACCGAACGAATCAACCGGTTGCACGCTCTCGGGGCAAAAGACATAATCATTGACCCGGGATACGGTTTCGGTAAATCCTTGCAACAAAACTACGAACTGCTCAACAGGCTCGAAGACCTCAAGGTGTGGCAACTGCCGCTGCTTGTGGGCGTGTCGCGAAAGTCAATGATTTACAAATTGCTCGACACCGACTCTTCGCAAGCCCTTAACGGAACCACGGTGTGCAATACCATAGCCCTCATGAAGGGTGCGTCCATTCTCAGGGTGCACGATGTGAGGGCGGCAGTGGAAGCCGTGAAAATAGTAAAGCAAACACTTCTCTAAACATACCGCGCCAATGCTCTCGTTCTCTGTAAAAGACATAATAGATATACTGCTGGTGGCAATGCTGCTCTTTTATATTTACCGCTTAATGAAAGAGTCGCGCTCCGGAAACATCTTCATGGGAATACTCGTGTTCATAATAATGTGGATATTCGTTTCGAAGATTTTCAACATGAGTCTCCTCGGCTCCATAATGGACAAAGCCGTGAACATTGGTGCCATTGCACTCATCATAATCTTTCAGGAAGACATCCGTAACTTTTTCTCCTCGCTCGGAACCCAGCACTCCATAGGCAAGATAGTCCACTTTTTTTCGCGACCCTCCCAAGACGCCAATATAGTAAGCGAAAACAGCATCATTCCCGTTGTCAGGGCGTGCATGTCCATGAGCGCGCAAAAAGTAGGGGGCTCTCATAGTCTACGAACGCTACATAGGGCTTGGCGACATTGAAAAAAACGGGTGAGATAATAGACGCGGAAATTAAGCAACGCCTCATAGAAAACATTTTTTCAAGAACAGTCCGCTCCACGACGGAGCCATGATAATTTCCACCATCGCATTGCGTCGGCAGGCTGCATTCTTCCCGTTTCTCACGACGAAGATATTCCGCGCAACCTCGGTCTGCGCCACCGTGCCGCAATGGGCATAACCCAGAAGAGCGATGCGCTTGCCATAACGGTATCCGAAGAGACGGGCGGCATTTCCGTGGCGTATAACGGCAAATTTCATCTTAATCTCACGGGCGAGGAACTCGAAAGAATACTCACCGAAATGGTGGCATAATCCTCACCGGCAAACACATACCGGTATGTGTTTGTGCGGTTTATGCTTCCCTCCGCTGTGTGCTGCTCCTTTTTGCGCCGCAAACGCATGATTTGTGAATATTCCGCCTGTTCTTGCAGAAAATCATGCCTGCGTGTCCAAGCGATAACCACACATTTTTCGGTTTCTGTAAGTTGTTGTGTATCAGAAGTCCGCAAACGGCGAAAAATACAAGGCACTTATTTTAAAATAAGTGCCTTGTATTTTAAAATATATGGCTTGTATTTTTTACAAGATGCCTTATGTTTTTTAGAGCGTCCCGAAAGGGGTGAAAAACACGGCGTAATTTTAGAAAATAAAAAGGCATTAACATCGCTTAATATCTTTTCCGTTTTTTTTTTTTTTGAATGCTTAGCCAAAGAGGCGTTTTATGTACTTTTGCACCCGATAAATATAATTTAAGCAACAAAGATAAATTCTACGACAACAAGATTATTTAGGAAAAGCACAAGTAAATGCGTGAATAATAACAATTAAATAAAATATAATAAGTACAATGAAAAGAATAAAACGGTTTTTGATGGGCACGGTACTTGCTGCAGCAGGATTTGCAGCCATGCCGTTTACATCTTATGCGCAAACATCCGACCGTCCATCCGCTATGCGTTGGAAAGGAGCGGATGTAACTAAGCTCAATGAGGAATTTCTTCTGTACAATGTAGGTACGGGTAAATTCATGATAGCAGGTGGCGGCTGGGGAATCCAGGGCATGATGCTCTATCAGGACTTCGGAACCATGATGGGCTTGGAATCCCAAAAAAAATAACACTTATGTCATAAAATCAAACATAGAAAATGTTGATCATGAAAATGCAAAATATTTGGGAATAAATTATCCCCGTTATACTTCGACGGGAAAATGGGGAGATGATAATACTTTTGGTCCCATTATGGAAGCCCGGATCAACGGAATCGCTAACGGTATTTACAAAAGAGCCTGGACTTTTGAACGTGTCGGGGGATTGAAAGATAACTTCGTATATAATATGAAGGAAACCCTGACCAATACATCGCGACGCGACCTTGAATTATACATGGGTGCTTCCTACGGAGAAAATCCGAGATAGGTCCTGCCGGAGGCTATGATGTTTTCGTAGGCGATACCGCAACTTTTACAACAACTACGGCATTCAATTCCACTTTTGCTTCCGGAAAGGAAAAAGCTGCATATTATCAGTGGATTCTTGTTCCGAAATCGGAAATGGTGGACGTTTATAATAAATCGATAGAAGCAGGAGGGGGATTAAATGCTAATTTTACATATCTCGTAACCGATCCTGTGTTCGACCGCAACCATACAGGTTTTGAAGCATGGAGCAAAAACGTAATAGGAAGCGGTACCGGAACAGGCAAACGCTATGATTGGCTCAATAACGAAACGAAGTCCGATAATTGGGACGCTGCGGATTTCCGGAAAGTAAATATAGACAGTAAGGAAAACGGAAAATACAGCTTTGCAAGTTTTGACGGTATTGGTGAAGTGTCTCAAACTTTCAAGGCTCCTGTAACCGGTGTTTATGAAATAGAGTGCCGCGGTTTCTATCAGGGAAATGAAGCAAAACTTTTCGTAACAGTGAACGGAAAACCCATGAAACTCCGCTCGTAAATACAGGAAGCAAGTTTACAAAATGCACCCTTTGCTTCAAATAATGTCGGAACTAACGTAACCGATAGTATGAAAATTATTGCCGGCAAAGCTTTGTATGACAACGAAAACGGTAAATATACCGTCAAGGTGGTAATCTCTGCTACCGCTGAGTCTGATATGAAAATTGGTATCAAGAAAGATGCTGCAACAAAGTCGGATGTTTGCTACCCTACCAGGTGGAGTAGTACAGATTACTATTATGATACCGACTTTGTGGGGGTAGATAATTTCGCAGTCCGTTATGTGGGTAAGAGCAAGGCTTCAATCTTTGTTTTTGACGAAGATGCTAAGAGCACAGAATATATGGAGAAAGCCACAGGTGAGGCTTACAAAGAAGTAACTGTATATTTGAAACGCAGCTTCACGCTCAACAAGTGGAACTCGTTTGTTACTCCTGTCGGTTTGACCAATGCGCAGGTGAAACAAGCCTTTGGCGATGACGTTAAAAGTTGCCAAGCTCGCAGGCGTAGGCGGTGTAACAGGCTGCGAAAGCAGCATAGATTTCCGGACAGTTGATCTTAGCCAGGAAGGAATAGCCATTGAACCGGCGCAGATGTATCTTGTGAAACCCACAAAGGATGGCGTGTATATGAACTTGGAACTTTTCGACGGTACAGAGGTTAGCGGCAAAATGTATCTCATAGGTCGTCGCTCGCTTGACGGAAGTAAGATTACCGACGGTACACTTACAATAAAACCAACCAAAGGACAGCATGCCGAAGGTGCCGAAATTACGGGCGCACAAGTAGATTTCAAGGGAACGTATGTGTATCTCGATGCAGGGCAGGGACCTCTGAAAGGAGCGTATGCTTGGAGCGGCGGCGACATGTACCACCTGAAAAAGGAAAACGACATTAAAGGTTTCCGTGGATGGCTCGTTGATCGTATAGGAACTAATTCCATCAAATTCAATATAGGCGACGGCAGTGTAACAAGCATTGACGAGGTAATTGCAAACGACAGAGCCGAAAAGACATCCGATGCGGTTTACACCGTGGACGGTGTGAAGATTTGCGACAACGCTTCTTCGCTCGAGGGATTGCCCGCCGGTCTCTACATTTTCAAAGGCAAAACTCATTTGGTTAAGTAACACTGCAAACAAACATGAACAAGATGGAAAAGAAAATATATAAAAAGCCGGAAATGGACGTTCTCTCCTTGAACATAAAGGATTCTGTTCTCGAAAATACGAGTTGGGGCTTCGACGGCAAAAAAGAAGGTGATGTAAAAGAAGGTCCCGAAGAAGGCGGTGTGGAGCTTGATTCACGCAAGAACGAGTCCGGATGGGATTTTGAATGGTAATACAGGGTGTTAACCCCAATGTCGAACTAAAACATCAGGAAAAAAGAAGTATGAGATAAGATTGTAAAGTTCTGATTGGCTGTCTCTCCCTGCGAAAGCGGCGGCGGTGATATGAAATACCCTGACAGGGAATCTTTGTATGGCTGTAACTGCAAAATGCGGGAAGCGATAAAAAAACTTTACAAGAAAGATTCCGAGTTATAATGTAACCGGCAGAAAAAATCTTTGACTTCGCCCTTGCTGAAGGGCGGTTCGGCAGAAACATTAAGCGAAAACACCATGCATGTCTTTACAGATAAGATGTGTATGGGTTTTTCGTGTATATACCCGGGCTGTGGAGGCAGCCCACCGGGATATGAAATAGTTGATACGCTGCAAGCGGATGCGCACGTGGGGACATGGTGAAAATGTCCGGCATATACGCACCCGAAACCGGGCGGTTTCCGCCGCACGGTGGGATGTTGGAGAAGCGTTTTGCGTTGCGAAAAAACATACATGGCTTATCGCAAAAAATACAAGCCATGTATTTTAAAATACAAGGCACTTATTTTAAAATATATGCCTTATATTTTTCGCGATTATAAGTGTCTGTAAACCAATACCCTTTTTGAGCGTCAAAATCAGCATTCGAAACCCGCCCGAAAAGGACATTCCATCGCCCCGGCGGGAGACCGAAAATAGGTATAACCAAGAACTATAAGTGATATGAAGAAGAAATTACACTATCTGTGCCTTTGCGGCGCGCTGATGCTTCCTTTGGGGAGCGCGGCGCAGTTGGCTTTGGACGAAACGCAGGTGCCGGAGAACGCGGACAACGAACCCGCACCGGTTCACCCCGTGCCGAGCGAAAGGCAACTGCTTTGGAACGAAACAGAATTCTACGGTTTCTTCCACTACGGTATGAACACCTACACAGGCGAAGAGTGGGGATACGGAAACGAGAGCGAAACGACTTTTGCTCCCACTCGGATTCCGAATCCCGAGCAATGGCTCACGGCATGTCAGAAAGCGGGGATGAAAGGCGGCATTGCCGTTGTGAAACACCACGACGGTTTTTGCCTCTGGCCCACATCCACCACAAAGCATAATGTAAGCAACAGTTCCAATTACGGCAAACAGACCAACATTCCCGAGACGTTTGGCGAAGCGGCCCGCAAACTCGGAATGAAATACGGTTTCTATGTTTCGCCGTGGGACAGAAACAGTAAGGATTACGGCACACAGGACTACATAGACCGAGTGTTCATAAAGCAATGCGAAGAACTCGCCCAATATGGCGATGATCAGTTTGAAATGTGGTTTGACGGCGCAAACGGAGGGGACGGATATTATGGCGGACGCAATACTACTGTCAACATTGACCGTTATGTTTATTACGATGTCCCCAATTTGCGTTACAAAGTTCACAGCCTTGCAAAAAAATTGTGTGATGTGGGGCGTAGGCGGCGAGGCTCGCTGGATAGGCAATGAGGATGGCGTTGCCGGCGAAACCAATTGGGGAATGCACCCGTGGAAAGAAAAATACTGCCACATGCGGTACCGGTGTTGAGGATTGCTGGCTTTGGAATGCCGGCGAGAGCGATGGCAAGGCAACAAGCAGGGGCTGGTTCTGGCACAGCGGCGAAACCGTAAAATCTGCAGAGAAACTATTCCAAATGTATATGGAAACAGTGGGCAGAAACTCTACTCTTATTCTTAACTTTCCGCCTAACCAAGCCGGCGTATTGCCCGATGCAGACGTGAAAGTGCTCGAAGAACTCGGCAAGATGATGACCACGCGCCTTGGAACGGATCTCGCAAAACGGCAACCGTTACGGCAACCGCTACACGCCAAGCGGGAAAAAACAGAACTTATGTGGCATCGAATTTGAACGACGGCAGCAAGGATACGTACTGGGCAACAGACGATAACACCACTACCGCCTCGATTACGTTCGACCTCGGCAGCATCAAAACGCTTCACTACGTAGCCCTGCAGGAGTATATTAAGAAAAGGACAGCGTGTAAAAGGTTTCAACATCCAATACAGCACGAACGGAAGCTCGTGGACAACGGCGGCAACGAGAATTACCCAAACCACAATAGGTTACAAACGAATAATTCCCTTGAACGGCAGCACAATTCGCAGCTATTTTGGCGGCGTAAATGCGAGATACGTAAAAATAAACATAACCTCGAGCAAAGCATGCCCCTTGCTCCACACTGTATCCATATATTAAAGAGGAGGAAAAGAACATGAATCACAAAATATATACATTGGCTCTTTCCGCGCTCTCATTAGCTGCTGCGGCACAGACATCCGTAACATTCGACACGCAGGATTATAAAAGCGTAGGGGATTATGACACGTGGGAAGAGTCTCCTTTCCGCACCGGAACGCTTGAAGGCAACGCGCAAGTCATAAACAACTGCTTCAACAATACGGGGGCGGGAATATCAAACAAGACAACAAAAATACTCGGAGTGCAACGCTCGCGATTCGGAAGCAATACGTTCGGCGTGAGAGTGGACTTGAATTCCCCGCTGTCAACTTCCGAAACCACCAAATACGTACATGTGCTGGTTTACAAGCCGAACACTTCGAAAGTAATGCTCGTGGGGTTGGGAAAAAGAGAGTCGTTCACCGAAGAACCTACCGACATAGAGCAATTTTGGGTTGAATCAAATTATAGCATGACCGCAAACCAGTGGTGCGACATGGTTTTCCCGATAAAAACAGTAACGGGTGTGAAAGTTTACAGCTTTGTTATAGTCCCCGATCTCGCTTCTCCTCATGCCCTTACCCAAGATTATGCGTGCTACATAGACCAGATTGAAGTAAATTCCAGCTCTTCGCAGCGCAGAGGTCCGTTCACATCGAGCGGAGGAACCGTGGAACCCGACCCGGAACCGACAGACGAAGTTTATTCCGTGAACTTCGACAAAACGCAAACCAATACGCGCGAATCAAGCAGCACAGGCGGAATAAGATATTTGAAAGGCGTTTCGCTCAAAGGCAGAGATGCGGAATATTCTTACGCTCCCGAAACTACCGATGCCCTTTATCATCTCGTTTACAAGGATGCTACGGCAAGCATTGTTTGGAATGTGAAAGCGGGAAACTCTTATACTCCCGCCGTGAACTATCAGGGCAACTGGATGCACGCTTACGCTTATATAGATTACAATAACGACGGGAAATTTACGCCGGTAATTACAAACAATGTCAATTCTTCCTCAAGCGAAGCCGTTTCCTATTCGGCATACAATGCATCCGACGAGAAAACTTTGTACACCACAACCGGGAGTTCTCTGACAGGCTACAGCCGCAAAACCTTGTCCATGCCCGCATTTACCATTCCCTCTTCCACGAAACCGGGTATTTACCGAATGAGATTCAAAGTGGATTGAATTGTATCGATGCCGGCGGCGGAGACGGGAGCAATTCCGTGAACATGCAGAACATCGTGAACAACGGAGGCGGTATAATCGATGTGCTTCTCAATGTGCACGGCGACAATGTAGTTGTAAACGCGCAGAACCGCAATGGCAGCCTGACCACAAGCGACAATGCTTCGCTCATAAACTATTCCACAGCTTTCGGAAAGAGTTTCGGCATAAAAATAGAACCTGCGCCCGGATTCGAAAACGACAATATTGTGGTGCGCCACGGTTATAATCTGAGCGGAGAGCAATATGTTAACAACAATCGTCAGTGGAGCGAGATAAAATATCTGTCAAGTCAGTTCGGAAACGACGGATCGTTCACAATACCTGCCGACATCGTTGACGGAGATATAAGTATTGTTGGCAACTTTGCCCAGAAAAAATATGTGAGCTTTGACGAATCGGAGGCTATGCCCGATGTGAACGGAAAGATAAACGTAACACTCACGCGCAAGTTCAGTACGCAATATTATAATACCGTATGTCTGCCGTTCTCGCTCAATGAAGCGCAGATTCAGGCGGCTTTCGGCAGCGATGCCCGGGTATATGCCTACGACAACAGCAGGAATGACGGAGTGATTTACTTTTTGATTCTTCCGACAAGGTGGTTGCAAATGTGCCTTTCCTCCTGACCACTTCCACCGAAAACGGGGTTTTCAATTTCGACAACGTAACCATTGAAAGCGGAGAACCCGTGACAACCGGCACAGACTATGATTATGTGGGCAACTATGACGGTAAAATAACTCTGCCATACGGAACATATTTCTTCAATTCCAACACATTCTATCGTTCAATAGGCAAGAGCACGATGAAAGGCTATCGCGCATATTTCAAAGGAGCACGAATCAGCCGGCAGTCGCCCCATTAAACTTGTCATAGACGGTATGCCAACGGCAATAGAGAACATTCTTGCTCCCGAAAGCGGCGACGCGGATATTTACTCCACCGACGGAGTGAAGATGCAGGACTTCAAGAACCTGCAAAAGGGAGTATATATATAAACGGGCACAACAAAGTGCTGAAAAAGTGAACATTGTTATGAATAAAAAAGAATATACGAAACCCCAAGTCCGCAAGTACAGCGTTGCCGGTGCTACCGCGATGTTTGCCGTGTCTCCTGAGAAAAAGTCAGGTGAAAGTAAACGGCAAAAGCGAGTTCGTTAACGGAGGCGTTGACACCGAAGGAAAGGAAGCCCAATCCCGTCATTACGACGGTTGGAACTGGGAAGATTGAAAAAAGACCATGCTTTCCCTGAATGACAGGGGAAAGAACCATACGGCTCGGGCGTTGCTTGAAAAAGTAACGCCCGAACTTTTATCATATAAGGCGTGGCATTCTTTAGAAAGCAATTTTGAAGCGAAACGTAGGGCATAAAAACAAGACAAATCCCGTCGCTCTTTTCAATGGTTAAAATATGTAAAAAATACAAGGCACTTATTTCAAAACAAGTGCCTTGTATTTTAAAATATATGCCTTGTATTTTTTGCAAGATGCCTTATGTCTCGCAAGCCCCTGTACAAGCCCTTTCCGCTACCCCTTGTATTTTTGAAATAAATGAGTGTATAATGCCGTTTTTTAACATTGTTTTCCCTCATTTCCCACAAAGCCGTAGAACCAACGGATATGTTTTCCAACCAAACGTATTTGGAAATTTTCTTTTTAAGCCCGTAGGTAAACAAAAATGTAAACCTACGGGCGTGTTTGGGAAAAATGATACAGGGCAAGGCTCTCAGACGCGAAGATGTTTGATGAGGGCGGTACGGAAACCGTGATTTGTGCACTTAAATTCGTAACTTTGCGCTAACTATAAACTTTGGCACACTAAGATGCTTAGTAAAAACGAAATAAAGTTCATTCATTCTCTCGCTCTCAAAAAACGTCGCGACAGCGAAGGGCTGTTTGTTGCCGAAGGTCCCAAACTTGTTGGCGAACTTTGGGGCACTTTCCGCTGCCGCAGCCTTTATGTCGAGGACGGTGCGGATTTGGGTTTTGTGCCCGAGGGAGTTGTTCCCGAATATGTCAGTCATGTGCTCATGGAACGCGCTACACTTTTGACCACTCCGCATTGTGTGCTCGCGGTTTTGAGAAACCGGAGGACGAGGAGGCTGATAATGTTTCCGCAGTGGCTGAAAGCGAGCTGTGTCTGGCTCTCGACGATATTCAGAACCCGGAAATCTCGGCACTATCATACGTACTGCCGACTGGATGGGCATACGCCGTGTGTTTTGTTCGAGAGGAACCGCCGATTTATACTCTCCGAAAGTTTTGCAAGCCACAATGGGCTCTGCGGCACGGGTGAAGGTTTCATACACAGACCTTCCCGCCGCGCTCAAAACCTGCAACGCTCCGGTTTGGGGCACATTCCTCGACGGCGAAAACATTTTCGGTGCGCCGCTTGAGCCACGCGGTGTGATAGTTATAGGAAACGAGGGCAACGGTATCTCGAAAGAAGTGGAACAAACCGTTACCCGCCGTCTGTTTATTCCCCCTTATCCCGAAGGACGTACCACCGTGGAAAGCCTGAATGCCGGTATTGCCACCGCCATTACGCTTGCTGCTTTTCGCGGAAGGATGTATAACGAAAAAACAAAGTAAAACCATGGCTTTTGTCCTGTCATATTATACAGAGATACTGATGTTTGCCGGCGCGTGTGCCGTGCTCGGACTTTTGGCATTCGTCCTGTTTCGCACGAAGCTCTATCGCGCCTTGTCGAAGACAGACGGAAACCTGCTTGAAAGCGGCGGAGAAAAATCCATGACCGTGATTATTTGCTGCCATAACGAAGGCGATGCGCTCGAAACCAATTTGCCGAAAATAATGGAGCAGCGCAGTGTGAAATTCGAGGTGGTTGTGGTTGACGATTGCTCTTCCGATTCCACTCCCGAGGTGTTGAAACGCATGGAGAACCGCTATTCGAATTTGCGACATACCTTTGTGCCCGTCACGGCACGCTATGTGAGCCACGCAAAACTTGCCATATCGCTCGGCGTAAAGGCTGCGCGGCACGAATGGATTGTTATGACCCGTCCCACATGCGCCCCGGTAACGGACTTGTGGCTTAAAGCCATGTCGTCATGCTTTGCTGAGGGCACGGATATAGTTCTCGGTTACGCCAACTACGCAGACGATGACACACTTGCGGCAGGCAGGGCGGTTTTCGAGCGCATGCAATATAATATGACGTGGTATCTTTCGGCTCGACATAAAGCCTGCGGCGGCGACGGAGGTAATATGGCTTTCCGGCGTTCCTTGTTTTTGGAATGCGACGGCTATGCCGATTCGCTAGACAGGGTTTTCGGCGACGATGACCTGCTTGTAAATGCCATGAGTACGGACGGAAATACTGCGGTGTGCTGTGCGCCGATTGCCACAATTCGCGAATATCCCAATAACCTGCGTCGCGCATGGCGCAGATTAAAGCTTGTGCGCACCGCATCGTTTATGCACACGCCGAGACGGGGAAATGCCGCCATGATGTCCGTCAGGTTCTCGAACATGGGGCATTATCTCTGGGCTGTGGGCTGGATTTTGTCGGCGGCAACCTTTTTTGCCTGCGGCTACATGATTGCCGGCACGGCTGTGTGCCTTGCCGCAATACTTATGTCCGTTGCCGATGCGCTGCTGATGAAACATGCCGTTGCAGCAGTGGGGGAAAGAAACTATCTTTTTCCTTCTTTGGTGGTACGAGACGGTTCGCCCTCTTGTCTATCCGGTTTGGAAACTGAAAGTATGGCTTCGCCGCAGGGATTTCAAGAGACATATTTAGAAACAAAAACGATTGAAGATATGAAACAACGTATTTTTATTTTCGCTTTCCTTGCTGCCGTGGTCGGTTCAACCTTTACGGCGTTCGCGGGAAAGTATGTGGACATAAAGCTAAAGGTTGACGGCAGGGAGAGAACAGGTGTTTTGTTTCTGCCAACGGGTTTGCACGCAAATGCGCCCATTGTAACTTGTGTTCATGGCTATGGCGGCACTGCCAATCCCAAACATTTTGATCTTGATCCCGTGGCTGAAAGAGAAGGATTTGCGGTGTTGTATCCGCAGGGTCTGAAAGATCCCAAAGGACATCCCGGTTTCAATGTGGGATATCCCAATCAAAAAAAGACATGGGTGTGGACGACGTGAAAATGCTAAGCAAAATGACTCAATATGTACAGAAAAAGTACAATCTGAGTAAGGAGAACGCATTCCTAACAGGCATGTCAAACGGCGGAGACATTTGTTATCTTGCCGCGCTCGAGGGACAGAAAACTTTCAAAGCCCTTGCTCCAGTGGCGGGACTGGCTTTTACGTGGTTTTATAAGAAATATGCCATGACCAATCCCCATCCCGTGCCGCTTTTTGAGATTCACGGAACGGAGGACAGGGTTTCGAATGGTGGGGCGACCCTGAAGGCAAAGGCGGTTGGGGACCTTATCTGTCGGTTCCCATGGCTGTGAACTATTGGGTGGCTCGCAACGGTAGCCACATTGAGAAACGCGACACCATAAAGAGTAAAGATGCCAACAGCAAGCATTATATAATACGTCATTTCTATAGCGGCGGAAAAGGGGATAACGATGTGTGGCTTTACGAAGTGGTTGGCGCATCCCACTGCTGGCATAACGGCGACATTAATACGGGCGAGGAAATCTGGAAGTTCTTCAAAAGATACGTGAAGTAGGTTTTCCCGCGTCCCAAAATGGTTTTCAAGCGTGCAGAGTTTCACATATAATAAAATATGTATGCCCGAGGTTGAACCCTTGGGCATACATATTCATAAGACATGGGAGTTGGCTTTTTATTGCAACGGGAGTCGGCGAGCGCGAAACGGGAGGAACGATAAAAGCTTTCAGTAAAGGAAATCTAGTATTGATACCTCCCGGCATGCCGCATGAGTGGCGTTTCGGTACGGATGCCGCCGGCGGAGAAAAAAGGGTGTTTTGATAACCGTGAATTTTGCCTCCGGGCTTTTTGCAAAACTTGCCAGTGCTTTCCCGAACTTGAATACATGTCAAAAAAATGTTCGGTGATTTTTCCACGGCGTGGACTTTCAAGAAAACCCTTTCGGACGCTGTGGGCAGAATAATGGCGAGCATGGCAAACGAGGGCGAGAGCATGAGGGCGGCGAGCCTTGTGGAAATATTGGTTCGCATTGCGGCGGAGCGCAATCCCCTTGTGGCAGGAGTTTCGTCCCACAGAGCCAGGGAATTGGAGCGATGCCGGCAGACTGACGAGTATATTGCCGCCACACCTCTTGCGAAACTCAATGCCGAGGATGCTGCACGGCGGCTGGGTATGCAGCCCACGACTTTCTGCAACTTTTTCAAGAAGAATTACGCCACGAATTTCGTGGACTACATAAACGAGAAGAAAGTGGAAAAAATGCTTGCGCTCTTATAAAGAAAGGCGGGCGCACGCTGCAATCGGTTTGCGGCGAAAGCGGTTTCAACAGTATGGTTTATTTCATACGAATATTCAAGCGCGTGAAAGGCATAACGCCGGCACGATGGGCGAGAGAAAACTTCTCCTCCGGCGTGGATTAGCCGCCTTTGCCCGTAAGTAGGGTTTTATATCCCGTAAGTTTGTTTCGGAAGCCCGAAAAGCCTTTCCTGAGCGGCAGAAAATCTACTCAAAAAAAGGGGTAAAAAATCCACTTTTGTAAGTTGTTGTTTTTCAGCCATTCCGAAAGACGAAAAATATAAGGCATATATTTTTAAAATACAAGGCACTTGTTTTAAAACAAGTGCCTTGTATTTTTTGCGATAAGCCATGTGTGTTTTTTCATGTCCTTTTGCGATGAAAAAATAAGGGAGTAGGGGACGTTTTCCTGTGCATGAATTGCGCGGTGTCCCGTCCGCATTTTTCTTTATTTTTGTGGCGGAAAAATAAAAGAAAACGGGGCGCATGTCGTGCGTCCCGTAAAACGTTATGTCTTGTTGGAAAAATCTGCAGCGGATTGTGCGGCAGATTTTATTCAAAGTAGAACGTAATCATCACCATGCTCGACTTTGCGGAGTTCACTGCCTCGGAATATGCAAGCTTGGTTTTGTCTATAAGGTCTTTGCGGTTTTTGTCAAGAATGTCGTTGAGCCCCACGCAGAACTTTATTTCCGGAATTAGTTTGAAGAACGGCATATAGAAATCGCATCCCAAACCAAATTCGGCGTATAGCGAAATCGGTTTCGTTAGAATGGCATCCTGTTTGTGGCTTGTCAGGTCGTATGTGGCGTTTAGTCCGGCAAGCAGATAGGGACGGTGGTTGTTGAAACGCAGTGCGCTGAATTTTATGTCGGCAGGCACGGAAATCAATGTCGATTTCATGGACTCCGATACCTCTTTGCCCGAAACCTGTTCGCGGAACGTGAGGTGTTTTTGTCCGAAACTGATTGTGGGAGTAGTGCGAAGCGCAAAATATTTGTTCAACCTCCATTCGCCGAGAACTCCAATGCTGAAACCTATGTCGCCTCTGTCGTTGGCGGCATACCACTGTTCGCCCGTGGTTTCGTTTATGTGCCCGTTGTTTTCAAAACTCATGCTTTGCGAATGCACCGCGCAGAGAAAACCGTAGTGAAAGCGACGATTGTCAATGTATGGTTTGTTCTGCACCTTGCGTGTTTGGGCGTACATGTCTGTTGCCATGACCGCCAAAGCCGCCATTAAAAACGCTATATGTTTCAGTTTGCACCTCATAACTCATCTTTGTAAACGCGCCAAGGGGCTGTTTATTGTCTTTGTGCCGCAAGAGCATAACGGAAAATTCATTAACTTTGCAACAATTCGCAACAAAACAAGAACATCCTATTTATATGTCTGACGAAAACAACGAAAAAGAATTTCATTCGCAATACGTTCCCGAAATCACCGACAGCGGCGGAATAATAAGGCGTTTGCCGGGAATGTATGAGAATTGGTTTCTGGATTATGCAAGCTATGTGATTCTGGAACGCGCAGTGCCTCATCTCGACGACGGATTGAAACCGGTGCAAAGGCGCATATTGCACACCATGAAACGCATGGACGACGGAAGATATAACAAGGTGGCGAATATTGTGGGCGAGACAATGAAATTCCATCCGCACGGCGATGCTTCGATATACGATGCTCTTGTTCAGTTGGGGCAGAAAAATCTGCTTATAGACACTCAGGGAAACTGGGGAAACATTCTTACCGATGACTCGGCGGCAGCTCCGCGTTATATTGAGGCAAGGCTTTCGAAATTTGCCCTTGACGTGATGTTCAATGCCAAAACCACAGAATGGAAACTCTCATACGACGGGCGAAACGAAGAACCCGTAACGCTCCCTGTGAAATTCCCTCTGCTTTTGGCGCAAGGTGTTGAGGGCATTGCGGTGGGTTTGTCGTCCAAGATACTGCCTCACAACTTCAACGAGATTTGCGATGCCGCCGTGAGCTATCTTCATGGCGAAGAATTCAAGCTATATCCCGATTTCCCCACAAGCGGCTACGTGGATGTCTCGCGCTACAACGACGGAATGCGTGGCGGAAACGTAAAGGTGCGTGCGAAAATCGAGAAACTCGATAACAAAACGCTTGTCATCACGGAAATTCCTTTCGGAAAGAATACGCAGACGCTTATTGACTCAATTTTGAAAGCCAATGACAAGGGAAAAATAAAAATACGCAAAGTAGAGGACGTTACGGCGGCAAATGCGGAAATACACATACATCTTGCGCCAGGCACAAGCGGAGACAAGACCATAGATGCCCTTTTTATGCGTTTACCGATTGCGAAGTTAGCATTTCGCCCAACTGTTGCGTGGTGGAAAACAACAAACCCCACTTCCTCACGGTGAGCGATGTTTTGAAGAGAAGCGTGGAAAGGACCAAGCATCTCCTGAAAATGGAACTCGAAATACGCCGCGCGGAATTGCAGGAACAGTTGTTCTTTGCCTCACTCGAGAAGATTTTCATAGAGAAACGCATATATAAGGAAAAACAATTCGAGCAGGCTCCCGATTTAGACACAACGGTTGCGTTTATTGACTCGAAACTCGAACCATATAAGAAAGATTTCGTGCGCGAAGTGAAACGCGAGGATATTTTGAGGCTTCTCGAGATAAAGATGCAGCGAATATTGAAGTTCAACAAGGATAAAGCCGACGAACTCATGGCTCGCATTAGCGAAGAAATAGTGAAAATAGAAAAAGATCTTGAGAATATTGTTCAAGTAGCCGTAAACTGGTACAACATGATCAAGGCTAAGTATGGCGCAAACTATCCGCGTCTCACCGAAATCCGTTCGTTCGACACCATTGAGGCTGCAAAGGTTGTGGAAGCCAATGAAAAACTCTACATAAACGGTTAATTGCTCTTAATAGGTTACGATTTAGTTAGTTATCTACTGCATTATCTTTCTGCGCATTGCGTAACCTTCAAAGAACTCTTCCTATGCAAAAGTAGCTATTTAATTCGAGATTTTGATATAAACTCCCGGATTTTTTATCCCCTCATTCATAAGATTTTTCCGTAAAAGCGGTTTTGTTTGTCGGAACACCATTGCCAAAAACGAGTTTTGAACAATCGTGTGCCGACTACCGCATAGCCGGAGAAAAGGGCATTGCCTCACGCCTAAACGATGTTTAGACTGATGACGCAATGCCCCTTTCTTTTGCGTCTATGCCAAGAGGTGCTTTTACGGGCTACCAGATGATTTTTCTTTTTTAGCTGTCCCTTTTGTGCCGGAAGCGGAAAGTGAATGCAGAGTGTGTCAGCCTGCCTCATGAATGAAACAGGCGGTCACACACAGCCGGACAAACCGGGAAGAATGATTGTTGCCGCCCGGCTGGACAAGTTCCGTCGGAACGGAAACAATCATACTTCCTTTGTCGTGGTTTGCCCTTTTCACGCTTCCGGTGATGTCTTTTTCTTTCAGACGGTTTCCCCTTTTTACGGATTTTCCCCTAAAGTTTTTTCTACCTAATCTGCCTCTGTTTTCGTTTACCTCCATTTTGCGCCTTTCAGTAAGCCGCATCAGTCAGTCATTTTCGTTCTGGGCGCAAAGGTAATTCCGGGATTGGACGGGAAAGCAAGGTCAAGCCTCCTGTTTTCTGCGGAAATCTCCAGCCCTTCGGGTAGTATTTCCCCGAAAAACCTTGCATTCCCTAATCCCTACCTTTTCAAGCACCCGAAACGAAAACGACCGATGCGACAGAAAGACGCATAAAAAAAATGTCGGATAAACGAGAGGCAGATAAGATAGTTTGAAACTCAACTCCCTCAGCTCTTGAATCCGCATAAAAAACAAAAAAATTAAAAACAGCGAAGATATGACAGCAACGGCAAATTTCAGACAAGTGGCGCAATACATCGGGTTGGCGATATGCGGCTTGATGATGCGCACCGCCTTCGGGGTGTTCGGCATCCTTTGGGGCATCATCAGAGAGATTGTAAACGGAGTGTTCCGAGTGGCGATAGGTGTAATCGTGGCTATCCTTTCCACCATTGCCTACTTCGGCTTCATCCTTTGGTCATTAACTCTTTAACCCTTACCGACATGACAAAGAGAAACAGCAAGACGGTAGCGCAGCAGTGCAGATATTACGAGGTGGACAACATCTTCGTGTATATGGTGGAAACGTACATCAACGGCAATTTTGAAACGTTCCGAAGATTGTACCACGAACTAAACAAGGACGCACGGAGGGACTTCATGGACTTCCTTCTCAGCGAGGTAGAGCCGACCTATTGGAGAGAGAGACTTAAACAGACAATCTAAAAACGACAGCGATATGAAAGGAACAGACCATTTCAAAAGAACGATACAAATGTATCTGGAACAGCGGGCGGAGGAAGATACGCTCTTTGCGAAGAAGTACCGCAACCCTGCCAAGAACATAGACGAGTGCGTGACCCACATTCTGAACTATGTGCAGAAAAGCGGTTGCAACGGTTTCACGGACGGAGAGATATTCGGGCAAGCCATCCACTACTATGAGGAAAACGAGATAGAGGTGGGCAAACCTATGAACTGCCAAGTGGCTGTGAACCATGTGGTGGAACTCACCGAAGAGGAAAAGGCGGAAGCACGGCAGAACGCAACTCGACGATACCAAGACGAGGAAGTCCGCAGGTTGCAAAACCGCCACAGACCGCCAGCGAGAAAAGAAAACCAACCCCAACCCTCATTATTTGATTTAGGCTTATGAAACCGAAGACCAAGATACAGAAAAAGGTGGCAAGACTTTCAGCCAACCTTCGCCCCATATCAGCGACACAAATAGATTGGGCATACCGCCACTGTATTGAACATATCGGCTACCGCACCAAGAAAGGGAACATTACCTGCTCCGACTGCGGTCACGAGTGGTACAGCAACAGCGTACTGTGCGACACCCTTTGAAGGCTGTACCTGCCCCAAATGCTATGCCAAACTCAAAGTGCAGGACACACGCAAACGTATCTACAAGGAAACGCAGTATTTCAGCGTGATAACCACCTGCAAAGGCTATCAGGTAATCCGTGTGGCGCAGGTCAGATGCGAGAGCAGGAAAGGCGAGCCGATGAACTTCTATTGCCACGAGGTTGTGCAGCGTTGGATTTCACCCGACGGCAAGGTTACGGACATGGCGTTGCTCCGTGGCTTCACTTTTCTATTATTGCGATGTATGGGCATTGTGCAGCGCGATGGAGATAAGACCGCACAACAGCCTATACGATGATGTTGTGGCAAGAAGCTGTGCATATCCCAAAGATGAGGGATATTGCCCCAACTCAGACGCAACGGCTTCAAGGGCGATTTCCACGGCATTTCCCCGTGCGTCTTTTTCAAAGCCTTGCTTTCAGACCCAAGAATTGAAACCCTTATGAAAGGCGATGAGATTGAGGTCATGAAACACTTTCTTTTTCAATGCCCGTACTGCCGATGAATGTTGGGCGTCATATCTGATTGCCAAACGTCATAAATATCGGATACACAACCTCTCCATGTGGTGCGACTATCTGCGTATGCTCAAAAAAACTCGGTCAAGACCTCCGCAACCCGAAGAACATCTGTCCCGAAGATTTCATGGTGGCACACGACAAGGCAACCCGAAAGATTGAAGCCATACATGAGAAGGAAAAGAGCCGCAACAACGCCGCCGCCGTTGGGAGATTGAAAGGCGTGAGCGTGAACAACAGCGGCAACTGCAAAGGGAAAAAGATGCGGAGGATTTCATTGCCAACAAATCCAAATTCTTCGGATTGGTAATCACTGACGAGGAAATAATCGTCAAGGTACTTGAAAGCATAGACGAGTATTACAGCGAGGGCAAGGCACAGAACATCTGCGTGTTCGGCAGTGAATACTATAAGAAAGCCGACACCCTCATACTCTCGGCAAGGATTGGCGGTGAGATAATTGAAACCGTAGAGGTGGATTTGCGGACACTCAAGGTGGTGCAGTGTCACGGCAAGTACAACCAAGACACCGAATATCACGAGCGTATCATAGACCTTGTGAACAAGAACGCCAACCTTATCCGTGAGCGGATGAAAGCGGCATAGCATAAACCCTAAAACAACATTGATATGGAAGTAAGAATCGAAAGCATGATTTGTGTGTGGGACGATAAAATCCCCACCTTGTTCCTTGAATTTGTAAATCTCCTCACTCTCTCAACAAGTGAGGAGGGATTAAGAAAGAGCGTAAAGGAGTTTGCCGAGAAGCACGAACTTGACAAGTTTTTCCTTTACGGCTTCGGCTCTCACCATTTCTACCTGCACCAACGCTATACGAGTAACCCCGAAATAGTGATGAAGAACAGAGTTCTGTCAGTACATTTTAATCATCTAAAAGCAA
>VOFC01000491.1_pt1 | contig 63796 bp, 76 predicted proteins | sample 5384161 | NCBI WGS metagenome assembly VOFC01 (sample SAMN12384722, study PRJNA508395) | human gut metagenome | isolation source: healthy gut B | host: Homo sapiens
TTCTCCGCGCCGCCGCAAATGCCTTTGATTTTGGCGGGCCTGTGGTCTGCGATGCCCGTCACTACGGCGAAGGCCACATCAACGATACCTTCGTGGTCTGGCGGGAGGACCACCCAAGCGCTTTATCCTGCAGCGCATCAACACCGACACCTTTACCGACCCGGTGGGCCTGATGGACAACATCTGCGGCGTGACCCGGCATCTGCGGGAAAAGATCCTTGCCGCAGGCGGCGACCCGGCACGGGAGACCCTGAACGTGATCCCCACCCTGTCCGGCGCGGCCTGCCATCTGGATGCCGAGGGCGGCGCGTGGCGTGCCTACGACTGTGTGGAGGACACCATCTGCCTGCAGCAGGTGGGCAGCGAGGCCGACTTCCGCACTGTTGCCGAGACCTTGGGGAAAATTCCAGAACCAGCTGGCAGATTATCCGGCGTCTACCCTTCACGAAACCATTGCCCGCTTCCACGACACACCCAACCGCTATGCAAACTTTGAAAAAGCCCTTGCCGCCGATGCGCTGGGCCGGGCCAAGGACATTGCACCGGAGGTCGCCTTCATCCACGCGCGGGAAAAAGATTGCCATGTCCTGCTGAATCTGCTGGCAGCCGGTGAGATCCCGCTGCGTGTTACCCACAACGACCCCTCCGAAAAAGGAAAAGGTGGAGCAAGCATCCCGCATGACAAAGCAGCAGAAACGGAAATGTATGCCGCTGCTGCCGCCCGGTCTGCGGCTGCACCGGGAAATTGACCAGTACGAGGATGAAAATGTCGGGCACGCAGGCGCTGAGCGAGGGCTGAAAAGGCGGCAGGAAATGTCCGGGATTTTTCCAAAAGCAGATACGCCCGGAAGCTGAAAAAGAAAGCCAAGATGCAGGGCAAGAAGGGTAGCCAAAACCGCAAAATCTTCCTGCCCAGAAGCCGACTGCGGCACAAGATGCAGGCGCATCCAGCACCGGCGAGGGCGGTTCCAACTGGCTTTCCCGGTGGCGGCAAAAGCAAGACATCCGGCAGAGCTATTATGCTGCGCCGCCCGGTCGGGCACTGCGGCGCAGACCGCAGGCGGCAAAGCATCCAACGGTGCATCTGCCGCTAAGTCCGGCGTGGAGCAGGTCATCGACAAAGGAAAATCGGTGGTCAGCACCGCCGTCAACGGCATTGCCAATTTTGCAAAAGAGCAACGCACACGTTCTGGTGATCGTGGGCGTTTTTCTTTTGCTCCTGCTGCTGGTCATGTCGGCATTTTCGTCCTGTTCCATTCTGTTTCCGGCACCACGCAGGTATCCGGGCAGACCATGTACTCTGCCGAGGACCGGGACATCCGGGGCGCAGAACAGGACTACAAGAAGCTGGAAAAGGAACTGGACAAAAGATCAAGCGCACCCCACCGACCACCCCGGCTACAACGAGTATCAGTATCACCTTGACCCCATCGAGCACGACCCGTGGCAGCTCACCTCTTTTCTCACGACTCTGTATGACGATTATACCCGGTCGGAGGTGCAGGGCAAATTGAAGGAGACCTTCAAAAGCAGTACAAGCTGACCACATGGGTAGAGGTGCAGACCCGGTATATGACTGTGTGGGTCATGACTCCGGCAGGCATCCCGGTTCCCACGCAGGTTCCCTACGAGTACCGCATCTTCCACACCAAGCTGGTGAACCGTGGCTTGGAGGTGGTCATCCGGGAAGAATTGAATGCTGACCAATGGAAACGGTACGAAATTTTTCAAGACACCTTGGGCGGCAGACCCTACCTGTTCAACGGCGGACTGCCGCCCGGTGGCTCCGATGGCTCCGGCGCACCGGGCATCGACTATCAGGTACCGGCAGAAGCCCTGACCGACAGCGAATTTGCAGCCATCTACAAGGAAGCCCAAAAGTATGTGGGTACGCCCTATGTGTGGGGCGGTTCCACCCCTGAAACCGGCTTTGATTGCAGCGGCTATGTCTGCTGGGTCTACAACCAGAACGGCTACGATGTGGGCAGAACCACTGCCAACGGATTATGGCAGAAAAGCCAGCACATTTCCGAAGCAGAAGCAAAGCCCGGAGACCTCGTTTTCTTTGAAGGAACGTATGATACCGTCGGGAAGAGCCACGTCGGAATCTATCTTGGAAATGGAATGATGGTCAGTGCCGGAGACCCCATCAAGTACGCAAACATTCACTCGTCCTACTGGCAGAAATATCTGTCAGGATTCGGGCGGCTATCCAAATAATAGGAGAACACTATGAGCGAAAAACTCGACAAACTGCGCGCTTCTCTGGAAAAAGAGAAGGAACGGCGCATCAAAATCAACAACCGCATCGAAAGTCTGGAACGGCGGATTCAGGAGGCTGAGGCCGCAGAGGTCAACGAGATGGTGCGAACCGCAAAGGTCACGCCGGAACAGCTCGCCGCCCTGCTGCGGCAGTCTGCCACCAGCACCCCGAACCCGGCTGCACTGTCTGCGGTCGGTGCCACGTTCAGCAAGGAGGATTCTGATGAAGATGATGAATAAGGTCGGCGCACTGCTGCTGTCGGCAGTGCTGTGTATCGGTATGGCGGCTCCGGCGTTTGCCTACGGCGGCGAGCCTGTTGAAGAAGTCGAGCAGCCTGTCCTGACGGACAACAGCGAAGAAGATGCTGTTACCGTCACGGATGAAACCTCCGGCGCACTGACCCCGGAGGGCAATCTGACGCTGGTGGACGACTACCACACAAGTTATTCGGATGGCAGCGGCCAGCAGTTTATCACGCTGGTCAGTAAGTCCGGCAACACGTTCTATCTGGTCATCGACCGCAACGCCAAGGGGCAGCAGACCGTCTACTTTATGAATCTTGTGGACGAAGCAGACCTTTTGGCTCTGATGGAAGAGGATGCTGCCGATGCCTACACCGCCGAAAAAGAAGCGGCGGCGCAGGCAGAGCAGGAGCGCAAACAGGCCGAAGAGGATACGAAAAAGGCTGCGGAAGAAGCGGAGGTATCCGGTTCTGAACAGACTGGTAGCAACAAAGTTACGAAGTATGCTGCCACATTCTTAGGCGTACTGGCACTGGTCGGTTTGGTTGCTGGCGGCGGCATTTACACCTTTATGAAGCAGAAGCAGAAAAAGCAGGCCGAAAAAGAAGCCCTTGACCCCGATGCGGGCTATACCGAGGACAAGGGCGACTTTGCAATCCCTGTGGAGGACGCGCCGGATGCGGATGAATCCCCGGACGAGCAGGAACCCGAAAACCTAGCTAATTTTAAGGCGGCGTTTGCCGCCGTACATATATAAATACAGAGAACAGGAGTTGATGTTATTGTCTTATCGCAAAATTAGTTGTCAGCGAAAAGCCCTCCGTTGCGATGGCTTACGCAAATGTCCTTGGTGCGACAAACCGTCCAAGGACGGCTATCTGGAGGGTAACGGCTATCTAGTCCGCTGGTGCGTTGGTCATCTGGTGGAACTGGCTCCGCCTAATGTCTGCCGGAGCTGGTGGTGATTGCCGCAGGACCATTTGATTATGGGTATAGCGAAATGTTCCTGACATGCAAAGTCTAGGAAAAAAACTCATCATCGGACAGTCAGACCAATGATATGGCGGCAAGGTGCCGCAGGACATTTGACCACCTGTTGCACAGGCTGCCTACGGCAAGCGTGTCAAAAGCAGATTTGTCTGCGCTGCCTGCCGGGGAACGGAGCATCCTGCGGCTGGTCGTTGCACGGCTGCTCTGTGCCGTATGCGAACCTCACCGCTATGCCGAAACCACTATGACCACTAACTGTGCAGGCGAAGAATTTACAGCCAAAGGCAAGTTTGTGCTGTCGGACGGGTGGAAAGGCATTGAGAGCAAAATGCTCGGCGATCTGCTGGGCAAAAAAAGGAGCCTGCTGTCCTGCCGGATGTGCCAGAGCAGAGCCAGTGCAGCATTGCCGGTGCCGAACTGAAAGAGGGTCAAACGACCCCGCCGAAACACTTTACGGATGTGATATGTTATCATCGTGGGTAGTTGATATGCAGAATTGGAGGTGAGAAACGACCCATGAAAAAAAAAAAAGTCAAAGAAATTGGCATTACAGCGTTATATGAACGCCTTTCTCGTGACGATGATGGAGATGGCGACAGCAACAGCATCGTCCATCAGAAGCAAATGCTGGAAGCCTACGCCAAAGAACATGGCTTTGTGAATCTGCGGCATTATACGGACGATGGTTGGTCTGGTGCTTCCTTTGGCCGTCCTGCGTGGAACGAACTCGTTGCAGGGGTAAAGGCCGAAGAAATCACGACTGTCATTGTAAAAGACCTTAGCCGTGTCGGACGCGACCACCTTCAAGTTGGCTTTTTCACAGACATTCTCTTTCGAGAAAAGGAAGTTCATTTTATCGCCATTGGGAACGGCATTGACAGCAACGATCAGCAGAGCAGCGAATTTGCGCCGTTCCTGAACATTATGAACGAATGGTACGTCCGGGATACCAGTAAAAAAATCAAGTCCGTCTTAAAGGCAAGAGGAATGTCAGGAAGCGCGCATACAAGCAACTGCGCTTGTTATGGGTACAAAAAAAGACCCGGAGAATCCAGACAAGTGGGTTATAGACGAAGAAGCCGCTTCCGTTGTCCGCGAAATCTTTCAGATGTGTGTGGACGGAAAAGGCCCTTATGAAATCGCCCGCTGCCTTGCAGAAAGAAAAGTTGAGCGGCCATCTTATTACCTTGCCAAAAGAGGTTTGGGAAATCATCAGTCTGATTGCGATTATAGTAATCCCTATACTTGGCGAGGGCACACCGTTGCCACAATACTGGAAAGACCTGAATATACTGGCTGCACCGTGAACTTTCGCACCTATAAAAATTCCTATAAAGACAAGAAAATCAAAAAAGGCGGATAAATCTGAGTGGGTGATTTTTGAAGGCACTCAAGAACCTATCATTGATAAAGAGACATGGAGCATCGTCCAAAACCTGCGCAAGCATACCCGCCGTACAGATTCACTAGGTGAAGCCAATCCCCTTACGGGCAAGGTTTTCTGTGGTGAGTGCGGTTCTTTAATGTACAACCATCGTCGAAAAGAATGGCCGGGTGCGTGTTTACTACACATCAAAAGGTGAACGCAGGGAAAGTTATTCTAAACCTGAAGATTGCTATGCCTGTTCAAAACACATTCTCACTCGTCAAACGTATAAAGCTGCTTGTTCCGGTCATCATATCAGAACTTCAGCTTTAAGAAGCATCGTTCTCGAATGTATCCGCAAAACGTGTTCTTACGTCCAAAGCAATCCGGAAGAATTTCTGGAACTGTACAATCAGATTTCAGAATCGCAAAATCAAAGCCATTTACAAGAACTGCGCAGCCGGATTACCAAGGCCGAGCATCGTACAAAAGACATTGATGCCTTAATTCGTAAAATTTACGAGGATAATATTGCAGGGCGGCTTTCAGACAAAATGCTGGAAAATCTTCTGGAAGGATATGAAAAAGAAAAAAATGAACTGGAAGAAGAACAAAAAAGACTGTCAGCAACAGTTAGATAGTGCTGAAAAGCAAGCGGACAACACGAACCACTTTATTGAATTGGCAAAGAAATATACCGACTTTTCAGAACTGACCCCAGCAATGGTAAACGAATTTGTTTCAAAAATCATTGTCCATCGTCCATTTGAGTTGAATGGAACGCGAGCAGTTCAAGTTGAAGTTTATCTGAACTATATCGGAAAGTTTGATGTGCCAGAGGAGCCTATGATTTTATCCGAAGAAGAACTTGCGACTCAAAAATCCGTGAAGAAAAGCTAGAGAAGCATCGGATACCCGGACGAAAGTATATAGCAAAGTATCGAAAACGCCTTAAAGAATTGAAAAAAGCTGGCACCATCCTACCAGAGAATCTACCCGCCGAAACAAAAGGAGAATGGTTATGATTGATTTGAAAAAACACATCCATGATAGTGCCAATGGTCTGGATTACACCCTTGTCAACGACCACTATCTGCCGAACCTGACCGTAGCAGCCCCGGCAGAGCACCCCACCGGGCGGTGGGGCCGCTTACATAAGATGTATCTGAAGGAGCAACATCCCATCCGGTACAACCAACTGCTCCTGTCCGGCGAACTGGGCGGCTACCTTGCCAAGCTGGACAAGCAGACCGAGGAACAGCTTGCGCTGACCATCCGGCAAATGCAGGAAGCCGAGGGCGTGACCGAAGCCCTGAAAGCCGCCGATCAACTGGAATGGGTGCGCCGGATGAACAATATTCGCAACCGGGCCGAAGAAATTGTTTATAACGAGATTGTTTACAAATAATCAGCTAGGAGGTTCTTTATGAAATCGTCAGAAGCAATCCCATTATATATTGTACGGTTTATGCGGCTTGATGACTATCCAGATGAAGAATACAATTACATTCGCAAGTCAGATGCAGAAAAACACTTTTCAATGTATGCTACTGACAATAGCGGGCTTTATTATGAAATTCAATTATCGGAAGTGAGAAATAAAACAGCGAAAATTTTGAATGCAAAACTGCTCCTTCCTTTGTCGCTCACCGAACTTCATATTCTAAAAAGAATACGGAACATCGGATCAACTTGAAACTTGTATGGCTCTAAAGCTGTTAGTAGACCGCTGCCAGATTTCCAATCCTTATGCTGCTATAAATGCACGGGTAGCGATTGAACGCCTTTCGCCAAAGCAATATCTTCGTTTCTTTGCATCCCTTGAATCCCTGAAAGTATAAAAGAGATAGCCGCCATGTGCCAAAACACAGGCGGCTATCTCTTTTACGGAGCCTGATATGTACTTAGATAATTCTCAACACGCAATAACCAATCTTCTCTTGAAATCGCATTCGGCTTGAGTTTTCGGCCCATTCACGACCGGGATGAATACAATCCCACGGTGAACGTTGCTGCTGATAACGTCCACTGCCGGGGTCGTGGTTTCCAAAGCCATCTATACATCTGTTCCATAGCGGCTTAAATCGCTCGATCATCATGGATTCTGCAAGCGGAATCCAAATGTCATCAACTACCAGAAAGCGGCATACAAAGTCATTTTCATCAAGATTGGATGCTTTTTGAAACAGAAGTGAAATGTTCTGAAAGACGATTTGCAAGAGCTTGACCGTGGTCTACATTTACCCCAAAACCACCTTTTCTTGCACCCGCTGGAACAGCTTTACCTACATAAATCGGGACATTCCAACCATCTTGATTTAATTCAACTAATTTGCGATAAGGTTCAAAATCACCCTTATAGTAGATTGCATACACACCTGCACCAATAAAAGGCTCTGGCGGCAATTTCTGGACAGGAGTGTGCAGCATAGCTGATGCTACACTCTCTGCCAAATTTCGCTTATCAAGAGGATTGTAGGGAGTAATAACAGGAATATCACTTCTTGGCATGATGAACCTCCTCTAGTTGGGTTAAAACAGATACGCCAACCGCGTTGGCCAGCTTTACTGGAACTGCATTACCAATTTGGCGCATACTCTCCGTCCACGATGCAACAAACTTATAATCATCGGGGAAAGTCTGGATTCTTGCACTTTCACGAACCGTATAATACCGCACTTCACCAGAATCCAAAACCAGCATATTTTCTCCACCGGGAACACCGTGTGAGCCAGCCTTGATGGTTTTTGAAGGCTCATCTAGCACCGAGCCAGAGTGACCGGGATAGCTTTTAGCTCCTGCACGGAAGATGTGATTATCAAATTTTTGCGCATCGTTGCTTCGAGGGTCGGGTAAATCATGTAGCGCATCTCTGACGGTTTGCCAAGGAAACAGCTTTTTATCGGTACATTCAATAGCTGTGCGAACAGACCGCTCCATGTTTTTTGACAATGGCGATTCAGATGGTTTCAACAACTTGTGCTGCTCCCAGTAATCACCGGTAATCCATTTGGAATAAAGCAACGCTTCTTTAGAGTGTGTAGCTTTCGGAAAAGACCATTTTGCATCTATATCTTTTCTAAAGCCAACAATAACCACCCTGTGCCTGAGCTGGGGAACGCCATAATCGGCAGCATTCAACAGCCTAAATACAACATTATACTCGCAATCATCGTGACTGCTAGATGTGTGATGCTTTTCCAATAGTTCACGATGCTCTTCCCAAGTCATTCCAGCTGGCTTTTGGATGCTCGGATATGTCAACTGCAAAATAATATAACTGAAGTATAGGCTGAATGATTTTCTTAACAGTCCCTTGACATTTTCAAAGATAAAGACTTCGGGCATGATTTCTCTGACAGCCCGAACAGCTTCAGGAAACATATCACGCTTGTCATTATAGGCTTGAGCCTTTCCTCCCATAGAGAACGGCTGGCAGGGTGGGCCACCAGATACCATATTGATTTTTCCAGATAACCCATCATAGCAAACCGCACGAACATCCGCTTGATGGACATTCCACGATTCAATGCCTTTGTATCCAGCCTGAATGTTCGCCCTAATATTATCACAGGAATCTTTATCCCACTCATACAAAGCAGTGTGGTGGAATCCTGCTTTCTGCAAGCCAAGTGCCAAGCCACCTGTTCCGCAGAAAAGCTCGATTGACCTATTCTGTTGCACCTGACTACGCATCTCTCAACCATCCTCCAAGATAAAATGACATACAATATTAGTATATCGCATCCCCAACGATATTGCAACATAAAGCAGAGGACTTCCGCTTTTTTATCAAAAAAACACGTTTAATTGAACATTTCCAAGAGGTGTGGTATAATGAACTCCCCTATTCGTACAACCAACCTCTGACCAAAGGAGCAAACATTGAAACTATTTGCAATCGGAAATGGAAGCGTATCGGATTACTTAAGAAGCAACATCAGTTCATTAAAAGATAAAATCGCTTCATACACTGACGAACAGATAATGAACAGCGATTTTGATGAATGGGTTGAATATCTTACGAAAAAGTATCAGGTTGAACCTATTACCTTTTTCGTTAATGCAACTACAAGAAGTTTGCATGAAACAACCATTCAACAGTACAATCCATGGAGCAGGATGGGAAGTGCCTATGGAGAGCCTGAATATTACAACTTGGATGGCTATAACATTGACTTCAAAATTCCCTTTGCTGGTGATTCGGTTCTTCTTAAATGCCAACCGTCCACTTATACATTCACAAGTTATGAAATCGTAGACTTTCAACGCTCGACAGAGAGTAGCTATGGCTATATCACAATTCGCTTGTCTTATACAAACCAAGAAATAAAATCTTTTTGGTGAGCAGCTAGAAGAAAAGATTGACACCGCTTTCAAAAACCGATTCAAAAATTTTGAAGAAACGAGTGGCTATGTAAACAACGAAGTTCGCAGCTATAATGAGCAGTTGGAATCAACAGTTCGGCAACTGTTAAATGAACGGAAAAATAAAGCATCAGACTTCTTTTCAATTAGCAAGGCATTGAAAATTCCACTCAATCTAAACTCGTCTGCACCTAATTTGACTCCTATTCCCTTAAAGAAACCACATCGGGCAAACCTGAACGAACCTAAGCAGCACGCACCCGAAAAGCAATACTATATTGATGATGCTGACTTTGAGAACATTGTGAATGCTAACCTCGCAAGAAAATGCAGTGCAAAGATGATTCACCTTGCAGGAGAGCCGCAGCGTTCCGAACCCTTTAGAATAAAGGGCGCAATTATACACCGTTCCGGTGAAATTGCGGTCTTGCAGACGGCTCGATGAAATCGAAGCTGGCGTTTGTGCGCCAGCCCGATTTCATCCCAAGGAAAACTGCATTTTCCTTGCGCTGCTTCGCAGCTATCCTTTTGCGGCTCCCGCCTGAGACCGAAGCGCATAGCACTCCGCTCCAAGGCGGCGAGTACAACCGAATACGATTCCAGACCGTTCACCAAGAGCAATCTTGCTGGGCGGTCTTTTTGTTTGGGAGGTGATGCCTATTCCGTGTCCGCATTTCAAAATCACCATCGTCAAGCGCAGCCAAGGGCAGTCCGCTGTTGCCGGGGCCGCTTATCAAAGCGGCGAACGGCTGTTCAGCGAGTACGACCAGAGAACAAAATTCTACAACAAGAAGAAAGAGCTTGTCCACGCTGAGATCATGCTGCCATCCTATGCGCCGCCCGGATTTGCAGACCGGGCGACCCTCTGGAACGCCGTAGAAGCCGTGGAGAACCAGTGGAACTCCCAGCTTGCACGGCGCATCGTGCTAGCGTTCCCGGTGGAGGTGCCGAAGGAACAGTATCTCTCCATGATAAAGGAGTTTTGTCAGGAGCAGTTTGTTTCCCAAGGGTATGATCGCTGACTTTGCCATTCACGACAAGGGAGATGGCAACCCACACGCTCACATTCTGCTGACGATCCGGGCAATGGACGCGCATGGCAGTTGGCTTCCAAAAGCCCGAAAGGTCTACGACCTTGACGAAAACGGTGAGCGCATCCAGCTCCCCTCTGGGAACTGGAAGTGCCACAAGGAAAACACCGTGGACTGGAACGACCAGAAGTACGCCGAGGTCTGGCGGCACAGTTGGGAGACCATCACAAACCGCTATCTGGAGGCTGCTGGCAGACCGGAACGTGTTGACCTGCGCTCCTTTGAGCGGCAGGGGGCATCCAGCAGATACCGACCGTGCCGGTATTGGGAAAGCTGGACGGACTACCTGACCACTGCATCCCGGCTGTACAAGTACCCATTTCCAGACCAGCTCATGATCTACGCCCAGCGCCCGGATGCCACCGCCTGCGCCGACTTCGACATCTGGAACAATCGGATGAACCGCTATGTGCGCCGGGGTGCCAAGGGCATCGCCCTGCTGGACGAATCCAGCGGATTCCCTCGGCTGCACTACGTTTTCGATGTGTCGGACACCGGGGTGCGCCGCAATTCCCGTGACCCGGAGGTGTGGCAGCTCGGCCCTGATTTGGTGCAGCCGGTTTCGGAAATGCTCGCCGCCACCTACGGCATCAGCGGCGAGCGTGTCAGCCAGCAGCTTGCGGATGTTGCCGGCTGGTGGCCTGGGACAACAACAGTGGTGGCAGCCACCAACCGGGTGGGGGACTTCAACTATGACAGCTTGCAGTTGAGCGACTACCGCATCAGCTGCGTAGGCACTGCACTCAAGCTGTACAACCAGATGGGCGAGAAAATCTACTGCGAGGCTCTGCGGCTGATTGTGGACGCATGGGAGGGCAAACCCGATTCCTTCCGTGCCGCAGTCCTGAAGGGTGTGATGTACTTCGTGGAAGTGTATCACGGTGAGTTCAACGAGGAACGGCTGATCCGTGCCCTGCGCAGCGTCCATCCCATGGAAATCTACCGCACCGGGATGGACAACCCGGCAAAGCTGCCCGGATGGAAGAAATACGTTTTCCCCATCTATGCGGCGTACAACGGCAAATCCCGTAAGGATGCGCTGCCGATGAAGTTCTGACATTTACAGGAATCTCTCCTTAAAGACAATGGGCATCCGCACAACGCAGATGCCCATTGTTACATATTAAGACAACAGCATTTATTCATAATAGGAGTTACAATCTTATGATCGATAAATTTTCACAGGTCGCAGAGAACCTTCCTGCGGCTGACCGTGATGCCGACCGGCAATATCATGTAATCAACGGTTATCCTGTCGTTTTTAGCTTTTCCAAGGAACCCAACCCGGAAGCGTTTGAGCGCATTCGGAACATCCTGCTTGCCACCAGCTATACGAAGAAGGTAGGTTGACATCATGGACGAATGCAGAATCAAACGCTATACTGAGTGCGGTAACGGGCGATATTACAAACCGAGCCATTGCCGGACGTTCTTTGACAACGAAATAAAGCCTATCCCCACTTTTTATGATGAAAGTGAGGAATTTACAATGACAAAAATAACAATCGCGTGTGCTGCTTGTACCGCGTTTCCACCGATAAGCAGGTGGATTTCAACTCCAACCATGAAGCAGACCTGCCCATGCAGCGAAAGGCTTGCCATAAATTCGCTGAATCGAAGGGCTGGGTCATCGTCCATGAAGAACAGGAAGAAGGCGTGTCCGGCCACAAAGTCCGGGCCGCCGCCCGCGACAAGCTCCAGATCATCAAGGACTATGCCCGGAAAGGGCAAGTTCGATATCCTGCTGGTATTCATGTTCGACCGTATCGGTCGTATCGCAGATGAAACGCCCTTTGTTGTGGAATGGTTTGTACGGAACGGCATCCGGGTATGGAGTACCCAAGAGGGTGAGCAGCGTTTCGACAACCACACTGACAAACTGCTGAACTACATCCGATTCTGGCAGGCGGACGGAGAAAGCGAAAAGACTTCCGTCCGTACCCGCACCAGTCTGCGCCAGCTTGTAGAAGAAGGTCACTTCAAGGGCGGAAATGCGCCTTATGGCTATGACCTTGTACGGAGTGGGCGTATCAACAAGCGCAAGCATGAACTGTACGAACTGCACATCAACGAGCAGGAAGCTGCCGTAGTGCGGATTGTCTTTGACAAATATGTGTATGAGGGCTACGGCCCGCAGCACATTGCTACCTATCTGAACAATTCTGGCTATCGCGCAAGGTCTGGAAAGTGCTGGCACCCATCCAGTATTCGGGGGGGATGGTACAAAACCTGACCTACACCGGCGTTCTCCGCTGTGGGGATGCACGGTCAGAATTGATGCCGGATTTGCAGATTGTCCCGCAGGAACAGTTTGAAAACGCACAGCGCATTCGGAATGAACGCTCTGTGCGCTCAACTGCGGAAGCCGAAAATCGTCTTCCTTTGAACATCCATGGGAAGTCGCTGCTTGCCGGCAACGCTTACTGCGGACACTGCGGTGCAAAGCTGGAACTGACCAGCAGCCGTAAATGGCGAAAAATGGCAGATGGATCGTTAGACGATACGCTGCGTATTCGCTATACCTGTTACGGAAAGCTCCGCAAGCAGACCAACTGCACCGGGCAGACGGGATATACCGTCCACATTCTGGATGAGATCATTGATAAAGCTGTCCGCCAGATTTTCTCCAAGATGAGGGGTATCCCCAAAGAGCAGATCGTTACAAAACGCTATGAAAAAGAGAATGCGGAACGCAAGAATCATCTGCAAGACCTTCAGACACAGCGGAACAAGGCAGAAAACCTGTTGGCACTGAAAACCGAGGTTTTAGCTTGCATCAAAGGTGAAAGCGTGTTACCGAGAGAAACCCTTGCCGAAATGATTACAGCGCAGGAAGAGAAACTCACGGAACTGGAAAACCTTTGTGAATCGGCCAGTGAAGAACTGGAGAAAACGGCTGAGCTGATGGATAAAGTGTCGCGGCTGTATGATGAACTGATTTCTTATGCTGACCTGTACGACAGTGCAAATTTTGAAGCGAAGAAGATGATCGTCAACCAGCTCATCCGCAGGGTAGACGTTTATCGCGGATACCAGATCAACATCTCGTTCAACTTCGATCTCACTCCTTACATTGAGGGGGGAGTGATACGTCCGCCTGCAAAACAGTCGGGCATCGAACAAGCATTTTCAAAAACAACGAAACAGCAAGAATTGGGGGGGGTTGCCGTCCATGCCGCCTGCAAAATCAGGCATTTGGCCTGATTTTCAGTGACCTCCAAAAAAGAAAAGCACCATACTTCAAACGAAGTACAGTGAGCTTTTTTGGTGGAGAATAGCGGGATCGAACCGCTGACCTCTTGCATGCCATGCAAGCGCTCTCCCAGCTGAGCTAATCCCCCATAAAATCCAAGAAGCGAACCTCTTGGATGGAGTTTTTTGTTGGGAATTTGATTGTCGCAGGACTATCTGACTGGGGGTGTGTTTTGATACCAACCGGGCTCCCAGCTGAGCTAATCCCCCACATATTCAGTTTGTGTCCTGCGACGTGTGTTATTATACCAGCTGCACCGCCCTTTGTCAACCTTTTTTGCAAAGTTTTTTCAGTAAACTGGACCGTGCAGGCACATCGACCGGGCACAGCCCCCTCCACGCAAAAACAGCGCATCCCGCAGGCAGGCTCTGCCCGAAGGATGCGCTGTTATTTTTGTTCCGGTTACTGCTTATGCTTGGAACCAAAGCGGTACTCTTTGCCCTCACGGATGCGCTGGATATTGGCGCGGTGCATCCAGATGACCATGCCGCCCATGATGGCAGCTCCCACCACGCAGACGATGAGGTCGTCAGCGGCGAAGCCCTTGAGCAGGCCGTAGATAAGGGTCAGCACCGGATAGGATGCCGCCATTGCAATGCTGCCCAGCGACACCATGCCGGTGGGCACAAGGCAGAGCAGAAAAACGACGGTCAGCACCGGCAGGAGGATGGGCTGGATCGCCAGGATGGCCCCTCCCGCCACCAGCACACCCTTGCCGCCCTTGAAGCCGAAGTAGATGGGCTTGGAGTGGCCCACCACGGCGAGGATGGCGGCGAGGTAGACGCCCAGATAGGGCGAGACGGCAGCATCGGCGGGCAGGAACCCGAAGAGCCAGCGGCCGATGCAGACAGCTGCAACGCCTTTCAGCACATCGCCTGCGGCGGTGAGCGCCGCTGCCTTTTTGCCAAAGGTGCGCAGCATGTTGGTCATACCGGCTGCACCGCTGCCGTGATTGCGGACATCATCGTGGTACAGGTACTTGCTGACCAGGATGCCGGTGTCCACGCTGCCCAGCAGATAGGCCTGCGCTGCGGCGGCCAGAACGATGAAGAAGGTCATCATCAACAGCCGCCTCCCCTGTTACACGTCTTTTGCGCCGACACTGCCCGTACCGCGCTCGCGGATCACCAGACGGATGGGCGTGTGTTCCAGACCAAAGTTCTCCCGGATCTGGTTGATCAGATACCGCTGATAGCTGAAATGGAACAGCTGCTTGGAGTTGACGAAGGCCACAAATGTCGGGGGACGGGTGGAAGCCTGGGTCAGGTAGAAGATCTTCAGGCGGCGGCCCTTGTCACTGGGCGGCTGCATCCGGGCGGTAGCGCGGGCCAGCATCTCGTTCAGGACACCGGTGGGCACGCGGGCACCGTTCTGGGCATCCACGTCACGGATCAGCTGCATCAGCTTGTTCACGTTGTAGCCGGTCTGGGCCGAAATGAAGATGATGGGCGCATAGCCCATGAAGCTGAAGCAATCTGCGTAATCCCGGCGCTGATGCTCCATGGTGTTGGTCTCCTTGCCCTCCACAGCATCCCACTTGTTGACAACGATGATGCAGGCTTTGCCCTGCTCATGGGCATAACCGGCCACCTTGCTGTCCTGCTCGGTAAAGCCAACGGTGGCATCCACCAGGATCAGGGCCACGCGGCTGCGCTCCACAGCGGCCAGCGCGCGCACGACCATATAGCGCTCGAGGCCGTCAGAAATGTTGCTCCGCTTGCGCAGACCAGCGGTATCGGTAAAGATGAACTTGCCGTAGGCATTATCCACGGGGGTGTCAATGGCATCACGGGTGGTACCGGCCTCGTTGGCAACGATCATCCGGTTCTCGCCCAGGATGCGGTTGGTCAGGCTGGATTTGCCCACATTGGGGCGGCCGATGATGGCAACGGGGATGCGGTCCTCCTCCACCACGGTCTCGCTGAAATCGAGGTGGGCGCAGACAGCGTCCAGCAGGTCGCCGGTGCCGTGGCCGTGGACGGACGAGATGGGCATCACCTCGTCAAAGCCCAGGTTATAGAACTCGTAGAGCTCCATGGGGGCCTCGCCGGTCTTATCGCACTTGTTGACAGCGAGAATGATGGGTTTATGGCTGCGGCGCAGCATATGGGCCACGTCCTCGTCGGCGGCGGTCAGGCCGTTGCGCACGTCCACCACCATGATGATGCAGTCAGCGGTGTCAATGGCGATCTGGGCCTGCTCGCGCATGTGGGCCAGAATGCCCTCGGTGGCCTTGGGCTCGATGCCGCCGGTATCCACCAGCAGGAACTCGTGGCCGCTCCACTCGCAGTTGGCGAAGATGCGGTCGCGGGTGATGCCCGGGGTATCCTCCACGATGGCCAGACGCTGGCCGCAGAGCTTATTGAACAGGGTGGACTTGCCCACGTTGGGACGGCCCACCACAGCTACGATCGGTTTGCTCATAGGGGGTTCCTCCTTTCGTTATGCTCTTCTTCTTCTCGAAATATGCAGGCCGGTGCGGAGCAGGGCTTTTGCCTCATCGCCGCCGCCCACCGGCAGCACCTCAACCTTGACCCCCAGCCGTTCGCCCAGCTGGACAATGGTCATATCATCGAGGAACGTATCTTTTTCTTCCCGCAGCATGACAGCGGGGATGCCCAGGGTGCCGCTTTCCAGCTTTCCCTCACACTGGGCAATGATATCGGTGGCGGTGACAAGCCCCGCCACGCCCACGTTGCCGCCAAAGAAATTATTCTTGACAACGTGAACTTTTACACTCGATCATGGGGTACTGGCGGTGGAGCTCGTCCATCAGCTCAGTGATGAGGGGGCCTGCCATGGTACCGGTGACCACATCGATCTGCTTGGTGCCGTAGATACGGTGGGGCCTGACCAGCTCTGCCCGGAATTCATCCTCGAACAGGCGCATCATGCCCACGCCGTTTTCCAGCTGGTCAAAGTCCTCATAGAACTCCGCCGGGGGGATGGGCCGCCCCGCCTTGAGATACCACTCATCGCTGGGGTAGATGATGCGCTTGCCGTGGCGGCGCTTGCACTCATCGCCAAACTCCTCCATAATGTCGATGACAGCGGCGCTGGTCTCGGCATCATAGGGGGTCTGCTTGAACAGATTCTGGCGGTAATCCGTCACACCGCAGGGCACAGCGGCAATGCTCTGCACCATAGGGGTCAGCTCCAGCAGGTCGCCCAGGGTGCGGCGAAGCTCTTCGCCATCGTTGATACCCCGGCAGAGCACCAGCTGACAGTTCACGGCAATGCCGCCCTGCACCAACCGGGGCAGGTACTTGAGCACCTCGCCGCCGCGCTTGTTGGCCAGCATCCGCACGCGGAGCTGGGGGTTGGTGGTGTGCACCGAAATGTTGATGGGGGAAATGTGCATCTTGATGATGCGGTCGATCTCGTGATCCTGCATATTGGTCATGGTGATGTAGTTGCCGAACAAAAAGCTCAGCCGCTCGTCATCATCCTTGAAATACAGGCTCTCGCGCATACCGGGGGGCAGCTGGTCGATGAAGCAGAACATGCAGTGGTTGGAGCAGGAATGCTTCTGGTCGCCCAGATAGGTGGAGAAATCGCAGCCAAAGGGGCCGCGCTCCGCGCGCCGGACATCCCACTCCCGGAACCCGTCTGCGACCTTTGCCTTCAGGTGAAAGCTCCTGCTGTCCGTATAGAAATCGTAATCCAGCGTATCGTTCAGTTCGTTTTCGTCCACGCTCAGCAGCTCATCGCCGGGCTGCAGGCCCAGCGCCTCGGCTTCACTGCCCGCATCGATGCGGTCGATCTTGATCGCCATTGCATTTCACCTCCAGACAAAGAAAGAAGGGGAAGGCATTGCGCCATCCCCTTCTCAACATAACACCAATGTGCCACCAATTTTGCGCAAATTAGGCCTTCTTGATGACTTCCTCGCCCTTGTAGTAACCGCAGTTGCCACATGCCTGGTGGGGGAGCTTCAGAGAGCCGCAGTTGCTGCACTTGACCAGTGCGGGGGCCTCCAGCTTCCAAACATTGCTGCGACGCTTGTCGCGGCGGGCCTTGGAAAGATGTCTCTTAGGTACTGCCATATTTTTGCACCTCCTTGATGGGTTTCTCAGTTCAGCAGTGATTTGAGGATCGCGAGCCTTGCGTCAACAGGAGCGGCTTTGTCTTCCTCCGGCGGGCAGGTACAATCTGCCCTCTTCTTGCCGCACCGGGGGCATAACCCCGGGCAGTCGGCGCTGCAAAGCAGCACCGTGGGAATCTGGAACATGAACTCCTGGGCCAGCCATTCATCCACATCCAGATGTCCTTTTTCGTCCAGCGGAAGCTCAAAATCCGGATCATCCAGATCCCGCTCCTTTGCTGTCCACTCCGCTTCAACTGCCTCTTCCCGCTCAACCGGGTCCAGACAGCGGGCGCACTCTCCGTGCACCAATGCTTTTGCCCGCAGTGTCATCCGGACCTCATCGCCATCCGGCTCAGCGGTAAAGCTGGCCGTCACGGGCTGTTCGATCCTTGCACCGGCAAAGTCCCGTGCAGACAAATCACAGGGAAACTCTGCATGGTAAGGCTGTGTGCCGGTTGCGATAAACTTTCTCAGGTCAAATTGCATAGTACACCTCATAAAAGGCTGCTTTGTTAGTATAGCGCCAAAGCCAACCTTTGTCAACACCAAAACAGGCAGAAAACCGAAAAAATTTTGATTTTCCGGTTTCCTGCCCGTTGGAATGCGCTCAGTTCAGAAAATTACAGGTACTTTTTCACGTCGTGGGGCAGAGCAGCCTCGTCAGCACTGACAGTAACAGTGACCTTGACGGAATCGCCTGCAATGGCGGCCATCTCGTCCAGCACAGCGCCCAGACGGTTGATATCGTGATCCAGCACCTTCAGGATGCCGTCGATGTACAGGTCGGTGATATCGTAGTTGCTTGCCATCAGGCCGGCAACAAAGCCGTACAGCATCTCGCCGCCGGCGATCTTATACTCATCCAGATCGATCAGACGTGCAGCGGGGGCGATGTCGTAAGTCAGCTTCATGCCTTTTTCCACGACGACGACGTTGCCCTTGGAGGTCTTGACCGCGTCATTGATCTGGTCGATCATTGCCTTGGTCTTGCCGGAGCCCTTGGTGCCAACAATCAGTTTAATCATAGTTCTGTCCTCCTGTATTTTCCACGCCTTGCGGCGGGAGATCATTTTTGTTTCCGGCTTACTTCAGCTTTGCTTCCAGCTCGGCGGTCAGGTTCTCGTAACCCGGCTTGCCCAGCAGAGCGAACATGTTCTTCTTGTAGCTCTCGACACCCGGCTGGTTGAAGGGGTTCACGCTCAGCAGGTAGCCGCTGCATGCACAGGCACGCCAGAAGAAGTAGATGAGGTAGCCTACATTATAAGCAGTCAGGTCGTCCACCTCGATCAGTACCTCAGGCACGCCGCCGTCGGTGTGGGCAAGGATGGTGCACCCTCCATGGCCTTGCGGTTGACCACGCTCATATTGATCCGCCAGGAAGTTCAGGCCGTCGAAGTTGCCCTCCAGCTCTTCGATGAACAGATCCTGCGCAGGCTTTTTGACATCCACGATGGTCTCGAACATGATGCGGGAGCCTTCCTGGATGAACTGGCCCATGGAATGCAGGTCCGTGGAGAAGATGCAGCTTGCGGGGAACAGGCCCTTGTTGTCCTTGCCCTCGCTCTCGCCGAACAGCTGCTTATACCACTCGTTCATCAGGGTGAAGTTGGGCTCGTAGCACTCCAGGATCTCAACAGCCTTGCCCTTGCGGTACAGGATGTTGCGGATGGCGGCATACTTGTAAGCGTCGTTGTCCGGGCTCAGCACGGAGAAGCGCTCCATGGCATCGGCTGCGCCCTTCATCAGCTCGTCGATGCTGATCCCGGCGGCAGCGATGGGCAGCAGGCCCACAGCGGAGAGAACGGAGTAGCGGCCGCCCACATCGTCAGGAACCACGAAGGTGGGCCAGCCCTGCGCGTCAGCCAGCTGCTTCAGGGTGCCCTTGGCACGGTCAGTAGTGGCATAGATGCGCTTGTTGGCTTCCTCAACACCCATCTCATCCTCCAGCAGCTTGCGCAGAACGCGGAACGCCAGGCTGGTCTCGGTGGTGGTACCGGACTTGGAGATGACATTGATGGAGAACTTCTTGCCCTTGCACAGAGCAATGATATCATTCAGATAGCTGGGGCTGATGCTGTTGCCGCAGAAGTAGATCTTGGGGCCATCCTCCAGCTCGTTGTGGTACAGGCCCTTGACGGCCTCGATCACAGCGCGGGCACCCAGATAGCTGCCGCCGATGCCGGCGACCACCAGCACCTCAGAGTCCTCACGGATCTTCTTGGCAGCTTCCTTGATGCGGGCAAACTCTTCCTTGTCGTAATCGCGGGGCAGGTACATCCAGCCCAGGAAATCATTGCCGGGGCCATTCTTGGCTTCCAGCTGGTTGTGAGCCGCTTCCACCTGAGGATAGATGGCCTTATATTCCTCTTCGTTGATAAAACCGGAGAGGTGCTTTGTATTCAGAACGACGCTCATTCTATCAGAACCTCCAAACGTTTTTACGGGACGTGCTCCCTGAGGGTTTTGTTAGTATAAGTGTACCGTTCCAATCGTGCAAAGTCAAGGCCAAAATCTCCGGTTTTCATACAATTTTAATAGTGTTCTTTTGGCTGTCCTGTCATCTTTTGTTCAGGCCCGCCAACGCTGCTTTGTTTCTGCTAACCGCTTTTATTCGGTGATGTGTTTCTTTTGCCCGCTATGCTCCCAGCAGGCACTGCCACAGCAGCTCCAGCGCGCCGCCAAAGGTCAGCAGCGGGGCATCCGCGGCCGCTTTTACTTCGTATTCATTCAATAAGGTATCATCCTGAAAAATGCTCACCTTCCCCGCCGACTGCCCCTTTTCCACGGGGGCTTCCAGCTCCTCGGGCAGGGTCAGCTCAGCCCGCAGGGCAGAGGCCGTTCCCTTCTCTATCAGGATCGTCTCGGGCAGGGCGGCGTAATCCAGCGGCACACTGTCCTCGGCGCTGCCCTTTACGGCCAACGCCAGCGGGCGCTCCGGCAGGGTGGGCAGCGGGGCGGCGGCGTAGTTGGCAAAACCGTAGTCCAGCAGGGTGGTGGCGGAGTGGAACCGCTCGGCACTGGAGGGCGACCCCAGCACCACCGCGATCAGGGTCAGGCCGTCCCGGGTGGCGCTGGCCGAGATGCACACTCCCGCCCCGCTGGTGGTCCCGGTCTTGAGCCCAGTGATGCCGCTGTACCGGCGCAGGAGCTTGTTGGTGTTCACCAGCTGGGTCTGGCCGTTCCGCAGGCTGTCCGTCCAGATGCCGGTATAGTGCAGCATCTCCGGGCAGGTGTTCAGGATATACCGGCTCAGGACGGCCACATCCCGGGCCGTGGAAAGATGCTCCTCGGTATCCAGCCCGCAGGCGTTCCGGAAGGTGGTGTTGGCCATTCCCAGCTCCGCCGCCCGGGCGTTCATCTGTTCCACAAACACCGGCTCGCTGCCGCCCACCAGCTCGGCCACTGCCACAGCGGCATCGTTGGCTGAGGAAACGCAGATGGCCCGCAGCATCTCGTCCAGCGTGAACTGCTCCCCGGGCTCCAGCCAGATCTGGCTGCCGCCCATGTGGTAGGCATGCTCACTCACCGGCACGGGGGTATCGAGGGTCAGTTTTCCACCGCGGATGGCCTCAAAGGTGAGAAGCAGGGTCATCAGCTTGGTGATAGAGGCAATGGGCATCCGCTCATCCGGGGATTTTTCATAGAGCACCCGGCCTGTCTCCGCCTCGATCAGGATCGCCGCCCGGCATTCCAGCTGCAGTCCGCTGTTGGCCGGAGCCGCCGCCAGCACCGCCGGGGCATCCGCCTGCACTGCCGGTCCCGTTCCCCCAATGGCCACCCGCAGCCCGGCCCCTGTGCCGTACCCACAGCCAGCGCAAACAGCCAGAAGCAGAGCACCCCCGCGCAGAGCAGCGCCAGATTTCTCCGTTCCATTCCTCATACCTCCCCGCGTAAAGTCTCTGGTTGCATTCTATGCAAAAAAAAAAGAGGGTCAATGCCCTTTTTGTGGGGATGAAAATCTGCTATAATAGGAGAGTTTATAAACACTTTAGCTGGCTCACCCTCTCAGGCCGCTTCGCGTGCCAGCTCTCCCAAAGGGAGAGCTTTTGACAAACCAGTAACTTTGCATGGATTGCCAAAGCCTCGCCCTTCGGGAGAGGTGGCAGCGCGTCACTGACGGAGAGGGTGAGGCCGTTCATCTGAGAGGATCTTTATGCGAGTTTGTTTTTATACCCTTGGCTGCAAGGTCAATCTGAACGAGACCGGGGCGCTGGAACAGATGTTCCGGGGTGCCGGCTTCACCATCGTGCCGGAAGGCGAGGAAGCGGACGTGTTCGTGGTGAACAGCTGCACCGTGACCAATTTCGGCGACCAGAAGAGCCGCAAGTGGCTCCGCCGGGCCAAGCGGGAAAATCCCGGTGCCGTGACGGTGCTGACCGGCTGCTATCCTCAGGCTTTCCCCGAGGAGGCTGCCCAGTTCATGGAGGCTGATCTCGTCTGCGGCAACGGAGACCGCAAGGCCATCCTGGACAATGTGCTCAAGCTGCTGGACGGCCACGAGCGCATCGTTGCCGTTACGCCCCACCAGCGGGGCGAGCTGTTTGAGGAGCTGCCCGTGGAGCGGTTCGAGACCCACACCCGTGCGTTTATCAAGGTAGAGGACGGCTGCAACCGTCAGCGTGCCTACTGTGTCATCCCCCGCGCCCGCGGCCCGGTGCGCAGCCGCGCCGAGGACAGCATCCTGAAGGAGCTGCGCCAACTGGCCGCCTCCGGCTACCGCGAGGTCGTGCTCAGCGCCATTTCCCTGCCCAGCTACGGTCTGGACACCGGGACCAATCTGGTGGAGCTGGTGGAAAAATGCGCTCAGGTGGAGGGCATCGAGCGGATCCGTCTGGGCAGCCTGGACCCCGACATGCTGACCCCGGAGTTCATCACCCGGCTGGCAGCGGTGGAAAAGCTCTGCCCCTCAGTTCCACCTCAGCCTGCAGAGCGGCTGCACCTCCACCCTGCGCCGGATGCGCCGGGTCTACACCGCGGAGCAGTACGCCCAGGTGGTGGATCAGATCCGCGCCGCCTATGGGGAGCGCCCTGTCAGCTTTACCACCGACTGCATCTGCGGCTTCCCCGGTGAGACCCAGGCCGACTTTGAGGAAAGCTGTGCCTTCCTCAAGAAGATCGGCTTCCTGAAGGTCCATGTGTTCCCCTACTCCCGCCGCAGCGGCACACCCGCTTATGATTTCCCTGCGCAGGTGCACGAGCGGGAGAAGCAGGCCCGCAGCCGCGAGATGAACGCGCTGGCCGAGGAGGTCCGCCGGGAAGTATTGGCCGCCCATGTCGGCTCCGAGGACGAGGTCCTGCTGGAAACACCCCTCTCCGAGACGCTGTTCACAGGCTACACCCGGCTGTACATCCCGGTTGTGGTCTCTGCCCCCGGCCACAAGAGCGGTGAGATCGTTCACGTCAGGCTGGGCGAGTACGATGGCGAGCGCGTCCGTGCAGCACTCTGCTAAAAAAGTTCGTTAAATCTTGTGCGTCCTGTACTATTTGCTAATTCTTTAACATATTTGAAATTTTCTCTTTTCACACAGGCCCGTTTATGTTAAAATGAAACTGGATATTTGGGTCGGAGCGCCGGTTGCAGCGGCGCGGTACCAGCCGGCCCGGAGCAAAGCAAATTCCGCCTGCCAGCAGTCCAGTGGGGGCGGGATGTTTTCTGTTTCTGAACAAGGAGAGATTGGAATGAGTTTTCGAGGAATCAATACCACCGTCATTCAGATCCGCCGTCAGGTGTTTACCGAGGTTGCCCGCATGGCTTACGCCAACGTCAAGGGCGAGCAGGCCAACCACCTGATGCGTAAGATCCCCTACACCATCATCCCCGGTGAGGAAGGCAAGCTGCGCAAGGACATCTTCCTGGAGCGCGCCATCGTCGAGGAGCGTGTCCGTCTGGCCATGGGCCTGCCCACCCGCCGCATGGATGAGCACAACAGTGTGGTCTCCGGCCTGGAGGATGCCTCCATTGCCGATAAGTACTATGATCCCCCGCTGGTGAATGTGATCAAGTTTGCCTGCAACCGCTGCCCCGAGAAGCTGGTCAAGGTCTCTGATCTGTGCCAGGGCTGTCTGGCCCACCCCTGTATGGAAGTCTGCCCCAAGAAGGCCATCACCTGGGAGAGCGGCCGCTCCACCATCGATCAGGAAAAGTGCATCAAGTGCGGCCGCTGTGCCACTGTCTGCCCCTACAACGCCATCGTCAAGACCGAGCGTCCCTGCGCCGCTGCCTGCGGCATGGGTGCGATCCACTCTGACGAGCTGGGCCGTGCCGAGATCGATTACAGCAAGTGCGTATCCTGCGGTCAGTGTCTGGTGAACTGCCCCTTCGGCGCTATTGCCGACAAGGGCCAGATCTACCAGCTGATCCAGGGCTTCAACCGCGGCGACCGCATCTACGCTCTGGTTGCTCCCGCCTTTATCAACCAGTTCCCCTCTCTGGCTTCCACCGGCAAGCTGAAGGCTGCCCTGAAGGCCATCGGCTTCTACGATGTGGTCGAGGTCGCCATTGGTGCTGACCTGTGCACGGTGGACGAGGCCCACGACTTCCTGGAAGAAGTTCCCGGGAAGCTGAACTTCATGGCCACCTCCTGCTGCCCCGCATGGAGCATGATGGCAAAGACGGCCTTCCCCGATCTGTCCAAGAACATCTCCATGACCATGACCCCCATGGTGTTCACCGCCCGCATGATGAAGCAGAAGGACCCCACCGCCCGCATGTGCTTCATCGGACCCTGCGCCGCCAAGAAGCTGGAAGCTTCCCGCCGCACCGTTCGCTCCGACGTGGACTTCGTGCTGACCTTCGAGGAGCTGGCCGGCATCATGGAAGGCAAGGATCTGGACATCGATTCTCTGGAGGTCGATGAGAACGAGGCCGCCCTCTGCTCCGCCTCTGCTGCAGGCCGCGGCTTTGCCCAGTCCGGCGGCGTGGCCAAGGCTGTTGCCGACAAGATCAAGGAGTGGCACCCGGAGATGGATGTCAAGATCGCCTCCGCACAGGGTCTGGCCGACTGCAAGAAGCTGCTGATGCTGGCCAAGGCCGGCAAGTACAACGGTTACCTGCTGGAGGGCATGGGCTGCCCCGGCGGCTGCATCGGCGGCGCAGGTACCATTGCCGACCCGGCCCGTACTGCCGTCCAGCTGAACAAGTACATCAAGGAAGCTCCCTTCACCGACCCCGAGCAGAGCCCCTATATGAGCGAGATCCACGTTCTGAAGGACGACCCCAATTTTGAGCTGTAATCTCTCCGTCACCTGCGGCTTGCCTCCCCTATTACGGGATCTGGTGCAAAGCGCCTGAGAGGTTTTACAATATCCGCTTCCCGCACAGGGGGAGCGGATATTTTTTCTAGTTTTAATTTCATAAGTGAAACTTTTTTATAAAAAGCTCACGAAGCAGATTGACATATTATCGCTGGCGTGATATTTTAGCGTTGACAAACCCTGTGTTCTGCCCCAACAGGACACCAGAGCAGGCCGCACACGCGCGGCCAGGAAAGGTTGATCTTTATGAAAAATACATTCAAACGCTCCGGCGCAGCGCTGATCTCGCTGGTGCTGCTGTTGGTGCTGGCTGTCAGTGCCGGTGCCGCCAGCAGCCAGAATGTCGGTGTGAAATTCTGGAAGGAACGCTCCGATAAGGAATCCATGGCCAACAGCGGCATCGATCCCGACCGCACCGCCACCCTCACCCGGCAGGCCAACGGCACTTACACCCTGACCCTGCCGGTCATGCAGGTATCCAAGCTGGGTGTCACCGGCTATCTGTCCGGCCTGACCATCGGCGATGTGACCTACGACGGCACCCTGACCGGTGATTTCAACAAGGCCACGGCGGTGCTCACCATCAAGAACCTGCCCGCCTCGGTGCTCACCGGCAGCGATGTGAACAAATCGGTCCTTGTGACCTGCAACATTCAGATGGACCTGCAGGTCCTGGGCGAGATCAACACCAGCGCCCGGATGTGTATCTGGAACCAGAAGTAAATGGCAAGCAAAAAGGCAGAGCCCGCGGGCCCTGCCTTTTTGTTTGCCCTCACAGATCCATCCTGCGCTCCACGAGATCCGTAACCATGGTATCCAGCTGGCTCATGGCGCGTTCCGCGCCCTTGGCCAGCTTGCGTGCGGTGCGCTTGACCTGCCGCTGGTTCTGTGCCATTGCCATGGTGCCCACGGCCCCCAGGGCCGCGCCTGCCGCCATGCCCAGCAGAACACTGCCGGAGGAAGGCTGACGATTTGTGTTTTTCATGTGGCTCTCTCCTTTCCACTGTGTGATTTTTTTGCCGCTGTGGCTAGTATTTCCTGTAAAGAATCCGGTATGCGCTTTTTTTGTCCCGCAAAATGTGGTATACTGTATCATACGCTGAGAAACTGGGCCCTGTGCGGCCCGTGGATGGCGCAAAGGAGGATCCTTTTTGTTGAAACCAACTGAACCGAAAAAAATTCTCTGCATTCACGACCTCTCCGGCATGGGCCGGTGCAGCCTGGCGGTCATCCTGCCGGTGCTGTCCGTTATGGGCTGCCAGCCTGTGGCCCTGCCCACTGTGGTGCTCTCCACCCACACGGGCGGTCTGGGCACACCGGCACGGCTGGACGGTGCCGCCTACGGGCTGGCCGCTCTGAAGCACTACCGGGAGCTGGGTGTGGAGTTTGACTGTATCTACACCGGCTACTTAGGCGGCGAGGAGCAGGTGGCGCTGGCCGAAAAGGCGTTCGATCTCTGGCCCGCTGCCCGCAAGGTGGTGGACCCTGTGATGGGGGACAACGGCAAAGCCTACTCCACAGTGACCCCGGCTCTCATCGACCGGATGCGCGGGCTCTGCCGCCGGGCAGACCTGATCCTGCCCAACGCCACCGAGGCCGCCCTGCTGCTGGAGCGGGAGCCCCAGACCGACGCATTCGATGACGCTTCCGCTCAGGCGCTGGCCGACGAGCTGCTGACGCTGGCCCCCAGCGCGGTGGTCACCGGCCTCGCACTGGGCAAGTACATCGGCTGCGCAGGCTCCGGCCGCGAGCGCTTCGTCATCAAAAAGCTGCACATCAGCCGCAGCTTCCCGGGCACGGGTGACCTGTACGGTGCCGTGCTCATTGGCTCGCTGATCCAGGGCAACGCCCTGAGCGCCGCTGCCGACAACGCCGCCGAGTTCGTCTCGCTGGCCATTCAGCAGACCCCCGCCGATCAGGACACCCGGTATGGTGTCTGGTTCGAGCCCCTGCTGCCCCGGCTTTGCCCGGTGAGCTGGAATGACTGAGGAGGCCTCCATGAGCGAAAAACCGACCCTGAACATTGTTCTGGTAGAGCCGCGCATCCCCCAGAACACCGGCAACGTGGCCCGCACCTGTGCCTGCACGGCCTGCCGGCTGCATCTGGTGGGGCCCATGGGCTTTGCCATTGATGACAAAAAGCTCAAGCACGCCGGGCTGGATTACTGGCACTACCTCGACATCCATTACTATGATGGGCTGGAGGATTTCTTTGCCCGGAACAAAGGCCCGTTCTACTACTTTACCACCAAAGCACCTCAGCGCTACACCGACATCCAGTACCCGGACGGGGCCTACCTTGTATTCGGGCGGGAGGATGCCGGCCTGCCGGAGGCATTGCTGGCGGCCAATCAGGAGCACTGCGTCCGGATGCCCATGCGGGACACCTGCCGCAGCCTGAACCTGTCCAACAGTGTAGCGGTGGGCGTGTATGAAGCCCTGCGTCAGTGGGATTTCCCGGAGCTGCTGGACCATGGCCGCCTGCGAGAATATGAATGGAAATGAGGGACATTATGAGCAAGATTGCGATCCTGACCGATTCCTCCTGCGATATCCCGCAGGAGCTGGCCGAGAAGTACGGCATTGATATTATGGGCTTCCACATTCTGCTGGACGATGTGGACTATGTGGAGCGGGAGAGCTGCACCAATAAGGAGTTCTACGAAAAGATGCGCGCCGCCAAGGGCATTCCCTCCACGGCTGCCATCACCCCCATCCAGTTCTGCGAAAAGTACTGCCAGTATGTGGACGAGGGCTACACCGATGTGATCCATGTGCCCATCAACCGCAGCGGCTCCTCCACCTACAACAACGCTGTGATGGCCCAGGGGATGCTGCGGGAGGAGCGCCCGGAACACCACCTGCGGATCCACCTGCTGGACCCGCACACCTACTCCATGCCCTTTGGCTGGTATGTCTGCGAGATGGCGCGCAAGCTGCAGAATGGTGCGGAGATCAGCCACGTCATTCAGGAGTTCGAGGCCCAGATGGACAAGATGGAGATCGTCCTCGGACCTTACAGCCTGAAGCAGATGAAGAAGAGCGGCCGCATCTCTGCTGCCGCCGCTGTCATGGGCGAGCTGATGGGCATCCGCCCCATCATCACCCTGATCGATGGAAAGACCAAAGTGGAGGCCAAGGTGCGCGGCGATGACAAGGTCGTGCCTGCCATGGTGGAGCTGGCCAAAAAGCGCAGCGAGGGTGTGGAGGACTTTGATTATATGATCGGCCACACCAACATCCCCCAGAAGGATGATCTGATCAAGGCCTGCCGCAAGGCGTTCGGCAAGGACCCGCTCATCACCTTCCCGCTGGGCGGCGTTGTTTCCGCCAACACCGGCCCCGATACCATTGCTCTGGTCTACGTTGGCCACGTACGCTGAGTTTTTTTCTGAGAACTGCCCGCCGCGGCAGTTTTTTTGTTTGCAGGCCGTTGCATTTTGCGGCAATTTGATGCTATACTTTCCCTTTTGCTGTGCTTTTGCGCGGCAACCTGAAAGAGCAACTTAGGATTTTAGGCTCCCCGGCGTGTCTCGAACCATGCCGGGCCAAACCCATAGGGCTGGCGGTCCCTGTGCGGTCAAAATTCATCCGCCGGAGTATTGTTATGAATCAGAATTTCACTGTCCGCAAACTGGCCCGCTGCGCTGTGGTCGCAGCTCTCTATGTGGTGCTCTGCATGGCGCTGCAGCCGTTCTCCTACGGTGCGGTGCAGGTGCGTGTTGCCGAGGCCCTCTGCCTGCTGCCCGTGTTCGGTGCCGAGTACATCGTGGGCGTAGTGCTGGGCTGCTTCCTGGCAAACCTGCTGGGCTCCACCATCGTGGATGTTATCTTTGGCACCCTGGCCACCCTGCTGGCCTGTGTTGTAACTTACAAACTGCGGAACGTCCGCTTCAAGGGTCTGGCCATCGTGCCTTCCCTGCCGCCCGTGCTCTTCAATGCTGTCATCATCGGCATTGAGATCGCCGTCATGTTCCCCGATCCCTCTTCCTCCGCTCCGCTGTGGCTGGCCTGCATCACCAACGGCATCTCCGTCGGCATCGGTGAGCTCATCAGCTGCACCGTGCTGGGCGTGCTGCTGGTGAAGATCGTGGAGACAAACACCTCCCTGCGCAAAGTGTTCCTGGAAGCCTGATCGAGCAGGCAGACAAGACAGATTCATAAGGCAAAGGCTTTTCCGTTGCTCGGCCTTTTTGCCCATAATATAGAAAGACCTCCTCTGGCCATTTTCCAGAGGAGGTCTTTGTTTTTATCCGATCACTTGTGCTCCTGCAGCCAGCGCAGGGCCATATAGGCATAGGCCGCGCTGCCCTCAAAGAGGACACTGTCATCAAACTTCACCTTGGGGTGATGCTGGCCGTAGGTGTAACCCTCGTTGGCGTTGCCCGCCGTCAGGAACATGCTCACGGTGGGCACCTCATGGCTGACGAACGCGAAATCCTCGCTGCCGCCGCCGGGCTTGCCGCCGGTCATCGGGGTCATATCCATTGCACCCTTCCCCAGCAGCTCGCCCATATAGGTCAGGGCGTTGCCGGCAAGCTCCTTGTCCACCACCATGCAGGGGCAGTAATCACTGAAGGTGATCTCGGCGGTGCAGCGGTAAGCCGCAGCCACCCCCTGTACGATCTCGGTCATCCGCTTGTGGATCAGCTCCGTCACTGCACCCTCGGGGTCGGTGGTGCGGATGGTGCCCCACATCTCGGCGGAATCCGGGATGACGTTGGAGGCCGCACCTGCCTGGAACCGGCCGGTGGTGAACACCCCGAAGCTGTGGGGGTCCAGCTCGCGGCTGTTGATCTCCTGCAGGGCAATGTGGATGTGTGCCGCCGCCGTGATGGGGTCGATGCACTTTTCCGGCATGGAGCCGTGGCCGCCCTTGCCGTGGACAATGATGTGATACTGCTCACAGCTTGCCATGGTGATGCCGCCGCAGGCAGGCACCAGCACCACACCGGCGGGGATGGGCATTCCGCCCAGCACATGGAACATGACTGCCGCATCCACGCTGGGGTTTTCCAGCAGGCCGTTGGCGATCATATCGGGCGAGCCCTGGAAGATCTCCTCGGCGGGCTGGAACTCCAGCTTGACGGTGCCCTCGATCTCATCCTCGTGCTCCTTGAGCAGCTGAGCAGCACCCAGCATCATTGCCGTGTGCATATCGTGGCCGCAGCCGTGCATCTTGCCCGGCACCTCGGAAGCGTAATCCACGCCGGATTCCTCCTGAATGGGCAGGGCATCCATATCGCCCCGCAGCAGGATGGTCTTGCCGGGCTTTTTGCCGCCTGCCAGCGCAATGACACCGGCCTTGCCGCAATCCTTGGGCTCGTAGCCCATCTCGGTCAGGGCCTTTTTCACCAGTGCCTTGGTCTGGGTCAGATCAAAGCCCACCTCCGGGTGACGGTGCAGGGTGCGCCGCCACTCCACCAGCTGGGGTTCCAGCGCCTGGGCACGGCCCAGCAGTTCTTTTGCAGTCAACATTTCAGTCAGCTCCCGTTCTGTTTGATTTTCAGCCTGCATGGACAGCCTGTTCAATGGAATTTTCCACCAGACTGTTCAGACTCATATTGTGGGCCATTGCAAAAATGACCGCCTGCTTGTGCAATTCCGGGGAAATGCGGACATTGAAGCTCCCCTTATAGGCACGTTCCGGTTCGGTGTGTTTTTCCTCGCACAATGCCAGATAATCATCCACTGCACCGTGGAAATCATTTACCAGCTCTGCAGCGGTGCTGCCCTCGTAAGAAATCAGAGCCCGGATCCCCATGACCTTGCCATAAAACAGGCCATCTTCCTCCGAGAACTCCACACTGCCAACATAGCCCTTGTACTCCATCGTGTTATTCACAGAAGTCCCTCCTGTTCCAGAATTTGAATCAATTGCTTGACCTGATATTCCAGCAGTTCTTTTCGGGGATGGGGTTTATGCATCAAGATTGGTGGATACTGTTCCGATACGAACACAATGCGGGAACCGCTGGTACGGCCCTTGTTGGAGCGCTCATACCCAAAATATCGCAGCAGGCTTTCGGCATCATCAAAGGTAAAAGTCTTTGGCTTGGCTTTTCAGCCGCTCGATCAGCTTTTCTTTCTGCCCCATATCCTCATCCTACTTCCAGTATAGCACGTTTTTCTTTATTTGCAACTATTTTTAGTTGCAAGCTTAATTTTCCCCGCCGTTGCTCCCTTCGGGGTGATACTGGGCGCAGGTGCACTTTTTCCACTTGAGGCCGCTGCCGCAGGGGCAGGGGTCATTGCGGCCGATCTTGATCACCCGCACGGGCTGGCCCTTGGGGGCGCCCTTCACGCCGGGGGCACCGTTGCCGGGTACAAAGCCCTCACCGGTGGGCTTGGCAACTTGCTCCCGCTTGGGGGCGGCACCGGCCTGCCGGATCTCGATGGTCAGCAGCATCTTGATGCTGGACTCCCGGATGGAATCCACCATCTGGTCGAACATGTCAAAGCCCTCGATGCGGTACTCCACCACGGGGTCCTTCTGGCCGTAGCCGCGCAGGGCGATGCCCTGCCGCAGCTGGTCCATGTTGTCGATGTGATCCATCCACATCCGGTCCACGCACTTGAGCAGGCAGATGCGCTCCAGCTCACGCATGACCGGTGCGCCGTACCGCACCTCCTTGGCCTGCAGGATCTGCATTCCGCGGTCGTACAGCAGATCGGCAATGCCCTGCTGGGAGATGCTGTCGTAATCGGCCACAGTGTAGTGGAAGTCGGCATCGGTGGTCAGCCAGCCCTGATAGTGGCGGCGCAGGGCACCAAAGTCCCACTCGTCCTTCACATCTCCGGCCAGGAACTGCTTGCAGCTGGAATCGATGTTCTCCCGCAGCATGTTGTGCATCTCGGTGCTGATATCCTCGCCGTCCAGCACCTTGCGGCGCTGGCCGTAGATGATCTCGCGCTGCTGGTTCATCACGTCGTCGTACTTCAGCACGTTCTTACGGATCTCAAAGTTGCGGCCCTCCAGCTTTTTCTGGGCGCTCTCCAGCGTATTGGTGATCATCCGGTTCTCAATGGGGGTATCCTCGTCCAGCTTGAGGGTATCCATCAGGTTGGAAACGCGGTCACCGCCGAACAGGCGCATCAGGTCATCTTCCAGGCTCAGGTAGAAGCGGGAAGCGCCGGGGTCGCCCTGACGGCCTGCACGGCCGCGCAGCTGGTTATCAATGCGGCGGCTCTCGTGCCGCTCCGTACCGATGATGAACAGACCACCGGCCTTGCGCACTTCCTCTGCCTCGGCGCTGATGGCCGGCTTGTACTGGGCATACAGCTCCTCAAACCGTTTCCGCACCGCCAGGATCTTTTCATCGTTGGTGTCGCCGTGGCCGTCGGCCTCAGTCAGCAGGAGCTCCACCGCATTCGGGTCGGCATCCTGCGGCTTTTCGGGGTCGAGCAGGTTCTCACAGAAGTGTTCCCTGCGCATCTGGGCCTTGGCCATGAACTCGGCGTTGCCGCCCAGCATGATATCAGTACCACGGCCTGCCATGTTGGTTGCAATGGTGATGGCACCCTTTTTGCCGGCCTGCGCCACGATCTCAGCCTCGCGCTCGTGGTTCTTGGCGTTCAGGACATTGAAATCGCGGGTGTACTTCTGCAGCATTTTGGCCAGCGTCTCGCTCTTTTCCACGCTGACGGTACCCACCAGCACGGGCTGGCCGTTCTTGTGGCATTCCAGCACCTGCTCGATGACGGCACGGTACTTGCCGTTGACGGTCTTGTAGACCGCGTCCGGGTAATCCTTGCGGATGTTGGGGCGGTTGGTGGGCACAGTGACGATGTTCAGGCCGTAGATCTCGGTGAACTCGGTGGCTTCCGTCTTGGCGGTACCGGTCATGCCGGACAGCTTCTTGTACATGCGGAAATAGTTCTGGAAGGTGATGGTGGCCAGCGTCTTGCTCTCGGCGGCGACCTTCACGCCCTCCTTGGCCTCAATGGCCTGGTGCAGGCCCTCGTTGTAGCGGCGGCCGATCATCAGGCGGCCGGTGAACTCGTCCACGATGATGACCTCGCCGTTCTTCACGACATAGTCGATATCCTTCTGCATCACGCCGTAAGCCTTGATGGCCTGATCGATGTGGTGGGCCAGGGTCATGTTCTCTGCGGCAGCCAGATTCTCGACCTTGAAGTATTCCTCGGCCTTCTGAATGCCTTTGGCAGTCAGGGTGCAGGTCTTGTGCTTTTCGTCCACGACATAATCGCCGTCGGTCTGCTCATCGGCCTCCACCTTATCTTCCAGCTCGACCACCACGCTCTTGTGCAGGGTGCGGACGAAGCGGTCCACCTGGGTGTACAAGCTGGAGGAATCCTCGCCCTTGCCGGAGATGATCAGCGGGGTGCGGGCCTCATCGATCAGGATGGAGTCCACCTCGTCGACAATGGCAAAGGCGTGGCCGCGCTGCACCATGTTGTCCTTATAGGTCACCATGTTGTCGCGCAGGTAGTCGAAGCCGTACTCATTGTTGGTGCCGTAAGTGATATCGGCGTTGTAGGCACGGCGGCGGGCATCGCCATCGATGCCCTGCACGATCAGGCCGACATTCAGGCCCAGCCAGCGGTAGAGCTTGCCCATCCACTCGCTGTCGCGCTTGGCCAGATAGTCGTTGACGGTGACAATGTGCACGCCCTCGCCGGTCAGGGCGTTCAGGTAGGCGGGCAGGGTGGCCACAAGGGTCTTGCCCTCACCGGTCTGCATCTCGGCAATGGCACCGCGGTGCAGGGCAATGCCGCCCATAATCTGCACAGGGAAGTGCTTCATGCCCAGCACACGCCAGGCAGCTTCGCGGCAGACAGCAAAGGCATCGGGCAGGATATCATCCAGCGTCTCGCCGTTTGCCAGCCGCTCTTTCAGGGCCGGGGTCTGCGCCTGCAGCTCGGCATCGGACATCGGCTGATACTTTGTTTCCAGTGCCAGCACCTTTTTGGTAATGGGATTGATCTTTTTCAGCTCCCGGTCAGAGAAGCTGCCAAAGAGTTTTTCAGCAAGGGACATTGTTACACCTCATCTATCAAAAATCGGGGCGGCAGGCCGCCCAACAGCGGAAAAACCACATACTGTTTATATGATACACCAAAGCTGAAAACCCGTCAAACCCGATGGATAGATTTTATCCGTTTTTTGGGTGAACTTTCTGTTAATTTAGAAAAAAAGACCCTCTCCGGCATTGCGCAGCAATGACGGAGAAGGTCGGTCCTATACCAATGTCGCCCCCGGGCGGGGAATGTGCTCCGTCAGCAGAGTGTGCAGCTGTTCCGGCAGAGCGTAGAAATTGCCGTTGGTATATTCCCATGCCCCGACCGCAGCGAGAGCCGCCAGCAGAGCCAGCACCAGCAGCGTCATGCACACCCGGCGCAGGGGATGCCGCTTGGGTTGGGGGCCGGGCGAAACGTCCTTCTTTGCAGCCCTGCGGGCAGGCAGGAAGCCTGTCCCCTCAGCCTGAGGCTTGTTGGCCGCCGTGCGCCGGAGGAGCTCCAGCAGCCAGAGGGCAGGGTTCTCCTCCGCCGGGACGGTGCGCAGAAAGCAGCCCTTTCTGCAGCTGAGCACCAGCACACAATCATTTTCCCGCTCGGCACAGGCAGCAGAGAGATCCGCCCCCACCACGCGGCGGGCAGCCTGAGCCCGGGCCAGCGCCTGCCGGAGCGGGTCGGTACAGTCCTTTGGGCAGGCGGGCACGGGCACGCTTTTCGATCAGCGGGCCGTTCTTGGGGTTGGCATAGCTCACCGCACCAAAATCAAAGACCTTCTCGGCCCCGGGCAGGTTCTCAAGCCGGGCTTCCAGCAGGGCACCGGCGGCAGCATCCGCACAGATGAGCAGCTTATCGTGCCGTTCCAGCGCCTCCACCACGGCGGCAGGCAGAGTGGTCTCCCCTGCCCCGTACAGGTCTGCCGAAAACGCCTGCCGCAGGGCCTGCGCAGCCTTTTTCAGCCCGGAAGGGCTCTGCGCCTGCAGGGCCACCAGCGTTTCCGCGCCCCGGCTCTTCCACTGGGCTGCGGCCCGCCACTGGGGCGGAAAGTTTTCCACCGTTTTGCCAACCGCTGTGGACTGCGCACCGAACACCGCAGCACACACCCGGTCTCCTGTTGCTGTGTCAACCTGCATTCCCCCTGCCTTTTAGTGGCCCAGGAACACCTCGTTCAGCTTGTCCAGCGCTTCGGCGCTGTGCTGTGCGTTCCGGGCAAGGGGCTCTGTGCCTGCAGGAACTTTTCCCTGTGCCAGCCGCAGGGCCAGCTCCAGGGCGGCCTGCGCGGCACGGGCACGCACCAATGCACGGTCGGGCCGGGAGACGGACAGCTTTTTTCACATACACCGTCTCGCCCCGGGCCGCGCCCAGATACACCGTGCCCACCGGGCGGAGGGCATCTCCACCGGTCGGCCCGGCCACGCCGGTCACACTGATGCCGATCTCAGCACCGGCGGCCTGTGCGGCCCCCAGCGCCATCTGGGCAGCCACAGGAGCCGACACCACATTGTACTTTGCAATGACATCCGGTTCCACGCCCACCAGCCTGGCCTTGGCGGCCTCCCAATAGGTCACAAAGCCGTAGCCGAACACTTCACTGGAGCCCGGCACCGAGGTGATGCGCTGTGCGATCAGCCCGCCGGTGCAGCTCTCGGCGGTGGAGATTGTGAGCCCCTTTTTCCTTTAAGGTGCGCACCAGTGTCTCCTCCAGCCCGGCCACATCCTCATCATACACCGCATCGCCCAGCAGATCATAGAACTTTTTGGCATATTCCCGGCACATTTTTTCGCCTTCCGCATCGGAAGCAGCCCGGGCGGTGATGCGGATCTCGCACTCACCGGTCTTACAGTAGATGGCAGCAGTCGGATTGGCGTTTTCCAGCAGATCCCGCACCTGATATTCCAGGTTGCTCTCGCCGCCCAGCACCCGCAGGGTGACAGAGTGCAGGGTGCAGTTCTGACGCTTCATCAGCAGGGGGCGGACGCTCTCGTTCCACATGGCCTTCATCTCGCTGGGCACGCCCGGCATCAGGACAGCACAGCGGCCCTCCTGCTCAAACCATGCACCGGGGGCGGTACCGTGGTGGTTGATGATCTTATGCCCCTTTACGGGCACCATGGCCTGCTTGCGGTTGTTGGGGGTGGTCACCCGGCCGGAGCGGGCAAAATAACCGATAATCTTCTCCCACTCGCTCTCGTCAAAGACCAGCGTATCGCCATAGCAGGCGGCAACGGTCTCCTTGGTCAGGTCGTCTGCCGTGGGGCCCAGACCGCCGGTGAACACCAGCAGGTCACAGCGGCTTTTTGCCTCGTTGACAAAGTCCGCCAGCCGCCCCTGATTGTCGCCGATGGTGCTCTCCCGCTGGACCGTAATGCCCAGCTCAGCAAGCTCCCGGCTCAGGTACTGGGCATTGGTGTTGAGGATGTTGCCGAGCAGCAGCTCGGTGCCCACACTGATGATCTCCGCTGTCATGCTGCTCACCCCTCAAACTCGATCTCGTCCGTAATGCGGATGCGGATCCGCTCGGTGTTCTCAGCAGCTTCGGCCTCCAGCTCTGCCAAACCGGGCATGGCGGCTTCTGCCTCCAGGATCTCCGCCAGCTCGGGGCGGATCTTCGGGTGCGGCGGGGTGAAGATGGTGCAGCAGTCCTCATAGGGCAGGATGCTGGTCTCGTAGGTGCCAATGTGGCGGGAGGTCTCGATGATTTCGGTCTTGTCCATGCCGATCAGCGGGCGCAGGATGGGCAGATCCTGGGCGGCATCGGTGCACTGCAGGGCCTTGACGGTCTGGCTTGCCACCTGAGCCAGACTCTCGCCGGTGATGAGGGCCTCGCAGCCCTGTCTGGTGGCAATACGATTGGCAATGCGCATCATGCTGCGGCGCATCAGCACCGTGAACAGCACATCGGGGGCATTGTCCCGGATATACTCCTGCGGCTTGGTGTAGGGCACCACAAACAGGTTGGAGCTGCCGGTATAGGGGGTGATCTTCTGGGCCAGAGCTTTAACTTTCAGTTTTGCGCGCTCAGAAGTATACGGAGGGGACGCAAAATGGATGTGATCCAGAGCCAAACCGCGCTTTGCCATCCGGTAAGCAGCCACCGGGCTGTCGATGCCGCCGGAGAGCATATTCAGGGCACGGCCGGAGGTACCCACAGGCAGGCCGCCCTCTCCGGGTATTTTCGGGCCGTGAATATACGCGCCGTAATCCCGAATTTCCACAATGACCTTGAACTGGGGGTTCTTCACATCCACCCGCAGGTAGTTATGCAGCCCCAGCAGGTAAGCGCCCAGCTCCCGCATCAGCTCAGGGCTGGTCATGGGGTAGGTCTTATCCGAACGGCGGGCCTCCACCTTGAAGGTCTTGATGCCGTGCAGGCTGTCGCCCAGATACTCCTCCGCAGTCCGGCAGATGGTATCAAAGTCCTTTTCGCAGACCACGGCACGGCTCAGTGCCGCCAGACCAAACACGGTGCGCACCCGGTCAAAGGCCAGATCCATGTCCACGTCCTCTTCCTCGGGCTCCATATAAAAGGTGGACTGGGTGCAGTACACCTTGAACTTGCCCACGGTCTTGAGCCGGTAGCGCAGAATCTTCATCATAGCCGACTCAAACTGGTTGCGGTTCAGGCCCTTCAGGGACATCTCCCCTGATAGCCCATAATAATTTCACGCATAGAGTTAATTATAGCTGGCTCACCCTCTCCGTCAGCGCTGGCGCTGACCTCCCCCAAAGTGGGAGGCCTTGGCATTCCACGCCGCAGGCAGTAGGGCGGGCGAAGGAATCCCCCGTTTGGGGGAGCTGGACGTCGGAGCGGCCTGAGAGGGTGAGGATGCTGTTCCTTTTTTACTTTTTGATTCTCTGCAAATGCTTCATTCCGTCCTCGAAGGCGTTCAGGAACGCATCCACATCCTCGGGGGTGTTGTCCGCACAGAAGGACACGCGGATGGCCGTATCAATGGCCAGCGGGTCCCTGCCCATGGCGGCAAGGGTGTGGCTGGGCTGGCCCCGGCCGCAGGCACTGGCCGAGGAGACATAGACCTGCTGCTGTGCCAGATGGGCCAGCATGGTCTCGCTCTTGATGCAGTTCTCGCTGAAGTTCAGCACCTCGGGCACCGCATTGTCCGGGCTGTTGATGACCACCTCCGGGAAGGCTTTCAGCCCTTCCCGCAGGCGCAGGTTCAGGGCGCGCACAGCAGCATCCCGGCTCTTCATGGTCTTGTTCAGGCGGGTGGCCGCGGCAGCAAGGCCCAGCGCATAGGGCAGGTTCTCGGTGCCGGGGCGCTTCTCCCGCTCCTGTTCACCGCCCAGATAGGGAGCCTGGAACGCCTGATACAGGCTGTCGCTCAGGTAGAGCGCACCAATGCCCTTGGGTGCGTGGATCTTGTGGCCGCTGACAGCCAGCGTGTCGATGTTCGCCAGCTTGATGGGCACCCGCATCCAGGCCTGCACGGCATCCACATGGACGATGGTGCGGCTGTTGCGGCGCTTGACCTCTGCGGCCAGACGCTCCACATCGTTCCGGGTGCCGACCTCGTTGTTGACCATCATGCAGGCCACAAGGATGGTGTTTTTGTCCACATGGTCCAGCATCCGGTCGATGTCCAGCGTGCCGTCCGGGCCGGGGTCCACCACGGTCACACATAGCCCATGGCGGCCAGACGCTCCAGCGGCTTCTGCACGCTGGGGTGCTCAAAGCCGGAGACCACGATGCCCTTACCGAAGGTCCGGGTCAGGAGGGCTGCGCCCAGCAGCGCGATATTGTTGCTCTCGCTGCCGCAGGAGGTAAAATAGAGCTCCCGACTCTTGCAGCCCAGAGTGCGGGCCACGGCGGCGCGGGCGGCGTTCAGTGCTTCCTCGCTCCGGGCACCGGGGGCATACAGGCTGGACGGGTTGGCCCAGTGCTCCCGCATGGCCTTGTTGATGACATCCGCCACTTCCGGGGCCACGATGGTGGTAGCGGCGTTGTCCAGATAATGCAATTCAGGGTTTTGCAGCATAAATTTTGATTCCTGCTTTCATCAACCCTTCCGTCATTGCTTTGCAATGCCACCTCTCCCGAAGGGAGAGGCAATCCTGCCTCAATCTGAAATACAGCAAATCTGCATTCTATATCTGTCAGATGCATTGGCTCCCCCTTTGGGGGAGCTGGCGAGCGTAAGAGACTGAGAGGGCTTTATTTCATACTAAACCATGATGATTATACCACAAAGCATCTGCCGCCGTAAAGTAGCACGGCCCACTTGCACGGCCCCGCCGGGTGCTGTATAATGAGGGTAACAAACACAAAGAAAGCCGGGTGTTTTTATGGCCGATTATCAGGAATACCGCCGCCGCATCCTGCGCAAGCGCTGGCGCAGGACTTTTGCCGTTGCCGGGCTGCTGGTGCTGCTCATCCTGCTCAGCGCCGTAGGCCTGCTATGGAAGCACCTCCACCGGGAGCAGAGCCCTGCCGCCGTGCAGGGTCCGACCATCTTCCAGCAGGAGCTGCAGAGCAGCGAGTGGAACACCATCAGCTACACGCCCGCGCGGCGGCTGACCGTGCAGACCACCTCTGCAGGGTCCACCGCCATGGATTTCCGGCTGGCCGCGCTGGACCGCACCACCGCCGTGGACCGCAGTTATTTTGCCAACGTCTGTTTTCTGGGCGACAGCCTGACGCAGGGGATGCAGATCTATTCCAGCGGTCTGCCGGAGGCCTCCTTCTGCGCCTACCGGGGCGCAAACCCCAGCGTTGTGGTCAATGGCACCACCTGCAAGCGCTCCGATGGCGGCACAGAGGTCCCCATGGAGGTGCTGACAGCCCGGCAGCCCCCGGTGCTGTATATCCTGCTGGGCACCAACGTGCTCAACCGGGACGGAGATTATTCCAGCTTTCTCACCTACTACCGGCTCATGCTGGATATGATCTCCCAGGCCCTGCCCAACACGCAGATCTACGTGCAGTCCATCACGCCTGTCCGGCCCGAGGTGCGCAGCAGCCATCCCGGCCTGTACAAAGAGCGGCTGTGCGAGATCAACAATGAGCTGGCTGCCATTGCGCTGGAAAAGAACTGCGCTTTCCTCAACCTGTGGGAAGCCCTTGCCGACGACAACGGTGACCTGAAAGCCGAATACGCCCAACCCGACGGTATCCACATCAAGCCCGAGGGTTACCCCGCCTGGGTGGAATATCTCGCCACCCACACCGTGGGCCAACAGACGGCTTAAGCTGAATACTCACATAGAAAAACCGCCCTTCCGGTATCAAACTGGAAGGGCGGTTTTGTCATACAAACAGGAACGGGGAACGGCATCTAAACCGTTCCCCATCGATTGGTATTTGGCAGGCGTGGCGTTCTCCTGCATCTCTCAGAGCCTAAGCCCTTGTCGTTACCATCGGCGTGTGGCTGCCACGAAATTGACCACCTCAAATACCTTTCTTATCCTATGTTTAGGATACCACATTTATCCCTTTTTGTAAAGTATCTCACTCTGACGCAAAAAGACGACGGAAGCGTTTCTGGCTGATGCTCCACATCGTGATAATAGAGTTTTTGTATTCTTCCAGATCACTGGAAACTTTCAGCCTCAGAATAATTTCTGCATAACATCTTATAGTTGATTTGTATATAGAAAAGGGAGAGTGGCCTAACACAGGGATTTCATAGAATGGTATTTTGATCAAACAATAAAACTAAAACTTTTCATTGTTTGACCCGGCCAAGGCAATCAAGTAAGATTTCCGTTATATCTTTTGTTGCTATCGCCGGTTTGTCACTCATAATTTCCCAAACAGGGTTATTGCTACATTCTCCAGAAAAATATTTTCGGGCGCATTCTACTACACCCTTTATATTTTTTGTGTTCAACATAACATCAAAAGCTTCATCGAAAAGAAGCATATCATATTTTGTAGGTTTCTCTTCTTCAAGGTCAACCTCAAAAAGTCGAATTTGCGCTCTCTCTTCTTCCGATTTCTGAGCCCAGCCAGCTTCATATAACACTTTATAATATTCAATATTGTCGAAATAGTAGCTGCAATTTAAACGGCTTGGAAGAAAAGAAAATTCGGTTTCTCTTACAAATTCAAAGATTCCTTCAACACACCATTTTACATATTCACGCCATTCATCACCTTGCAATTTCATCGACGCAATCGTTGTTTCGAGACACTGTTCAGATTGTTCTAATGTGCTGATAACCTCTCTACAACGAATTTCATTTCTCTTGTATCCAGCTTTTAATTTATCCCCAACTTGTAGTGTCTGACTCATGTGGTAAACTTTCATCTTTTTCTCCACCGCTTCCGATTTGTTGAGCTAAAAAGTCCCATACCCAGCACCTTAACGGTGCGGACATGGGACTTCATATTTTTTCAATCAGAACAGTCCCGTGATCTTGCCCTCGGCATCCACGTCGATATTGACGGCGGCGGGCTTCTTGGGCAGGCCGGGCATGGTCATAATGTTGCCACAGATGACCACCACGAAACCGGCACCGGCGGCAAGGCGGACTTCCCGCACCTCCATGGTAAAGCCAGTGGGTGCACCGGTCAGCTTGGCGTTATCGCTGAAACTGTACTGGGTCTTGGCGATGCAGACCGGCAGGTCGCCGTAGCCCAGTTCGGTCAGTTCGGCCAGCGTCTTGGAAGCGGCGGCGCTGAAATTCACACCATCGGCACGGTAGATCTTTTTGGCGATGGCTTCCACCTTCTGCTTCAGGGGCATCTCCAGCGGGTAGACGTACTGGATGGGACGTTCCTCCATGACCTCCAGCACCTTCTCGGCCAGAGCCTTGCCGCCCTCGCCGCCCTTGGCGAACACCTCGCTCAGGACGCAGGGCACGCCCTGCTCGGCGCAGACCTGCTCAACGTATGCCTGCTCCTCCGGGGTGTCGGTGGGGAAGGCATTGATGGCCACCACCACAGGCAGGCCAAAGCCGTTCTTCAGGTTGTCGATGTGGCGCACAAGGTTGGAGGCACCGGCCTTGACAGCCTCGAGATTCGGCTGGTTCAGGTCAGCCTTGGCAACGCCGCCGTGGCTCTTGAGGGCACGGACGGTGGCCACCAGCACGCAGGCGCTGGGGGCGATGCCGGCATAGCGGCACTTGATATCCAGGAACTTCTCGGCACCCAGATCTGCACCGAAGCCTGCCTCCGTGATGACGTAATCGGCCAGCGAGAGGCTGAGCTTGGTGGCCATGACGCTGTTGCAGCCGTGGGCAATGTTGGCAAAGGGGCCGCCGTGGATGATAGCGGGGTTGTTTTCCAGCGTCTGAACGAGGTTCGGGTCAAGGGCATCCTTAAGCAGCGCGGTCATGGCACCGGCGGCACCGATGTCGCCAGCCGTGACGGGCTTGCCCTCGTAGGTGTAGGCGCAGACGATCTTCGACAGCCGCTCCTTCAGGTCGGAGATGCTGGTGGCCAGGCAGAAGATCGCCATGACCTCGCTGGCAACGGTGATATCAAAGCCGTCCTCACGGGGGGTACCGTTCACCTTGCCGCCCAGGCCATCCACGATATACCGCAGCTGGCGGTCGTTCATATCCATGCAGCGCTTCCAGGTGATGCGGCGGGGATCGATGTTCAGGGGGTTGCCCTGTTGGATGCTGTTGTCGATCATGGCAGCCAGCAGGTTGTTTGCGGTGCCGATGGCATGCAGGTCACCGGTAAAGTGGAGATTGATATCCTCCATGGGCACCACCTGGGCATAGCCGCCGCCGGCCGCGCCGCCCTTAACACCGAACACGGGGCCAAGGCTGGGCTCACGCAGGCAGAGCATGGTCTTTTTTGCCCAGAGCGTTCATGGCATCGGCCAGGCCCACGCTGGTGGTGGTTTTGCCCTCGCCTGCCGGGGTGGGGCTGATGGCCGTGACCAGGACCATCTTGCCCTGCCTGGATGCCTTGTGGATGAGGCGGTGGTTGATCTTGGCCTTGTAGCGGCCATAGGGGATCACGTCCTCATCGGCAAGCCCCAGCGAGGCAGCGATCTCGGTGATGGGCTTCATTTTGGCTTCCTGTGCGATCTCGATATCAGACTTCATGCTCAAATCCTCCCTGAAATGCAAAAAGGACAGCTTTGCGCACCAATAGCGCAAGGCTGCCCAGACGGTCGGCGTAATCAAAACCCGGTTCTGTCTGCACTGTGGTGCTCCACAACGTTCCGTCAGCAGGCAAACCCGTTCTTCTGGGTCAAAGATATCACATCTGCCCGTGGTTTGTCAAGCAGAAACTGTCCGCAAAGAAAAATCTGCCTGTACGGCCCCTGCGGCTTGCATCCATCCTGCCAGATGTGTTATACTAAAGTGTATCAAACGATAGGGAGGCTTTCACGATGCCATTTACACCGAAACTGACTTATAAAGGCAAGCCCCTCGTCCGTAAGGACAACGAGCTGTATTACGGCCGTATGACCGACCCCTATGTGCTGCGGATGCAGATCCTGAGCACCAAATCCGTGGGCGGCATGGATGTGGCCGATAAGGTACACATTCAGGTCTTTTCCACCAACGACAGCCTGGCCCCTGAGGCCCGCGTGTTCCGCCAGACCACCAAGAATGGCCTGTACAACGCACTGGACATTGGCAGCATCTGGCTGCAGAAGGCAAACGAGACCCGCTGAACGGCATAAAAAAGGACCGTCTCCCGCTGAGGAGACGGTCCTTTTTGTTGTGCTTTACTCTTCGGTCACTTCAAAGTCCAGGGGCTTGCCGCAGCCGGGGCACTTGGGTGCGCCATCCAGCAGGTCGTCCTCCTCAAACACAGTGGTCTGACCACAGGCGGGGCAGGTCACCTCGTACTTCACGGGGCCTTCTTCCTGCTCCTCGTCCTCATCCTCCAGCGCCACCTCAAAGGTCACGCCGCAGTGGGCACAGTTGGCTTCACCGGCGTCCAGGTCGTCCTCGCTGACGTAAACGGTCTCGCCGCAGTTGGGGCAGGCCACCTCATAGAACGGCTCACTGGCGATATCATCGTCATTGTCGTCCTCTTCGGTATCCTCTTCCTCTTCTTCGGGCTCCTCGTCATCCTCATCGTCCTCATAGAGGTCGGCTTCCAGATCCTCCAGCTCCTCGCTCAGGTCGTTGATCTGGTCGTAGGCGCGGGTCACATCTTCATCGATGCCGTCCACAGCCTCTGCCAGTTCGCCCAGCAGTTCGCTCATGGCCTTGATGACCTTGCCCTCTTTGGTGGTCTCGTCGATGCCCAGGCCCTCGATCAGGCCCCCCCTCAGGTATGCAGCCTTTTCCTTCATAAGAATGACCTCCTATTTAAAATAACCTCTCAGGCCGCTCCGCGGCCCTCCCCTAATAGGGGAGCCCTTGGCATAGCGGAAAAACCGCACGGTTCAGCCTGTGAAGCAAAAACCGGGCACACGGTTGCCCGCTGCCCGGTCTGTCGGTAAATTAGACGCGCTCCATATACTCGCCGGTGCGGGTATCGATGCGGATGTGGTCGCCCTCGTTGATGAACAGAGGAACGCGGATCTCAGCACCGGTCTCGACAGTAGCGGGCTTCAGGGTGTTGGTGGCGGTGTTGCCCTTGACACCCGGCTCGGTCTGGGTGACTTCCAGCTCGATGAAGTTGGGGATTTCGACGCTGAAGACCTTGCCCTTATAGCTCAGCAGCTTGCAGCGGCTCGTTCTCCTTGCAGAACTTGAAGTTATCGGGCACATCGGAAGCGTTGACGGGGATATCGTCATAGGTCTCGTTGTCCATGAAGTGGTACAGATCGCCATCCTCATAGCTGTAAGTCACGTCCTTGCGCTCGATGAAAGCCTGAGGGAACTTTGCGGTCGGGTTGTAGCTGGTCTCAACCACAGAGCCGGTGATCACGTTCTTGGTCTTGGTGCGGACAAAGGCAGCGCCCTTGCCGGGCTTCACGTGCTGGAACTCAACGACCTGAAGAACCTGGCCGTCCTGCTCAAAGGTCACGCCGTTGCGAAACTCGCCTGCAGAAATCATAGGAATTCCTCCATTAGTAAAATCTCATTGATGCTTAACGCATATCTCTATTTATTTTACTCAATCCCGCATGGTTTGGCAAGGGGTTTGAGCAAAAAAGACGATAAAATCAGAAAAAAAAACACGGACCAAACCTCTCCGTCATCCCTTCGGGATGCCACCTCCCCTAGTAGGGGAGGCCTTGGCAGCCGGGTGAAGCTTTCTCTTTATGCCAAAGGCTCCCCTACAAGGGGAGCTGGCGGGCGCAAGCCCGACTGAGAGGTTGTACAAAGACAAGCCTCAAAAAATCGCTTCATTGTTTTCGCATCCTCTGCCTGCGTACCGGCGCTCTCACAGATGATGACCGGCGCAAGCCCGCGCTCGGCCAGCAGCTCCATCAGGGGCTGGGGTTCGGGGCCGAACTGAGTCTCGGCAAAGGTCCAGTGCCGCTTTTCACCGCCCTTGGAATGCTCAATGCGGGAAAAATGGACATGGAACTGCCGGGCACGCGCATCCCCCAGCGTCTCCCCGATGCGGTCAAGGATAGCAGCATAATCCGCCTTGGACCGGATGCCGCCCAGCGTCCGGGCGTTGAGGTGGCCGAAGTCGATGCAGGGGGTGATGCGTCTGTCCACTCCGCAGAGAGCCAGCACCTCTTCCAGCGTACCCAGCTGGCCGATCTTTCCCATCGTCTCAGGGCAGAGGGTGATCTCGGCAAAGCCCGCTTCATCCAGCGCGTCCTGCGCCCGTTTCAGGGTGTCCAGCGCTTTTTCCAGAGCAGCTTCCCGGCTCTGCCTGCCGCAGCTGCCGGAGTGGAAGATGACCCGCCTGCCGCCCAGCGCCCTGCAGAGCGCCGCGCTCTGGAGCAGATAGTTCACGCTGTTCAGCCGCTTTTCCTCGTCCAGGCTGGAGGCGCTGATATAGTAAGGCGCGTGGACGCTGAACAAAATCCCCCGGGCGGCGGCATCGTCAGCCATCTGCCGGGCCTTGTCCAGCCCCAGCCGGACTCCATGACCGCACTGGTATTCAAAAGCATCCAGCCCCATTTTTTCGGTATAGGCCGGAATGTCCAGACTGTTCTTATACCCCATGGCCGTGAAGCTGTCGCTGGTGCCTGCGGTGCCGAACCGGATCTTCCACTCACTCACAGGGTCTTACCTCCCCGGTCGTAGTATTCCTGCCAGTGTTTTTTTCTCCCACTTGCGCTTGAGCACCACCTGTGCCCCAAGATCCGGTCCGCGGGGGATGACCATCAGGCCCGGAATGCCATAGAGCGCCGCCGCCATCCGGTCGGCATAGAGCTGGTCGCCCACCATGGCCATTTCCCTGCGCTTCACCTGCATTCGGCGGCGGGCCACTCCCAGCGCAAAGGGCAGGGGCTTGGCCGAGCGGTACAGGTAAGCAAGGCCCAGTTTTTCGGCAAAGGGGCGCACCCGCTTTTCGGCACCGTTGGACACGATGGTCAGCTTTACGCCCGCCCTGCGCATGGCTTCCAGCCACCCGGCCACTTCTTCCGGCAGCTCCTGACTGCGGTCGGCGGTCAGGGTGTTGTCGATGTCCAGCACCAGCGCCCGGATGCCCTTTTGGGCCAGCCACTCCGGCGTGATGAAAACATATTCGGGGGTGACATCAGAACCCTCTTTTGAATACATATTCGGGCTCTCCAAATCAGCATAGAAAAACACCTCTCAGTCTGCAAATGAAAATAGAGAGGAGCGAGACTGTTTATCTTTTTCATAAATGAATAGGAGAGCCTGAGTTTCAGGCTCCCCTACATCGGCGTTAGCAACGCGTTTAAAATCTAAAGCAACGTGCGATTCCAAGCAAGTGATTACTTGAACTTGCGCTTGCGGGCTGCTTCGGACTTCTTCTTGCGCTTAACAGACGGCTTCTCGTAAGCCTCGCGCTTACGAACCTCTGCGAGCACACCGCTGCGAGCAGTGCTGCGCTTGAAGCGACGCAGTGCGCTTTCCAGCGACTCGCCCTCTTTAACACGAATTTCCGACATCTTATTCCCTCCCTTGGACCGTGAGGCAGGAATTTCGTTGTTACATGGTAACTAACAGTAGACAGTATAGCGCATTTTCATGCGTTCGTCAACCTTTTTTTTTGAAACTTTTTTTGCTTTTTTTGAAAAGAAAAACTCTCCGGCAAAGTCCGCCTCTGCGGGGGATCAGCCCTTTTTCTGGCGGAGCCATGAGTTGGTTTAGCCCTTCACGGCCAGGTTGACCAGACGGCCCTTGACGTAGATCTCCTTGACCAGCTGCTTGCCCTCCAGAGCGGCGGCAACGGCCGGGTCTGCCTTGGCGGCGGCAATGGCGGAAGCGGCATCGATATCGGCAGCCACCTTCAGGCGGGCCTTGACCTTGCCGTTCACCTGCACGGCGATCTCCACGGTGCTCTCCACGCACTTGGCCTCTTCGTACTGGGGCCAGGGGTAGTAGGCCAGCTGCTCATTGTGGCTGTGGCCCAACTTCTCCCACAGCTCCTCGGTCATGTGGGGAGCAAACGGGTTCAGCAGCTGAACAACGGTCTCCAGCTCGGCCTTGGTCGCACCGCCGTTGTCGTACAGGGCGTTGACCAGGGTCATCAGCTGGGCGATGGCAGTGTTCATCTTCAGGCCCTCAATGTCCGCGCCCACCTTCTTGATGGTCTGGTGCATCAGGGTCTCGATCTGGGGGCGGTAGCCCTCGCCCTCCACCAGCTTGTCGGACAGCGTCCACACGCGGTCGAGGAAGCGGTTGCAGCCGGCAATGGCAGAGGTCTGCCAGGGTGCGGCCTGCTCAAAGTCGCCCATGAACATCTCATACAGACGCATGGTGTCGGCACCGTACTGGTCCACCACCTCATCGGGGTTGATGACGTTGCCAAGGCTCTTGGACATCTTCACGATGGGATGGCGCGCCATCTCGCCGTACTTCTCTTCCAGCGCCTTCTCGGCGGCCTTCTGGCTGCCATACTGCTTGAGCAGCTTCTCCTGCTCGGCAGCGGGCAGGTTGACAAAGCTGTGGGGGTTCAGGCCCAGGATCATGCCGTGGGCGGTGCGCTTCTGGTAAGGCTCCGGGGCAGTGGGCACCACGCCGATGTCGTACAGGAACTTGTGCCAGAACCGGCTGTACAGCAGGTGCAGGGTGGTATGCTCCATGCCGCCGTTGTACCAGTCCACCGGAGACCAGTATTCCAGTGCTTCCTTGGAGGCCAATGGCGTCCTTGCAGTGGGGGTCCATGTAGCGCAGGAAGTACCAGGAGGAACCTGCCCACTGGGGCATGGTGTCGGTCTCGCGGGTAGCGGGGCCGCCGCAGCAGGGGCAGGTGGTCCTGACCCAGTCCTTGTGGCGGGCCAGCGGGGACTCGCCGTCCGGACCCGGCTCAAAGTCGGTGATGTCCGGCAGGGTCAGGGGCAGGCTGCTCTCGGGCAGGGGCTGCCAGCCGCACTTTTCACACTTGACCATGGGGATGGGCTCGCCCCAGTAACGCTGACGGCTGAACACCCAGTCGCGCAGCTTGTAGTTGACCTTATCGCAGCCCTTGCCGTTTGCCTCCAGCCAGTCGATCATCTTTTTCTTTGCATCGGTGACGGACAGGCCGTTCAGGAAGCCGGAGTTGACCAGCGTGCCGGTGGCCACATCGGTGAAGGCGGCTTCGTCCAGATTGGACGGGGTATTGCCCTTGACCACCTCGATGATGGGCAGGCCGAACTTCTTGGCAAACTCCCAGTCGCGGATATCGTGGGCGGGCACAGCCATGATGGCACCGGTGCCGTAGGTGGACAGAACGTAGTCCGAGATAAAGATGGGGATCTCGGTATCGTTGACCGGGTTGATGCCCATGACGCCTTCCAGCTTGACACCGGTCTTTTCCTTGTTCAGCTCGCTGCGCTCAAAGTCGCTTTTGCGGGCTGCCTCGGCCTGATAGGCCTTGACAGCATCGGCATTCTTGAGGATGCCCTTGTCCAGCCACTCCTTGACCATAGCGTGCTCCGGAGAAACGACCATGTAGGTGGCACCAAACAGAGTGTCACAGCGGGTGGTGTACACGGTCAGGGTATCGCCTGCGGTGGTGCCGAAGTTGACCTCTGCGCCGTGGCTGCGGCCGATCCAGTTCTTCTGCTGGGTGGCAACGCGCTCAATGTAATCCAGACCGTCCAGACCATCGATCAGCTTATCGGCATAAGCGGTGATCTTGAGCATCCACTGGCTCTTGACGCGGTGAACGACTTCGCTGCCGCAGCGCTCGCACACGCCGTTGACAACTTCCTCGTTGGCCAGCACGCACTTGCAGCCGGTGCACCAGTTGACGTTCATTTCCTTCTTGTAAGCCAGACCATGCTTATACAGCTGCAGGAAGATCCACTGGGTCCACTTGTAGTACTCGGGGTCGGTGGTATTGATCTCGCGGTCCCAGTCAAAGGAGAAGCCCAAAGCCTTCAGCTGGCTGCGGAAGTGATCCACATTGTTCTTGGTGACAATGGCCGGGTGGATGTGGTTCTTCATGGCAAAGTTCTCAGTGGGCAGGCCAAAAGCGTCCCAGCCCATGGGGTACAGCACATTGTAGCCGTTCTGACGGCGCTTGCGGCTGACCACATCCAGCGCGGTGTAGCTGCGGGGATGGCCTACATGCAGGCCGGCACCCGACGGATACGGGAACTCGACCAGTGCATAGAACTTGGGTTTTTTGTGGTCGATCTCGACATGGAAGGTCTTTTCGTCCTCCCACACCTTCTGCCACTTGGCTTCAACTGCCTTGTAATCGTACTTCATGTTGTTAATCAGCTCCAGACTTTATCCAAAATACCGTTGCTTGGGGGCGTATGCTTTCAAGGTGCTTCCGGTATAGACCCTCTCAGTCAGGGCATTCGCCCTGCCAGCTCCCCCGAGAGGGGAGCTTTTTTGCCAACTTTCCCTATTGCGCCAAAACCTCTCCCTTTGGGGAGAGGTGGCACCGCGCAGCGATGACGGAGAGGGTTTTGCCAGAAGCAGACCTGTTTGCCTGAATCATTCAAGGGTGCTGTCAGGGGTGAGGTACTCGGAGATATCAATGGGCTCACCATCTGCCCACAGGTGCTCCAGATCGTAATAGGTGCGGGTGTTGGGCACGAATACGTGCACGATAACGTTGGAATAATCCAGCAGCACCCAGTTCTTGGAATCGTAGCCCTCCGTGCTGTAGGGCTCCAGACCCTTCTGGGAAAGCTCGTACTCCACCTCGTCGGCCAGAGATGCCACCTGCGTGGTGGAAGTGCCGGAGGCAATAACGAAGTAATCTGTGAGCACAGTCAGGCTTTCCACCTTGAGCACGCGCACATCGTGGGCCTTTTTCTTATCCAGGATCTTTGCGATCTCAATGGCAAGTGCCTTGCTGTCGTTGAAGTTCTCCATATGTTTTTCCTTTCTGTCAGTTTCAGTTTGCGGAGCCTGCGGCCTGACCGTCGGTGGTAACAGCGCCATCAAGGTCTGTATCGCCGCTCAGGATGGCATCGTCCGACTCCTTATCGATGCGGCCCATATACTGCACGTTGGCATCGGTGGATGCACTGCCATGGGGCCACTCGTCGGTGACAAGGTTCATTTCGCTCACATCAATGGGGCCGGTGTAGGTGCAGAAATACTGGTTGAGCAGATTTGCAATGGAACCCGCATCCGGCACCACGCAGGAGTAACCGGCAAAGGTGTCGGTCTTGCCCACGTTGGGCACGCCCATGAACACCGGTGTCTGCGCCAGAATGATGTTGGAGCTGTCGAGCTTGAGGAAAGACACCACCAGCTTTGCAATGGTGGAAATGTCCATATCCGTCTTGATATAGTCCTTGAATATCAGCGGCAGCTGGTTCAGGATATCGGTAATGCCCATGGCGCGGGCGCGCTTGAACAGGCCGGCATAGAAGTAGCGCTGCATGTTCAGGCGGTCGATATCGGAATTGGCGTAGCCGTCGCCGTGGCGGCAGCGCACAAAGAACTCTGCCGATGCACCGTTCAGATTGCGGTAGCCCTTGAGCAGTTTGCTGCCGCCGTAGGACATATCGTGGAGGGATATACACCTCAATGCCGCCAAAGTTATCCACCATATCCACCAGTGCCTGCATATCCACCGTCACATAGTAATCGATGGGCAGCCGGAACTGATCGTAGATGACATCGGCCAGAGCGGCGATGCTGCCGCCATTGGAGATCGCCACCGAGTTGATTTGATAATTCGTGGCGGCGTAGGTCTTGCCATTGGAAAGGGTGATTTTTTTGTTCTTGGTGGTGACAAGGCTGTTGCGGGGGATCTGCAGCATCCGCAGTGCACCGTTCTTGATGTCGAACTGCACGTACAGGATCATGTCGGTCATGCCGTCGTTGGAAGTGGGGTCGTTGGAATAATTGCGTCCCTCTTCATAGTCGATGCCGCAGACCAGAATGTTCACCACATCGCCCTTGTATTCCTCGTCTGTCTTGACCTCTTCCTCAATGGTAGGGGTGCTGTCGTCCGGGCGGATGCTGTCCTCCACCTTGTTTACAAGGCTGACTCCGTACACCACCACACCGGATATCACCGCGATGATGGCCATGACCACTGCAAAAGGCAGCCAGAGGGGCATTTTCTTTTTCTTTTTGCGGCGGCGCGGCGGCTTCTGCCCTGCTCCCTGTGCCGGGCGGCGCGGCGGCTCATTGTGTGCACCGCCTGCGCTCTGCTTTGCATCCGTGCTGGACGCAGCGTGGCGCGGTGCGGCTGCTGCCGGATCCGGCCGGTTCAGAGAACGCGAAGTATTGATATGGCGTGGCGTCTGGCTCATGCTTTTTTGTATCCTCCAGATTTTCGCGGTCCTGCAAAAAAATGTTCCTGCAGACCTGTCATGCTCTTAAGTATAGCATTATCCGACGAAATCTGCAATCCGTTTTCTGTTTCCGCTTGTTTCAGAGCAGCTGTGCTCTCACCGTTCATTCTTCCCGCTGCGGGCAAGGATATCCTCATAGGCAGCCTTGGACATCGGGTCAAGGGGCTTGCCCTGCGAGAGCACAAAATCGTTGGTCTGCTTCAGCGCGGCCAGCATAGCGGCATCCAGATTCTTTTTTTCCAGCTTGCGCAGCTTTTCCACGCCGGGCCAATCCCGCTCCGCGCTGGTCATATCGGCCAGATACAAAATTTTGTCAAGCCGGGTCATGCCGGGTTTGCCCGCCGTGTGGCAGGCAATAGCGCTAAGCACCGCTTCGTCGGTCACACCCCACTGGGTGCGGGCCAGAATGGCGGCGCACACGCCGTGCCACACCGGGGCCGGGCGCTCTTCGCCGCCCTCGGCATACTGGGGGTAAGCGCGCAGAATCTCGCGCATCTCATCCTTGCTGATTTCCTTGGCGGAGTCGTGCAGCAGGGCTGCCAGCGCGGCCCGCTCCTCATCCTCACCGTAGATCTTTGCCAGCTTGACGGCCATTTTTTTCACATTCAAGGTATGCTCATAGCGCTTATCGCTCAAGCGGCCGCGCACAAGCTCCTTTGCCTGTTTGAGGTTCATTGGCTGATACTTCCTTTTTGTAGAGTTTCTCCCGGCGGATGACCGCCCGCACCGCCTCCGGCAGCTCAGCTTCACACCCTTCGCCTGCAGCCAGACGGGTGCGGATGTCGCTGCTGGCCATGGGCAGCGCCTGTACCGGTGCAAACAGGATGCGTGCCCCGGTGGGGTCCAGCTGGAGAGCCTTTGCGTGCAGCTCGGGGTCGTCGCCCACATGGCGGCTGGTGACCACCAGATGGGCAAGGCGCAGGATATCCTGCCAGCGGTGCCAGCCGTCAAAGCTCAGCAGCATATCACTGCCAATGGCAAGGTACAGCTGTGCCCCGGGATTTTCCCGAGCCAGTTTTTCCACCGTGAGCACCGTATAGTTGCGGTTTCCGGCAGCGGCCTGCTCGATCTCCCAGCCGCTGACCTCCAGCTGCGGGATCGTGTCCGCATCCTCTTCCAGTGCATGGAAGCAGCTGCACATTTCCAGCCGCAGTGCGCCCGGCGCAGAGGTCTTCTGCTTGAACGGTGAAAGCCCGGCAGGCATCACCACCACCTTATCCGGCTGCACGCGGGCAGCGGCAGCGCGCAGATTGTTCAGGTGGCCGTTATGGGGCGGGTCAAATGTACCGCCGTAGAGAAGAACTTTCATTTTTACTTCAGCAGATCAGCGTAGGCGCTGTCCTTTTTCTTCTGCAGGTACAGCACGAACTTGGAGCCGATCACCTGTACGCAGTCGGCACCGGTGGCCTCAGCCAGCTTGACCGAAGCTTCACGGGCATTGTACATGCTGTTTTCCAGCACCTTGAGCTTGATGAGCTCACGGGCATCCAGACAGTCCTTCACGCCCTGGATCATGGTCTCGTCGATCTCGCCCTTACCCACGATGAAAACGGGGTCCATGGTGTTTGCCTTGCCGCGCAGAATGGCGCGCTGTTTGCTTGTCAGCATAGTTTTCTCCTTTATTTTGAGGTTGATATTTCGATAAAGAAACGATTTAGAATTGTCTCCGCTTGTGGTGAGAAACTCCTTCAGTCAAAGCCTTACGGCTTTGCCAGCTCCCTCAAAGAGGGAGCCTTTGGCAGAAACGAAACGCTTGCCGGACTGCCAAAGGCCCCATCTCCGAGGACGACTTCCCCCGGCCGGGGGAAGATGTCACCGTAGGTGACAAAAAGGGGAATCTGTCTGCGAAGCAGACTGGGGGAGTTCATTCTGCCAGAAATCCCGGCAGCTGCTGTTCCAGCACCGCCAGCGCATTGCCGCGGTGGCTGATGGCATCCTTTTCATCCGGGGTCAGCTGGGCGTAGCTGCGGCCCTCGGTGTTGGGGCGCTTATCGTGCTTTCCCACGCCGCAGTCGGTGGGGATGAACAGCGGGTCGTAGCCAAAGCCGTAGTCCCCGCATAGCCGCTCAAAGGCGATGCTGCCCGGGCACTCGCCCATGCAGGTCAGATGCCGCCCATCCGGCAGGATGAAGCACACCGCGGACACGAACTTTGCACCCCGCTGCCCGGCAGGCACAGCCTGCATGGCGTCCAGAAGCTTGTCGTTGTTGGCTTCGTCGTCGCCGTGGCGGCCGCAGTAGCGGGCACTGTAGACGCCGGGCGCACCGCCCAGTGCGTCCACGCACAGGCCGGAATCGTCGGCGATGGTGGGCAGACCGCATGCCTTGCAGATGGTCTCGGCCTTGATGAGGGCGTTCTCGGCAAAGGTGGTGCCGGTCTCCTCCGGCTCGATGGTGATGCCCAGCTGCTTCTGGCTGACCACCTCGTGGCCCTGCGCTTCCAGAATGCGGCGCAGTTCGCGGAGCTTTCCGGCGTTGCCGGTAGCTGCACAAATTTTCATGCTGCGACCCTCCTTAGTGCTTCCACTGGCGCGGGAGCAGCTCTTCCACAAAGCCCTCCGGGGTAAAGGGCAGCAGATCGTCGATGCCCTCGCCCACGCCGATAAAGCGCACCGGCAGGCCCAGACGCTGCTTGACCGCCACCACGCAGCCGCCCTTGGCGGTGCCGTCCAGCTTGGTCAGGATGATGCCGGTAGCATCTGCAGCCTTGCAGAATTCCTTGGCCTGACTGATGGCGTTCTGGCCGGTGATGGCATCCAGCACCAGCAGCGTTTCAAGGCTGGCTTCCGGGCTGGCCTTCTTGACGCTGCGGCTGATCTTGGAAAGCTCTGCCATCAGGTTTGCCTTGTTGTGCAGACGGCCTGCGGTGTCGGCAATGACCATGTCATAACCGCGTGCGGTGGCAGACTTTTACGGTGTCGAAAATGACAGCCGCCGGGTCTGCGCCCTCGCCTGCGCTCACAATGGGCACACCGGCGCGGTCGGCCCAGATCTCCAGCTGTTCGCTGGCTGCAGCACGGAAGGTATCGCCTGCGGCCAGCATCACCTTTTTGCCCTCGCGGGTGTAGTGATCGGCCAGCTTTGCAATGCTGGTGGTCTTGCCCACGCCGTTCACGCCAATGACCAGAATGACGGCAGGCTTGCCGGAAAGATCCATCTCGGCATCCGGTGTCATTTCCTCGGCAATGATGTCGCGCAGGGCATCCGCCGCCTCTTCGCCGGTCTTCAGGCCCTTTTCGTGCACACGGTCGCGCAGCTTGTCCACCAGACGCACGGCCACCTCGCCGCCCACATCCGCAAGGATGAGCTGCTCTTCCAGATCATCGTACATATCATCGTCGATGACGCTGCCGGTGAGGGTGTTGAGGATATTGCCCCAGAAACCGGTGCGGGTCTTTTCCAGACCCGTTTTCATTTTTTCCTGTTCTTTTTCTTTGTTTTTCTTGCCAAATCCGAAGAACCCCATGGTGTCCTCCTATCTTTTTCTTTAATATATATCAGGAAACCAGCGTTGCGTCAACCTGTTCCAGATCAAGCTTGAGCAGCTTGGACACGCCGTCCTCCTGCATGGTAACGCCGTAAAGCACATTCGCGGCTTCCATTGTGCCGCGGCGGTGGGTGATCACGATGAACTGGGTCTTGTCGCTCACCCGGCGTAAGTACTGGGCAAAACGCACCACATTGGCATCGTCCAGAGCGGCTTCGATCTCGTCCAGAATACAGAACGGGGCCGGGTTGACCGCCAGAATGGCAAAGTAGATGCTGATGGCCACCAGCGCCTGCTCGCCGCCGGAAAGCGCTTCCAGATTTTTGATCACCTTGCCCGGCGGTGCCACCCGGATGCCGATGCCGCAGGACAGCACATCGCTTTCATCCTCCAGCACAAGGCTGGCTTCGCCGCCGCCGAACAGCTCGGTAAATACGCGGCCAAAGTTTTCGTTGATGGCGCGGAAGCTGTCGGAGAAGATTTCCCGCATCTGTGTCGAAAGCTTGGAGATCATGCGGGTCAGCTCATTGCGGCTTTCCTCCACATCGGTCACCTGATGCATCAGAGCATCGTAGCGGGCCTTGACCTCCTTGTATTCCTCGATGGCGCTCACATTCACGCTGCCAAGGGCGCGAATTTTGCCGCGCAGGTCGGCCACCTGTGCGCGCAGGGCCGTCAGGCTTTCAAACTCCACGCAAAGGTTCTCTGCCTGACTGACCGAGAGCTGGTATTCATCCCACAGCTTTGCCACGGTCTGGTCGTACTCGGTCTCGGCAGCGGCCTTGCGCTCTGCAAGGCGGGCCATCTCGCGCCCCATTTCCTCGCGGCTGTCGGAGGAAGTGCGCGCCCGGCTCAGTGCTGCTGTTTCAGCCTGCTGGCGTTCCAGCCGCTGTTCGGTGGCTTCCCGGATTGCCTTTTCTTTTTGGGCGATCTCGGTCTGGCTGTCGGACTTTGCCTGCCGGATGGCTGCAATTTCTGCCCGGCAGCTCTCGCTGCGCTGTGCCAGTGCCGTAAGGCTTTCTTCCAGCGTGGCGCGGCGGGCAGCGGCATCCTGTGCCCGCTGTTGCAGCGCTGCGATCTGGCTGTAGGCCAGCTCTGCATCCTTCTGGCGGGTCACCTGTTCCAGCCGCTTTGCGCTGAGCTTTTGGCTCAGTTCGGTCTGCTGGGCCACAAAGTTGTCGTCGCCTTCGGCAATTCGGTTCATCTCCGCCGTCAGCAGGTCGATCTTTGCCGTCAGCTGGGCCTGCAGGCTGGCAGCTTCCTCTGCTTTGCCACGGCTCTCTGTCATGGCCGCCTGCAAAGCGTCGATCTGCTGCTGGCCGTTGCTGCGAGCCGTTTCCAGCTGGGCGGCAGCAGCTTCCAGCCGCTTCTGCTCTGCCTCGGCACGCACTTTGTCGTTGGCGGCGGTGATTTGTTCACTGGCCGTGGCGGTCAGCTCTGCCTGAAGGGCATCTACCTGCTCTTTGCAGCGGTCGGTCTTTTCCTGTGCAGCAAGGCAGTCCTTTTGCAGCTTTGCCGCCTTCACCCGCAGCTCTTCCATCTCCTGCCTGCGGGTGAACAGGCCGGCGCTGCGCTGGACGCTGCCGCCGGTAAAGCTGCCGCCTGCATTGACCACCTGACCATCCATGGTCACCACCTTGCTGCGGAAGCCGTTGTCCCGCGCCACGCGGGAAGCTTCGTTGATGTCGTCCACCACGATGATGCGGCCCAGCAGGTTCGATACGATGTTGTCATACCGGCGGTCGGCCTGCACCAGACTGGAGGCAAGCCGTGCCGTACCGGAGAGTCGGCCGCGGAACACGCCGGGCTGGACGGTATCCAGCGGCAGGAAGGTGGCGCGGCCTGCATTGTCATTGCGCAGCAGGGCAATGGCCGCTTTGGCAGCGGCTTCGTTCTCTACCACGATGTTCTGCAGCGCACCGCCCAGAGCCGTTTCCACAGCCACTTCACAGCCCGGCTCCACCTTTAAGATGGCGGACACCGGCCCGATGATGCCCCGCAGGCGGCGTGCACCGGCAGCACGCATGACGGCCTTGACCGAGTTTTGGTAGCCGTCCATGTTCTTTTCCAGTTCCCGCAGCACGGAAAGGCGCTGGCGGGCCGCATCCAGCTCACGGCCAAGGCGCTGCTCTGCTGCGTCGGCATCGTCCAGCGCAGCCTTGCGGCCTTTCAGCTTGAGTTCCACGCCGGAACGGACATTTGCCAGCTGCTTCTCGTTTTCTTCCAGCATCCGGCGATACTTGATGGTGTCGTCCAGATCCTGCTTTGCTTCGTCCCGCTGGGCGGTGCTTTCCTGCACGCTCTGCTCAAGGGCAGGCAGGCGCTGGCGGGCTGTTTCCCCGGCAGCTTCGGCAGCGGCCTGCGCCACCTGCGCTTCGGTGCGCCGGGCTGTCAGGCCGGCAAGTTCTGCTTTCAGGGTATCCTTGCGGGCACCGCTGGCACTGCTGGCATCGGTCAGACGTGCGATCTCCGCGTTCAGCGCTTCGATCTCTGCCGCCAGCTTTTCGCCCTCCGCTTCCATGGTCTTTGCCACGGCACGGTGGCGCTGCAAAGCGGCCTGTGCCTCGGTGCTGTCCTGTTCCCCGGCGCTGATCTCTTCCTTCAGGGATGCGGCGCTCTCCTCGTTGCGGAGAATGTCGTTTTCCAGCACAGCGATACGGCTTTCCGACCCGCTGATCTGCTCGGTGATGCTGCGGATATCCCCATTCAGGCGCTCAACAGCAACCGTAAGCTGCTGTGCCTGCATCCGGATCTCCTCAGCCTCCTGCTCGGCGGCTTTCGTCTCCCGGTCAAAGCGCTCGTAGTCGGCCTGTGCTGTCTCGTAGTCCCGCACCTGCTGGCGCACGGCTTCGCGCGCGCGGTGCACACCGTCGGTCCACAGGGTCACTTCCAGCGTTTTGCGCTGTGCGGCCAGCTCGAGGAACTTTTCTGCCTTGGCGCTCTCTTTTTCCAGCGGGCCTACCCGGCTTTCCAGCTCGCCAAGGATGTCCCGCAGGCGTTCAAGGTTTTCGCCCGCCGCAGCAAGGCGGCGTTCCGCCTCGGTCTTGCGGTAGCGGTACTTGGCAATGCCGCAGGCTTCCTCAAAGATCTCGCGGCGCTCACTGCTTTTTGCGGCCACGATCTCCGCGATGCGGCCCTGCCCGATGACCGAGTAGCCGTCGCGGCCAATGCCGGTATCGAGCAAAAGTTCGTACACATCCTTCAACCGGCACACCTGCCCGTTGATGGTATACTCGCTGTCGCCGGAGCGGTAATACTTGCGGCCAATGGTCACTTCGTCCGCATCCACATCAAAGGTGTGGTCTGCGTTATCCAGCGTCAGCCGCACCTGCGCAAAGCCCATGGCTCCGCGCCGCCGGGTGCCGCCGAAGATCACATCCTCCATCTTGCCTGCCGCGCGCAGCTGGCGGGAGCTGGTCTCGCCCAGCACCCAGCGCACTGCGTCCGAAAGGTTCGACTTGCCGGAGCCGTTGGGGCCCACCACGCCGGTAACGCCTGCGTCGAACCGAATTTTGACTTTATCGGGAAAGCTCTTGAAGCCCTGGATCTCCAGTTCCTTGAATACCATTTACTTTTCCTTTATCACGCCCAGCAGCTTGAGCGCTTCTTTTGCGGCGCACTGCTCAGCGGCCTTTTTGCTGCGGCCTTCGCCACGGGCCACGCGGTCAGAGTTGAACCGCACCGCCACCACGAAATGCTTGTCGTGATCCGGGCCGGACTCGCTTTCTACTACATAGCTCAACCGCTCTTCCGGGTTCTGCTGCACGATCTCCTGCAGGCGGGTCTTGTAGTCGGCCTCGGCGTGCTTGCCCTCGGTGATAAAGGGCAGGATGAAGCTGCGGGCCACATCCATGCCGCCATCCAGATACAAAGCCGCGATCAGCGCTTCAAACGCATCGGACACCACGCTGGGGCGGGTGCGTCCGCCGCAGCGCTCCTCGCCGCGGCCAAGGCGCAGGTACTCGCCCAGATCGATCTCCTGCGCGAACTGGAACAGTGCACCCTCGCTGACAAGGCTGGCGCGGATGCGGGTCAGATCGCCCTCCGGCCGGTCCGCATAGGCGTGGAACAGATAGTCTGCCGAGACGATCTGCAGCACGCTGTCGCCCAGAAATTCCAGCCGCTCGTTGTGCTTGACCGGGGTGCGGCTCTCGTTGGCATAGCTGGTATGGGTGAGCGCGATCTCCAGCAGCTCCGGGTTTTTGAACTTATAACCAATAATTGTTTCCAACTGATGGCTCATATGTTTTAGCTCCCTTATTGATGGTCGGCATCCTCGCCCTCTCAGGCTCACGTCCGTTCGCCAGCTCCCCCAAAGGGGGAGCCCTTGGCAAATCGATGCAGTCTGCACGAACTGCCAAAGCCTCTCACTCTGAGGAAAGACTCTCCCCGGCCGGGGAGAGATGTCGCAATAGCGACAGAGTGGGGAATGTGGCATTGCGAAGCAATGACGGAGAGGGCAAGCCCGCTTCCCTTATTCCTCAGTTTTCTGTGCCGCAGCCAGCTCGTCCAGCGCAGACTGCATGGTGCCGCACAGATCGTTCTCCACGCAGATCTTTGCCTGACGGATGGCGTTCTTGATGCCCTTGGCCTTGGAAGAGCCGTGGGCCTTGATGACCGGCTGCTTGGCCCCCAGGAAGGGTGCGCCGCCGTACTCCTCGCTGTCCATCTGGTGCTTCAGGTCTGCCACGCTGCCCTTGAGCAGCAGATAGGCCAGCTTGCCGCCGAGGTTTGCGAGGAACATTTGCTTCAGCATGCCCAGCAGCATTTTTGCCACGCCCTCGGTCAGCTTGAGGATCACATTGCCGGTAAAGCCGTCGCACACCACAACGTCCACTTCGCCACCCGGCACATCGCGGGGCTCAATGTTGCCCACAAAGCGGATGCCGGGGGTGGTTTTCAGCAACTGGTGGGCTTCCTTGAGCATGGGGGTGCCCTTGCTCTCCTCCGCACCGTTGTTGGCGAGCGCCACGCTGGGGCTGCGGCGGCCCTCCACCCTGTTCACATAGCAGCTGCCCATCACGGCAAAAGCTGCCAGCATCTCGGGGCGGCACTCCACATTGGCACCGCAGTCCAGCAGCAGATAAGCCTGCTTTTTGGCGGGCACCATGGTAGCCAGAGCCGGGCGCTTGATGCCCTTGAGGGTGCGCACGATCAGGCTTGCGCCCACATGCAGCGCACCGGTGCTGCCGGCGGAAACAAAGGCATCGCCCTTGCCGTCTTTCAGCATGTTCAAGCCCACCACGATGGAGGAATCCTTCTTCTGGCGGATGGCGCGGGCAGGCTCATCGCACATGTCGATGACCTCGGTGCAGTTCACCAGCTCAATGCCGTCCAGCGGGATGCTGTTCTCCTGTGCGGTCCTGCGCACCAGAGCTTCGTTGCCCACACCTACGACGGTGACGCCGTACTCTTTCACGGCCTGTGCGGCACCCTCCAGCACCGCCAGAGGGGCGTTGTCGCCGCCCATCATATCCACGATAATCTTCATAGCTTTTCTCCCTTCTTAAAGAGAAGTTTCATCCAGCCAGTGCTGGAAGCTGGCAACAGCGCGCTGAGCCTGTGCCATGTAACGCAGGCGCTTGTCCCGCGGGCGGCTCTCCTCCGGCAGCGGAGGAAGGATGCCCATATTCGCGCCCATGGGCTGGAAGTGCTTGTTCTCGGTGGTCAGGTACTGCACCAGTGCGCCGCACATGGTGTCGACAGGCGGGGCGGGCAGCTCCTTGCCTTCCAGCCGGGCATACAGGCTGCGGGCCGCCAGCAGGCCACAGGCAGCGCTTTCCATATAGCCCTCAAAGCCGGTGATCTGGCCCGCAAAGAACACATTGGGGGTTCTTTTCAGGCACAGCTGGGCGCTGAGCACCCGGGGCGCATCGAGGAAGGTGTTGCGGTGCATGACGCCATACCGCGACGAACTCGGCATTTTCCAGCCCGGGGATCATGCTGAACACCCGCTTCTGCTCTCCCCACTTGAGGTTGGTCTGGAAGCCCACGATGTTATACAGGGTGCGTTCCTTATTTTCGGCCCGCAGCTGGACATTGGCCCAGGGGCGGTGTCCGGTGTTGGGATTTACAAGGCCCACCGGGCGCAGCGGGCCGAACCGCATGGTGTCGGCGCCCCGGGCAGCCATGATCTCAATGGGCATACAGCCCTCGTACACGGTGACGGTATCGGCCTTTTTGCCGTGGGCGTCCGGATCGGGCTTTGCGCTCTGCTCGGCACCGGTATCAAAGTCGTGCAGGGGGGCGCGCTCGGCAGACGCGAGAGCCGCGTGGAATTTCTCGTACTCTTCCTTGTTGAAGGGGCAGTTCAGGTAGTCGGCTTCGCCCCGGTCGTAGCGGGAAGCAGCAAACACCTTGTCGTAGTCCAGACTTTCGGCGGTGACGATGGGCGCAACGGCATCATAGAAGTGCAGCCGCTCGTCCCCGGTCAAGGCCCCGATCTCATCAGCCAGTGCGCCGTCGGTCAGGGGGCCGGTGGCCACCAGAATGGGGGCAGTCTCGTCGATGTGCTCCACCTGCTCCCGGTGAACGGTGATATTCTCACAGCTTTCCACCATGCGGGTCACTTCGGCGCTGAATGCGTCGCGGTCCACCGCCAGCGCGCCGCCGGCGGCCACGCGGGTCTCCTCGGCGGCTGTCAGCAGCCGACTGCCCATGCGGCGCATCTCTTCCTTCAGCAAACCAGAGGCAGAGTCCAGCCGCTCCGCCTTTAGGCTGTTGGAGCAGATCAGCTCCGCAAAGCCTGCGCTTTTTGTGTGCGGGCGAAAAATGCACGGGCTTCTGTTCGTACAGCTCTACCTGCACGCCCTTGCCCGCCAGCCAGAGAGCCGCTTCGCAGCCCGCCAGACCCGCGCCCAGAATGGTTACTTTATAGTTCATAGTTTTATCCTTTTAGTCCTTTTTTCGGCATCTCGTAGCCGCAGCCTTCCTTTGCGCAATACAGCTTGGAGCCTTTGCGGAACATGGTGCTGCCGCACTTGGGGCACTTGGTGGGCACCGGCATGTCCCATGTCATAAAGTCGCAGTCCGGGTAGCGCTCGCAGCCATAATAGATGCGGCCCTTGGAGCTTTTTGCGCTCCAGCATACGGCCTTTGCCGCACTTGGGGCAGATGCCGCCGGTATCCTTAACCAGCCGCTTTGTGCCCCGGCACTCCGGGAAGCCGCTGCAGGCCAAAAACTTGCCGTACTTGCCCACCTTGATGACCATGGGCCGGCCGCACAGGTCGCATACCTCACTGGAAGGCTCATCCGGCACCTTGACCTTCTTGCCTTCCATGTTCTTTTCGGCCTGCTCGAGGCTTGCCGCAAAGCCCTGGTAGAAGTCATCCACCGTCTTGTGCCAGTCAGCCTTGCCGCTCTCGATCTTATCCAGATTTTTTTTCCATCTGGGCGGAGAAGTCCACATCCACGATGTGGGGAACTGTTCCAGCATCAGGTCATCCACCGCCCGGCCCAGCAGGGTGGGCTTGAGCTTTTTCTGGTCGCGCTCCACATAGCCGCGGTCGATGATGGTGGTGATAATGGGTGCGTAGGTGGAAGGACGACCGATGCCGTTTTCTTCCAGAGCCTTGATGAGGGTCGCTTCGGTGTAGCGGGCGGGCGGCTGGGTGAACTTCTGCTCGCTCTTCAGGTCGCGCAGCTTCAGCACCTGACCCTGCTCCAGCGGAGGCAGGGCGGTCTCCTTCTTTTCCTTTTCGTCGGTGGCTTCCTCGTACAGGACGGTGAAGCCGTCAAAGGTAACGGTATAGCCGCTGGCCTTGAAACGGTAGTCCGCCGCGCTGACGGTGACCGACACGGTGTCCTGCTGGCAGTCTGCCATCTGGCTGGCCATAAAGCGGCTCCAGATCATGCGGTACAGCTTTGCGGTGTCGCCGCTGATGCTCTTGTCCACCTCGTCCGGTGCAGGGACGGCACCGAGGGACGGATGGCCTCGTGGGCATCCTGTGCGGCAGTGGCGCTCTTGGTCTTCCATGTGCGCTTGTAGGGGCAGATATAGGCTTCACCGTAGGCCCCTGCGATATATTCCTTTGCGGCGGCAACGGCTTCATCCGAGATGCGCAGGCTGTCGGTACGCATGTAGGTGATCAGACCCATGGTGCCGTGGCCCGCAATGTCCACGCCTTCGTACAGCGTCTGGGCGGCGCGCATGGTGCGGGTGGCCGTAAAGCCCAACCGGCGGGAGGCCTCCTGCTGCAGGGTACTGGTGATGAAGGCCGGAGTGGGCTGCTTTGCCCGCTTGCCCTTTTTCAGCTCTGCCACCACGTACTCGGCCCCTTCCAGACCCTTTTCAATGGCGCGGGCCTCGGCTTCGCTTTTTGGGCAGCAGCTTTTTGCCGCTGGCATCGGTGGCCAGCCGGGCGGTAAAACTCTTGTGGCCTGCGCCGAGGGTGGCATCCACGTTCCAGTATTCGTCCGGCTTGAAGCTCTCGATCTCCTTTTCGCGGTCGTCGATGAGGCGCACGGCCACGCTCTGCACGCGGCCTGCGGACAGGCCTCTGCGCACCTTGCGCCACAGGAAGGGGCTGAGCTTGTAGCCCACCAGACGATCCAGCACACGGCGGGCCTGCTGTGCGTTGAACAGATCTTCGTCGATGGCGCGGGGATGGGCCATGCCCTCCCTTCACGCCCTTTTTGGTGATCTCGTCAAAGGTCACGCGGTTCGGCTCGTGGGGGTCCAGCCCC